>Ga0181517_10000037_pt1 | contig 163944 bp, 128 predicted proteins | sample PEATcosm2014_Bin_31_FD_119748 | JGI IMG/M metagenome (GOLD analysis project Ga0181517, IMG submission 119748) | Peatland microbial communities from MTU Mesocosm Facility, Houghton, MI, USA - PEATcosm2014_Bin01_30_metaG | ecosystem: Environmental > Terrestrial > Soil > Wetlands > Peat | place...
GTCGCCTCCGATAGTGAACGTGCCCGCGGCGGCGGCAGAAATGTCTTGGGTTGTGCTCATGGAATTCGCTCCGGTAGTGATGAATAATGTCGGCAACCGCTCATTATAGGGCGATGGAATAATTCTCACACGCCGCTTGAATGAGGATTTCTGACCTGCTGATTCACGCGAACGATTTCTTCCTATTCAGAATGCGGGATGCGAGCTTACAAATCCCGCCAATTGGGCCCAAATGCCACGTCTGCCACGAGGGGCACACTCAGTTGAACGACGCCCTCCATCTCGTTGCGGACCAGTGCTTCCACTTCCGCGGCTTCGTCGGCAGTGACTTCAAACAACAATTCGTCGTGAACCTGGAGGACCATGCGAGATTTAAGTTTGCGCTCGGCGAGCTTGCGGTCGAGGGCGATCATGGCCAGCTTGATCAGGTCGGCGGCGGTGCCCTGCAGCGGCGTATTGATGGCTGTACGCTCGGCAAATCCGCGCTGGTTGGGGTTGCGGCTCTCGATGTCGGGAATAGGCCGCATGCGGCCAAACATGGTGCGCACGCTGCCCTCGTGCCGCGTGGCTTCGAGGGTCTTTTCAATAAACGATTTCACGCCCTGATAGCGAGCGAAGTAGCGGTCGATGTAGGCGCGCGCTTCAGACTGCGGAATGCCTAACTGCGCGGCCAGTCCGAAGGCTGAGATGCCGTAAACGATGCCGAAGTTGACGGCCTTGGCGCGGTTGCGCGTCTGCTTGTCCATGGTCTCCGCGGGCACGCCGAAGACCTCGCTGGCAGTCAGGGTGTGAATGTCTTCGTTGTTGAGATAGGCACGCACCAGCAGCGGATCGCCGCTGAAGTGTGCCAGCAGGCGCAGCTCAATCTGCGAGTAGTCGGCTGAGAGCAACTGGGTGCCCGGTGCGGCAATGAAGGCGGCGCGAATCTCGCGTCCTAGTTCGGTGCGGACGGGAATGTTCTGCAGATTGGGATTAATGGACGACAGCCGGCCGGTGGCTGTGGCCGCAGCCTGAAAGGTGGTGTGGACGCGCGCATCGGCGTCAGCCAGCAGCGGCAACGCATCCACGTAAGTGGACTTCAGCTTGGAAAGATGCCGGAATTCGAGCACCAGGCGCGGGACTTCGTGGGTCTCGGCCAGTTGCTCCAGCACATCCTGCGCAGTGGAGACGGACTTGCTCTTTCCGCGCGCGGCAGGCGCAGGTAGGCCCAGATGAGTAAAGAGCACCTCGCCTAGTTGCTTAGGCGAATTGATATTGAAGCGGCGACCTGCGAGTTCGAAGATGCGCTCGCCCACCCGCTCCAGTTCCAAGGCGAAGCGCTTCGACAGACCGTCAAGCACGCCCAGGTCGATGCGCACACCGGCCTGCTCCATCCGATAGAGGACCGGTGCGAGGGGCAGGTCGATCGCCGTGTAAATCCGCGCCACACTGGCCTTTTCAGCTTCCGCGCGCAACACCGGCACCAGCGCATGAATCGTCGCCGCCCCGGCCGCCAGCGAAGACGGCGGAGCCTGGCTGTGGCGGGCCGCCACATCGGCCAGCGACTGCGTGGTGTGGGTAGGGTTGAGCGCGTACGAAAGCAGCATGGTGTCGTCCACTGCGCCGCGCAACGTGACCCCTTGCGCGCCGAGCAGATGCAAAGCCAGCTTCCAATCGTGGATTCGCTTGGGTACCGCAGCATCTTCAAGCAGCGCACGCAACTGGGGTGTGAGCGGCAGCCGCAACGCGGTTGCGGGCTGCGCGCAAACGCCCATGCTGAAGCCTGACTTTTTTTCTGCGGCCTCGGCCACATCCAGCAGCGAGAGCACCGCGGGCGGGTCGTCGTCTGCATCCTGTGCGGCAGGTGTCGCGACGTCAAGCGCAAACGCGAACCCATTTGCGCGCGCATCGGCGTAGAAAGCGGCGCCCTGCTCTTCGCTTGGCTCGTCGATCAGTTCGACGGTTGGCCCCGCCGTGGAGGGTGCAAGGTCGCGCAGCATCGAGGTAAATTCGAGTTCAGTAAAGAGCTCGCGGCAAGCCTCGAGGTCGGGCGGTTGTGTCTCCATCGCACTCAAGTCAAGCGCCAGCGGCACATGGCTGTCGATGGTCACCAACTCTTTCGACAAGAGAACCGCCTCACGATTCTGCTCCAGCGATTCGCGATAGCTCTTGCGCTTGACCTCGGCGGCACGCTCCAGCACCGCCTCCACGCTGCCGAACTCCACGATCAACTCCACGCTGCCTTTGTCGCCAATGCCGGGAGCGCCGGGGATATTATCGACCGCATCGCCGCGCAGTGCCATCACATCGACGACTTTCTCCGGCGGCACACCCAGGGTCTCCGTCACCTTCGCGGGATCGAGAATCAGGTTGTCCTTCTGAGGATTCAGTATCTTCACTCGCGGCGTCACCAACTGCATCATGTCCTTGTCGCCGGAAACGATAAAGACCTCGTACTCGCTCTCCGCGGCCTCGCGGGCCAGCGTGCCAATCACGTCGTCGGCCTCAAACCCCACGGCTTCCAGGATAGGAATGCGTAGCGCTTCGAGGGCGCGGCGGATGTAGGGAATTTGGCGGCGCAGATCTTCGGGCATAGAGGCACGATTGGCCTTGTAGCCGTCGTAGCTGACATCTTCGAAACACTGCGTCTTGCCGTTCCACTTGCGCAGCGTGGTGAGGTCGCGCGCGCGACCGTCGCGAAAGACCTCGCCGCTGACATCGAATACGGCGGCAAAATAGAGCGGGGCAAAGTCCTGGCGCAGCTTTTTGATCATGTTGACGAAAACGTAAGTGGCCGCCGTGGGCAGCCCCGAGCGCGTGGACATGGGGCGGCTGCGCTGCATCGCGTGGTAGGCGCGAAAAATAAACGACATGGCGTCGAGCAGGAAGACGGGCGGTTTGGCTTGATCCGGCACGCTACAGAGTCTATCAGTGTTGGCACGTGTGCGAGGCGGATTCAGACCGGCAAGGGCTTGGACGTAGCGCCCCCGGAGCCTTGAGTCTCTACGGATACGGCAAGGCCAGAGCCATGGCGCACATAGACCCATAGATAGAAAATGCTCATGGCGAGAAGGATGAGCGGGATGGGACGAGCCAGCACGATAGTCAGCAATCGGCCGGACAGGCCCGACTGCGCGGCAGGAAAGTGGCGAACCAGAAAGATGCGCGCCAACGACAGGAAATCTCCGTTCATCCCGATGCCGGCAGTGGTCAAGAGCAGGGCAAACCAGCGTCTCGCACCGCCTTCGGCCCAGAGAATGGCACAGGCGGGAACGGCAAGCAGCAGGATCTTGGCATCGTGTTCCCGATGATAGAGCGGCAGCATGGAGAGCGGTGCGATTGCCGCCAGCGCCAGCCATGCCCTCATTGGTGATGCGCGCGACCGCAGAGTAGCCATCGCCCACACGATCAGGAGCGCCGCGCAAAGGATATAAGTTGCCAGGTTATACACGAGGGGATTCGCGATAAATATACTGAAATCCGATTGCAGTTCGACCACCGCATCGATATCTTCCCCAACCTTTGATGCCGGGCCGATGTCATCCAGGTCGCCGGGCGCAGAGAATACCTGCATATTGGCGTGCATTTCCTCTATCCAGTTCGGTGCTACATGCGTGACCCACAGAACCGAAGGCAAGCTGAGGACAAGAGCGACCGCCAGTGTCTGCAATGCGCGTTTGCGGCCAGCCCCGCCCGCAAGCAGTAAATACAGCCAGACCAAGCCGGTATCGTGCGGCTTGACAATGAGGCTGATCGCAAGGCATAACACGCCCGCAAATGCAAACTGCTCCCGGAGAAAACACCAGACGGCTATGGAACATAGGGCAATCGCAATTCCCGCGGAGTTGCCTATCATAAAGAGCCATAGACTATTCACAAGAAGGAACGCGACTAAGCATCCTGATATAACTTGGGAATAACTCGGCCCGGAGCTCCAGATAAGAGAACCGGCAAGAATGAGGCTCGCTGCTGTAAGTGTCATCCAGAGCAGATGTGCGGGATGAAACGGCATCAGAGAAAAGGGCACAGTGAAGGCAAATGCCGTGGGCAAGTAAAAGTAGGATGTTACAACTTTGCGTATTCCTGCCGGGTCAGAGCGAGCCTCTCCACCCTCCGCCCGATAAGTCCTCAGTAAGTCTCCTGGGTTATAGGGGTCGCCATGGTGCAGCAGACATCGTGCGCTGTAGTACACCACCCGAAAATCTACCCCTGAGATGCCAGAGACGCGTTCAAAGAGCGAGCCGAGCAGAACAAACAGCGCGCATCCTAGCACCAACAGACACAGGCCATCGCGCCGCGTATTCGTCATATTGAGCCTAGCTCCATCGCACAAGGTAAATGACTAATTGAGGATAGGTTGTTGAGCGGTCCTTGCTCTATAGTATGGCGCATCACGGTAAAGAAGATGCCGCGTGCGCGCTCGCCGCAGCAGCTGTCGAAACTTTGGGTTCAGTGAGAACGTTTTGCTGGCGTACCTGCCGCACATAGACCCACAGATAAAAGATGCACATGGCCAACAGCACAAGCGGGACTGGCCGAGCCAGCACTACCGTCAGTATTTCGCCAGTAAGGCCTTGGGCAGTGGCAAGCAGTGGACGAGAGAGCCAGATGCGCGCTGCGGTTGGTGTATCTCCGTTGACCACCAGTCCCGCAGTCGTGAACGCAAGCGCTGACCACCCTACAACGCCGCGTTCGGCCCAGAGCAGGGCGCAAGCGGGAATTGTGAGCAGCAGAAGCCGAGCATCATCCTGCCGGTGATAGAGCGGCAACATGGCGAGAGGCGCTATGGCCGCCAGGGCAAGCCAGGCTGTGGCCGGTGAGAAGCGCGACCGGAGTGTAGTCGACACCCAGACCAGGAGGAGCGGCACACAAAAAAGATAGCTGACCGGGTTGTAGATGCGCGGATCGTCCCGGAATACGCTGATCACCGTTTGCAGATCAATGATTGAATCGGGAGTGTTGCGGGAGGCTGAAGTTGGTCCGGGATCGTTGATGTCACCGCGGGCCGCAGTCGCGGAGAGGTTGGAGTGCAGTTCCTGCATCCAGTGCGGCGCAACATACGAGACCCACAGAACGCCCGGCAGGCCGAGGATCACGGTGACTACAAGCGTTTGAAGCGCGCGCTTGCGGCAGATGCCGCCGGCCAAGAGGAAATAAAGCCAGATCAGGCCTGCAACATGTGGCTTAATGGCCAGGCTCACAGCAAAACAGAGAATCCCGGCAGGCACAAACCTGTCTTTGAGAAAGCACCACACGGCCACTGCGCAAAGGCCGACCACGACCCCGGCGGTATTGGCAATATCGACAAGCATAATGCTGGTGAGAAGAAAGAAACAGATCAGGACTCCGGCCATTATTGGCGCATGATCGGCGGCCAGGTTCCACATGAGACATGCGCCAAGGACGATGCTCAGAGCAATAAGCGCTATCCAGAGGGCGTGCGCCCAAGCCCACGGCAGCAATGCAAGGGGAGCGATAAGTATCAGGCCGGTTGGCAGGTTGATATACACCGCGACAAGGCGGCGCACAGGAGCGGCATCCGAAGTGCGATCGCCTCCCTCGGCCCGGTAGACGCGCAACATCTCACTTTCCTGGTAGGGATCAACATGTTGCAGCAGGCAGCGCGCCCCGTAATACACCGCTTTGAAATCAATTACGGTGGCCGTTGCGGAACGCTCCATGGCGATACTCACCAGGATGAAGATCGCGCTGCCAAAAAGCAGAAAAATCAACCCATCGAGCCGCGCTCTCTTCATTGCGACCCTCTCTTTGCGGAGTGGGCATAACTGTGCCGCACGTAGACCCACAAATAAAAAGTGCCCATCGTCAAAAGGATGGGTGGAATTGGCCGTATGACCGCAACCGTCACTATTTTCCCAAAGAGCCCCGCTCCGGACAGGTTGAAATCCTTGGTAAGCAGCCTGAGAGCTATAAGCGGAATATCGCCAGTCACAACAACCGCTACGGTATTCACCAGTAAGGCGAGCCAACGAATCAGGCCGCCTTCCGCCCAGAGCATGGCACATGCAGGAATACTGAGCAGCAACAGCTTGGTGTCATAGGGCCGATGATAGACCGGGAGCATGGTCAAAGCCGCGATTGCCGCCAGCCCCAGCCAAGCTGTCGCCGGCGAGGGGCGCGATCGCACGGTTACGAACATCCATAAGAGAAGCAGCGGCGCACAAATCAGATAGGAAGCCAGATCGTAGAAACGCGGATCATCCCGAAAAGGACTGATGACTGTTTGGAGGTCAATGACTGTATAAGGCAGACGGCCATCAAAATTAGCCCCTCTTGGGTCACTGAGACTTCCAGGCGCAGAATTCGCCGCTAAATTGGCGCTCAGTTCCGGCACCCAATGGGGAGCGACATGAGTGATCCACAGGACTGCGGGAAGACTCAGCACCAGTGTCACAACGAGGGTCTGCAGCGCGCGTTTGCGATAAACTCCGCCTGCCAATAGAAAGTAAAGCCACACCAGGGCCGCATCATGGGGCTTGACAGCGAGGGCAACTGCAAGACACAGGACACCTGCCGCCGCAAAGCGCTGCTCAAGAAAACACCAGGCGGCGATGACACAAAGGCTTACCACTATCCCGGCCGAATTACCGACCGCGAACACAAATTCGCAGTTGGCAAGCACCATGCAAGCCAGGAAAATGGAAACTCCCGGCGCGCGTCTTGATCCAAGATCCCACATCAGAAAGGCCGCAAGGATCAGGCAGCAAGCCATCAGCAGCATCCAAAGAATATGCGCCGTTCCCCACGGCAGAATCGCGAAAAGAGCCACGAACGACGCTACGGTGGGCAAGTAGACCCACAGCGTTACACTGCGGCGAAGTTGGGCAAACTCCGGTGAACTTTCCCCGCCGGCCGCGAGGTAGGAAGTCTGTAGTTCGCTCTCCTGGTAGGGGTCACACCGTTGAAGCAGGCAATGCGTGCCGTAATAAACCGCCTTGAAATCGATCATTCCGTACAGCGCTGTGCGTTCCAAAGAAGCACCCCAGAGGATGAAAATCCCGCTGCTTAACAGCAACAGAAGCACTCCACCCAGACGCGCTCTTGTCATCTTCAACCTCTCTCCCTGTCAGGAATGGCGTGCAAGCTCTGGAGCCGCTTGCCGAGTCCCCGTTCCTGGCGCGCGCCGGATGCGAGCGACTCTGGCTCGGGCAGCTGCTGATCAGGGCTTTGCACATCAGTAAATCCCGCCGGAGTGCGCATGCGCAGCGCGTAGACCCAGAGATAGAAAATGCCCATCGTCAACAGAATAGGTGGAACTGGCCTTGTGACCGCAACCATGCCTATCTTTCCTAGCAGGCCCGATGGACCTGGGTGCAGATTCTTGGTGAGTACACCGAGAATTGCCAGCGGAATGTCTCCGGTCAAAACAACCGCCGCAGTATTCACTAGAACAGCAATCCACCCAACCACGCCACCCTCGGCCCAGAGCAAGGCGCAGGCGGGAACTGTGAGCAGCAGGAGCTTCGCATCATGATGGCGATGATAGACAGGGAGCAAGGAGAGCGCCGCGATGGCCGCCAGCGCCAACCAAGCTGTTGCAGGCGAGCTGTGGGAGCGCAGAGTTACCAGTATCCAAACCAGCAGGAGCGGTCCACATATCAGATAAGTCACCGAGTTATAGAATTGCGGATTATCGCGAAAGGCGCCGATGACAGTTTGCATATCGATGAGCGGATCCGGATCGCGGTTACCGGCTCTATTGAGCTCAGGATCGTTGAGACCGCCGTGTGCCGTTGTCTCCACCAGATTCGAGTGCAATTCCTGTATCCAACGGGGCGCAACGCTGGACGTCCACACGACTGCCACAAGACCCAACACGAGCGTAACTGCGAGAGTTTGTAGTGCGCGCTTGCGACAAACTCCCCCCGCCAGCAAAAAATAGAGCCAGACCAGGCCCGCGACCTGGGGCTTGACGGCGAGGCTGATCGCCAGGCAGATCACGCCCGCCGCAGCAAAGCGCTCCTTGAGAAAGCACCACGCGCCCACCACGCAGAGGCTGACCACAATCCCTGCTGTATTTCCAGCAGCAAAGATGTATTCGCAGTTAGCCAGCACGATGCAAGCCAGGAATACAGAAATGCCCGGCGCGCGTTTTACCCCCACGCTCCACATCAGGAAGGCGGCGATGGTCAGACTTGCGGCCGTTATGGCCATCCATAGCAGATGCGCCGGCCCCCACGGCAGCATTGCAAAAGGAGCGATGAAGACAAATACAGTCGGCAGGTTCACACATATCGTGACAATCCCGTAGAGCTGATTAAGCTCCGGGATCCGGTCCCGCTCTTCGGCCAGATAAACCGACTGCAGTTCACTTTGCCGGTAGGGGTCGCGATGTTGAAGCAGGCATCGCGTACCGTAGTAGACCGCCTTGAAATCTATCATACGGTGAGGTATGGAACGCTCTAACGAAGCACCCCAGGTAATGAAAATCCCACTACTCAGCAGCAACAGAAGCACTCCGCCCAGCCGCGCTCTTGTCATGTTCGACCTTTCCTTCTTCAGGGACGGTGCGTGAGCTCGGAATAGTACTTCTGCCTGACCTTTCTTCCTGATGCTTCGAAGCGCGGCAGGCGAACAAGGTGCCACTTGTGCGCAACAAAGCTCAACGTGGTGCCGATGACTCCAAGTCCATACTGCACGCTGCGCTTGAAGTTGATGGATGAGGCTTCTCGGAAGTACTTCGTGGGGCAGGAGATTTCACCGATACGGAAGCCGAACATAACGGCTTGCGCGATCATCTGGTTGTCGAAGACGAAGTCGTCGGAGTTCTCGAGTATTGGCAGGGTCTCAAGCAGTTCGCGCGAGAATGCGCGGAAGCCGGTGTGATATTCCGATAGCTTGACGCCCAGAAATACGTTTTGAAATGCAGTGAGGAAGCGGTTGGAGATGTACTTATAGAGCGGCATGCCGCCCCGGAGTGCGCCGCCGCCCAGAATCCGCGAGGCAAGCACCATATCGTAGACACCACTGGCCACCATGCCAGCCATGGCTGGGACCAGGGAGGGTGTGTACTGATAATCGGGGTGGACCATGACCACAATATCGGCACCCGCAGCCAGCGCCTCTTGATAACAGGTCTGCTGGTTGCGGCCATAGCCGTAGTTGGCGTCGTGAACAAAGGTCTGCACGCCGAGTTCACGGGACAGTTGCGCGGTTTGGTCTCTGCTGGAGTCATCAACAAGAATCTTGATGTCCACCACTTCAGACAGTTCGTGCACTGTCACTTCCAAAGTCTTCTCGGCGTTGTAGGCCGGCATCACGACCGCAATGCGTTTACCGTCGATCATGGATTCACGACCCTCATTTATCTATTTTCTTACAAACAGGCCGCAAGCGGATTACCGTGTTACCGGGGTTACCTGCTCAGGCACCGGATAAGGGATGGCCTTTGACGGATGCACGTCCGGTTGCACCAGCCAGATCTTCCGGTTCTTATAGTACTGGAATAGCTCCCGATTACTGGCTGCATCCATCTCGTGCGCCCAGATGACCTTAGAATCGTCGATGTCGGCGGCGTTGCAAACCCACTCCTGAGTGAGATACGGGTCCGCAGAAGCGCGGACAATAACCAGCTGCGGGCCAGGAAGCTGTTCCAACCAGTTCTCAATATTCGCTCGTTCTGTGCCGAAATGATCCGGTCCATACCAACGGTCCATCCACGCGCTTGGCGGCGACTCGGAAATTGGGAAATGGAGCGGACGGTCAAATAACCGTAGCCCCGCCATGACCACGCATATGGTTACGCTGAGTCGCACGATTGACGTGCCAACTCGTTGACCTCCGGGGCTCCAATGCCACAGATGACGCATGGCTTGCAACCCCACGGCGTAGAACGCCCCTGTGAAAGGTGCCAGGTAATGCGGAATCAGATAAATCTCAATCAGCATTCCAGCCGTGAGAACGAGTAAACACAGAACCAGGAACCGGACACGTCGATCGCGGAGTGTCCAGGGTAGAAATACCAGCGGGGGGAACAACGCGAATCCGGCGAAGAACAACTCTGCCCTGACTGGCTTGATCAATGTTTGGATAACGAAGCCGGACGGCTTGCGGAATGAGTTGAATTCTGCGAGTTCCACGTCGCGATAATAGTGGAGCATGACGTCGTGGTGATAAATCGGCTGGGGCCGCGGCGACTGCCAGAAGTAATAAGGCGCCATGGCGTAGGTCGCGCGATTGACGGTGTAGGGCAGCGTAAGTGGGCTGCCGAAGGCGCGGTAATCGTAGTAGCCCAACCAGGTAACCGCGGCGACAAGCACTGCCACCGCCGGCGCGGTGCGCCGGAAAAGTACTGCGACGGTCGGCCGGTTATTCGACTTCAGAAACCAGTGAATCAGCGCCATCGCGACGGGAACGCAAAGGAGCATGCATTCGTAGGGCCGGGTGATGATAAGAAGGGCCATGCCCAGAGCCATCAGAAAAGCATGGTGCCAGCGCGCCGTGCGCATAAAGCGCGGCAGACCGCCCAGCACAAGTGCCCCGCCCAATGCAGCGATTGAACCACCGCCCGTGTAGCTATTGGTCCAGTAACTAAAGATGCCCAGGCGCAGAACTGCCAGCACCCCCCCCAGCAGCGCCCAAGAAGGCGGAAGCCATGCCTGCAGCATCCAGCACAGGGCAGAGCACATGAGGGCGCTGGCGATGAGGAGCCCGTACCAAGGATGGCCGAGAAGCACCTTTCCCGCCGCAAGCACCAGACCTTGACCAGGAAAGTACATCGACATGTAGGTGGGCTTCATGTCGACGAAAATGGCTTCGAAATGGACCCACATTGCCGGTGTAGCGTTGGCGAGATGGCCATGGGCAAATGTGTCCCCCGACAGGAGGAAGCTGAAATCGTCAGATATAACCGGGAGCGGGCGGGGTAATAGAGGAAGAATGGCAAGACGCAGCAGGAGCATGGTCAAGCCGACAGCCGCCACTGTCAATCCCTGCCTTCGCGCCAGGCGCCCGAATTGACGTTCAATGCGCGAGAAGCTGGCGAAACCCAACTGCGGCCACGCGAAGGCAATGGCAACCCCGATTACTGTGAGGCCACCCTCAACCAGCATCGGTGTAATCGAATCGCCCAAAGAAGGAGAAGCCTGAAGCATGTATATCAAGGTGCTATGCCAGACGGCGAGAAAGGAAATGACTGAGACAGGCGCGGAATAGAAGTTTCATATGCAGGATATTCTAACTCGCAATAAATGGAAGCTGACCGCATTAATCTCTGAGGAGGAATTAGAAGGTGGAGGGAGGGCCTACGGGACAAGTTGTGTTCCGCGAGCCACTCCCCCAAGAGAACGGAGGGATCTGGTGTTTTGCATTAGCCCTGAGGGGTAGGCTAAGCAGAATGGGCCAAAACCTGGAGACCTTCCCATGCATCTTTGCAGACGGTCTGCCAGATTAGCCTGGGGGCTAAGCCGCCACGAGTCCCGGTGGTTCCCGGGCTCCCGCAGCCACCCCGCTCTGGCATGGGTCAACAGTTGAACCGCAATCAAAGAGATCCCGATTTCGCTAGATTCTGATTCAGGATCCATGCCCTGAAGCAGAACCTGCGGTATTCAACATCCGATTTTCACTTCAGCGATAGTCCGCTTCGTGCCTCGGGCAATTACAACTCTGACTGGCTTTCCAACAGAATTGGAAATTCAGACTAGGTAATGTAAGTGCCGATTGTGGTAGAAACGTTCTGGAATGCAGTATTGAGGCCCGCTGCCAGGGACGACATACCAGCAGTCGCTCCAAAGGCAATCAGTGCCACGATAAGTGCATACTCAACAAGGTCTTGTCCCTCATCGCCGATGATCTTGGCCTGAAGGCTGCTAGTCAGATCAATGAGGTTACCCTTCATGTAACGTCTCCTCTGGTCTGACCTTGGCTGACTACAAGGTCTCCGCTCTTCCGGCAAAACCGGAATTCGCGACTACGTAATGTAGGTGCCGAGGACGGTGGAAATGTTTTGGAACGCCGTGTTGAGCCCCTTCGCCAAGGACGACATACCAGCTGTCGCACCGAAAGCGATCAGAGCCACAACGAGAGCGTACTCGACCAGATCCTGACCTTCTTCGCGAGACATCAGGTCCTGGACCTTCACATACATCTTGAGCATCAGATCGTTCATGTGTTTTCTCTCTCCTTGTTTTTTCGAATCCAGTCACAGACTGGTGTGCACTGTACGTAGCAAGCGTCGTGCCATTTGGTTGTAGCATCGCGCCTCATTAGAAGTCAATGACTTAGGAGAAGCAACCTTCAATGCAGTGTAACCTTTTGTTTACAGAAAGAGCCCCATGACCCATGGTCGTATACATGACACGTAAGCAGCATGCCATAACACAAAGTTGTAGAAATACATTTGAGAAAAGTAACAAACAGTACGCTCGAGAAGTTACTCAATTGTCGGCAAGGAAGACGCCTTTGTGTGGACAAGATACCCGCACGGAAACGAAGCGTAGGATGGCGATCACCTAAGGAATCTTCTAGTCAAGAGATGCACTATTCGGTCCGGCAACCGATGGAGCAGCAGGGGAGAAGTCGAGCAGGTCTCCAGGCGCAGTGCGCGTCTCTTGAATCACTCCGGCGGCAAGCTCAATCACAGAATGCGCGGACAGGCAGGCAGACATGCGCCAAGGTGGCACATTGCTCCTGACCTTTCTGATGCGGTGCCTTCTGTCGAGATAGACAAGGTCAATGGGAAACTGCATTCCGAAAGTATGTACTGCTTCACAGGGCAGTATCCACAAACCCTCGCCTGGGGCTAGGCCTTTGCGGCCTAGCAGGCCTTTGGAGCGCTTTGCACCCTGGTCGGCAACCTCCAAGCTAGTGGCCAGCTGTGTTTGGCGCGTGGTGTTCAGAACCTGTAAACGAATCTCCGCGTCGGGCGAGCGACGCCGCGCGCCGCGTCCGCGCACCTTTGAAATCCAGGCAGGAAGGTTCATCTTGTACTTATGGCTCCATTGAAGATGCTACGGCCGCCTAAGAAGCTCAACTGTGACTGGAGCGACGTTGCGCAGTCCCAAGGAGAGGCGAGGGAGGTCATACCCAACCGTCGCTCCGAAGGCAACCTGCACAACAACAAGTGCATCTCAACCAAATCCTATCCATCTTCGCGGTTGATTAGAGCCTGCAGCCTGAAGATCAAATTGTTCAGGATATTCGTCATGTAATGTCTCCTGTGGTTTGATCTTGGCTGACGACAAGGTCTCTGCCCTTCCGGCAATACCGGAATTCGCGACTACGTAATGTACTTGCCTAGGTTGGTGGAAACCTGTTGGAACGCCTTGTTGAGTCCGGTCGCCAAAGACGACATACCAGCTGTTGCGCCAAAAGTAACCAGAGCTACGACGAGTGCGTATTCAACCAGATCCTGCCCCTCTTCACGAGACATCAGATCCCTGATCTTCAAGAAAAACCCAAACATCAGACAGTTCATGCGTGCTCAATCTCCTGTCGGCTATCTCAGCTTCCGACTTTCCAAGATAACCTCATTGTGAGCTTTGGCATATAGCGGATGATATACCACTAAAGGTGAAGTCACCGCGCGTGAAGGTGATTTCCCGGTTCTCGCACCCACTCCTTTCTGGTTAAGAGTCAACAATCAACCCATAATCTATATGGACCCGATCACACAAACACAGCTTCGGGATTTGCAGCCTGGAACACAACGTGCGCGTACGATCCCCCGTCTGCATTTCAGCCATGGACCGCTTCGGCCGTGTGCAATTACGACTGGCCTTTCGGCAGAACCGAAAATCCGGGCTGGGTAATGCAGCTACCAAGGACGGCGGAAACCTGTTCGAACGCAGTGTTGACGCCTCCTCGCCTTTGAGGAGGACCAAAATATCTCACCCGGATAGAGTAGCGCCCCGGCGAGGAAGACTCGCCGGGGCAAAATAGGGAAAATCACGCATGCTGCATAGTGCAGCTCGACGATTGAACCCCGGCTTATTGAGATCCGGGACCAGCACTGGTACCAACTGCAGTATTCGGTGTAGTGGGGCCACTACTGTAATTACCGCCGCCTCCTTGCATATTTGAATCGATGTTCAGCGGCTGCTCCGGCTTCATGCTATCCAGCAGTTTCTCGACAGGAATGGTTGGGGGCGGAGGCGCCGGAGTGTTCTCAGCCGTCTTCGCGTCAGGATGGTGCATCGGAATTCCGGTGTTGGGCGGAAGGAAGGCCTGCGGATACTTCAGCTCCGGCAAGGGTGCGCCAGCCGGAATGGGGGCCACGATCTCCGGCGTCACAAGCACAATGAGCTCGGTATTGGTCTTGGTCCTCTGAACCGATTGGAAGAATTTACCCAGAATCGGGATATCACCCAGGAAGGGTACCTTTTGAAATGACTCATTTTCACGGTTATCGAGCAGGCCACCAATAGCGAAGCTTTGACCGTCCTGCAGCTCGACCTCCGTCTTCACTCGGCGTATGTCAATTGCAGGTACGTCAAATCCACCGATCTCAATCGCCTGGGTAAAATCCAGGGAACTGACTTCCGGAGCTACCTGAAGCCGGATGGTACCGCGCGGAGTGATGGTGGGGATAAAGTTTAGCCGTACCCCATACTCCTTAAACATTAGGGTGATGGTGGCCCCGCCTGTCGTTCCGGCTGCCTGGGCAACTGGATATGGATATTCGCCGCCCGCAAGGAAGCTGGCCTGTTTACCGTTCATGGCCAATACATTGGGCTCGGCGAGCACCTCAACCAGACCTTGAGTTTGGAGGGCTTCGATTGTCGCACCAAGATCCAACCCTGGGTAAAAGGCAAAGAGGTTCAACGCGTTGGTTACACTCGCCGTCGACGAGCTTGAACCATTGGGAATGGAAGGCGCCACCGGACTGAATTGACCAGTCGAGACACTGCCGATAGTGTTTCCAATCCCGGTAGTGAAGATATTCATTCCCAGCTGCTTTTCTCTGGTGCGGTCCACACTGGCAAATCGCACCTTGAGCAGAATCTGAGGATCCGAGGCAGGCACGCTGACGTTGAGCAGGTTGACGACCTTGCCTATCGAGGCGGCAATCGTCTGCGCGCGGTCGGAGCTGTTCAGATCCTTCACTGTGCCGCGAAGAAAAATGCTGCCATTCTCTTCGCTGACCCTGAGATTTTGACCCGGAAGCTCGTTCCTGAGTTCGCGGCGGACGGCCTCAAGGCGGTCATTGGTGACGTAGGAGCTGGGCCGAACGGTTACATTGAAAAACTGCCGGCTGCCGCTCGTGTCCCAGAGAATCAGCGTAGTCTCTCCGGGAGTCTTGCCGTTGACCAGAATCTGATTTGGGCTGATGGCAACGGCTTCCGCGAAGTCGCCGAGGCCCACAACAATCCGGGTCACGGGCCGCGCAAGGTCCAGTACCACTGACTTACCCACGGCGACGGATAGGTCGTTTGTGGAGTCCTGGCTGGGGGCTGCCATCGGCGAAGTAGCGGGCGGAGCAGCCTGCGCCCAAAGACCTGCCCCGGGGCTGGAAAGGAAAGTCAATGCACTGACAAAAGCAATGGCGACCCCAGTTCTTGCTCTCACTGTTTTCCCTCGGGAGTTGCGAATTTTTCTTCCGTCCGTTGCGCACCGTTGATGACCACGACCGAAAACATCTGGGGAGCTGGTTTGACCGGCTTGTTGACACGTCCGGACAACTGGGTCTTGACCGGCGCCTTGGCCACGTCCTGAAAAATATTGGTCATGGCGCTACCCTGAACCGGATCAATCTTGGTATCGAGGGGATTCCGAAGCACCAGCTGGATATGAGTCTGATTGCTAGCCAGGGCCAATACCTGCGCCTGTTCCGGAGTCACCAGCAGATTGACCACCTGAACCTGCTGAGGCTTGCCTTCGGCATCTTTCTGGATGTCCGTGCCGGCGGACAACACTTCGATGTTCTGCAGGATGGTCCTCACCTGCGTATCCCCCTGCACCGCCTGGGCGCCCGGTGGTGTGCCCGAGACAATCACATCGACGCGCATGCCGGGAAGAACGAAACCAGCCACGCCCACCACCTCATCCACCTTAATTGCGCAGGCTCTCATCCCCTGCTGGATGGTAGCAGCGAGTCCACCTCCGGAGCCCATTGGCGCCAGACGGTTATCCAAAATAGGCTCGCCGGCATAGATATTCGCGATGACGCCGCGTCCAATGGCCGACTTGGCATCGAGAATCGAGCCCTTGGGGGCCTGTCCCTGAACCTGAAGCGTGGTCAGGTCATTGGCGCTCAGCACGGTCCCGATCTTGATGTCTTGAGCTGCCGCAACCACGCTGGTGGCGGGCAGCGGCTTTGACGCCGCGATGCGCATGCCAACCAGGCGATAGACGACAAAGGCGCACAGCGCGGCCACAATGAATGCGCTGAGGAGAATGGTTGCCAGTCTTCGGTTCATTCAGAATCCTGTCTTCACAAGGTGAATGGCCTGTTCCAAACTCCATTGCACTTAATGCTTCCTAGTGCAGCAGAAAAGAACAGACAGTCGCACGCCGAGTTACAAATCGACCTGGTGGAGCGCTGAACATGCCTTGATGCCGCTAGAGTATAGCACCATAAGGGATGAAGAGTGCACCAAAATTAATGCCTGGCATTTGAGGAACCAAGAACACTACATCACTCCTTCTTTACCTCAATGATGAAGCGCTCACTTTTAGCGAATCCAGTGGTTAATGAACATGCTCCCACGGGGACTGAGAGGCGTCAATTACTCATTTCTCCGATAAGAACAAAGGTAATCTCAAAGGACAAACCATTAGATTCGGAACATGGTTGGCAAAGGCGCCAGAAAGGCCGCGCGAGTTGGGGATTCAAATCACCGTGCGTGCTCCCCAATTCTCATCTAGCGCCCTGGGAGGAGCCTTCTTGCGGAGCCCGAAGCACCCAATAAGTAAGCCTCGGGCGGGAATGGATGGCCGAATCGTCACGCAAAAGCGGCCAAAGCGCTCAGTTACAAAAGAGTGCCCTAACGAGCAACATGCCGGATGTTAGTTCTGTTGGGGCCAATGTAAAGTAGGAGGAGAAGCCTGAGAGAGAGGTTCCCCCGGCAATGGCGTCTTCCCACACCATTACGCTTTTCTCCGATCAATCGCAGGTGGGCCAGAGACCAACCTCATTTCTGTTATCGGTTCTGGTTCATGGCACTGTGATCGGCTTGATCGCACTGGGATTCATTCTCACACCTGAGATACGGCCACGCAGGGGCATCCATTATGTAGTGCGGCAGGTAGATCTCGATCAGGCCGAGGCGGAAATCCATCGGGCCGGAGGCCAAGGCAGCATGTATCCGGCCCCGCTCCCTAACTCCCATATGGAGGATGCACGTGGCGGGCTGCAGGCTCCGGCATCAAGCCAGCGACAAATGGCGAACCGCAAACCCGCTCCGCAAACCATCGTGCAGCCCGATATTCCTCTTGATACGATCCTGCCCAAAGCCATTCCCTTGCCAGCCATGCTTCTCTGGAAAGTGCCAAAGCCGAGTGTGAAGAAGTTGACTCCGCCACCTCCCCGGCTGGTGAAGGCAGAGTTGCCTCCGAAGCCTGACATCCCCAATCAGGAAACGATCCTGGCCGATGTCCAAATCACGTCTACGCCTTTCCGAAAGGACATTCTCAAACAGTTGCCCAGTACCACTACGCCGGTTCCTGCTCACCAGAACGCACCCGTCCAGCTCATTCCACAAACAACCTCAGTCTCGTCCCTTGATTCCGCTTCGGCGGCAGTGATGTCTGTCTCTGACATCAGCTTGGCGCGGGGCAGCGTTTCGCTGCCGCCGGCCAACCAAAGCGCGGCGGGGAATCCGCACGGCGGGATGGCACCCGGCCGGTCAGGTGATGCATCGAACCCGGGCAACGGAGACCCAGCCAACAGCGGCAACGCGATGGGCAAGGGTGCGGGCAGGATCGATACCGGGGGACAGGGTGCGGGCGCAGGAAAAGGAGGTGCGCAAAAAGGCGCGGGGAATGGCGCTGGCCACGGCACTATTGCAGGCTCAGGGCCCGGCCAGGGTTCGGGTTCCGGCTCCGCATCGGGATCGGGCTCAGGCAACGGCGATGGTGACAGTGGTTATTCAACCGCGAAGATCACTCTGCCCAAAGGTGGAAATTTCTCAGCTGTCATGGTGGGCAATACTATGGAGGACCAATATCCTGAGACGTCTTCTGTCTGGGGCGGCAGAGCAGCCTACACGGCTTATTTGCATGTAGGATTGGCCAAAAGCTGGATTGTGCAGTACGCGCTTCCTCGCTCGGCGGATATGGTCGCCGAAGACAGTGTGTCCCACCTGGATGCTCCCTGGCCCTTTTACATAGTGCGTCCCAATCTTGACCCGTATGAAGTGAACGCTGATGCGCTGCTGGTCCGCGGCATTGTGAACGAGGCTGGCCGGTTTGAAGAACTGGCAGTAGTATTCCCTGCAGCATTTGAGCGAGCGCAGTTTGTCTTGGACGCGCTGAAACAGTGGCAATTCAGGCCCGCGAAACAGAATGGCCAAAACACCAAGGTGGAAGTCCTGGTGATTATTCCCGAGTTGACGAATTAGAACTTCTTTCCAAGTTTTGCTACTTCACCTGCTTCAGCGTCTTCAGGAACTTATCAAGCTTCTTCTTGTTCGCCCCACCATCCATCAGGCTCTGCTCCAGCGTCCGGGTTCCGGTCTTCGATACGATAAACGAAAGCGCCATTCCATCCGTGCTCCAACGAATGACCTTTGACTGCACTGTGATGGAATCGTCGGGGTCCTCTCCGTCGGTATCAGTCCTTTGCAGAGTCATCAGGATCATGGTTCCCGGGAACCAGCGCTCGTCCGTCAACAAGTGCAGACCGCTGTGACTGACGTCGCCAATGTGGTAGGCTTGCGGGCCGCCGCCCGTCCAGTAATAAGCCACCAAGCCCGGCAATGGTTCGCGGTTTGCCTTACGGCGATCACTCACCAGCCAGCGCAGAAATCGAATGAAAGTCGAATCCGGACTCGGCTCCTCCTCGTCTTCAGACTCATCTTTCTCTTTCAACTCCTGAAGAGCCATTTCCAAAGTCCTGGCGCGGTGCCGTGCCGATTCGGTATCTGCGCCGACTGCGCTGGCAGACGGTTGCTCAACAGACTCTCGAATCTGGACGCTCTCCGAAGCGGCGGGCGAAGGGGAGGCGCTCTCAAGACGATGCTCCATCTCTTCAGCCACACAAATCACCAGCAGGTCTCCGGGTTGAGTTTGCGACGAATAGATGGTATGTGCGGGCAGCACAAGAGCGCTTGAGGCTGGGGTCCCGAGGGGCTCAAGGTCGGAGGTGGGAAACGACTCTACTTCCAGAACAACCCGATATTGACCGTCCAGACAAACCACGTCCACGGGAGCAAATCCCCGTGTCGCAGGAATTCCTGTAAAAGGTGTAAGCCAAAGTCCGGTATCGGGCTTGACTGCCAACCGCTCAATGAGTGCGTTTACCGGCTCCTGAGAGGTATCAGCAATAGTCACCCCCAGGCTGAGGAAGCTCTCTCGAGTTTGGTTGTATACGCAGTACTTCTGGGTTTCCATATCCTCTCACCCTTATGGATTCCGCCAGGCTGCAAGGCTCAATCGCAGAGATCCGGATGTCGCTTCGGCCCGCATACGGCCAGTTTGTGCAGACCTATCAACTGCGCCAGCGAACTCGCGGACGAGTATTGCTCAACCGGAAAAGTACTGGTAAGAGCAACAGAGAGGGATCAGACCTACATCTGCGCTCCGGGCTTGCGGCATAATCGTGACACAGCCGGCCATACCGCCTCAGCGGCAGCCTTCCCGATCAACGGAAGTGCGGGTGGGCGCCTGGACATACAGTTCTGCGCGGTGCACCCGCCTTTCGCTGCAGACCCTCTTACTTCACCCGTGTACGACGACGCTGAATCAAAATGACCAGCACGATGACAAAGAGCACGCCGGCTACGATCCGGATAATCGTGGTACTGTCCATGTTGTCGAGTCTCCCTTCCTTTGTTTACTTGAAAAACTTGCCGAACGAGTTCGCCATAGTAATGACGGCGGGACCAAGCACAACTACAAAGAGCGATGGGAAGATAAAGAGGACGAGCGGAAAGATCAGCTTGACCGACAGCTTGGCCGCCTTCTCTTCAATCTCCTGGACGCGCTTGGTCCTGAGCGTTTCGGAATGAACACGTAACGTTTTGCCGATGCTGGTACCAAACTGTTCGGCCTGCACCAGCATGGATACGAGGTTACGAATCACGTCAACGTCGGTGCGTTCTGCCAGGTGCTTCCAGGCTTCTGCGCGAGGCCGTCCGGCACGCTGCTCAAGTGCTACGATTCCAAATTCATCGCTGAGAGCTGGTTGAGCGGTGTGTAGTTCTTCGGCAGTGCGCGCCGTGGCCTGATCAAGACTCAGACCGGCCTCAATGCAGATGATCAGCATATCAAGGACGTCGGGCAGGCCACGCTTCAGACTCGCCTGCCGTTTGGATATCTGTCTGCCTAGCCAGAAATCAGGCGCCAGAAATCCGATGCCCAGTGCAGCGGTATAAACAAACAGCGGACTGATGTGCCCGAGCCCGGTCACCAGGGCAAGGATGCAAAGCACGACGGGCACAACTACCTTGGCCCCATAGAAGAGCTTCGCGGCTCCGTCCTTGCGGTAGCCGGCACGGACCAGCCTTTGCTGTAGCACGCCGATTTCTGCCTGGCTCCTGGGCAGCACACGCTCGAAGTGCTCCACTACGCCCCCGATTACGTTGCGCGTTTCCTCCAGGGTGGTGGAGAGGCTTCTTTTCTTTGTGCGTGGATAGAGCGCGGCGGTGATCCGTTCCTGAATCGTATCGCGATAAAAGATCAGCAATCCGCCACTGGCAATGAGCAGGAAGGCAACCAAAAAGGAAACAACCGCGAAGACCATATCTCTCCCTCACACGTCCATCTTGACGATCTTGCGAATTATGAATCCACCAATGACTATTAGGATTCCCGCGGTCCACAAGAGCTTGACTCCGATTTCGGTGGTCCAGAGAAGGCTCATCATGGTTGGATTGACGGTATAGAGCAAGCCCGCCAGCACGATCGGGAGCAAAGTCAGGATCCATCCAGTAAGGCGCCCTTGGGCAGTATGGGTATTAATCTGCCGCTTCAGGCGGAATCTTTCCCGAATCACAATCGAAGATTTCTCCAGCACTTCTGCCAGGTTGCCTCCGCTCTCTCTCTGGATCAGGATGGCCGTAGCCACAATCTTCAGATCCTGCAGCGGAACTCGAGTCACCAGGTTGTCCATGGCGGATTTCAGATCGAGGCCGTAATTCATCTCGTCGAAGGTAACCCGGAATTCTGCACCGACCGGGTCAGGGCACTCGCGCGACACCAGGCCTGTAGCGGCGTTCAAGCTATGGCCTACACGCAGGGCGCTCACAATTAGATCGAGAGCTTCGGGCAAACCCTGTTCGAATTGATTCATTCGACGGGACCGCTTTTGCAGCACCAGGACAAATGGCAGCGTGGACAACGCCAGCCCCACAACCAAGGCAAACAACAGGGCATGGGTCCGGAGCCAGATCAGATAGGCGGGGACGATGAAAGCTCCGGCGCACATCAGCATCAGGCCTCCCACTGTCCACTTGAGATCTGCCTGATAGAGAAGACGGCGCATGCGCGGCGCCAGTTCCAGCTTCGCCAGCCAGCGGTCCAGCCAGGGAATGGTGCTCATCAGTTCGCTCTTGCGAACGTCGACGATCAGCTCACTCATTTCAGTCTTGATGCCGGTGGATGCCAAAGCGGTATCAAGCCTAGCCAGCGCCATTTTGGCGTTGCGCTCTGCGGTGGAACCGCTGGCAATCGCCACCACGGCTATCACCCCGAAGACGCCCAAGAATACGAGAATGACGATCAGAGCCATATCGATTTAGCCCCTTTCCGGTCAACTTACTTCCGTAGAGCGTTCGAACAACGTCGACGGAAGGAAGATGCCTGAGGTTTTGAGCTGTTCCAGGAACCGTGGACGAATGCGGCTGGGCTGGAAGACACCCTGTACCTTGCCGTTGGGCCCAATTCCCTTCTTGTTGAACGTAAATATCTCCTGCATGCTGATGACGTTCTCTTCCATACCCGTGATCTCATGAATGCTGACCACTTTGCGGGAGCCGTCGCTCATGCGCGTGCACTGCACAACGATGGTGAGAGCCGAGGCTATCTGTTGCCGCACCGTCTTTTCGGGCATGTTCAGATTACTCATGGCCACCATGGACTCAAGCCTGGTCAGCGCATCGCGCGCGGTATTGGCGTGCACTGTGGTCATCGAACCCTCGTGGCCAGTGTTCATCGCCTGCAGCATGTCGAAGGCTTCCTCGCCGCGAACCTCACCGATGATGATGCGGTCGGGGCGCATACGGAGGCTGTTAATAAGCAATTGACGCTGGCGAATGGCTCCCTGCCCTTCCACGTTGGGCGGGCGGGTCTCAAGGCGCACAATATTTTCCTGCGCCAACTGCAGTTCCGCCGCGTCCTCGATGGTGATGACGCGCTCATTCTGCGGGATGTATTGCGACAGGATGTTAAGGAAGGTGGTCTTGCCGGCGCCGGTGCCGCCGGAGATGAGGATGCTGAGGCGCGCGCGCACGGCGGACGAGAGCAGTTCCATCATCTCTGCGGAGATGCTCTTCAATTGCACCAGTTGGTTGGCGGCCAGGGGACCCGTGCCGAAGCGGCGAATCGACAAGCTCGGGCCGTCAAGCGCCAGGGGGGGGATGATCGCGTTGACGCGGGATCCGTCAGGCAGGCGTGCATCGACCATGGGCGACGACTCATCCACTCTGCGGCCCACGCGCGACACAATGCGGTCGATGATCTGCAGCAGATGGCGGTCGTCTCGAAACGCTGCATCGGCCCTCTGTAGCAGCCCGCCCTTTTCAATGAAGACGTGGTCCTTGTCATTGACCAGAATGTCGGATATCTTCTGATCTTTAAGCAAAGGCTCCAGCGGGCCAAGGCCAAAGACTTCGTCGAGCAGGTCTGTCTCGATCTTCTCCTGTTCGTCAAAGCTCAGCGGTACCCTGCGGTCGCTGATGATTTCGTTAATGATGCTCGAAACCGCCTGGCGCGCCTGGCTGGAATTAATGCGCGACAGCTTCTCCAGATCCAGCTTGGAAAGCAGGGTCCGGTGCACTTCGGCTTTGAAATTCTCGAGATTCATCGATGCCCCGCATTGCCGCTAATAAAGTTGGACTGCACAAAACTTCCCCACGCCCGGGACTTAGCCTCCAAAAAGGCTGAATCCCTTACGCTTTTCCTGTTTGGGAGGCATTCCTGCCGCCTCTCGCGCCATTTGCTGGATGACCCTTCCAATGCTTGAGTCGTCGGTAGCCACCGGCGTAGCCTCGTTCTGCAACCGCCGGATGGTGAAGTAATCGCTGGGAATCTTCCACTGAATGGGCCGGGTAAGAGCTTTCTCAATATGCTCTTCATCGACACCCATGGACTGTTTAACGTAGCGGTTGAGAACAATTTCGAGCTTGGGACCACCGGACTTGAAAAACTCTGAAATCAGGCGATGTGAGTTCCTCAACTCAGGAATCCCGGCTTGCATGACCAGGTAGAAGGTATCCACCTGCTCTAACCAGGTGGCATCGGTCAAATCGCATCTTGAGCCCGCGTCGACCACCACAAAGCCAAATTCCTGCTGCGCAACAGCAAGCAGCTTTCCTATGGCGTCATTGCTGGCCGGGATTTGAGGAAACCTTCCCGGAGCGGCCAGTACCTGTAGACCCGATGGGTGCTTGGTGAGCAGCTTGGTAAAGAAATTCGCATCCAGCCGGTCCGCGTTCTGAATAGCGTCGGCGGTGGAGAACTGGTTGGTCAGGCCGAGACTGAGGGCCGCGTCTCCCAGGGGAAGATCGAGGTCGATCAATGCCGCCGTCTGATTACACTCCTGCACCAGGGCCACGGCAAAATTGCAAGCCACTGTGGTCACCCCGGAGCCGCCCTTGCCGCCCAGGAAGACAAGGAGCTTGCCACCAGTCTTCTTCGCTGTGCGCGGCGTCCTGCGGCGAGCACCGGCCCTGCTGAGCGCATCGCTTAGAGCGCCGGCGTCGATGGGGTCGGCCAGAAACTCGCGCGCCCCCGCCCGCATCGAACGAACCATCATGTTGGGATCGATACGCGTCGAGTAGACCATCACCGTTGCCGTATTCATGCCGGCCATGGTCTCTACCAGTTGCAAGGCGTACTCGGGATCGCTTTCCAGGTCGATAATGATCGCGTCAAACTGCTGCTCCATGAACCTCGGAACATCCTTGATCGTAGGAGGATAGGAGGAATACTCCCGAACTACCGCCGCATGAGACACGGCCAAAGCGCTAGCCACAGTCCTCCGGCGCCCGTCTTGCGGGCCAATGAGTGCGACAGACAATACACTGCTGCTTAAGGGATCCGAGTCTTGATTCAGAGTATCCATTAGAAAGTCAACGCTCCCACTTTCTCAAAACAGCACTGCCGGTTGAATTCAATTTGTTGCGTTGTCAGCATACTGTACATGGCTCAGAGGTAGTTTCTCAATGGGAAAAGAAAGAAAGAAGAGTACCAATGGCCATGGCTGGAGCATACGGTATCTTGCGAGCCTTTGGATTGGAAAGAACGAGTTCCTCCGGAGGACGCATGCCGCGCTTCTTCCAGCCAAAGACAAGATCGCCCGTACCACTGAACAATTCACCCAGAAATCCCCCGCACACCGCCCACGCAAGGGCCATGATTCCCCCCACAATACCTGCCACAACCAGCGCAAACACCAATTGGGATGGGCCAATCCAGGCTCCGATTGCAGCGCACAATTTCACGTCGCCCATGCCCATTCCGCCCATCCAAAACAGAATGCCGTAAAGCAGCGCACCCAGCCCCAGACCCGCCAAGCTGTGCCAGATCCCAATACCGCGCGGCAGGAAAGACGCTCCAATCCCCACCAGCAGGTAAGGGAACACCAGCCAGTTGGGAATGCGGCGGCTGCGCAGATCCGTAAACGTGGCCACAGCGAGAACAACCACTGTGGGCCACCAGGCGATCAAGTGCAAATCCGGCCTCCCCGATTTAATCTCAGGCGATATTGGTGTTGAAGCAATTGTCCCTCCAAATTGCAGTCTGTCAAGAGTACATGAATTCAATGTGTTACCAAGTAGTTCATTTACTGCTGTGTACACACATGTATACGGGTGCCGCGGTCCTATGGAGCACAGCGTTTACACCAATGCATGCGGACTAGCGCCCTCCCAGAAACTTCGCCTCCACTTGCCCGTTTTGAGCGGTCCTGGAGGCTCGGGCTTCGGACATCGTGATAGGTGCAACTGCCACTATTACTCAAACTTACATGATCGTCTCTATTACCTTTGTGTTACCCACGTTACCGGTCTCACACCAACGAGGGATTGACCATAAGAGAAGGGCCGTCCAGAGTGAAAGATGACAACTCTCTCGTAGAGCTCGATCCTGTGTCCCTTTGCTCGCCAGTCGGCTCTCTTGTAACCCGTAAGGCTCCTGAAAGCTGCGGGAATTTGAGGAGTTAGTGCTCGCAGTTCTCCTACGCCTTGGTTCTCAAAACAGGTTCTTAAGCTGCGCTAATTCGGTGTTGCGCAAGAGGGGAATGAGATCATCCTTTGATGATTCAAATAGGACTACTTTCAGACGACCGCGCGCTGCAACCCCTTCTTTCTTCAGCGTTGGGGAAAGAATTTCGCGTTCTGCAGGAAGCCAATGAAGATGGCATAGACGAGCGCCTGGCTGCGGCGGAATGCGATGTCCTGATTCTCGATCTGCACGCTGAGAACGGGTCGCTAAAAGAGAGAATCGCTTGTTCCCGGCGACTGATCGCTTCGCAGGTTCCCCTGGTGGTCATGGCCGACGACGGCTATCGTTCGGTCGCCCTGGAACTGGTGCGAGTCGGGGCCTTTGGCTATTGCCGTCGTCCTCCCTCTATACGTGAATTGAAATCGATGTTGTGCCGGGCGCACGAGAACTCGGCGCTTAAGCGCGAGATCCAGACCGTGCAACAGCGCCTGGAGTCAGTCAGCAGCTGCGATCGCCTGATCGGTTCCAGTGTGCGCATGCAGCGGGTCTATCAGCTGGTAAAGCGCGTGGCCAATATTAACGCGTCGGTGCTTGTGTCCGGCGAAAGCGGGACCGGCAAAGAACTCATCGCCCGCGCAATTCACAATCTCGGTTCACGCGCGGACAAGCCGTTTGTGGCCGTATCTTGTAGCGCCATCCCGGAGACCTTGATTGAGGCTGAGCTTTTCGGCCACGAAAAGGGAGCATTTACCGGTACGGTGGGAGCGCGCGAAGGCTACTTCGAACAGGCCCAGGACGGCACCCTCTTCCTGGATGAGATCGGCGACCTGAGCCCCTTTACCCAAGTCAAGCTTCTGCGCGTTTTGCAAGAGATGGAATTCAACCGCTTGGGCAGCAGCCGCGTCATTCCGCTGCGGGCTCGGCTGATTTTCGCCACCCACCAGGACCTGCAGAAACTGGCCACCGAGGGCAAATTCCGCCGCGACCTCTACTACAGGATCAACGTGATGCGCATCGATGCCCCGGCACTAGCGGACCGTCCGGAAGATATCGAACAGATCGCTACTCACTATCTCGGCCACTATTCTGAGATGTTCCAAAAGCCGATGGACCGGATTGAGCCGGAAGCCATGGCCATGCTCCACACGTATCCGTGGCCCGGCAACGTGCGCGAGCTCGAAAACGTAATTCAGAGGGCTATCATCCTTGCCCCCGGGCGGCGCATCCGTGTAGATGATCTGCCCCTGGTGATGCATACGGATAAGGTAGTCGATATCAGCGACTACAATCCTGCCGGATCGTTCGAGCGCCAACTTCGCGACTACAAGATCAAGCTGGCCATCGACGCGGTGAAGGAGAACAACGGAAACAAGACCCTGGCGGCGCGCAGCCTGGGCATTTCCCGCGCATACCTCCATCGCCTCATTCGGCTTTCAGAGCCGGATCCGATGTTCGATACGGAATCCGTGGATTCCGCTTCGGCATAAAATCACAGTCCCGGCAAAGCGTGGCGCACTGGCGCCCTATTCACTGCGTACCTTCACGAGAGCATTCCCTGCTTCCCTCGGGTGGGCTTTGTCCCGTTCCGGGAATGCCTCGCTCCGGGAAGCCGCGGCGCTCTTCAAGCTATCCATTCCAGACGGTTCTTTAGTAAGGTTCAAACGTTGCGGCGAACCGGGGTATCCCTTCCAAACTGGTATATGCTTCTGTCATGTCGAGGCGGCTCGCTCTACTGATTCTGCTGTGGATGGCGGCGCAGATGCTGGCGCCGGTGGCGGGTAGGGGAGCCAATGTTGCGATCGTGGGCACACCCCAACCCGGACAAGCGGCTGCAGGCAGCGCAAAGCCGGTTCCTAAGACTTCGGCCACGGACGCTGCGCAAAGCCCGGCCACCACGGATCCCAACTCCAATTGCAACGGTGGCCCCTGCGGCAGCCAACCGCCGCAGATTGTCGTGAACAGCCCGTCGCCTGCCAACCCGCCGTGGGCCTGGTATCAGCGCGTGGCGTGGGCTGCCAACATCGTCCTTGCGGTGCTGGGATACGTCGGCATTATGCTCGCCCTGCGCACCCTCAAGAACATCGAGCGTCACGCGGAGTCCAATGCCGCGGCAGTGCAGGTTGCCCAGGAAACCGCCAGCGCCGCATTGGCGCAGAGTCAGGCACTGGTGGATTCCGAGAGACCGTGGATTGTGGTCTCGGTCGAGCCCTTCCTGACCATGGAGAACAGTTTCAAAGTCATGGCTACAAATCGTGGCCGCACCCCAGCCAGGATCGTCTCCACCGTGGACCAGGTGGAGGTGGCCGCCGATGAAACACACCTGGCGGAGACCCCGGAGTTCGAAAGCGTGGAGTCGGGCGCGCTGCCCAACCCCATCATCCTGCTCCCCGGCGAATCGGTAGGCATTCGCCCCTTCCGCCGCGAAGACGTTCGCGCGGTCTGCGAGAACGACGCCCAGTTTGAGCGCATCGAGCTGTGGCAGGAAAAGGTATTTCTTTTTGGCCGGGTCACCTATATGGACATGCTCTCCAGCCCTGGAAAGCAAGTCCACGAAACCGACTGGTGCTGCTGGTACGTCCACGGCGAGAAGGAAAGCGCCCTGCTGGTTGCCGGTCCGCCGGAGTATAACCGGCACTCCTAAAAGCGCGTTCTTGGCTCAAAATGGCTCGGAAATGGCTCAAAAGCAGCCAAAATCCGCTGGTCTTGATTACCGATCAGTCAATAGGCCCATTTTGTAGGGTGTTTAATATGAGATACTTGCAGGAAAACAAGGGTTGAAAATGGCTCCCCCAAGAGGGGAGGGGGGTGGGTGTAGGCGAATTTTTGCGGTTTCGGCTCGTCCCTGAGGGCGTGGAGCGCCGGGTTGGGAGGCTTCGATCAAGGTGAGTGGCGCCGTGGAGGCTTGGGTCAACATGGATTCCCCCTATAGCCAGTGTGCGCTGCGCAGGCATAATTTTCTGCAAGGGATGGCCAGACCGCAAAACCATCCCGGACATGCATGACTTTCAGTGATCGCTTGAACAGGCTGCGTTGGGGTATCCCCGACACACTCCCGAGAAACTCTGATCACGTTATCAGCATCCCCCAGGGGGCTTTGTCTGAAGGCTCCGACATTTTTGAGTATGAAGCAGAGCTTTTGGGTAAGATCTGGAATTCACCGGCTTTGTCTGATCTCAGCCGTCATGGATGTATTGAATACGACGACACTGACGGATAGACCACATTTCGACCGCAACAAGCTTTTAGCTAAGCTAGCAGCTGAAAAACTGCGCAAATGTGCTTTGAATGGGCATGACTTCAGTCGAGGCGCAGCGCTTTGCCGATCCAAATACGCGCTCTGTTAAAAACGAGGATGAAAGTTGCAGCCTATAAGGTCTCGATGTTGGGAATCCGTTTGGGCAGAACCCGTGCTCTTGCGCTATTCATCGCGCAAGAGCACTAGCGGATCGATGGCCAATGCGCGCCGTGCCGGAATCCAGGCCGCCATAATGCCCAGCAAAAGCATGGTCGCGGTCACCCCGACCAGCACCATTGGATCTTGGGGCGTGGCCTGGTACACGATGAACGAAAGCACGCGCGTCGCCAGCACCGCCAGTGCCAAGCCGGCAGCCGAGCCGATCGCCAACAGGCGAAATGCGCGGCCCAGGGAGGCGCGCAGAACCTGCCGCTGACTTGCGCCCAGCGCCACCCGGATTCCCAGTTCGCGAAGGCGCTTGCTCACTACGTACGAGGCCATGCCAAAGATACCTGTCACCGCAAGCATCGCACCCAGCACGCCGAGCACACCAAGGGCCACCGTGGCCACGCGCGCGGCAAAGAGCGCGGAGTCCAACTGCTGGGTCCATGTCGTCACCCCCAGGGGCAACCCAGAATCCATGCCGTGAATCGTCATTTCCAGAGCCCGGGCAATCTCCTGCGGATCGTGCCGCGATCGCACCACAAGCCATGTACCGCTCGACTCGTGCTGCTGATAGGAGAAGAACATCGCGGGCATCGGGTCCTCGGTAAGGGTGCGGTATTTGCCGTCTTCCACTACCCCCACCACCTCCGCGCGCTCCCCGGCCCAGTACTTGAAATGCCCTCCGATCGCCTTCTGCACAGAGCCGAAGACCTTTTCGGCAAAATGGCGGTTCACGAGGACCGCTTTGGGAGTCGACTTGTCGTCGCGGAAACTTATATCTCTCCCCGCTAGCAGCCTGGTCCCCGCAGCCTCCATGTACCCCGGAGATACCCTGTAGTTCATCGCATCGGCGGCGTAATTGGTGGGGCGGAGATCCATAGTCGTGTCCGAATATACGTAGGAGTCGCCGCTGCCAAGGCCTAGCGGGACATTATCGATGAATCCCGCCGAAGTTACGCCCGGAATGGCCGCGACCGCATCCAGCATGCGGCGCTGCATCTGCGGCACGCGTTCGCCGTCGTATCCCGCCATGCGCAAGTCGGTGTTGGCCAGCATAACGTTCTGTGGATCGAAACCAAAATTGCTGTGCAGCGAACGTAGCAGGCCCCGAACTGCCACCAGCGACGAAGTCACCAGCACTGCGCAAATGGCGATCTGGACAACGAGCAGAACGTCGCGCAGGGAGAAGCGCCTCAATCCGTCGCTGCTCATCCCGGTGCGGATGATCTGCCAGGGATCGGCCCGCAGAACCTGTCGCACCGGCACCATCCCGAAGAGTAAACCGCTTACGAGCGCCAGCAGCAGCGCCACCGCGTAAGTGCGAATGTCCGGGTTTACCGGCACATTGATTGGAACCTGCGGGATGGGCTGCCATGCGCTCAGCCCGTGCAGGATCACGATGCCGCCGGCCATACCGGTGATTCCGCCGGCGATGGAAATCAGCACTGCCTCCGTCAGCAGTTGGCGGAGGATGAGCCGGCGTGGAGAACCCAGCGCCAGCCGCAGCGCCACCTGCTTGGCGCGATCCGAAGCACGCGCAGCGAACAGGCTGCCGAGGTTGGCGCATGCGGCCAGCAGAATCAGTCCGGCAAGCAGCATCAGCCCGCCCATAAAGGCCTTGGCCGGCCCGCCCAGCATGTCGCCCATCAGCCCCGGGTGAGCGAGCGAAAGTTTCAGTCCGTCGTCGTCAGTGGGATACGTTTTGGACAGCGCCGACGCCAGCGTGTTCAGGTCCGCGGTCGCTTCCTGCGGCGTGACACCCGGCTCCAGGCGTCCGATCAACATGCTGGAGTGGTTGCCGCGGTACTGCAGACCATTCTGTCCCTGCACCAACGGCTCCTCGACCAGCGGGATCCACATGGCCGGCGCAAAGAACAATTCAGTTCCGAAAAATCCCTTTGGAGCCACGCCCATCACGGTCATGGGGTTCTTGTTGATCTGCAGTATCCGACCGACAACCTTACGATCATCGTGAAAGTAGCTATGCCAGAACGCATAGCTCAGCACCACGTAAGGCGCGCTGTTGTAGCCTTTCTCGTCGGAGGCGTGATAGAAGCGGCCGAGGAAAGGCTGAATACCGAGAGCATCGAAATAATTGCCGCTGGCCATGTACGGCCAGGCAGTGGATGGATTTCCGCCCGCATCCACGCCCACCGGACCAACGATATCGAACGCCACGATGCTGGAGAACGTGTGGTTCTTGTCACGCAGGTCCACATAGTCCGGATAGGACTGCGACGGCGTGCTTCCCTTTTCGAAGGCGCGCTGCACCATGAAGAGGTTTGCGGCATTGGGCAGATTCACCGGCCGCAGCACCACTGCATTCAGAACGCTGAACACCACCGCGTTGGCGCCAATGCCGAGCGCCAGAGTGACAACCGCCGTCAGGGCGAACCCGGGCGACTTCACCAATTGCCGGAGCGTAAACCTGAGATCGCTGAACATGAAAGCTGGTACGCGAGCCGTCGCGCCGGAGTTCCCGGAGCACGCGAAGAGAATCATGGAACAGTGATCCGACTCACCGTGACCGGAGAGGCCGACAATCAAGCTGCGGGAGATGATTCGAACTCGGCCCCAACGGGCGCGCAGGTCGGGTCGGAGCTAAAGGGATAACGATCCTCGGCATATCGCTTGCTCGTGCCTGGCATAGCTGTCGAATCACCGCCTCGGACTTTACTCGAAATTGGAAGGGTTATGTCCGGATTGGCCACAATCCAGGCTGAGAAGCGCTGGGATGCCGTCCTTTCTGGAACAGATTAGAAAGAAAGCTTCATTCCTATGAAACATCGGGGTATTCAGAGGCCCCCTTGAGAGACTAGAAACCATTCCTACTCCAAAGCAGCTATTGCCCCGCCAATGCCTCTTCCTTTCGCGCCACCGCCGCAGTCGCCGCGCATCTATTTCCTCCTTCCTGTTGTCTGCATAACCCTGGCTTCGTCACCGGATGAGTCCACGGCATACGGTCGTGGGCTTTGCTAAAATTCTTCCAGACCGTTTCCCACGACCCATTCATTTCCAATTGCAAACCGAGCGGCAGGAGAATTCATGCCAGTTGTTGAACTCGCGGGAGTGACCAAAGCCTACGAGAGTAAAGTTGCCGTGCGCGATTTGAGCCTTTCAATCGAGGCGGGCCAGATGTTTGGGCTGCTGGGGCCGAACGGGGCGGGCAAAACCAGCTCCATCCGCATGATGATGGGCATCACCATGCCGGACTCAGGAACCGTGAGTCTGTTCGACAAGCCTTTTGAGCGCCGGAGCCTGGAGCGGGTGGGCTACCTGCCCGAGGAACGCGGGCTCTACAAGAAGATGAAGGTACTGGAGCAGCTAGCCTTCTTCGGCGAATTGCACGGCCTGAGCGCCGCGGAGTCGCGCAAGCGGGCTACCGATTGGGCCCACCGCCTGGAGATTGCCGACGCGCTGACAAAGAGGACTGAAGAACTGTCAAAGGGCATGCAGCAAAAGATTCAGTTCATCGGCTCGGTGCTGCACGATCCCGGCCTGATCGTCATGGATGAACCCTTTGCCGGGCTGGACCCGGTGAACGCCACACTGCTGGAGCGCACCCTGCTGGAGTTCAAGGACCAGGGCAAGGCCATCCTCTTCTCGACCCATCGCATGGACCAGGTGGAGAAGCTGTGTGACTCCATTTGCCTCATCAACAACGGCGAAGCGGTGCTGGCCGGCAGGGTACGCGAAATCAAATCGCGTTACGAGCGCAACCACGTGATTGTGGAGTTTGAAGGCAGCGCGGATTTCCTCGCCAGCGCGGAGATTGCGGAAGCCAAGAACTTCTCAGGCCACGCGGAGATACGGCTCAAGCCGCACGGCGACGCGCAGAAGCTGCTGCATGAGGCAACGGCCGCGGCCACCATCTACCGCTTCGAACTGGTCGAGCCTTCGCTCGAAGAGATTTTCATCCAGACCGTGGGAGGCAAGGCCGATGCGTAACATACTTCTGATTGCCCGGCGCGAGTACCTTGAACAGGTGCGCGGGCGAGCCTTCAAGACCACTACTATCGGCCTGCCCGCGGTTTTTGCGCTGATCGTGGCCATTGCCTATCTCTCCAGCCTCGGCCTCGGCTCCAATCGCCACATGGCCGTGACGGCCTCTGACCCGATGCTCGCCAACCAGATCCGCAATCAGTTGCTCGGTGACAAGGATGCCAAGGCCACGGTGGACGTGGTTGCGCCTGCGACTGCCGAAGAGCGGGACGCGCTGGTGAACATGGTGCGGACCAAGGCGCTCGATGGGCTGCTGTGGGTGGATACTCCGGCCGGAGCGGCACCTACGGCTACCTACACCTCACAGTCGGCGGGCGACTTTATCACCAACGATCGGCTGAAGTCGGCCTTGAATCACGCTCTCGTGGATGCGCGCCTGACCGGCGGCGGCATGAAGCAGGCCGACGCGGATACGCTGGTCAAAGGCGTCTCCATCCAGACCTACCAGGTGAAAAAAGACGGCAGCGTGGTAAAGAGCAATGCCGAAGCGTCGTTTTACAAGGGCTACGTGATGGCCATCCTGCTCTCAATGACCACCATGATCTACGGCATGAACGTGGCCCGCTCCATCATCCAGGAGAAGACGTCGCGCATCTTTGAGGTGATGCTGGCCATCGCCAAGCCGGGCGACATGCTGGCCGGCAAGCTGATCGGCGTGGGCGCGGTAGGCCTGACCCAGATCGCGATCTGGCTGGTGGCGGGCGCGGCCATTCTGTTTTCGCCCTTCGCGGCTGCGCTCATGACCGGCGACTTTGTCATCCATATTTCATGGAGCGAGACGGTCCTGTTCCCGGTCTATTTTGTGCTGGGCTACCTGCTCTACAGCTCGCTGTTTGCCGGCCTGGCCGCTACCTGCGAAACCGAGCAGGAGCTGCAGATGTACATGCCGCTGGCCGCTGCGCCCACCTGGCTGAGCTTCGCGCTGATCCTGCTGGTCATTAACGACTCCAACTCCTTCTGGTCGGTGGCGGCCTCCCTGTTTCCGCCCACCGCGCCGGTCATCATGTTTTTGCGCATGGCGTCGGAGATTCCTCCAGTGTGGCAGTTCGCCGCGTCTATCGGCCTGCTGGTGGTGAGCATCTGGGCCGTGCTGTGGTTCTCCTCGCGCCTTTACCGCGTGGGCATCCTTATGTATGGCAAGCGGGCCACGCTGCCGGAACTGCTGCGCTGGCTTCGCTACAGCTAGAATCAGTGAAGTGAACGTTGCGGACAAGCTCAGATTCACACTTGGCCAGCGCTTGGTGCTGGCCGTGGTTCCGCGCCTGGTGTGGGCGCTATTTCGTGTGGTGGGCCTGACCTGGCGCTTTGAGGTCATCGCCGAAGAAGGCGTTACGCCGGTCCTTTTTGGTCAGAGGCCCGGGCCGGAGATTTATTGCTTCTGGCACCAGTGCGTGCTGCCCTGCACGGTGTACTTCCGCCACTCCTCCGCCGTCATTCTCATCAGCCGCAGCTTCGACGGCGAGCTGATTACGCGCACACTTAAGCTCTTCGGCTTTGACGCGGTGCGCGGCTCCAGTTCGCGTGGCGCGCGCGAGGGGCTGCTGGGACTAAAACACATTATTGAGACCGGCCGCACCGCAATCTTCACCGCCGATGGCCCGCGCGGTCCTATCTACCAGACCAAGATGGGCCCCATCAAGCTGGCGCAGATGACTGGCGCGCCCATCGGCGCTTTCCATCTGCAACCGCAACATGCCTGGACCATTGGTTCATGGGATCGCTTCCTGGTTCCGTGGCCGTTCACGCGCATCTGCGTCAGTTGGGCACAGTGGACGCACGTTCCCGCCGACCTGCCCGCTGAGGGTTTCGAGCCCATGCGCGAACAACTGAATGCGGCCATCGAGCGTGCCCGGCTGCGCGCCCTGGCGCACTTTGGAAAGGCTGCCCAGTGAGCGGCCTGCGCGTGGCCGATTTTGACTTTGATCTGCCCCCGGAGTTGATTGCACAAGAGCCGCCGCCGCAGCGCGGCCAGAGCCGCATGCTGGTATTGGATCGCACTACCGGCGCACTGGCCGACATGGAGTTTGCCCAGTTCCCCTCCCTGCTGCGGCCGGGAGATCTGCTGGTCATCAACGATAGCCGGGTGATTCCGGCACGCCTGTTTGCGCGGCGTACGCTGGTACGCGATCGCCAACAGCCTAGCGGTTTGGTAGAAGTGCTGCTGACCGAGCCCGCCGGGAACAACGTGTGGCGCGCGCTGGTCAAGCCGGGGAAAAAGGTCGGAGTGGGCGAGCGCCTGGCTTTTTTCGCTCCTTCCGGTGCGCTCGTTCTGGAGGCCGAGGTCACGGAGCGCGGCGCATTTGGCGAGCGGGTGCTGCGCTTTGCACCGGTGGGCGATTTCTTTCGCGCGCTGGATAGTATCGGCCACATGCCCCTGCCGCCCTACATTCGCCGCCATGACGAGGACGCCGATCGCGAGCGCTATCAGACCGTCTTCGCGCGCCAGCAAGGTTCTGTGGCCGCACCAACCGCCGGATTGCACTTTACGCAGCAGATGTTGGATGCGGTCGCCGCGCAGGGTGTCGAGGTGGCGCGCATCACATTGCACGTGGGCCTGGGCACCTTTGCTCCACTGCGTGTGGACCTCGTGGACGACGTGCGCCTGCACCGCGAGCGCTACACACTGCCCGACGCCGCGGCCCAGGCCATTCAGCGCGCGTCCGATGAAGGCCGGCGCATCGTCGCTGTAGGCACTACGGTTGTGCGCACCCTCGAAGCCGTCGCACAGCAGGCAGGCGGCGCAGCGCTCTGTGCGCATTCGGGCGAGACCGAAATTTTTATTGCGCCCGGCTTCCAATTCCGCCTGGTGGGCGCGCTGCTGACCAACTTCCATTTGCCCCAGTCAAGCCTCCTCATGCTGGTGAGCGCCTTTGCGGGTCGCGAGCGCGTGCTCGCCGCCTACCGTCATGCCGTCCAGTCCCGCTACCGCTTCTTCAGCTACGGCGATTGCATGTTCCTTTTCTAGGGCCTGTTGACCCCGCCGAGAGTCTCAATCCTGGCAGTACCATCGTATGTTCGACCTCAAGCGCGGCTCTTCCCGGCGAGCTCGGGACGCAGGTAACGTAGTGGTATGGACGCCTCACCCGCCGCGCAAATCCCTTCCCCGGCAAGCCCAGCCGCCGCAACATCCAGCCGCTTGATGCGTGTGTTCAACCGCATTTTCACCCGGCATGCAATGAATGTGGCCATTCTGCTGATGTTGCCGATGCTCCTTGCGCCCACCCTGAATCCGGGAAGATTTCTCATGGTCGACCCGGACATCTGGTGGCACCTTGCCGACGCGCGCATTCTTTGCGCCACCCATCATTTCATCTATACGGACCCTTATTCGTTCACCGTGGCCGGCCAGCGCTGGGTCAACTTTGAATGGCTGTCTGAGCTGCCCTTTTGGTTCAGTTTCAAAGCGTTTCAACTACGAGGCATTTATTTGGTTGCCTGGCTGGCGCTGGGCGCCAATGTACTGTTCGTCTATTGGCGTGGATATTTGAAATCGCGTCATGGAGGCGCCGCGCTCTGGGCCGCGGGCATCGCTCTTGTGCTGATGACTGTGAACTCCGGGCCCCGCACCATCGCCATTGCCTATCTGGCGATGTCGGCCGAGATGGCGATTCTGGAGGCGGCGGAGCGCGGAAACGCACGCCTGCTATGGCTGCTGCCGCCGCTGTTCTGCGTGTGGATCAACCTGCACGGAAGCTGGCCGGTCGGCATCATCCTGCTGGTTTTGTACATCGCTTGTGGATCATTCAGCCTTGAGTTGGGGGCGTTTAAGCAAACGGCCTTTCCCGCCGGGGAACGCAATCGCCTGCTGGCGGTGCTGGCGGCTAGTCTGGCGGCGCTGATGGTCAACCCCTACGGCTGGCGGTTGCTTTGGAAACCGTTTGACATGATGCTCAACGAAGGCCTGAGCGTCGCCAATAGCGCCGAATTTCAGCCTTTGCGGATCGAATCCATGGAGGGCAGGGGCGTCCTGCTGGCCATCGGCCTCATGGTCGTGGCCAACTTCATTCGCGGACGAAAGTGGAAGGTCTACGAACTCGCAGTGGTCATCTTCGCCTGGTATTCGGCCGTCGATCATTTGCGATTTACCTATATGGCCGCGGTTTTGACGACCCCGATGCTCGCCGCTGACATCAAGCGCAGCTTCTATACGGAAGAGGACAACAAGACCATTCCGGCAATGAATGCGCTGATAGCCGCCGCGGCCGTTTGCGTGATGGTGTTCATGTACCCGTCGGAGGACACTCTGCAGAAGAAGCTGGCCTCCCTATTCCCTCTTCAGACCATTGCATCGATTCAGCCCTCCTGGCGAACATTGAATTGGGACTACGTGGGCGGCATGATGGCATTTGAGTCCAAGCCCAATTTTTTCGACTCACGCTATGACATCTTCGACCATCACGGGGTGCTGGCGGATTACCTGAGCATCATGGATGAACGTGACGCCCTGGAGTTGATGAACCGTTACCGGGTGGACCACGTCCTTCTCCAGGATCCGTCGCCACTTGCCTACCTGCTGCAGCACACCCCGGGCTGGAAGGTGGAACGGCGCGAGACAACTGATAACTTCAACTTTGTCTTGTATGGTAGGGCGATCGCGAAAGATGGATCAGCTGCGAATGCGACGGCTCCGACGTCGGGGCAGCGCTAGCACCAGGCCCATCCTTCGGGTTTGCCGGCCTGATTAACGTTTCTGCTTCGTCCCACTGTCTCCAATATGTGATCGGGATCACAGGATTTTTCCCACTTCTCAGGGGACTATGAGTGAGGAGTGGTTTCTTGATACCTGCGTCCTGGCCAATTCTCCGCCGGCTGGTTTGTCCCTGAGGGGTGAGCCACTGAGCCGATTTAGTTGAGGGATCGGGTATTGCGAATCCCCTACTTGCGAGGCTTGAGCGGGATTCCTCGTCACACTTTACCTCTCATCCAAACCTACGGAGACCTGGAGTGAATCTAGATCCATCTGCCTTTGTTGCCGATTCGGAGTTGATCGGGGCGCTGCAAGGCTTTGCTGTGCCCGTCGCCTGTGACCAGGATCGCATGCTGTTCAAGCAGGGGGATATGCCCGCCGGCCTTTACATTCTCCACGGTGGAGGCGCCACGCTCACCATGACTTCGCCCATGGGAGGCGTGGTGATTGGCACATCGGCTCAGCCGGGCTCGCTGTTGGGTTTACCAGCACTGATCGGCAAATTGCCCTACACCTTGTCGGCAAAGGCTCTCAAGGGCTCCGAAGTCAGTTTTGTAACCCGCGAGGACTTCTCTCAACTGATGCTGACCCAGCCTTCCCTGTCGCTGATGGTGCTGCGTGTGTTGGCAGCCGAAGTGCGCAGCGCGCGGAACGCCATTTCGGGGCTCTGAGCGGCCGCGCGCGCCCTTGCCATCCCAATATGCGCCGCCCCGGCACAATGCGTTAGCATCCGGAGTGTGCCCGGCCTCGATACCCCAGTCCAGTACGTACCCGGCGTAGGTCCGCGGTTGGCGGAGATGCTGTCCGCCAAGGGAATCCAGACCGCCGAAGACCTGCTCTACCACCTCCCCTTCCGCTACGAGGACCGCCAGAATCCGCGCAGCCTGGATGAACTGAAGCCGGGCGAGACGGCCAGCGTGATCGCTGAAGTGCGTGGCGCTGCACTCTTGCGTACCCGCAGAATGCCCCTATTCGAGATGACCGTGGGCCAGGGCAGGTTGGCGCTCAAGTGTATCTGGTTCAATGCCACCTACCTGCAAGGCAAGTTCCACGCTGGGCAAACCGTGGCGTTGTTTGGCAAGGTGGAACCCTCCCGCTCCAGCAGCAACCTGAAGATGATTCAACCCCAGTTTGAGTTGCTGCCTGACTCCAGCGACGATGCGGAGACGCGGTTGCTGGAAGTGGGCCGCATAACGCCTGTCTACGAGTCGCTGGGCGGCAGCCGCCTGGCCTCGCGGTGGCAGCGCAAGGTGATTTTCAATCTGCTTGAGAGCATGCGCGGCGCGGTGCCGGAGTGCCTGCCGCAGGGCATGCTGCAACGGCTCGATCTGCCCGGCCGCGAGGCGGCGCTGCGTGAGGTGCACTATCCCCCTGAAGGCACATCGCTCACCCAGTTGCAAGCCTCGGCCACCGCCGCGCACCGGCGCTTGATCTTTGAAGAGCTGTTTTTTCTGGAGCTGGGGTTGGAACTCAAGCGGCGTCGCATGCGGGAGCGCGCCGGCATTGGCTTCGCCACCACCGACAAAGTCCGCGAGGCCATACGCGAGGTGCTGCCGTTTCACCCCACCGCAGCGCAAAAGCGGGCCCTGGGCGAGATCGTGGCCGACATGCGCGCGCCCAACCCCATGCGTCGCCTGCTGCAGGGCGATGTGGGCTCGGGCAAGACGATTGTTGCCCTACAGGCCATGCTGGTGGCCATGGAGAACGGTTACCAGGCGGCGCTGATGGCGCCCACGGAGATCCTGGCCACACAGCATTTTCTGGCCGCGCGCAAACTTCTTGAGCGGTCGAGTCGACGCTACCGCATCGTTCTGCTGACCGGGTCGCTGGACGAGGAACGCAAACGATCCACGCGGGGCCTCATCAACCGCGGTGAGGCGCAACTGGTGATTGGGACTCATGCGTTGATTGAAGAGAAGGTCGAGTTCGACCGCCTGGGCCTGGTGGTCGTCGATGAGCAGCACCGCTTCGGTGTGCTGCAGCGCTTCAAGCTGATGAAGAAGCCTCATCAGGCCGAGCCGGACGTGCTGGTAATGACTGCGACGCCGATTCCCCGCACCCTGGCCCTGTCTCTCTATGGCGACCTGGACGTAAGCGTGCTCGACGAGTTGCCCCCGGGACGTACCCCGATTGTGACCCGGCGCGTGCCCGGCGAGCGTGCGGGTGACGTGTGGGACTTCGTCCGTAAAGAAGTGGCGCGCAAACACCAGGCGTATATCGTGTACCCGGTAATCGAGGGGACGAAAGACGACGAGCCGGAATTGGACTTTTCCCACGATCCGGCCGATGCCCCTGTGGAAGCACTTCCCAAAAAGGCCACCCGCAAGGGCAAGGCGCCGGAGTTGTTTCCCGCCGCTGTGCAGGAGGCGAATCCGGCAGCGAAATCGGGCCTGAAGTCGGCTGTGGAGATGTATGAAAAGCTGCGCACGGGACCCCTTGCCGGGCTGCGCATAGGCCTGCTGCATGGCCGCCTCGACCCCGATGAAAAGGACGTCATCATGCACCGCTTTCAGCGTGGCGAGATCGACGTGCTGGTGGCGACCACGGTGATTGAGGTGGGCGTGGATGTCCCCAACGCCACCGTCATGGTGGTGGAGCACGCGGAGCGCTTTGGCTTGGCACAACTGCATCAGTTGCGTGGCCGCGTCGGCCGTGGAGCGGCGAAGAGCTATTGCATTCTGATCACCGGGCCGCGCGTTTCGCCGCCGGGCGAGGAGCGGCTGAACGCCATGGTACGCACTCAAGACGGGTTCGAACTGGCGGAGCTCGACCTGAGCCTGCGCGGGCCGGGTGAGTTTTTCGGGACCCGCCAGGCAGGACTGCCCGACTTTCGCGTGGCCAATCTGCTGCGCGATCGGCAGTTGCTCGAACTGGCCAAGCGGGAAGCCGCGCACTTTGCGAACAATTCGGCCCCCGAGGGAACCGAGGCCGAGCGCGCACGGGTGTGGGCTCGCCTTAAATTGGCCTGGCAACGGCGTTATGGGCTGGTGGAGGCGGGCTAGGGTCTGCTAGGCCGCCGGCATGATGGCGGTGCTCTCTTTCTCCGTGGGAAAGGTCTGAATTTCGAGGTCGATGCTGGCGATTTCTTCTCCGCGCTCCGCCCCCTGGAAACGGGTGCATTGGCACAGCTCCGTAAAGCGGCTGTGGCCGTTCTGGCTCAGTTCCAGGCCCACCGCGATCAGGATGCTGTAGATATCGACGCAGGATCGGCGTTCGAACTCAAACAGCACATTCACCAGTCCGGTATCGCTGGCGCCGCGGCTCAGCACCCAGCCGCCACAGCCCAGAATGGCGCCCGTAAGGCTGCGCACCAGCCTGCCCGGCTCCTCCATTGAAATAGCTCTCATCTGCAGCGCCCACGGGATGGCGGATGCCGGTACTGGATCGCGAAGTGGAGCTGTGCTTCTCACACTTGGTATATCGGATTCGCTCCGAGGAGCATCACCGATGTGCGGGAGTTGCACGGCGCGTGACCGGCTTTGATACATTCCCGGCCCGTCCGGCAATGCATGCTGGGCTCCGGGCGATTCGAGGACCGCCGCTCAAATTGAACAGAATGTTGTAGCTTCATAATCAGCATGATCGTCGGCAGCGGCATCGACCTGATTGAGATCGCGCGCATCGAGCGTTCCGTGGAGCGCTACGGCCCGCGCTTCCTCGATCGCGTCTATACCGTTGCGGAGCAGGCTTACTGCCTGCGCAAACGCCTGGCCGCCGAGAGCCTGGCGGCGCGATTTGCAGCCAAGGAAGCGGGCGCCAAGGCGTTGGGCACGGGCATCAGCCGGGGTGTGAACTGGCTGGAAATTGAGGTGGTGCGCGAGCCAGGAGGCCGGCCCACATTGCGTTTTCATGGCCGTGCCGCCCAGATTGCCGCCCGCATGGGCGTGGCCCACGCCGCGCTCTCCATCACCCACACGACCACCCTGGCAATGGCCAGCGTGGTGCTCGAAAATGGGCCGTAACCCACGCCCTTTCTGCTATTCTCAAGGCGTTGATGGAAGTATTACCCGGCTCCATTCAGTGAGGGGATTGTCTTGCCCAGCCGCAAAGAGATTCAGTGGTCGCAGCTCAAAGTTGGCGCATTGGTCCTTGCGGGCTCGGCAGTACTGATTTTTCTCATCTTTCTGATGACGGGCTCGTCCGGCGGCCTGTTTGCGCACAAGCTGATCTTGCGCTCCTATTTTGAGAATGCCGCGGGCCTGAAGAACGGTGCACCCGTCACCCTTGAAGGTGTAACCATCGGCAACGTCATCCGTATCCGCGTGGTTCCTGAGCGCAACCCCACCCCCGTCGAGGTGACCATGCGGGTGGGCCGCGACTATCTCCAGGATCTGCATACCACTTCGACCACCGCAATTACCCAGGCAGGCGTGCTTGGCGACAGCTACGTCGACATCACCTCAGGCCGCGCCACCGGCCCCCCGCCGGCTGAAAACGCCGAACTCACGGCCACCCAGTCACCCAGCATCCAAACCGTGATCAGCACCAGCGAGATCTCCATCGAGCAGCTCTCTGCTCTGATCCGCAAACTTGAGACCCTGACAGACTCGCTCAACTCGGGTCGCGGCACCATCGGAGCGTTGATCAACGATCCGGTGTTTTATGCCAAGGTTTCCCACATCACCGACGATCTGGAAAAGATTACCAGCGCCATCAGCCAGGGGCGCGGCACCATGGGCAAGCTGGTTAACGACGATACGCTCTACACCCATGCCAGCTCTGTCGTCGACCACCTCGACAACATCGCCACCGCGCTGGACCAGGGCAAAGGCACCGCGGGCAAGCTGCTGCGCGACGACACCCTCTACAACAATTTGAACACCACCGTGGCCAGCGCTAACCAGTTGATGGACGAGGTCAACCATGGCAAGGGCTCGCTGGGCAAGCTGGCCAAGGACCCGGCCTTTGCGCAAAAGCTAGACGACACCATCAGCCGACTGGATAGCATTCTCAAGAATGTGGACGAGGGCAAAGGCACTCTCGGACAAATGGTGCAAAACCGCTCGCTGTACGACCACGCAGACCAGACCCTGGACCAGGCGCAGCATTTGGTCAAAGACATGCGCGAGGATCCCAAGAAGTATCTGGTCATCCGCCTCAAGCTTTTCTAAGCCTTCTCCAAAGCACAGGCAGGCGGGCTGTTCGTGTAGACTTCCTGCGAACTCACACAAGAGATTCTCGCGGAGGATAGCCCCATGTATTGGCTGTATCGCGCCGGTTTCGCCTTCATCGTCAGTTTGCCGGCCTGTCTACTCGCACAGCAGGGGGCAGTTCCCGCTGAGCAGGCGCCTGCTGCCCAGGAGCCCGCCCTCGCCGAGCGCCCCGCTCCCCTGCCTAACCACGCAGTGGGCCGCATCAGGCTTGATGTCGTAGTGACCGACAAGTCGGGAAAGCCGGTCTCTGGTCTCGAGCGCGAAGACTTTACGCTGCTCGACGACAAACAACCCGCAAAGATTCTTTCCTTTCATGCCTACAACCCAACTACCCCACCAAAGGACTTGCCGCCCGAGATCATTCTCATGTTCGATACGGTCAACATTGGAGACCGGTATGTTGTGACCGTGCGCCAGGCGATCGAAAAGTTTCTGCGCCAGAACGACGGACATCTTGCCCAGCCGGTTGCCGTCCTGCTGATGACTAACCTCGGTGTCACCCTCGCGGCCCAACCCTCGCTGGACGGTAATGCGCTGGCTACCACCGTTGAGCAGCTCCAACCCAGATTGCGCACCATTGGCCCCGCCCAGGGCGCCTGGGGCGATCTGGATCGTTTCCAGTTCAGCACCAAGTCGTTGGACTCCATTGTTGAACCCGCGGCGCACGTGGCGGGCAAGAAGCTGCTGGTCTGGCTCGGTCCCGGCTGGCCGATGCTCGATGGGCCGGGATTTGAATTTTCGCCCCATGCCAAGGAGGCGAATTTCGACGCAATCGTCAGGTTTTCCACGCTTATTCGTGAGGCGAGGATGTCGCTGTATAGCGTTACAGAGGGCACAGGAGACATTCACTCGACGGATTATCAGAGTTATGTGAAAGGGGCTAAACAGGCCAAACAGGCCGACCCTGCCTACCTCAGTTTGAGGGTAATGGCGGCGCAAAGTGGCGGGCACGTCCTGGGCCCGGATAATGACCTGGTCGCTCAAATCAACCACTCTGTCGCCGACGCCACCGCCTTCTACACCATCTCGTTCGATCCTCCGCGCGCTGACCGGCCTAATGAGTATCACGACTTGAAGGTGCAAATCGGCAAGCCAGGTCTGACGGCGAGGACAAATACCGGCTATTACAACCAGCCGCAATAAGCGGAATTTCAGGCTTGATGCGCCCACAAGCCTCGGCACTTCAGAAGTCGCGCTTGTGCTAATCTCCATCCGGTTAGTATTTTTCGAAGGACCGTCATGTCGGATCTGCAACGCCGCCAATTCGCCTGCGCCTTAGTCCTCTTGGCTATCTCTTGTTTACTGCCCATCGCAGCCGGCGCCCAGGAGCACAGTGTCGTGTGCAGCGGAGGGTTCGGCAGCTTCGATGCCAAATCCATCACAGGTGTCGCCGTATCCGTGGGGCCCGAGCGCAGTGGAGAATTCGCCAAACACGCCTGCCAGGCAAAATTCAGCTGGGAAAGAGAGGACCTGCGGGCTGTGCCAGATGCCTCCGAGGTCGACGTCGATGCCATGGGTATCGATCTGGGCCTGGGCTCGCTTGTCGTGGCCCTGCAAGTAAAAGCGACGGATAGCGATCCGCTGATGAAGTACGAAATCTACTCCCTGAAGAAGCCTCCGCGCCTGCTGAAGGAAATCACAGGGGGTGACTATTACAGTGCCGCCGATACTGATTTGGACGGTCTCGTCGAAATCTGGACCGACGATGCCGGAGCCATAAAGGACTTCGACAACATTCCTCTAAGCTCATTTGATCTTCCTCCTACAGTCGTCCTGAGATATGAAAAGGAGCGCTTGATTGATGTAAGTTCCGAATTTCGATCCGCTTTCGACCGCCAGATTACGGCGCTGCGCGCCCAGATTGATGCCCGGGACTTAGCCGACTTCAAGGCCGGCGATGGAAAGTTGTCGACCATGCTTCATATGTCGGCCGACCAGATGCATCGCGACCTGGCCACCAAGATCAGGGTGCTGGAAATTGTATGGGGCTACCTCTACAGCGACCGTGAACAGGACGCATGGAATGCCCTCGCCGCCATGTGGCCTCCGGCCGACGTCGACCGGATTCGCGCCTCCATCCTCGCTGCGCGTGCGCACGGAATCTGCAGCAGGGTTGACGGTGTCTCCCATGAATTAACCCCTTCGCGCCGGCCCAAACATGCCATGATCTTTGACCGGGTCACTGGGAGAGTGGGGGACGCCACCGCGGAGTTGCCGCATCAGGGTCACGGTGACCCGTCGATGGGCTCCGGTGGCTCAGGTGGTTCAGCAGACCACATGAGTTCCTTCGAGGCCGATAGATTTCCCGTGCAGATTCTGATGCGGCGTCCGCCTCCGCCGGAGGGCTCTGAGGCTGCACCCATTGCGGAGGTCGCCGTAAACCTGGTGGTTGACGCGGCGGGTAAGGTCCGGTCCGCCAAGGTGGAAGGAAGTCCCGACAAGGACCTGGTCGCCTCCACCAGGGGTTGGAAGTTCATTCCCGCATACAAAGATGGCAAGCCTGTGGCAAGCCGTTTGCGCATGGGAGTCACACCTTCGCAGTAGTCCAACGTGGGCGGCCGGTCTTGGGCTGCAGACAACGTGGGGTGAGGAACGTGCGACGCAACTTAGTGCTTCTGGCAGTGCTGATTCCGGCGCTCAGTCTTCAGACCCAGCAACCAGCGAGCCCGCCCGCCAGCAGCGCCACGCCTGCGCAAGTCTTCCACGCCTACGCCCTCGCGGATCTGGGGCGCCACGCTGAAGCTGTCGCCGCATTCGAGTCAATCTTCGGCTCCGATCCCGCCCAGCACGATTACGCGCAGGAGCGCACCGCTGTGAACATGGCGCTCAAATATACGAAGGACTGCGCGGCAAGCCAGTCCTGCATGGCCGAAGATTTCCTGGCCATCGGAAACGCCAAGGAAGCACTCCATTGGCAGAGCAAGCAATTCAAGTCCCTGCAACAGGACCAGAAGGTCAATGTGCATCAGGGTGAGGAACTGGATCCCGGCAGTGCCAAGTCCGTAGCCCTGGCCGATGCCTACGATCTGAATGCGAGAATTCAGGCGGCCATGGGCAAGCTCGGCTCTGCTCTTCGCGATCTCGATTCTGCCCTCGATGCCCTGCCCCGGACTTCAAAAACCGCGCAGCGCGAAGCCGCATACCACTATCATCGCGCCCTGATTCTTGCCGAGAATCACAAGCTGGCCGACGCTGCCAGAGCCTGCCGTAAATCGCTCGACATTGACGCCAATGTCAGTGGCCCCGGCGATCATCGCGGCCCACAGTGCCTTGAAATCGACGCCTTGGCATCTCCTCAGCATTCCGCCACGGCTCAATAACTGGTGGGTTGTGCGCTGCGAAACATCTTCCAGAACTCCACAAAGCTCTTCAGCCGCACCACCTGGAAATAGTCGCTGGCAACCATGTAGAAGATTGTCGCGGCAGCCCAAACCGCGTGCAGGACGTCACCCAACTGATCGCTGAAGGGCAGCGGCGCAGCGGACAGCACCATAGCCAGCACAATCAGCGCCAGCTTCACAATACCCATCACCAGGTTGATCTCAGCCAGTTTGCTAGTGAAGTTCTTACCCAGCCTGAGACTATGACCAAGGGCCGAAACTGCGGAGCGCCCCTCCAGCACTACCAGCAGGGGCGCGATCGATACCGCCCAATTGATCAGTGCCCACAGCGTAAAGAAGCCCAGTGAAAGAAAGATGGCCCACATCGAGTAGCCCACCAAATCGGGCTCACCGCCAGGGGCAATGTGCGCGGCGGCCACTGCTTGCATCGAACCGAACCAGCCCCACACTGTGAGCCCGAGCAGCACGAGCCATGCGGCCTGCAAAACCATCATCGACACGGGCCGAAAGCGCAGGCGCGGTTCAAGCCGCTGCAGCACGAGTCCGCGTCCCAGCCCCGAGATCACCACCCATGCCAGCGCCGCCGTCGGCGCAAGCCAGCGCAACACTGTGGCCACATGCGGCTGGTAGAGCGCCCATGCGTTGGCGAGTTGCACGGCAGCCACCCACGGGTTCATCGCATCCAGCCCCGTGAGTCCCGCGGACTGCAGTGGAATTGCGGCCAGGATATGCTGCGCCTGTACCCAGCACACCAGCAGAAAGGGGACGCCGAAGAGCCAGCGCCATGTCACTTCAAGGGCCGTCAGGGACGGTCTGCCGAACACCCAGCCCATCTGACCCACCAGCGACTGGGTGCCACGCAACGGCGGCGTCACGTTACTTGACCACCAGGTTCGCGGCCCTTCCCGGCACAACAATGATCTTCGCCACGGTCTTTCCCGCCGTCCGCGACTGCACTTTCGCGTCGGCCAGCGCCGCCGCTTCAATGTCTTTGGCCGTGGCGCCCGCGGCCACGCGCACCACGGTCACCAGTTTGCCGTTGATCTGCACTGGGATTTCGATTTCGTCTTCCTTCGCCAGCGCAGGGTCGCTCTTCGGCAAGGGCTGGCGAAACACAGCGCCTTCGCCGCCTAGCTCTTCCCACAACTCCGCCGCCAAATACGGCGCGAAGGGCGCCAGCAACAGAACCAGCGAACTTAGGAGTTCATACAACACAGGCGGCGCAACTTCGCCCGCTGCCAACTGTGCGTCAGCAGCCTGAGCTTCATTCACCAGTTCCATGATGGCCGCAACGCAGGTGTTGAAGTGCCATCGACCTTCGAATTCCAAAGTGATCTTCGCCGTGGTCTGGTGGAGCTTGCGCAGAAGCTTGAGCGAAAGGCCTGCGGCTCCTTCTTGTCGCGATTGAGACGACCCAGAACGTCCCATCTTAGCCGCGGGTGCATACTTCGTCACCAGTCGCCACACGCGGCCCAGGAACCGGCTCACACCGGCCACGCCGTCTTCCTGCCAATCGAGGTCGCGGTCGGGCGGCGCGGCAAACAGAGCGTACATGCGCGTGGCATCCGCGCCGTAGCGAACCACCATGTCGTCGGGCGAAACCACGTTGCCCTTGGACTTCGACATCTTCGCGCCATCCTTGATCACCATGCCCTGCGTGAACAGGCGGCGCACCGGCTCATCGTTCTTGATCAGCCCCAGGTCGCGCATCACCTTGGTCCAGAAACGCGAATAGATCAGGTGCAGAATCGCGTGCTCCACACCGCCGATGTATTGATCGATGGGAAACCAGTAGCCCACGCGCGCGGGATCAAACGGCTGCGCGGCATTCTTTGCATCGGTATAGCGATAGAAGTACCAGCTCGAATCGACGAACGTGTCCATGGTGTCCGTCTCGCGCCGCGCCGGACCGCCGCACTTCGGGCAGGTCACGTGGACGAACTCCGGCACGCGGCCCAGCGGCGAACCGCCCTGTTGCGTGATCTCGATCTGCGGCGGCAGCACCACGGGCAACTGGTCGTCGGGCACCTGCACCAGTCCGTCGCGCTCGCAGTGAATCATGGGAATGGGCGTGCCCCAGTAGCGCTGCCGGCTCACGCCCCAGTCCTTGAGGCGGAATGTCACGGTGGCCTCGCCGAATCCCTCGCGCTCCGCAACCTCTTGCAGTTTCTTCTCCGCTTCCGTGCAGGTCAGTCCGTCGTACTCACCTGAGTTCACCAGCACGCCGTCTTCCGTGGTAAACGGCAGCGCCGCCTTTTCACCGCCGGTCTGCGCGGGCGCGATCACCCGGCGAATCTCAATGCCGTACTTGGTGGCGAACTCGAAGTCCCGCTCGTCGTGTCCCGGCACGCTCATGATGGCCCCGGTGCCATAGTCCATCAGGATGTAGTTGGCTACCCAGATGGGAACGCGCTCGCCATTGTAGGGATTAAGGGCGAAGCGGCCGGTGTCTATCCCATGTTTCTCGATTGCGCCCAGGTCACCTGCTTCACGAGCCTTCTTTTGCTGCTCGATCAGTTCGTTCACTTGCGCCTTCAACCCCGCATCGGCAGCGGTGAAGGCAGCCACCAGCGCGTGTTGCGGCGCCAACTGGACGCTGGTGGCGCCAAAAATGGTGTCCACGCGCGTGGTGAAGACACGAATGCGCTCGCCTTTTGTTCCCTGTTCGTCGAGGAAAAAATCTACCTCTGTGCCTTCGCTGCGGCCGATCCAGTTGCGCTGCATGGTGCGCACTTTTTCAGGCCAGCCGTCCAGTTTGTCCAGGTCGCTGAGCAGTTCGTCGGCGTACGCCGTGATACGAAAGAACCACTGCTCCAGGTCGCGCTGTTCCACGATGGCGTCTTCGTGCCGCCAGCAGCGACCGTCGATCACCTGTTCGTTGGCCAGCACGGTGGCGCAGTTGGGGCACCAGTTCACCTTGCTCTTCTTGCGATACACCAGGCCCTTCTCATACATGCGCAGGAAGAACCACTGGTTCCAGCGGTAGTAGTCGGGCAGGCAGGTCGTCACTTCGGTGGCCCAGTCGTAACCCAGGCCCAGGCGCTGCATCTGCCGCTTCATGGCGGCAATGTTGCTGAGCGTCCACTCTCGCGGCGGGGTATTGTTTTTGAGCGCCGCGTTCTCCGCCGGCAACCCGAAAGCGTCCCAGCCCATGGGGTGCAGCACGTTGTAGCCCCGCATCCACATGTGCCGGGCAAGCGCATCGCCGATCGAATAGTTGCGCACGTGCCCCATGTGCAACTGGCCGCTGGGATAAGGCAGCATCTCCAGCACGTAATACTTGGGTTTGCCGCTCGCGGCCGGTTCCGCCGCATAGAGCGAGGGGTCCGCAGCCCAGCGCTCCTGCCATTTGGGTTCAATCAATGCCGGGTCGTATCGAAGTTCTTTTTCTTCTGCCATGACCTTTCAGTGTAAATGGAGAAGACGCTTCATTTTGCGGGCGCCGCAACCAGGCTCTTCAGCACCCGCACATTGCGCTCTTCGTCACCGGGCTCATCCACAGGCGTCTCCGCAATAAAGGCAGCCTGCGCAAAGCGCTCGTCGTTGAGCAGGCGGCGGAAGGGCTCAACGCCCATAGTGCCCTGCCCAATATGTTCGTGGCGATCCAGTTTTGACCCGCGTTCGGCCTTGGCGTCGTTGCAGTGCCATACGCGGACAGCGTCCAACCCCACCGTATTCGCGATCTGCGTCACCGTGTCCGCATAGCCTTCGGGCGTAATCAAGTCGTATCCGGCCACGTGGCTGTGGCAGGTGTCGAGGCACACGCCTACCGGCGCTGCGGGCTTCAGGCGCTCCACCAACTCGGCCACCTGCTCAAAACTGCCGCCCAGTGAAAATTCCGCGCCCGCAGTATTCTCAATCAGGATGTGGAAACCGGTTCCCTGCCACGGCAGGCCGTCGATGGTCTGCGCGATGGAGTCGGCCGCCAGCTTCAGACCTTCATCTCGCGTAAGCCCCTTCCATGAGCCGGGATGCAGCACCAGGTATTCAGCGCCCCACATCAGCGCCCGCTCAATCTCTCCGCGAAACGCGTCGATGCTCTTCTTGCGAATCTCATCCGACTGGCTGCACACGTTCACCAGGTAACTGGTATGAATCACCAGCGGGCTTACATCGAGTGCGGCACGCAGCTCGTGCATGCGCTCCGCCTGTTTAGGATCCACCTTGGGCGCGCGCCACATCCGCGGGCTCGACGAAAACATTTGAAACGTGTTGGCGCCAATCTCCCGCGCCCGCTCCACGGCGTTCGACGCCCCGCCTGCCGTGCCTAGATGCACTCCAATGCGCTTGGTCATGCCCACAGTCTAACCGCTGCCCAGGTCTTCTGTTTCGCGCAAAAAAATCCGCGCCGTTTCCGTTGTGAGGAGCCGGCGCGGAGCAATTTCAAATCTGGATTGTCTTACAGCACCTTCATCGCATCCGGATCCCACTTGATCACGGCGCCGCGCTCGATGCTGAGATTGCTCAGCAGGGCCGCTCCGGCAGCGCGATAGCCAAACACCGCATCTTCCACCACTGGTTTGCGCGAGCGCACCGATGCAAAGAAGTTCTTGAAGTGGTCGTAGCTGTCGCTGTAGCCTTCCGGAGCCACATATTTCTCGTAGCCCACAGGCGGTGCGCCTTCGGGGTGCGTGTGTGGATACTTTTCCGCGTGCGAGGCCAGAATCTGCTTCTGCATCGCTTCAGGGAACGTGTCGATCATCAGGCCCGGGTCCGTCTCGCGCGGTACACGGTTCACACTTACGCCGCCTCCGCCAATCTCCATGGTGCCTTCGGAGCCGGTAAAGATGAGGCCCTCACTCTCTTCGCCACCGTCCACAAAGTTGACCCGCAGGCTCAGGTTGAAGCCCTCGCGATAGTCAAACAGGCCCAGCATCACGTCGGGCACGTCGCGGCCATCGTTCCAGAAGCGCAGCGCGCCGGTAGCCATGCCGCGTGTGGGGCCGTTGGAACCGGTAATGAAGTGCGTGCCGCTGAAGAGGTGAACAAACAGGTCGCCGGCCACGCCGGTGCCATAGGCCTTCCACTTGCGCCACTGGAAGAAGTGTTCGGCGTTGAAGGGAATCTTGGGCGCGGTGCCCAGAAAGCGCGGCCAGTCGCAGGTTTCCGTTGAGGCATCGGGCGGAACGGTATAGCTCCACGCGCCCATGGCCGAGTTGCGGTCCCAGCGCGCAGTCACCATGTTCAGCTTGCCGATGGCGCCCGCGGCCAACAGTTCCTTGGCCTTGGCATAGATCACGGAACTGACCCGCTGGCTGCCAATCTGGATAATGCGGTTGGTGCGGCGCGCCGTCTCGATCATCTCCGGCCCATCAGCATAGAGATGAATCATCGGCTTTTCGCAGTACACATCCTTGCCCGCCTTCATCGCGTCTACGGCCACTTGCTTGTGCCAGTGGTCGGGCGTGCCGATGATCACCGCATCAATATCTTTGCGCGCCAGAATCTCGTTGTAGTCGCGCGTAGTGAAAATGTCGTCGCCCCACAGCTCCTTGGCGTGCGCCAGACGACCGGTATAGCAGTCGGCCACAGCTACCAGCTTGACGCCCGGCACCTGTACCGCGTTCTTTGTATCGCCCTGGCCCTGTCCGCCCGCGCCGATCAGCGCAATCTGAATGTGGTCGTTGGCCCCTATCGCCCTCGCCCCTTCGTCTTGCAATACTGACAATGCGTGCACCTTAGCCCCAATCAACGAAGCGGCTGACGCCGCCCCTGCTACTCTAAGAAAACTTCTCCGATTCAATGGACTCACAAGTTCCTCCAACGCGGAATATTTCTGCCCATATAACCATACACGCGTGGATGAGGTTTAGCATTGCGGGTGCCCCATCCCTGCGGCGCATTTGTCTTTGCCGCAATGGTGGGAAAGCACGAAATCAAGCCGTCAGAAACCTAGGTTGAGCGCTGAACCCCCAGCCGCGTCAATCCCAGCCGCGCCAGCCCCGCCACCGACTTGGCCAGCGTGCGCGAGGCGTTCAGTGATTCCGGGCGTTCCAGCCGCATGCCCAGTGCTGCCGCGTACTGGCGAAAGGCGATGTCCACGTCGTAGAGAATTTCCACATGATCGCAGAGAAAACCGATGGGCTGCAGCAGCAGTGTTTTCACGCCAGATGCTGCGATGGCGTCGAGTGTAGCCTCGACCGTGGGTCCGATCCACGGACCGCCGCTGACCCCCTGGCTCTGGAACGCAAACCACCACCTGGGAATCCCCGCCACGCGCTCCGCCACCAGTTCCGCGGTACGCTTGGCCTCCTGTGCATAGGGATCAGCGCCCTCGCCCGGCCAAGGTCGCGGTTGATTCTCGCCTGCCGCCGGAGTCTGTACGGTGCGGCAGGGAACGCTGTGGGCGGTAAACAGTACTGGGACCGGCGCGCCTGACTCGGCGCTAAGCTTGCTCAGGGCCGGTCGTAGCCGCTCCGCAAACGCTTCCGCCAGCAGCGGGTCCTGTGCCCAGCCTTCGGTAAAGTCGATGCGTAATCCAGCCGCCTCGGCCTCCACGGCCCGCCGATAAAGGCCCACGCTGGTGCGCGAGTTCTGCGGCGCCAGGCAAATTACCGCCGCCTCTTCCACCCCGTCGGCGCGCATCTGCCCCACCACTTCGGGGATATACGGCCGCCAGTTGCGCATTCCCACGTAGACGCGAACGGCATCTCCACCGGCGCTCAGTTCCGACTCCACTAATCTGCCCTGTTCCAGCGTCAGCTCCGTCAACGGACTGCGCCCGATCAGCGAATAGCGGTGTTGAATTTCTTCGATAACCTGCTGCGGCAGCGGACGTCCGCTGACCACGTTGCGCAGGTACTCGGGAATCTGTTCGATGGTCTCCGGAGTTCCGTGCGCCAGCAGAAGCACCGCCCGCTTAGCCACGCGCAGCCTCCTCGAGCCGGAACTCGCGCACCATCCGCACCACCGCCTGTACATTTTCCACCGGCGTGCTGGGCACAATTCCATGGCCCAGGTTGAAAATGTGTCCGGGGCGTCCAGCCGCTGAACGCAGAATTTCCTTCACCCGCAACTCCAACACCTCCCGCGGGGCGAACAAGGTGATAGGGTCCAGGTTGCCCTGCACCGCGTGCCCGTAACCCACCGTGCGCCAGCCTTCGTCGAGCGGCTGCCGCCAGTCGAGTCCGATCACATCAGCTCCAGTAGAAGCCATCGCGCTCAGCAACCCCGCCGTCTCCACGCCAAAGTAAATCACCGGGACGCCCATCTTCTGCACGGCTTGCACCAGCCGCTTCGAAGCCTCCAGCGCGTAATCGCGATAGTCCGCCAGACCCAACGAGCCCACCCAGCTATCGAATATCTGGATCACGTCGGCTCCCGCCTGCACCTGCAGCAGGCAATACTCCGTCAGCACCTTCACCAGCTTGTCCAGCAGCAGCCGCCACGACAGCGTATCGCCGTACATCATTTGTTTGGTGTGGATGTAGTTGCGCGATCCGCCCCCCTCAATCATGTAGCTGGCCAGCGTATAGGGCGCGCCGCAGAAACCGATAATCCCCAGCCGATCGCGAAAGTGGGCCGCGACTTTTTCGATGGCCCGGGCCACGTATGCCAGCTCGTCGGCACGGTCAGCCCGCAGCGCCCGCACATCTTCCGCAGTCCGCACCGGGTGGTGCACCACCGGCCCCTCGCCCGCCTGAAACTCAAACGGCAGGCCCATCGGCGCCAGCGGCAGCAGCAGATCGGCAAAGATGATAGCTGCATCCACGCCCAGTTTTTCCGCCGCGATAATGGTCACCTCCGCCGCCAATTCCGGTTGCATGCAGATCTCCACCAGCGTGTGGTGCTTGCGCACGTCGCGGTACTCCTGCATGTACCGTCCGGCCTGCCGCAGAAACCACACCGGCGTCCGGTCCACCGGCCGTCGCAGGCACGCCCGCACAAACCGGCTCCCATCAAGAATGGCTTCCTCTACCGCCGGGGTTTCATTCGTTTTTTCCATATATGGATAATTTTACCGGGCCGAATGGCCAACATCTGACCTGTCGCAAAAATGGGTGCCTCCTGTCTGGATTTTCCGGCATGGGATGGCTCAACCCTCGACTGACGCCCCACGGACAGGTCTTTGTCCGTGGAATGGTATTCCAAAGAATGGGAGGACCGTGGACTTCGCCCGCCTCTGTCAGCCGAATAGCCGTTGCAATCAGGAGAAACCAATCTGAAGAATCGTGCCGGCTAAAGGAAAAGTGATCGCGAAATCGTTTTTAAATGTTGAACGGGTGGCTCCGCAGTCCCCGTAAATACCTTCCAGGGCACGCCTGTTTTTTGGGCCATCGCGAGGATGCGAAAAAGATGGTGACCAAGAATTTCCGGTGCTATATTCGCTTGCAGCCGAGAGACTCCATGGAGGTTCTGGCTGCATTATTCCGGCAGAATATTTCCCGATTTCTGCATCAATCCACTTCCCCAATCCATAACAAGGAAGCGAATCTTTGAACCCCCGCAGCGGAACCAGTGTCGACGTTACCACCTGGTAGCGGCGACCCGGTACTAGCAAATTCAGGGCACAGTAATGCTGGTTCAGCTCGAAACCTCGCCTCAAAGGAGGAATCGGATGGGCACGTACTATTTCATCAAGAGCAAGTTAGACGGTAATGTCATCGACATTCAAGGGGCCTCAACCAGCTCCGGAGCGCTCCTCGATGCTTTTCCCAAAAAGACAACTGGAACCGACAATCAGCTTTGGGAATTCATCGCTGACCCCGCGGGCTCAGGCTACTACTTCATCAAGAGCAAACTGAACGGCAACGTAATCGACGTTCAAGGGGCATCAACCAAGCCTGGAACCCTCCTCGACGCGTATCCCCAAAAGACCTCCGGGACCGACAACCAGCTCTGGCAGTTCCTGGCGGATCCTGGAGGCTCGGGCGACTTCTTCATCATGAGCAAGCTGAATGGCTTCGTGATCGACATTCAGGGAGCTTCAACCACAGCCGGTGCGGGCCTCGACGCCTACCATATGAAGGCCTCCGGTACCAACAACCAGCTTTGGTCGGTAGTCAGCGGAACCTTTCCGTCGCCGGTCTCGGCCGTGGCGGCTCCCAGCGCCGGTCTTGGCAGCAACTCAAATTACTTCATGAGCAACTGCAGCAATTTGAAGGGCGTCTCGGTCACCATCGATGTCACCCAGGACATTGTCGGCAGTGACGGCTTCGGTTTCCAGGTGAACGCCTACTCTGCAAAGAGCGACTACGACGGGGGCCAGCAATATCTGATCTACCTCGACCCGCACAGTTCGCCGGCTCAGCTCAATTGCATGGTTGACAACTGGACTGAATCCCCAAAGCTGGGACAGATCATCAATCACATCGTCCCGTTGGCGACGCTGCCGAGTCAAAAGCTGCCCGCCGGATATCAGCTCACCATTTCCCTTGCGAACGATTCAAGTGGAAACATCACCGGCGCCACCTACGTCGTCCGCGACAATACCGGCAAGACCATTGGCAACCAGACCATCACGCTGCTGACGCTGAACCTCATATCGGGCTCCCCTGTGACCTCGGCAGACCTGGCGCCGATCGTTTCCTTCCAGTTGGATTTTGTCGACTATCTCAACGGGGGAACCACTGTGCTTTCCTCCGGCGCAGGAGAAATCTCGTACAACGCATCGAATGCAATGACGGTTTTCAGTTCGGAGCCATCTTGCGTTGATTGGACCTATTCCACCGTCGAGAAAGCCAATAGCAGCTATGGCGTCTTGCCTGGGCATGCGAACGAGGCATTTACCCAGACCTTCCAGACCTCCACCGCCGGGATCGTCATCGACAGGAAGGCTACGGTTCGCCACATCACGTCGCGCCAACAATCCTGACGCGCAACCGGAAACAGCCCATGCAAGCTGAGGGTGCCCCATGTCTGGATTTTCAGACATGGGACGCCCCTAGTACATCCAACTGCACTCCCGTGTAAAGTCCGTTGCCTCCGCCCGCCGCCACGCGCCATCCGTTTTTTCCACCTCGAAAATTCCGCCGCTGCCGCAAAACCCACCGCATTTTTTCACCACCGACACCAGCGCCCGTGTGTGCGTGGAATCGAATACCGGAACCCCCAGGTAGCGGACATGCCTAAGTAGTTTGTAGTTTCCGCACCGAGCCACATCCTGCCCGTGAGATTCCACGCACGTCTGGGCCTGCAACGCTTCGGACTTCCGCAGCAGCCGGTATCCTCCCGGAATTGCAAATCTCTGCTCCCATCGATGGCTTTGCCGATTGGCGGCTGCAAAGGCATCGGCCATCGCACGCTCTTCCGGCGTCGACGGCTTCAAGCAACTGCCATCCACCTGCGGAATATCAGTCATCGAATCTTCTGCAAACGCCAGGGGCTCCTCCATCGGGGCCTGGTATAGCGCGGAGTAAATCTCGTATGCCTCCGCAGCCACGAGGCCACCTCCCTGCTGGTTCAGCGGGCTGGTGGTAGATAGATCTGAAATCGCCTTGCTGGCCAGCATCTCTCTGTGGCGATTCCAACTAGTCCAGCCCCACAACAGCGCCCCCGCGATCGCCACCAGCACCACCCGCAACCACAAACCCCGCGCGCTACGCATTCACAACTCCCGCTGCCCCGTCCATCCAGTCCGGCACTCAGCAGCAGATCTAATGAAGATCCAGCCCCCATGGAATCCGGTTCCAGGAACTTCTGGGGTCGTTGAGAAGGTTCTGGTAGTTTGCTCGCATCGCTTGGCCGTCCTTTTGTGTCTGGCTGAGAGACCAGAACTCGCGGCCAATCAGGTAGTTTTCGCCATACTCCTGCCACGAACCGAATGTCTGCTGAAGAATGCCTGCTGCATACATCACTCGTGGCCAGGCCTCGTCTTCTGTCAAATAACCCACCTGGACGCCCCAGCGGCAAAGATTGATGTATCGCCCGTAGTCCCAACCGGTAATGCTTTTGCTGCCCAGTCTCTCGTGGTAGCGTCGAGCCACTGTGACGCCGTTCGCAGCCTCCGGGTTAAGCCTGCTGAGAGCTTTTTTCAGGTCGTCTGGCCCCAATTGCGACGCGTGTTCGCCCAGGGCGGTAAACAGCTGGCGATGCCCTCCCTGTTCAATCCACGAGAGTGCATTGAGCATATCGTCGCGATTGCCGACACTCCACCATTCTTCAAGCAAACGCTTTTCGTGTGTTTTCTGCGCTTCTGTCATCCCCCCAGCGGCCAGGGCGCTGGACGGCTCGTGGCTGAATCCCGCCAGGATCGCAGACGCCGCAAGAGCCCACTCCTTTTGTGCACGCGCTGGAGCTTTTGAACTGGAACTCAACGGCTGCACCACCGCCCCGCCCGCAGGCGCCGCCGTACTGCGCATGTTCTGTATCTCCAGCCCGTCGCAGCGGACGAAACCGAGCTTCGCCGAGGTATCAATGCTGGAAACGCTGCACCATCTGCCATCGGCATTCGTGACCGATAGGCCAATGCGCACAACAGAGCCGTGCGCTAACGTGGCAACACTCTCGCTCTCTGCGGACATCTCTGCGTAGACCTGCAGCGAGTCATTCTTGACCGTGCCACGTTCATCTTGCGCAGCGGCGGAACTGGACGCGGTGAGCACCAGAAGGGCTATGAAGGCCGAAGAGGCAGGTACCAAGATCCGCAATGAGGTATTCATATATTGTCCCGGAGACGATGAGAGTAATTTAGCACCTGTCCTTGCTCTCCCGGACCCCGTCCGAATTCATCCTCGCTCGCAGACGCCGCGGCGCGTGCAATCACATCGGACGCCGGGTCATCTCTACGCGCACTGGAATCTCATTCTTGATAGGAACGGTCAGGAAGGATGGACGCTCGATTTAGAAATCGGAACACGTTGCCGGAACAGTTCTGGAAATCTGCACTTCGCTGCCATGAGCCGGGATCAATGTGTGGTCGAGAGCGGCCACCACTGCCTGCACACTCACCGTTATATAACTGGCGGCTGGATATCTTCTTCCCATCATTTCCGTTTAGGCGGTATGCTATTCCCCTGCAGTGGAACGAGGTCGGCTCGGAGTTTGTGCCATGTTGGCTTCCCCAATCGCGGTCAAAGCGTCCGCAAGCCCGAAGAGGCCTACCGCTGCAGTCGAGCGACCACACCGGGGCACGCTCGAGGGCGCGCAACATCCTGAATCTGGAGCGAGCACAACGGAGCGCCGCGTGACTGCGGCTGAGGACGGGTTTGGCAACCAGCTGCCGCGCAAGCGCCCGGAAGAAATTCCGGTATTTTCCGCTGGTGAAGCGGGATTTGAAGCGCGACCGGCAATCCATGCGCCAAGCATTGCGCTTCAGGCCAAGCTCCGCATAGGGAAGACAGATGATCCGCTGGAACATGAGGCGAACCGGGTTGCGGCAGAGGTGATGCGGGCGCCGTCGTCTCATGTTTTCATCGGGCAGGTTCCCCCACAGATCAGCCGCAAAACGGTTCTCTCAAGCCGGGCCGGACCGGAAAGCCGCCTATCCGCTGCGCAGAACAGCGGTGGCGCGGCGCCCGGCATCGTGCACCAGGCGTTGCGCGCGCCGGGCCAGCCGATGGATGCCGAAACGCGGGCGTTCATGGAGCCGCGCTTCGGGAGGGACTTCGGCCATATTCGCATCCACGCCGACTCAACGGCTGCGCGGTCGGCAAAGGAAATAAACGCGCGGGCCTACACAGCCGGCAATAACATCGCCTTTGCTGAGGGTCAGTTTGCGCCGCATAGCGCAGGCGGTCGAAGCCTTCTGGCGCATGAACTGGCTCACACCGTACAGCAGGGCGGCCAGCCGCAGCTCATTCAGCGCAGCGCGGATAAGGACGACGATGACTCTGCCCCCTCAAAACCGCGCGACGCTACCGTAACGCAAAATACTCAAGGAAACAAGGTCATCTATCGCGAACAACTCAATCGCGGGCGCGAGCATGCACTTCTGGTCAGGACCATGGACTTTGGGACATTTCCCCCAGCGGTCCAGGTGCGTCTTTACCGGGGCCAGGAACTCCCGAGCCTGCGTGGAAACAAGATGGAGATTTCCTGGGTGGACGTCACTAAAGAAGCCCAGCGAAATGGGCCTGTTTCTGTCGACTGGAACATGCCGGCCTTGGATACCGACGACAAGGGGAAACAGCAAGAAAAGGATCGCGAGATCGCTGATCAGCAACCCAATCCGGTGTTAAGCCTGCTCATTCCGGCGTCCAACGCCTACGTGAAAGACCGGTCCTCTGAAATCCATGACCCTTTGAAGCGCTCTCAGTATCGAATTGACCGCCAGGGAATTGAGGCCGGCACGAATCTCGGCCGAGCTACCGGGGCAGCAGTGGCCGACGCCGCCGCAGCAGCCTCTTTAGCCCCGGCAGCAGCGGAGCTCGTGACGGCCGCCGCACCGGAGGCACTCTACGCTGCAAGGTACGCGTACCTCAATGCGCCAAGCATTTACGCTAGTGGCCTGCTTTATAGCGGGGCGGCAATGACCGGTGCTGCTCTCGCGGCGCACGTGCAGAAGATTCGCAGTAAAGGGTTCGACAGCTCCGATATTCCCCAACTCGCTGAGGACCTGATGCCGGCGGTGGGAGGCTACCTTGATGCGCAATCATTCAATACCAGTGCGCCGAATGGGAAGCCTTCCGGCGAAACTGCGGAGGCCGACTTCGTTATCACTCGCCCCCCCCAATACGATCCTCAAACCAAAAGAATTAGCGGGACACTGGCCCGGCCAGGGGGTGGTGGGACCTTTGACGCGGAGTTCGATCCTGTCACGGGTAATGGACAAATCATTGAACGGGCGTCCCGGCGAGTCGTGGGAATCATTCGTAACGGAGAAATCAAAGCGCCTGCGGCGGCACTTCCGGCTGGCCAATCGGATCCGAGTGCCCCTGCCGTCAGCCCCGTGGCACCGCGCCCGCCAGACGTCCGCCCTCCCGTGACACAGCCGGCTGCCGCGTCGGCCGGAACCGCACGCCCGGTTGGAAAAGCCACTACGCAACGCGAGATGGACGAGCTTGCCGCCCAGCAGAAACAGACGACCTCGGCTAAGAACGACAAGGGACCGCCGCTCAAAGGGAAGGCGTCCGATCCTTCCGAGGAATTAGCTGCCAAGGGCGGCAAAAGTGGAAGCAGTGCGGGCGCAGCGCCCGCAGCCGAGCCGGTAGTCACCACTACTCCAGAGAGCTACAGGGCCGTGGATCCAGCAAACAAGCAATTGGTCGCGGTTGGATATCTCCGCGAAGGTGAATTGGAACTTCATATTCGAGCTCAAACGGATGCCGGTGTCAGAGGCTCTATCCGCGGAGCGGAGCAGTTTAAGAAGATCATTGACTATTTCGGATTGGAGAAAATCCGCAGTATCAAGGGAAGCTGGAGCTTTGGCGATAACCTGAGTGCCTTTAACAAGGCGATTGCGGCACTCCCGCCTGCGGAGCGGACGACCCCCCAGGCGCAGTCGGCGGCGGCGGCCGCGACCTGGACCGGCAAACAGGCCAAGGAAGTGGGCTTTACCGTCGCTCACGTGACCAGGGCATACGGCGAGCCGGGCAAATACGACAAGGTAGAAGTGAGCTACACCAGACCTTAGCAAGGACCGTGATGAGCATTGAGAAAACTGATTCCCTCGTGGAGCGACTTAGAAATTCTTATCTGGCTGGCAACCCGATCAGCGAGTTGATCGGGGGTGAGGCCGGTTTCCGTGAGGCGAGCCCACTGGAAATCATGTTGAAGATGATGGAAGCGTTTAACCTGGGCCTTGGCGATGTCTCTTGTATCGATGGATGGTGGCCGCCAGGGTCAGACGGGGAAGTCACAGACGAGAATCTTGATCTCTTCATAAGAGATGCGATTGAGAAACATCGTTCTACGTGGGATCCACCAAAAGGGTAAGAACCTATTTTCAACTTTCATGTGCAAGCAGCCTGAGGAGGTTGGCAATCATCAGGCAAACGAAGGCGATGAAGTAGAAGGCTCCTGGGATTGTTGAGCTTCAGCCGAGTTCCCATCTTCCACCAAGCAAAAAAAGGCCCCTGTCTTTGACAGGGGCCAAGTTGCCTTGGTTCTCTCGTGTTGCGAGAGCTTGATTGGCGGCCGAACGGCGGGGTAGCCGTCGGGGCGGATAGAGCCTCAGGGGGGTGGCTGCGCGGCTTTACGGCCGTTCCGCACCCGTCGAGGAGGCCGCATCATGGGGAGGTGCGGACCCCTGGGCCGCCAAACTGTTTTCCATCAACCGAATATGCACGCTGCCTTTCCTTACCCGCTCCGGCTTGGAGTTTTCATCGCCGGCGGCGGAGGCTATCTGGACATTGCCCATGGCTACGGAGTGCATACGGTAGACGGGAATCTGGTGTTCGGTTACCAGGTAGCGCATCACCGATGCAGCCATCCGGTCCGAGCTTTGGATGCCGACTGAGCCGGCGCCCGGTGCGTGTGCTTCCAGTTCGATGATGTATCCCTGGTGGCCCGCAAGGCTGGCCGCCATGTCATCGAGCTGCTGTTTGGCATCTGCGGTCAGAGCTGGGCTTCCACCGCGAAACGCCACATCCACATCCTTGATCTGGTGGTACTCGTCCAGGCCGCTGACTGTGGTGTTCAGTTGATCCACATGGCCGGCCGCGTTCTGGGCCGTGCCGCTCGCGCTCTGCGCTGTGGCGCTGGCAGCGCTGGCGGTCTGGTTAGCCGCGTCGGCCGCGGACTGTGCCTGGTGAATTCCAGCCTGGGCGCGCGCATCCACATCCTGGATGTCTTTTGCGTTCTTGGCGTTCACCTCATCCAGCTCACTCAGCCGGTCCTTGATCGGATCGAGCCGCTTGTGGACCCAGACCTTGCGCGCAAATGGATTCACATGCCCCCAGAACCCCTCTTTGTCGGTATTCGCTGAAGAAGCCGAAGGGGAGGGCTGCTGCGCCGTAGCCGTAGGAGGGGTGTCCTGGGGCGTAGTGGACGACTGTGCAACTGCCGCCGGCACCGCAATCGCAGATGCCAGCAATACGACCGCTAACTGGCCAGGGAAGAAATGTCGTGCATTGGAGTCGGAGTTCACCATGTCGGAAACCTCGTTGGGCAGTATTTACAGACGAATTCGTTGTGCCGCCCGGCATACCAGATAGCAATGCCCGTGCCAAAGTCGAGGAAGTTCACCCGGCATCGAGTAATTTGTTTAGATTGTGCAATTTGCGGGAACTCTCAGGAAGAGAAACTCCAGTTGAGGAGCGATGCAGGGCGTGAAGGGAGTGTAATTCTTACCGCGCAGGGGTAACTTCTACCGTGTAAAGCGGGCGCCCGAGTGGCTACTCTGCGGCAACATGCACAATGCGCACCTGCGGATAAGCGCCGTCCCAGCTTGGTGAAACTGCGTCGAAGATCAGGCGGAAGTCGCGCACGTCTCCGGGCTTCAATGGCTCGGCAGACACCGGCTCAACATCCACATAAGGATCGCGCGTTCGTATCAGCTTCATTGCCAGGGTTTCGTTCTGCGCCACTTCCTTTGCCACGTCGCGAAAAAGCACCTGCACCGTCACGCCGGTTACGGTGCGGTTTCCCGTGTTGGTGATCTTCCCGTCGAGGTAGGTGACCTTGCCGCCCGCCAGGTTGGCAGACTCGCTCATCACCACGCTGGAGATGGGTAGGCTCGCCGCATAAGGGTCGGGAGCCGCCGAAACGGGAGTCACCTGCACTCCGCCCCGTCCACGTTCCAGCATGAAAATGGCCACGGCCGCAACCGCCAGTACCGCCGCAGCCGCGATTGCCAGCGGCAGCCAGTTGCGCTCACTCTTTTCGGCTGAGGGAACAAGCTCGAGATTGGGACCTGTGCTCACGTGCGGATTTTACACCCGTACGCGAAGGAATGGACCGCACTTCTTCGTTCTTGCTTGGTGAATGAAGAATTCTCCCCACCAGCCGATAAACACAGTAAGAATCACCCTGAGCCACCGGGCCTACACCTTTTGTAGGATTCCAAGGCGCATCTTTCGTGCGTATATAAGGAAGACATTGGAACCGGTTGCTTCTCGATTACGTAACTGGAACCATGTGCGACAGGAAGGCGGACCCCCCATGCAGCCCTCCCCCCAATCCGCATCCACCATGCAGGTGCCCGCTGGAATGTCCACGTCCACAAGGCATTGCGACGATGTCGTCTATCAAGGAATGACCATCGTCGCAATCCTCATGGTGCTCGCAAGCCTCTGGGTGTTCTAGGCAATCGCCAACTGGCTGCGCCTCAAGACGCTCCCCCAGGCTGTGCCGCGCGGAACAACGCGAAGATGTGCCACAGCGCGGTCCCGAAAATAAGCACCAGAAATCCAGGCACCAATAGAACCGGCAGTCGTCCCTCGCCGCTCCGCACCGCTTGCAAAATCGCCCACTGAATCGCGGCAAATAAGCAGGCCAGCTCTGTTTTGAGCCAGGTCACCATATTCAGGGTCAGCCCCTGCAGCCGCTCCCGGTTCTCCGCCGTCACCCGCACCGGGTAGTTGAACGACGCCGGAAACATCGACACCACCGTGATCAGCAGATAAAGACCAACCGCCAGTATCGGCAACAGCAGCAGCGTCGCCGGAGAGCCCCAGCCGTTCGCGTTGCCGGCGGCGTCAAAGTGCGTGGGAATGCGGTCTGGCAGGTGGCTTGGCCCCGCCAGCGCGTCATAGGTGATCCATATCAGCAGCGCCAAGGCTCCCAACCCGACGCCTTCCAATACTTTGCGCATCTGATCAATCTCCCAGCGACCGTATCGAAACGATACACCGCCCCGAGGCAGGGTCAAGAGTTCCCATTCACGACGGCCGCAGGCTTGCTCCATGCGCCATCGAGGGAGTCACAGCGTTGCATTCACCCGAAGCGGGCGCGCTTCACCCCGGTCTGGCGAAAGTCTTTGCCGCTCATCTCTACGCGGATGCACATTTCTGCCAGGCGCGAAAGCATGCGGTCACCGATGCGGTCGCCCAGGGTGATTTCGCGTGCCGCGCGCTCGGCGTCGCTTTTGGCGCCACTGCCCGCCGCCATGTCTGGATAGTTCGTGGTGATGATCGTCGAGAGCTTGTCGTTGTAGCGTGTGTTCAGGATCAGGGCGACCGTGTCCCAGACCCATTCGTTGGGCTTCTGCGCGCCCAGGTCGTCCAGCACCAGCACCTCGGCGGCAAACACCGGCTTCAGCAGCTCCAATTCCGTGGTGTTCACCTGCGGGTTATAACTGTTCTGGATATTTTTCAGCAGCTCGCGATAGTCGCAGAACAGTCCCTTCACACCCTTTTCCCGAACCAGCCGCTGCAGCACACCCACCGCCAAGTGCGTCTTGCCCACGCCGATCGAGCCGATGAACAGCAGTCCCTTCCCGCCTGTATCCACGGGATAGGCCTCGACAAACTTGCGCGCCGCCTGCAGGCCCTCTTTTAATGACCGGTCGGACCCGTGATAAATCTCGTAGGCGTCCAGCGTACAGTCCTTGTAGCGCTCAGGAACGTGGGCTGCGGCCAGGCGTCGCTCTTCGCGTTCCGCATCCTGGCACTCGCAGGCGCGCGACACCCAAAGCCCAGCCGTTGACATGACCCTGACCAGGCCGACTCCGCCGCAGATAGGACATTCACTCATCACTCTTCTCAGCCTAGCGCAACGGTCGCGAGTGCGCTGCGGTGCGGTTCGCAGCAATCTTGTGGAAAAGCCCGCAACTCGTGCAAGGTCTAGTTGCTTACAATCGGAGCCGGACGCCGGCACGGATTTTTCGTGGCCCGGATTTTTTCGGCCGCAAATCCAGCCTGCTCTCGAAATGGGGATACCGTCGTGAATCGAATGAACCTGCGCGCTGCTTTACTTGCTACCGCCGTCATGGCCGGGCTGCTTTTCACATCCGGAGTCAAAGCTCAGGAGCCAGGAACCCTGCCCGAGACCAAAGCGCCCGCCGCAGCCGAGGCCAGGACGCCGCCCAAGCCGTCACCCGAACAGATTGCCGCAGGGCAAAAAGCGCATGACGAGCAGGTGAAGAACGACTGGCCCTGGCTTGGCCGGTTCAAGGAGGCTGATTTGAAGCTGCCGCCGCCCGCCGAGGGCGAAAGCCGGGTGGTGTTTATGGGCGACTCCATTACCGAGGGCTGGCATATCGAAGGGCCGCAGGGCTCATTTCCCGGCAAGCCCTACTTCAACCGCGGCATCAGCGGGCAAACCTCGCCGCAGATGGTGCTGCGCTTCCACCAGGACGTCGTCGATCTGAAACCGAAGGTGGTGGTGATTCTGGCCGGAACCAACGACGTCGCCGGAAACACCGGCCCCATGACGCCCGAACAGACTGAGGAAAACCTGTCCGCAATGGCCGAGATGGCCACCGGGAACAACATCCGCGTAGTCCTCTGCTCCATCCTTCCGGCCTACGACTTTCCCTGGAAGCCGGGAATGGAACCCGCGCCCAAAATTCTGGCTCTGAACCAGTGGATCAAGGCCTACGCGGCACAGAAAGGCTACGTCTCCGTGGATTACCACTCCGCCATGAGGGACGCACGCGACGGCTTGCCCCCCGCGCTCAGCCAGGACGGAGTCCATCCCCTCCCTGCCGGTTACGCCATCATGGCCCCGCTAGCCGAGGCAGGCATCGCAAAAGCGCTGGCGACAGGTCAATAAGGGGCGGTTGCCTGCTCCGCCGTCTCAGGCTCTTTTCTCACAAGTTCCTGTTCTGCGATGGCAGCCAAATCTCTCAGCAATTGCCGGTCGTCCGCGGTGAAGGACCGCGGTTTCTTGTCGGCCAGGCAAAGTGTCCCCATCTTGAAACCGTAGACGCGCAGCGGACATCCCGCATAAAAGCGAATCTTGGGCTCGCCGGTGACCAGAGGATTGTTAGAGAAGCGCTCGTCCTTTAGCGCATTTTCAACGTAGAGAATGTCATCGCTCAAAATCGCATGCGCACAAAACGAGATGTCTCTTGAAGTCTCGCAGACCAAGAGGTCGCCCCTCGACTTGAACCACTGCCGGTTCGTGTCGATCATGCTGATCAGCGCCACCGGTACGTTGAATGCGCGTCTCGCGATGCGTGTGAGCCGGTCGAATCGCTCCTCCGGCGGGGTGTCGAGAATGTTCAGCGCGTGCAGAGCGGCGATTCTTTCGCTCTCATTGGATGGGAAAGGCGGTATCTGCATCTCTGGGCTCCTGGAAAGAAGTTGCGTCCCCAAGGCGCTACGTTGCCCGCTTGCATTGCGCAGCATAACCCACTTAGACCTTCATCACCTATTCAAATCGTGTTGCATTGCGCCGCGGCCCGTCGTCGGCTGGCGAGTGGCCCACCTCTGACCAACCATGAATCTGGGTGCTCCATGTCTGGATTCTCAGAAATGGGAAAACATGAATCTCACCTACATGGCCGGATCGCCCATCCTCAGTCCGCCCATAAGATGAGTTGCCCTACCGCTCGGCTACCGCCCCCGATTCCGGCGCACTCTTGGGAGTAGACAGATACCCTGTCACCGTGTTCTTAGCGCTCACGTTGTTGACCACGATCTCAAACAACATAGGATCCTTGCCGCTGTAGAACTGGAGTGGCTCGTTCAGGCTCTTGTCCTTCTTCTCGTACTGCTTGTCGTCGGAAAAGACGGCGATAGTGTACTTGCTTCTCTTCGAGTCCGCCCTCTTCAACTCCAGGCTCACTGTCCCCACCTGCTTCTTCACTCCTTTCACAAGTGTGAACTGGTAGTAGTTCCGGTCACCCTTGTGCTTCAGGATCTCCAACTCCTCGCCGTTACGCGCAATCAAGGTGCTGTGACCGTTCAGATCCCCCTTCATCGACGTCAACTGGTTGTTGGTGTCGGCCAGATCGCTCCGCGTCTTGGCCACATCGGTCTTGACGCCGCCAACATCCGTCTGCACATCGGTCACGGCACTGGAAACCGCCGCCACCTGCCCCTCCGTCTGCTTTTGCTCGGTTGCCAGCCGTGCTGTCGTCTTTTCCCCGCGGACCTCGCGGACCTGCAGCGCCGCTGACCGCGCATCCAGTTGCTTCTGCGTCAGGCCAAGCGAGGTCTTCAACTCGTCCGTGGCCACATTCAGCCGAGCATCTGTATTCTGCTGCGCGGCAGCCAGCTTGGTGTTCTGCGCCGCGGCATCCGCCAGAGCCTGCTGCTGAGTAGCCAGTTTGCCGCTCAGTGTGTAGCTCCAGAGAATCCCGCCCAGTCCCAAAAGTATTGCCACTGCAATCGCCGCCAGCAGCGCGCCGGAATACGTTCTGGGAGTTTCTTGGACCATTTGATCTGCCATTTGTTTCCTTTCTCTCTCTTCTGGCTCACCGTACAGCGGCCTATTCCCAATGGTCTGCTCCAAATAGCTCACACGGCGAGTAGCCCAGACCTCACCGAACAGCACCAACCACAAGACTCTCTGCCCCGGGTGCGGATTCTCGGACCCAGGAAACCGCCGATGCTAAATTCCAGAGAGTTCCGTAGATTTAACGGGCAAGCCGAAGATAGTTCTGCGCGTGGGTAGTTTCCGGATTGCCCACAATCTTCTCGGAACCCCGCAGATGACTTTGAGGAGTCTAATTCCGCACTAGAATCATGAGCAGAGCGAGAAAAACATGAAAACTGCCACGATGTTATTCGGCTGGCTCTTCGGCTTCTTTTCCATCTGTTGCATTGTCGGCACTGCCGACTACCTTCGCCGGAACTGGGTGCCGCGATTTAGCACATTCTGGGCGCTTGGCGCCATGGTTTCGCTCGCCATTGTCTTTGCGATGACTTGGTGGACCACATGGAAGCGTAGGCGCACGGCGCGAGCTTGGGGGGTCACTGCGAGTCTGACAAAACCTGTCCATTCCGATGTACATGACATACGTTGCTCATCGGCGATTGACCGATGTCGGGTGGGGGATGATCGCCATAAGCGCGTTCTCTCTCATCGCCTATTCATGGCCGGACAGCGAGAGGGATTCTCCCACTCCGGAGGGTGATGATTCCACTCTTCAATAGGCACGATGCATCGAATTCCCAAGAGAGCGACCAGCTCTACGCACAGAACTTTGACGGCGGGCGAGTTCCGGACGTGTGACCGCCAATCCGGGACAGAACTCGAAGATGGAGGGGTAATGTCGGGGTTGGCCGGGCGCTCCACATCCGGCTAGCCATGACTCTGGGTGCTCCACTCAGGATTCTCAGACATGGTGAGGCCGCGCTTTTGCAGAATATGGCTATTTACTTGACGCCACCTCATACCATTAGAAGTGGTTCCGGTCCGCGCTGCTAATCAACATGTTTGCAATGATATGCGTTCATGCGGTAGCCAATTACGACCACTTCTGGGCCGGCCGAAAAGCCACAACATCTTGCGGTTGGTGGCGTGAAGTAAATAGCCCTATTGCAGAAAATAAGCCGCCTGTGCTGCACAATCGAAATGAGGGAATGAGCGGTCAGGGACGTGACCGGTTTATACCCCGGAAGGGTACCCACCCCCTCCCCCCTCAAAAGCACTGGTACGGGGCGGCGAAATCCGCCAGAATTGGTCGATAATGCATTTGTAATCAGGCATATGCAAGAACAGGCCGAGAGCGGCCTTGTTATCTTAGTGGTAAACAGAAACTCCTGAAAATCGCTGTTTTTGAGCCCGAATCAAGCCCTTTCTCATCAAATGCTGCAGGAAAGAGGCCCTAAAGCGGGCACCTGAAGTCGCCGTAGACGAATTGCGCAACCACTCATTTCCACCTACAATAGGTTCATTGCAGGAAAGGTTTGTCCTCGAGAGATGCCCAAGGAAAAGATTCATCCCAATTACGCTGCAGTGCGCGTGATGTGCGCCTGCGGAAACAACTTTGAGACCCGTTCGACCCACAAGGGCGACATTCACGTGGAAATCTGTTCGGTTTGCCACCCGTTCTTTACCGGCAAGCAGAGACTGGTAGACACGGCGGGCCGTGTGGAGCGCTTCCGCCGCAAGTATGCAAAGGCCAGCGAGGTAGCACCCGCCAAGTAACCTCGCCGCGCCCAGCGGCTTGTACCATGGGGCCTCCGCCACGGCGGAGGCCTCGTTCGTTGAGGGTTGATTTCCCTGTCGGAAGCTGACAGAAAAGACAGCGCTTATGGCTGGCAAAGGCTTCACCGTAAAGAAGGACTGGGACAACCCCAGGGAGCACCAGATGCCTGCGGAGGCGCGGGTGCCGTCTGAGGTGCGCCTGGGGTCCGTCGTGGTGTCACCAGCTACGGTGTTGGCGCCCATGGCCGGGGTTACCGACACGGTCTTCCGGCGCTTCATTCGCCACGCCAGCCTGTTCACCACCGATGCCACCCCCGGCGCAGACCGCATCGCAGACCAGAATTCGGACCTTGCCGCGATCGATTCGGCCGTGACCAATCGCCAATCGGGCTGCGGCCTGCTGATGACCGAATTCACCTCGGCCGATGGCTTGTCGCGCATGCGCGAGTCCAAGCGGCGGCGCTACCTGACCTTTTACGACGACGAGCACCCCATCGGCGCGCAATTGTTTGGATCAAATCCTGAAACGCTGGCCGAGGCTGCGCGGATTGTGCAGAATACGGGTTTCGACCTGGTGGACCTCAATCTCGGCTGCCCGGCCAAACGGGTGGTCGGTTGCAACGGCGGTTCGGGCCTTTTGCGCGACCTGCCCCGCATCGGCGAAATCTTTCGCGCGGTGCGCAAGGCGGTCTCAATTCCCTTCACCGTCAAGTTCCGGACGGGCTGGAACGACAGCCAGATCGTGTGTGTGGAACTGGCCCGCATCGCCCAGGAAGAAGGGCTCGATGCGGTGGCGTTGCATGCTCGGACCCGCGAGCAAGGCTACTCGGGCCAGGCGCAGTGGGAGTGGATTGCCGCAGTAAAACAGGCGGTCACGATTCCGGTGATCGGAAACGGCGACATCCGTACCCCTGAGGATGCAGCAGCCATGGTGGCGCAAACCGGATGCGACGCCGTGATGATAGGGCGGGCTGCGCCGTCGAATCCCTGGATTTTCAGGCAGATCGCCCAATACACCGCGACCGGCAGGTATGTCCGTCCCACGGTCGAGGACCGCTACCGGATGATTCGTGCATATTTTCAAATGCTGCTCGACGAGGCTGAAGCTACGAAGGACCTGCCCCGCGATGCTCGTATGGGCGAGACCGCTGGGAAGATGAAGCAGTTCGCCACATGGTTTACCCACGGGGTGCCGGGGGGCGCAAAACTGCGAGCGGCCATTTACCAAAGTCGCACCGGCCCGGAAGTACTAACCCAGGTAGACAGTTTCTTTCAGACGCAGTTGGAGAGCGAGACCGACGAACTTCCGCACTCTGAATGCGTTGTATTTCCGGCCTTTTCTCAGCCCACGCTGGTCTGCGACTGAGCGGGTATGAAGGCACCGGTACCAAGTCGTTTCCCTCTTCCGGCAACCCTATTCGTAACATTACTTTGGACCAAAGTTGCATGCCCGCAAGTGCTTACACCGGTTATAGTAGGGGGACTGAATCCGGAAACATCCATTCTTGCACGGCCTCGCGCGCTCAAATTGAAGCAGCAAGGCAAGGGTGGCTGTCAAGGATTCATACAGTCATACTGGCGCGCTAAAAGACCGGGCAATGCGAACTGATCGATTCAAACCGGGCAGTGCACTGAGGAGAGGTTTGGCCTTGGTTGCGGTGTGCTGCCTGGCATCGCTCGTGTCCGCGGCACAGCGTTACAGTTTTCGCGAGTACAGCAACGGGTTGGGCAACCTGAACATCACCTGCCTGGCGCAGGATCACACAGGATACCTTTGGGTTGGCACGCAGAACGGACTTTACCGCTACGATGGCAGCCAGTTTAGCCGCTACGACGCGGCTGAGGGACTGCCAGAACGCATCATCGGTAATCTCTTTGTCGCTGCTGACGGAACTCTTTGGGTAGGAACGACCGAAGGCATCTACTTCCAGCGGAGCGACGGCCGGTTTTCCGCGATGCAGTCTCAGGTGCCGATGCACGAATCTTCGCACCAGGCTGGATCGGCTTTCACCGCGAACAGTTCAGGCCAGGTGGTGACCTTGACGGTGAACGGGGCCTATCTGTTCCGGCGAGCTGATACCGACAAATGGACCGCCCAGCCCATGAATCTGGATGGCGGGACGATTTGGAGTGTTTTGTATGGTGCCGATGGTGCACTTTGGTACGGGTGCGACGAGGACCTGTGCCGGCTGGTGAACGGCAGGACAACGCGGATGCGCGCCTCGCTGGGGCTTCCCCAGGAACGTTGGCAAAGCCTGCTGCTGGCGCGTAATGGGCACATCTGGCTCCGGGGTCACGCTCATGCGGGCGAGTTGCTGCCCGACGGGAGCCGCTTCCTGCTCCACGATCTTCCTGGTCCGATCGTCTCTGAGGCCTACCCCGCCTTGGCCGAGGATGAACATGGCCGCATCCTCACTTCGCAAGGTTCTGCACTCGGATTGTGGGAAAAGGACCATTGGCGCATGGTCACCGAGCGCAACGGCCTTTCCCGGTTCGAAATCCAGAACCTGTTTGTAGATCGCGAAGGTTCTGTATGGATGGGGGTGGTGGGTCATGGACTGAGACGCTGGGTGGGTCAGGACCGGTGGGAGGGTTACACCGCCGCCGACGGTTTGAGCGACGACCTGGTGTGGGCATCGACCCGCGACCATCAAGGCAGATTGTGGATCGCCACGGAGTCGGGGCTGGACTATATTCCCGCCGGTCAAAGCACTCCAAGACAGTGGAGTGCGTCCGCCCTTCAGACCGCCCGCGCAGGATCGCTGGAAGTGAGCGTGGACGGAGCCATCTGGATGGGCAGCATGGCGGGTAGCTTGACCCGTATCGATCCGTACACGCTGATGGGAGCCCAATGGAAGCTGCCCGAGGTTTACGGTATCCAGGCCGATGATGCACATCGCCTCTGGGTAGCTACCAATGGCGGACTTTTCGAAGTCAGTCTGGATGGGTTCAGTTTCCAGCCGCGCCTGGTTGAGGATGCGGCCTTCGCCAGTCCGCACCAGCGCGTTACCGATTTGAGCCTGGATTCGTCGGGAAAGGTTTGGTTGACCTCTGACCAAGGTCTGTTCATGCGCGATGGGAGCGGCTGGCATCGCATCGATCTGGGGCAGTCCGGCGCGAAGCCTGACCTGGTTGCGGCGGATTCGAAGGGGAATGTTTGGATCGGGGGGCCCTCCCAGGATTTGATGCGATTGCGGGTAAGCGGGTACCGGGTCGTTGAGGCGGAGCATTTTGGCCATCCGCCGCTTCTGTCGGAAGAAGTGGTCTCGCTGGTAGTGGATCATCGCGGTTGGGTGTGGGTGGGCGAGGACGAGGGTGTAAGCGTCTTCGATGGCCACAGCTGGCGCAGCTTCACTGAGGACGACGGGCTGATCTGGAACGACACCGATAGCTTTGCGCTCGATGAAGATAAAGACGGCAGCATGTGGATTGGCACATCGGGCGGCCTAAGCCACCTGATCTCGCCCCAGACCGCTACCGCTGGTTCGCCGCCCGCCCCGGCATTCTCCCAAGTAACCTACGGGACGGTTGCAATCAACAACGGGGCCCAGGTGAAATGGGGCTCCGGTGCGCTGGCGATTTCGATGGCCATGCTCTCGTTCACGAATATGCACGATGTCGCCATCCGTTACCGGCTCATTGGAGACCGGCAATCGGATTGGGAGACCTCGCACGAGATGACGGTGCGCTATCGGGATCTGGCGCCCGGCAGCTATCGCTTTGAGGTGTCCGCGGCAGATTCAGCGGGGAACGTGGTTTCGCCAGTCGCAGTCCTTTCTTTCCGCATCATTCCGCTCTGGTGGCAGAACCGCCTGCTGCAGATCCTAATTCTGGTACTGCCTGTCCCGCTGGTGATGCTTGCCTGGCGCCGACGGGTTGGTCAACTGGTACGCCAGAAGGAGCATCTTGAAGAAGCGGTGATGCTGCGAACCATCGACCTCGAGCGGGAAAAGGGTGAATTGGTTCGAACCCGCGAACAGATGCGCCACTTTGCGGAGCACGACGATCTCACCGGCTTGTGGAACCATCGCATTATTGTGGAGAGGCTGCGCGGAGAGGTGGACCGCGCCCAGCGTGAAGGCACGCCTCTGAGCGTGATCATGGTCGACCTGGACCACTTCAAGCGCATCAACGACACACTGGGTCACCGCGCGGGCGACTTGGCTCTAAAGGAAGTCAGTGCGATCTTCCAGCGCCACGTGCGCAGATACGACTGGGTGGGCCGGTACGGGGGTGAGGAGTTCCTGCTGATTCTGCCTGGCTCCAGCCCACCCACCGCCAAGCAGCGCGCCGAGAAGCTGCGCATGGCAGTGCAGGAAGCGCGTGTGGTGGCCGGCGACGTAACGTTTTCGCTCACCGCCAGTTTTGGTGTGGCCGCCGGTTTTCCAGAGAAGTATGAGGCCATGATTCAATTGGCCGATGCAGCTCTGTATCGCGCCAAGAACAACGGGCGCAATTGCGTTGAAGCCACTGAGATTGGTCAGATGGAGAGTACCCGCTTGCCTTGGGCATAGCAGTTCGAGGGCTATGCAACAGGTAGCCGGACGATGGCACGTGCGCCGTCACCATCTTCACGATTCAGCAAGCGGACTTCACCACCATGGGCGCGGGCGATCTGCTGCGCCAGGGCCAGGCCTACACCGCTCCCTTCCGGCTTGGTGGTATAGAACGGCACAAACAGATTTTCGGTGTTGGCGATGCCCAGCCCGCGGTCTTCAATTACAACCAGCAGGTTTGATCCATCGAGCCGCCAACTCAGGCGCACCGGTTGCGCTCCGTTGCTCAGCGACGCGTCCACGGCATTTCGCAAGAGGTTGATGAACATTTGCTCTAACTGATCCGGATCGGCATCGAGAGTCGCTGCTGAGCCGGGGTCGAGCTCGACCTTTACTCGCTGTTCCAGCAACGCCACTCGCTCCAGCAATGGGGCTGCCAGCACCGGCCGGAACCGCGGAGGAGGCAACTGCGCGAGCTGCCGATAAGACTGCACGAAGCGATGCAGGGCATCTGCGCGGCTCTCCACTACACCCAGGCCGCGGCGGAAGTCGCGCACGGTATCCGCGTCGGATTCGATCCGATCCACACGCGCCAGTAAGCTTCCAGCGATCGACTTGATCGGTGCCAGCGAGTTTGAAAGTTCGTGACCCAGCACGCGGATCAGGCGCTTCCAGGCAGTTTGCTCCTCTTCCTGCAGGGGCTGGCTTACGTCGGCAAGCAGCAGTAGTGTGTGCGGTGCGCCATCCTGGCGAAAGGTGGCCTTGCGCAGCAACCAGCGCGTTGGTTTGGAACCAAACGAGTGAATGCTTTGGTCGGGCGCGGCAAGCAGATCATCCAGCTTCAGTTCTCGAGCAGTACGTCCAAAGCAACGAAAATATGGCACGCCCAGTAATTGCACACCTGCGACGTTGACTAGTTGGAGCACGTCGTCGCGGTCAAAAGCAAACAGTGGCGCGTGCATGACCTCCAGGATGCGCGCCAAAAGTGCAGTGGCCTCTAGAGAGCGCACGCGCTGCTTCTGCAGCAGGTCGGCAAGCGCATTGATCTCCGCGGCCAGTTCGCCAAGCGCGTCGGGCGACGCTGCGCCGCGTGCACGAAAAGAGTAATCGCCCTCGCGCAATGACGACACTACGTTGGAGAGTGTCTGCAAAGGGCGGGTGAGAGTTTCAATCAACGCAGCGGCGATCAGAACCAGGTAGAGTAGCAGGCACGAGACAAGAAGAATGGCCGGCGCTGCGGTCATCTGGCGACGGTAGACGAGGATGGCGGCAAAGATCAGCCCAGGTAGCGCCAACAAAAGACAATACAACCACGCCCGGCGCACCACCGAGCGCTTGCGCCTGCGAACATCGTTCTCATAGGCCATATTTTTCGATACGGCGATAGAGAGCTGCACGGCTGAGGCCCAGGGCCTCAGCGGCCTGCGAAATGTTCGAGTCGCAGCGGCGCAATACCTTACGGATCAGCAGCGCCTCTACCTCGTCAATGCTCATGTTTTCAAACGACTGCGTAGCGTTGCGGGCAGCAGTGATGGCGAGACTGGCTGGCTCAACTTCGTCACCGCGGCACAGCAATACGGCCCGCTCCACGGTGTGCTCAAGCTCGCGGACATTGCCGGGCCAGGAATACTGCATCATCTGCTGCATTGCCGCCGCGGAGAAGCCTGCCACCTGCTTCCGATAGCGCGCGCGGTTGCGATTAAGAAAGTGCATGGCCAGCAGAGCAATGTCCTCACGCCGGTCGCGCAAGGGGGGCAGGTGGATCTCCACCGTGTTGATGCGAAAGAGCAGGTCCTCTCGGAAGTTGCCGCTCAGGCACTCCTCGTGCAGATCCGCATTGGTGGCAGAGAGAATGCGCACATCGACATGCCTGGTTTGCGACGAGCCCACGCGCTCCAGTTCGCCTGATTCGAGCACGCGAAGCAGTTTGGCTTGCTGGCGCAGGGGAACGTTTGCAATTTCGTCAAGGAAAAGTGTGCCGCCATTGGCCAGCTCGAAACGGCCCACGCGGTCAGTGCGTGCATCGGTAAATGCGCCTTTCACGTGGCCAAATATCTCGCTCTCAAAGGTGCCCTCTGGAAGTCCGCCGGCGTTCACCGCCACCAGTGCCTGGCGTGCCCGCGGGGACGCGGCGTGAAGCAGCTTGGCGACGATCTCCTTTCCAGTACCATGTTCCCCGGTAATAAGGACGTTGGCGTCAGAGGGGCCGACCTGCGCAATCAGCTCAAGCACCGGCCGCATAGAGGGCGCGGTGGCCACAAACTCCGGCATGCCTTCGGCGCGAAGCAGGCGGTTTTCAAGCTCCAGTTGACGCGCGCGGCGCAGCGCCTGGTGCAGCTCGGCGTGCACGCGTACCAGCGAGAGCAAACGCTCGTTCTCCCACGGCTTCTGAATAAAGTCGCGGGCGCCGCGCTTGATGCACTCGACGGCCAGATCGATGTTACCCCACGCCGTCATCACGATGACCGGCAAACGAGGGTCAATCTCTTGCAAACGCGCGAGAAGATCGAGACCCTCCTTACCTGAAGTCGTGTCGCGCGTGTAGTTCAGGTCAATCAGCAGCACATCGTAGTCGCTGTGCGCCAGAGCCTCCATCAGCAATTGTGGCGAACGCACACAGTCCACATGAATACCCTGCGGCTGGAGAAGCAACTCCACCGCCTCGAGGATATGAGGCTGATCGTCGGCAACCAAAACCCGGATTCGTTCTTCCTTGCTAGGGATGGCTCGCCTCCACGACACCGACTTTGGCGTCCGCAATTGAGATACCGTAATCTTCAAGCACCGAGCCGGTGGCGCGTCTAACTTCGATGCCCGCTTTTTCATAAGCGGTCTCTGCAGTCACAAGTGCCGACTCGGCAACAGCGAGATCATGCCCGGCCGAGAGAGTCTGCTGGTTTGAACCGCCACCGAGCTTTTGTTCCTTCTGCATGATATCGTTAGTCCTCTGCGTCGGGTTACGTGCCTCTCGCACGACGGCGGCATTCGATATGGTTTGTGCTGCGGCACACGTGACCCCGTCCAGTGATTCTACGGCGCATGCGTAACTACGCCCAACTTTGCGTCGTCGATTGAGACGCCGGTCCGCTCCAGTGTTGCCCCGGTAGCACGATCGATGTCCACCTTGGCCTTTTCATACGATGTCTGTGCGGCCACGTAGGAGGATTCGGCGATCGCCAGGTCGTGCTGCGCGGCGAGCGTATCGGAGCTGGACTTGGCGCCGAGCTTCTGTTCCTGTTTGGTGATGTCAAATGTATGTTGTGCCAAGTCGCGAGCTTTCTGAGCGGCATCGACACGGGCCTGAGCCTGCTGCAACGCGAACTGCGAGTTGCGTACGTCGAAACGGATGCTCTTCTTCTGCTCCTCAAAGGTGATCTGTCTCCGCCGGAATTCCAAGACCGCTCGAAACTGATCGGCCTTGGCGACACGGTTGCGGAGGTTAATCTGCAGCTGCAATCCGAACTGATATTCCGGCGACGAATAATTGAACGTGTTCTGGAACATGGCCCCAAAGCCGACTGGAAGATCCGAAGCGCATTGATCCGGACCCAGGTTGCAGTTCGGGTTTTTCGGTCCGCCAATGCCCGCTCCCTCATAGAATCCATAGGCGTTGAGCGTAGGCAAAAGCTCACTCTTGATGGATTTGAGGCTCATCTCCGCCACCTGCATCGCCATTTCGTCTTCGGCAACGTCGGGGCGTTTCTTTTCCGCTTCGGCAATCAGATCGTCAATCGATTTTGTAGCGTTGGGATCGTCCGGGCCTTTGTTATCGAGAGGAACGACCGGCATCTCGTCAATCGACGGATCGTCGGTCTTGGTGATGGCGTTTTTAATGAGGAGTTCATTCAAACGGAGAGTAGCGCGCGAAACAGTGAGATCGCCTTCGCTGGTGGCCATGCCCGACTCGTCTTTGGTGACCTGCATGGCGGGAATGGCATTCAGTTCGAGCTGCTTCTGGTCATCTTGAAGAGTGTGCTGTGCAAATGCTAGAGAGCGCTCCTTGACTTGTTCGTCCTGGTAAGCATTCACCAGGTCCCAGTAGATGTTCTCGACCTGGGTGACGGTGGCAATCACCTGGGCGCGAAAGGCGAGGTCGTTGATTTGGATATTCTTCTTGGCGATATGTATATACCGCTCGTTGGTCGCGATCCCGAAACCGGCGAGCAACTGCTGCGTAAGAACCACCTGAAAACTTGAATTGAGCGTGGGATTGATGGCTTCATAGGGGCTGTTATTGGCGAAACGCTGCCCCTGGTAGTTGATATTTAGACCTGTTCCCATCGGAAAGTTCTGCGAGAAATTTGCAATGCCCTGGACAGTGTTCTCTTTGAAGGTGAGGACACCAGTTTGAAAGGCATTGCCCTCCTGCAGGACCGTGTGATCGACGTATCCTTTGAAGTTGAGAAAAGGATCGAAAGAAGGGACGGCGGTTCCGGCGCCGAGCGTCGAGGTCACGATGCCGCCCGCACCCGCAGCGGCCGACCCTGAACTTTCGCCTCCGCCGCCCGCATTACCACCGCTGAAGCCGCCTTGCGTGGAGGACTGCACAACCCCGGTATCAACGCCCTGCACGAGTCCGCCTGCCTTAGTGCGTTGGTAGTCGGTTTGCGCGATGGGGAAGTTATAGCGGAAGTAAGCCAGATCGAGGTTGTTCTCGATGGCGAGAGATATGGCATCCTGCAGCGAAATGTACAACTTTCCTTCGCGGATGAGACCTTGCAAGCGTGGTGAGTTGCTGAGGTTCAGCGGGGGTGCGTCGCTGGCCCTATAGGGTGAAATTGGGCTATGCGAATGGGGCAGTTCCACATGAAAAGGCTGCTGCGGCGCAATCGCCCGCCGCTGTTCCTGCTGCATCTGTTGCGCCAACGAAATCGGCGCCGCCGCTGGTTGGGTTGTCGCGCCTGTTGGAGCCTCCGGCGCGGGCAAAGTTGCCTGCGAATTGGCGGGCACAGATTTTGGTGACGGTGGCTCCACGGCCAAAGCCAAGTTCACCTGCAAGAGTAAGATCGCAGCGACAGTCTGCATATGAGTGCGGATATGAAAGTTCGAATTTGTCGTGGAATAGTTCACCTTGCGACCTCCGTTGCCCTGGCCGGCACGGCTTCATCGCGCGTAAGCCACCCATCGCGTAGTTCCAGGATGCGTTTGCCGTAGCGCGCGTTTTCCTCAGAGTGCGTAACCTGCACAATGGTGGTGCCCTGGCGATTAAGCTCGCAAAAGAGTTCCATAATCTCGCGGGCCTGTGTGGAATGCAGATTGCCGGTGGGCTCATCGGCCAGCAGCAGCGCGGGAGCGTGCACCACGGCGCGCGCGATGCCTACCAGTTGCTGTTGTCCTCCCGAGAGCTGATTGGGGAACAGATCTTTTTTGGCCACAATCTGAAAGCGGTCCAGAATGTCCGCCACCATTCCCTGTCGTTCTTTCGCCGGTAAGTTCTTGTAGGAGAGCGGAAGATCAATGTTCTCGGCTACGGTGAGGTCGTCGAGCAAGTGATAGCTCTGGAAGACCATTCCAATGCGCTGGCGTGCGAGATCGGCGCGCTGCCTGCGGTTGAGCGTGTGTACCGGCGTCTCGCCAAACCAATACTCGCCGAGCCAACCGTCATCGAGAAGCGCCAGCACGTTCAGCAGCGACGACTTCCCTGCTCCGGACGGACCCATGACGGTGACGAATTCGCCCTCGCGAATGGTGAGTCCAATGCGGCGCAGCACCCAGGTTTCGGTGTGGCCGGTTTTGTAACTGCGTTCTACATTTTTCAGTTCGATCATGATGTTGAGTTACTCCGTTTCAATGTTTCGTTATTCATTTCGCTACTCGGCGCGCAGCGCCTGCATGGGTTCGACGGATGCGGCGCGGCGCGCCGGTAAAGCAGCGGCCAGGCCAACCATCAAAGCGGTCAGAATCACCGCCGCGGCCAGGGTCACCGGATCGAATGTGGCTACCCCGTAGAGTTGGCTGCGAAAAAGACGAGCCAGGGCAACGACGGACGGCAGCGCAATCACTGTGGCGATTCCGGCAATGATGGTCATCTCGCGAACCACCAGCACCACCACGCTCGATCGTTGCGCGCCCAGCGCCAGCCGCACGCCGATCTCGCGAGTGCGCTGCTCAGTGGAATAGGCCAACACACCATAAAGCCCCACAGCGGCCAATATCATAGCCAGCACTGAGAAGCCTATGGACAAAAAGGCCAGAGCCCGCACGTCGGCGGCGCGAGAGTCTACCTGCTGCTCCATGGTGCGCAGACCATCGACAACCAATGTGGAGTCGAGTTGATGAATCGTTTGCCGGATGGCCGCTTCCACGGCCTCCGGCGGCTGCACGGTGCGCACGTAGAATTCGGCGCCCCCGGGATGCTTTTGCTGTGGATAGGGTCTGTAGACCGCGGGGCCAATGTCGGTGCGCAGATTCTGGTGTTTCACATCGCCGACCACGCCCACGATGGTGGTATCAGTCTTTGTTCCGTCGCCTCCGCCTTCACCCAGAGCGCGGCCCAATGCGTTCTGCGCCGAGCCGTAGAAACGCTTGGCAAGGGACAGGTTGACCACGGCAACCTTGGGAGCTGCCTCCGCGTCTGAAGACGTGAATTCCCTGCCCGCCAGCAGAGGCTGCCGCAGCGTGGCAAAGTAACCAGCAGTGATCCACTCAAATTCAAAGTGTGGACGCTCGCCTTCTGCCGGCTTGTAGCCCTGAATTGTGAAGGTGGAACCACTCGAGTTTCCGCTGAGCTCTGGGTCGGTGGTTGCGGCAACATTTGATACGCCAGGAATCCTGCGCAGCGCATCCAGCATGCTGATTTCAATTTGCAGCGCGCGATCTGATCCGTAACCGGAATTGGTTGGGTCAAGGGAGAACGTAGCGAGATTCGCGGTCTCGAAGCCCACCGGCTGATGGCGTAGGTTTTCAAGTGTGCGCACAAACAGGCCTGCACCGCCCAGCAGCAATACACTGAGCGCGATCTGCGTACCCACAGCCAGCTTGCGAAAGCGCTGCGAACCTTTGGATGCAGTTTCAGCATTCTGGCGAAGCGCCCGCGCAAGGTCAGGACGGAGGAAATGAAGCGCGGGAGCGATGCTGAACAACAGGCTGGTTACAAGCGAGATTCCCACCGTAAACATGAGTACGCGTCCGTCGACCGAGGCGGAGTAAGGCTCGCTGCCGGGGTCTGAGTTCGTCATCAGGCGCACCAGGAAGGTGGCGATCGTGGGCGCAAGAGCAAGTCCGGCAACGGCTCCAGCCGCGCCGAGCAAGCCGCCTTCCACCAGCAACTGTGAAACGATGCGACTGCGTTTTGCCCCGAGCGCATAGCGCATCGACATTTCGCGCGCGCGGCTTGCGGCGCGAAGCAGCAGCAGGGTGGCTACATTGATGGTGCACATCGCCACCAGCAGGCATGCCATGCTCATAAGGATGATGAGCGGAGTCTTCAACTCTGTACGGTCCGGTGAAAAGCCCGTCGAATCGTCCTTGACCTGCAGTCGCGAATCGTCGAGGAATTGCTTCTTGAACCGATCGGAGGTCGATTTGTAGAGGGTCAGTTCGTGCGCGCGCAGGTTGTGCCACAGCGGCCCAAGGCTAGCTTCTGCTTTGGGTATGGTCATGCCCGGCTTGAGCCGCGCCACCAGCGTGAGCCAGATGGACTGGTGATCGTTCAGATCGTCATCGGGCGCAATCCAGGGCATGGCAACTTCGACCATGCTGATTGGAATGAACAGTCCGGGGCGATATCCGCCGATGGCGGAGTCGAAGTTCTGCGGCGCCACACCGAGAATCGTGAATGGATGACCGTTGATGAGCACGGCCTGGCCGACGACATCGCGCGAGGCCGCAAAGCGTGCGTGCCAGTAGTCGTAGCTCAGCACGACGACGGGGTTGGCGTTCTTGGCAGTATCGTCGGCTTGGGTCAGCAGCCGTCCAAGCGCAGGCCTGAGGCCCAGCAACTGAAAGTAGTTGCCGGTAACGATTTCCGCGTCTTTGTTCTCGGCCTGGTTGTGCCACGACACGCCCACCTGGGTCTTGTCGGCGGCCAGCATTCCGGCAAATGCCTGATTCTGGTCGCACAGGTCCTTATACATGGGATAGGAGAAGTAGTTTCTTGAGCCTCCTCCAAAACTGCTGGCAGAGCCTGAAAACGACCCGGTCCACTCAAAACGCACCAGTTCCTTCGGCTTTTCAACCGGCAACATCCGCAGCAGCACCTGGTCAAAGAGCGTGAACACGGCGGCGTTCGCGCCGATACCCAAGGCCAGCGTAACGACTACAGTGAGCGTAAAAGCCGGCGACTTGCGCAATTGGCGAAGCGCGTAGCGAGCGTCCTGGAGCAATGTGTTCAACTTCCTGTCTCCTTATTCCGTGCGCAGTGCTTGCATAGGTTCAATTGAAGCTGCGCGGCGCGCGGGGATAAAGCTCGCCGCGGTGGCGCAGAGCCCGAGTACCAAGGTTGCACCTGCCAGGGCCACCGGATCGAAGCCTTTTACGCCGTAGAGTTGACTGGCCATCATGTGTCCCGCAATGAGCGCGGCCGGAATGCCCAGGCCCAGCCCAATGAGGATTTGCCACATTGCGCCGCGCATTACCATAGCCACCACGCTCGACCGTGTAGCGCCAAGCGCCATGCGAATACCGATTTCGCTGGTGCGGCGCGCGACAAAGTAGGACATGACACCGTAGAGTCCGACAGAAGCAAGGATCAGCGCCAGCATGCCGAAGAGGCTCGTCAGTCGTGCGATCAGGCGGTCCTGGTTGAAGTTGCCCGCCACCTGCGCATCAAGAGTGTGAAGATCCATGACCGTGAGCGCAGGGTCAACGCCGGCCAGCGTTTGACGAATCAACGCATCGGCATTCTGCTGGGGCCGGCTGAAAGTGACTAAGATCGAGTCCACGAACATCGACTGTATTTCGCCCGAATTTATTTCCAGCTCTTTGTACCCGGTGAATCTCTGGCTGAGGGGGCGGAGGAAGACTGGACGCACGGGATCGCGGGGGTTGTTCATTTTGAAGTCCCGAAAGACTCCGGCGATCTGAAAGCTTCCCGAGTATTGCGGAAAGTCGATGCCAAATTGCTGACCAACGGCGTCTTGATTGGGAAAAAACTTTTTCGCGAAGGTCTCGTTGACGAGAGCCACCTGCGGCGATGCTTGTGTGTCCTGCTCCGTGAATCCGCGGCCACGCACGACAGGCACGCCGATGGCATCGAGGAAGTGCGCGCTGACACGGTCCCAAGTGGACCCACAATTGCTATTCGGTCCTGGCGCGGGATGCCCTTGCTGTATCACGCATTCGCCCCAGTTATCACCCTCGAGTGGGCTATAGAGCGCCAGCCCGAAAGCGGTGACTCCAGGCAGCGCAGAGAAGCGATCTTCAATCTGCTGGTAGAGACCGGGTAGGCGATCAATCGTATAACCTGCTCCAGCCGGATCGAAGTGAAGAACATAGCGGTTGGCAGTGGCGATGCCGAAGTTCTGGTGCTCCAGGTTGGCCAGCGACTTCGACATTAAGATGGCCCCGGCCAGCAGCACCAGCGAGAGTGCGGCCTGGAAAATGACCAGCCCTTTTTGCGGGAGCGTTGACCGGTCCCGTGTCGAGCGATTGACGCCGCGCAAAGCTTCCGCCGGCTGCGTATGGGACGAAAGCCATGCCGGCCCTGCGCCAAAGAGAATGCCCGTCAACATCGAAGCCGCGAAGGCAAACCCGAGAATAGGCAAAGAGGGGCTGGCATCGAGGGGCAGGTTGCGTGCGTCGGGAAACGCCAGGGCAAGAATAGTGCGCGATCCTGCATAGGCGACACCCAGCCCTGCGAACCCGCCAATGCAACTCAAAAGCACGCTCTCCGTAATGATCTGGCTGATGACACGGGGGCGTCCGGCGCCCATGGCCATGCGCACGGCCAGTTCCGCGCGCCGCGTCGTGGCGCGGGCCAGCATCAGGTTGGCGATGTTGGCACAGGCAATGAGCAACACGACGCTGGAAAGGATCATCAGCATCTTGAGGCCCTTTCCAGTCTCCTGCTGCAGGTTCTGAATGCCACCACCGCCCGGTGAGAGAACCACATGTTGCCGCTGAATAATGGATGCGCCGCCGTTGGCCGTAAGCAGGGGGCGCGAGTAGATCCATTGGCGCAACGCCACCGACAGCTTGGTTTGCAATGCGCTCACGTTGGTTCCCGCTCGCACTCGCCCAAGAGGATAGAGCCAATGGGATTCGGCGTGATGGAGCACCGAGTAACCCCCAGCATGAACGTATGGCTCGGTTTGCAGGGGCATCCAGAAATCGGGCGGACTGTCCGAAACTCGGTCGCCGAAGAAGCCGGGCGGCGCTATGCCGATTACCGTAAAGGGTCGAGCCTGAATATAAATAGTTGAGCCGACAATGGAAGGGTCGGAAGCGAATTCTCCCTGCCAAGTCTTGTAGCTGATCACCGTTGCAGGAGCCGAAGTGGGCGTGTCATCGCTGTCGGCGAACACTCGCCCCGAATAAGCACCCAGGCCAAGCGTGGAAAAATAGTTCCCGGTAACAAATTCGCCCCGCATTGACTTGGCCAGCTCATTGCCGCGGCGCACGCTCGCGGGCATCCCCCCGGCCTGCACCGCGGCCAACTGCTCAAACTCCGGCGCGGAACTCTTCAGAAATTGGTAAAGGTCAGTGGAAAAGATGGAGAAGTCGCCGTTCTCACTGGCATCGCCCGGAAACCCGCCGTCAACGCAGCAATCGTCCTGGTCGCCAATACGATAGAGCCGCGAAGGATCTGCGACTGGCAGCGAACGAAGCAGGATACCTTGGACCAGTGTAAAGATGGCCGTATTGGCTCCGATGCCGAGCGCCAGGGTCACGACCGCGGTAAGGGTAAAGCCCGGCGACTTGCGCAGTTGGCGCAATGCATAACGAACGTCCTGAAGCAGCTGGTTCATCAAGTTGGTTCTCCGTTGCCTGACTTGGTTCGCGTTGCTAATCGGTTCTAAGTGCCCGCATGGGATCAATGGATGCGGCACGGCGTGCGGGAATGAAGCCTGCAGCGGCAGCGCAGAGACCCAGCACCATGGTTGCGCCGGCAAGAACCATGGGGTCGTAAGCGCCCACAGCATAGAGTTGATTGGCCATCAAATGGCCGGCAATGAGAGCCGCGGGAATACCCAACGCAAGGCCCGCAAGCGTTTGCCGAAGTGTGACGCGCAATATCATGGCCACCACGCTCGACCGCGAAGCGCCGAGCGCCATACGAATGCCGATTTCCTGCGTCTGACGCGTGACTGAATAAGAGATCACACCGTAGATGCCCAATGCTGCCAACAGCAGCCCGAGCGCGGCGAACGCGGCAATCAGCATCATGAAAAAGCGGCGCGGCGAGACGGCGTGGTCCACGATTTGCCGGATGGGCCGGAACTCCGCAGCCGGTTGCTTGGGATTCAATTCGCGCAGCGCATGCAGCACACTGCCCGCCAAAGGTCCGGGCGGCAGGCTGGTGCGAATCACCAATTGGGCTGCAGCCGGGTTCTCTTGTGCCTGGGGGAAGTAAACCTGCCAGCCCGCTTCTCCCTCCACCTTGCTTTCATGCACGTCATCGATCACGCCGACAATGTGCTCGTCGATGCCATTGATCGAGGCGATCTTGCCTATCGCGTCGTCGCCGGGCCAGAGAAATCGCGCGGCGGTCTGGTTAATGATGATGACCTGTTCTCCCCTGGGGCCGTCGTCCCACGTGAAATCGCGGCCATGCAGCCTCATGCCCATGGCTCGCATATAGCCCGGAGTAATCATGTAGACGAGTGAATCGGGTAACTCCCCTGGGCGATAATTCCTGCCTTTCGGCGTCAGCGAACCCCAGGCGCGGTTCTGTTCCAGAGGCAGGAAGTCCACCATGCCCGCCGCAACCACGCCAGGTATGGCGCCTACGCGGCTCAGGATCTGCTGAAATATCGCAGTTCGCCGCAAAGTCGCGGCCTCAGGTGTCACTCCCGGGTTGCCGCTGCCGTCGTCGTAATCCACCTTGATGGCGGCAGCGTGGTCGGGCTGAAAGCCCAGGTCAACATCAAGCACGTGCAGAAAGCTGCGCAGCAAAAGTCCCGCACCCACCAGCAGAACGCAGGCCAGCGCCACCTCAGAGACCACCAGTAAACTGCGGATGCGCCCCTGTTTGCGGCTCTGGCCTGAGCCGGCGCCGGAGTCCTTCAATGCCTCATGCAGATTTCCATCCGCCATCCTGAGCGCGGGAACAAGGCCGAAGAACATCGCGGCGCACACCGCGACCAACACCGTCCATCCCAATGCGGCGCCGTCGATGCGCAGACTGCTGAGCAGGGGTAGCGCGATTGCGCCCTGATGTGACAGCCAGGCGACCATTATGTAGGCCAGTCCAAGTCCAAAGAATGCCCCCGTGACCGAGAGCACTAGGCTTTCCGTAAGCAGTTGCCGCACGATGCGGCCGCTGCTCGCACCCAGCGCACCGCGCATGGCAAACTCTTTGCCACGTGCTGCGGCTCGTGCCAGCAGCAGGTTCGACAGGTTGACACATGCAATGAGCAGAATCATCCCTACCGCGGCCCACAACACAACCAGCGAGCGGCGCAGCCTGCCGCTGACGTATTCCTTCAATGGAACGGGGATGACTTTGTCTTTATAAGCCCCGCGCGAGTCGGGAAATCTCACCTCGTAATAAAGACTTGGCGCAATCAGGCGCGCTTCGGCCTGCGTCTGGGCCACACTTACGCCCGGCTTCATTCGGCCGATGAAGGTGACAATATTGCCCCAGGTGCGCGCGTTGTCCAGGTCAAACGGCATGAATAGATCGACCCGTTCACCAGGAGAAAAGACCGCGCCGAAATCGAAACTGGAAGGCAGTACTCCCACAACCGTCACCTGCTGCCCGTCCAACTCGATGGCCTTGCCGACGATATTCGGGTCGGCGGCGAACTGCCGCTTCCAATAGGCATTGGCAAGCAGAACCACTGGCCGCCCGCCATGGCCGGCTTCCTCTGTAGTAAACAGGCGTCCCATCGCGGGGCGAACACCAAGAACCTGAAAGAAGTTGCCGATTACACCAATACCGGTGGCCGGTACCGGCTCGCCGCGTCCTGTCAGGCGCACATTGTCGGCCGTGGAAAAGGCGAAGTAGCCGGTCACGTCCTGGTAGGACCGGCTCTGGGCGCGGAACTCGTCGAAGGCGTCGGAGGAATAGGTTTCGCAGGAGAATCCGCATTTGGCCGGAGGGGGTGCGATCCACACCAGTTCCTGCGCGTTGGTGAAGGGCAGCGGACGCAGCATGAGTGTGTCTACTAGCGCAAAGATCGCGGTATTGGCGCCGATGCCCAGAGCCAATGTGAGCACGGCAGTCAGCGCGAATCCCGGCGAATTGCGCAATTGGCGCGCGGCGTAACGAACGTCCTGAAGCAGTTGATTCAACGTCTCCGCTCTCCCTTGTCTGGTCGGTCTCGCGTAGCTATTCGGTTCTGAGCGCTTGCATGGGTTCGATGGAAGCGGCACGGCGCGCGGGAACCAGTGAAGCCACGAGCGCAAGCAAAAAGATGCAGACCGCCGCCAGCATAATGACAGCGGGGTCCAGAGGATCGACCTGAAATAGCATTGAACGCAATAGGCGAGTCGCGAACAGAGACGCCACAGCCCCGATACCACAACCCACAAGGCCCAGCTTGGCGCCGGAGACAAGAACCAGCCGCAGCACACTTGAACGCTGCGAGCCGAGTGCCAGCCGAATCGCTAACTCATGGGTGCGTAGCGCCGCGGAAAAGGAGATCACGCTGTAGATGCCAAGCAGCGCCAGCAGCACGGCGGCTGCAGCAAAGCTGGAGATGAGCACCGTATTGAAGCGGCGCGGCGCCTGGCCCTCAGCCAGAATCTTATCCATGGATTCGACCCGCGTAAGGGGAAGGCGCGGATCAATCGAGCGAACCGTGGCGCGCAAAGCGCTGATCATCTGCTCCGGCGGCTGCGTCGTCCGCAAAACGATCGAGCCTCCCTGGGCATCCAGGGAATCGGGTGGCGCAAGCGAGCCGAAAGATGCGGTGTTTTGGTTGGCTGGTTGAAAAATCTGTTCTCTGGTCGGCGCATCGGGCGATGTCTCCTTGATGTCGGCGATCTCGCCTACGACCGTCAGCCAGGGCGTAGGCGTCTCCATCATGCCCCAGCGCAAGCGCTTCCCAACGGGGTCCTGGCCAGGCCAGTAGTGCTCCGCCAGCGCGTGGTTCACGATCACCACCAGCGGCGAGCCAGCGCGATCGGCGCTGGTAAAGTCGCGCCCTCGCAACAAAGGAATCCCCTGGGCCTGAAAATAGGATCCAAAAATTGGAGAAGGCCAGGAGAGGTTGAACCCCGAGCCTTTGGGCGGAAGGTAGCCCTCCACAATAAACGTCGTGGAGCTGTTGTTTCCCGAATCCGGAAGCAGCGCAGTCATACCAACTGCTTCAACTCCAGGCAGCTGCTCCAGCCTGCGCAGCAGCGCATCGTTGAAGCCGTCGATGGCGGCCTGTGTCGAATACTGACGCTCCGGCAAGTTATACGACGCCGTCAGCGTGTGTTCGGTACGAAATCCCAAATCGACCGAGCGTACCTTCTCAAAGCTGCGCAGCAGCAAGCCTGACGCAATCAGCAGGACCAGCGCCACGGCAATCTCGGTGACGACCAGCGCCGAGCGCAAGCGCGCGTGGCCGCTACCAGCGGTGCCCGTGCGTCCGCCTTCCTTCAGGGCCTCGTTGACGCCGGTGCGTGAAGCTGCGAAGGCCGGGACCAAGCCGCACAGCAGCCCCGTAATCACGGCCACCAGCAGTGCAAAGACCATCACTTTCCAGTCGAGGCCAATCGAACTGATGCGCGGCAGCGTCTCCGGCAGAAAGCTGACGCCCGCACGCAACAGAACTGATGCCAGGCTCAACCCCAGAAGTCCGCCGTAAATGCTCAGCGCCAATGCTTCAATCAGATTCTGGCGGATTACGGCCATTGAGCTGGCGCCCAACGCGAGGCGCACCGCCATCTCGCGTCTGCGCCGGATCACCCGCACCAGTAACAACCCCGCGAGATTGGCGCAGGCAATAAACAGCACGACCGCCACGGCTAGAAACATGATGCGCAGGAGCGGCCTGGCCTCTCTCACGGTGGCCTCATCGAGCGGCTGGACCACGGCGTGTATGCGCAGGCTGGCCATGAATGCGGGAAATCCGCGCATGATCTGTTGCGACGCACGCTCGGCGTCCTGTTCCGCCTGTGCGAGTATTATGCCCGGCTTGAGCCGGCCGACTATCTGATAGTTCCAACTCGCAGCTCCCTGAACCAGTTCTGTCTGGGACAAGCTCATCGGCACCCAAAGCTCACTGCGGTTGATTTGGCCCGGAACCAGAGGAAACTCAAAGTCGCGCGGCATCACGCCGACGATTTCATAAGGTTTGCGGTCAAGCAGAATCTTCTGGCCGAGAATGTTCGCATCGCCATGGAATCGGCCGTGCCAGGTCGCATAGCTCAGTAGGGCAACTTGCGCCTTCCCTTCGTCTTCCTGCTGTGTGAAAACCCGCCCAATGAGCGGGGAAACCTTCAGCACCGGAAAGATGCTGGCAGTTAGGCGGGCGCCGTTGATCTGCGCGGGCTCGCCCGTGCCGGAGAGTTCATAGCCGGTCTGCTGGTATGCGCCGAGTGCGGAAAAGGCGCGTGTATCGCGCGAATATTCTCCAATTTCCGGTGGAGTGACTGCATTGTAATCACCGCCGCCGAAGTTAGCGCCTTCGATGCGATCGCCGAGCGTTACCAGCCTGTCCTGCTCAGGAAATGGCAAAGGCCGCAGCAGCACGCCTTCCACAATTGAGAAGATCGCGGTGGTGGCTCCGATTCCGAAGGCCAGTGTAAGCACCGCGGTCAGCGTGAACCCTGGCGACTTGCGCATCTGGCGTAATGTGTAGTGGAGATCGTGGAAGATTCCGCTCATCGGTCCTCTCCTCGGTTATTCGGGTTATTCGCTTCGCAAAGCCTGCATGGGTTCGATGGACGCGGCGCGGCGCGCGGGCAAAAGGCCCGACGCAAAGACCGTGATCAGCAGAAGCGCAGCCGCGGCACAGTAGATCACCGCATCGAAGGGCGCCACGCCAAACAGCATGGAGCGCAGCAGGCGCACGGCGGCAACAGACCCCAGGCCGCCCGTGATCATCCCCAGCACGGCGATCCATATGTTTCCGCTCAGCACCAAGCCAAAGATTCCGGCGCGTGTCGAGCCTAGTGCGATGCGTAGGGCAAACTCACGATGCCGTTCGATAACTGAATATGCCATGACCGCGTATAGGCCCAGCATGGCCACCAACACGCTCGATAAGGCATACACGCCCAGCAGTTCGGCCGGGATGCGCGAAAACTGATAGCGCACACCAGTCACCTGTTCCAGCGTTCGCACATTTTCGAGAGGCAGCGCGCCGTCAAGGCTCGCAACGGCCTGCCGCAGTTCTGCTGTCAGACCGAGCGTGGTCGTACGCGTACGTAGCGCCACCGTTGGGTTGCCCCAATAGTCTTGAGCCAGAGGCAGGAATAACAAGGACGTGGGGGTCACATTCTCAGGATCAGCGTAGGTGTAGTCATGCACCACGCCCACAATGCGCCGCGGACGCTTGTTGACCGTCACGCTACTTCCGACGGCGTCGCCCTTCGGCCAGTAACGCCGCGCCATTGACTCGTTGACGACCGCTACATCCGGCGAACGGGAATTGTCGTTGTTGCTGAACTCCCGCCCCTGCTGCACCGGAATGCCCATGGTGTGAAAAAAGTCAGGACCCTCGAAGTCGGTCACAACCGCCATCTCTTCGCCCTTGGCAGGAACGTATCCGGGAATGCTGAAATCCTGCGTATTGCCCTCGCCGTCGTCGCCCATGGGCAGATGCGAAGTCAGCGTAGCTTCTGCGACGCCGGGCATCGTCCGCACCCGGTCAAGCAGCGCAGCCTGCAAGGCCAATCCTCGTTCCTTGGTATATCCAGAGCGGGATAGGTCGATACTCGCTGTCAGGCAATTGGAGCGGTCGAATCCCGTTTCCCGATGGGAGATATTGAATGCAGTTCGCGCAAGTAGCCCGCAGCAGACCAGCACCACAAAACAAATGCCCAGTTGCAGGCTGAGCAGGATGCGCTGGCCGAGCCTGTTGCGCAAACCGCCGGCCACCGCCGCACCGCCCTCATGCAGCGCGTCGATCTGTGAAATGCGCAGCGACTGGCGCACAGGAAACAGGCCGCATATCAGCGTGGTCGCTACGGCAACCCCGGTTACGAAGAACAGAATGCCCGCGTCACCATTCAGGTTAAAGGCCAGTGGCACGCCGTAATCGGGCAACAAAACATAGAGCGCTCGCGACATGCCGGTGCTTGCGGCCCATCCTGCGAGCGCGCCGGTCAGAGCCAGCATTCCGGTTTCGATAAACGCCTGCTTCGCAATGCGCCCCGGTGTGGCTCCCAGCGCGCCACGGATGGCGACCTCGCGCCGGCGCTGTGCCGCATGCTGGCCAAGCAGCGAAGCAATATTGATGCATACCAGCACCATCAGCAGAGTGGATGCGCCCGCCAGCACCGGTAACTGCTCGCCGATGACGCCGAACAATCCGCGCTGAAAATGGGAGGAATCTCGCAGATTCAGGTCCCACCCGTTGTACTTGCCGTCGTGCTGTTCAAGGGCAAAGGTCCGGGCCAGCGTGTGAAGCTCAGCCGTAGCCGACGCACTGCTCACCCCGGGACGAAGGCGCACTACACCTTGCAGACCGTAGTGAAGAAGTGGATCGGGCGGCGGATCAGGCGAGAGGCCGCGCAGGCCAGAGAGAGGGATCCACGCCGCCTCCGCGACTCCGCCGAAGATTCCCGCAAACTGGGCAGGCGCCACACCGATGACTGTGAACGAATGGCGATTAATTGAAATAGCGCGGCCGACGATATTTGGATCGGCGCTAAAGCGATCGCGCCACAACTGGTCCGAGAGCACGATTTCGTCGTTTGCACCGTAGGACCGGTCATTTGCGTTGGGCTGGAAGAAACGGCCTGTCTGTGCCCTCAATCCAAGAATCTGAAAATAATTGGATGAAACGGTGCCGATAGCCAGGGCCTGCGGCTGCGCGTCCGGTGCGGTCAGATTCACAGTCGCAATCGCAAATGCTGCGGCATCCTCAAAGGAGTGGCCCTGTTCGCGCAAGAACCGATAGACGTCGTAGTGCACTGAGTAGCCGTCATTGCCCAGCACCGTTGCATCTACAAAACGAAGAGCCCGTGGCGCAGCGACATGCGGCCAGGGATTGTAGAGAACGGAATTGGTCCATGTGGCAACCGTAGCCAGCGCGCCGATACCCAGGGCCAGCGTAAGCACCGCGGTGAGCGTGAAGCCCGGCGAACGGCGCAACTGCCGCAATGCATAACGCAGGTCCTGCAGCATGGCTACGCCTCTACTTCTTGTTCGAGCTTCTTCAGCTCGTCTTCCGAGACCACCTTTCCGTCGAATAGATGAACTTCGCGCTGGGCATGTTTGGCAAAGCGCGGATCGTGGGTGACCATGCAGATGGTGGAGCCCTCGCGATGCAGGTCTGACAACAGATGCATCACCGCCTCGCCGTTCTTTGAGTCCAGGTTGCCGGTAGGCTCATCGGCCAGCAGGATGGAGGGAGAACCGGCCAATGCGCGCGCTACCGCCACGCGCTGTTGCTGGCCGCCGGAAAGCTGTGCGGGATAGTGTCTCATGCGGTGCGCCATGTTCACGCGTTCCAGGGCTTCCTTCACGCGTTTCTTGCGCTCTGCCGAAGGCATCCCGGCGCGATACGTCAGAGGCAGCTCCACATTCTCCTCCACCGTCAAGTCGCCGATCAAATTGAAACTCTGAAAGATGAAACCGATCTCCTGGTTGCGAATACGCGAGCGCTCGCTGAAGCTCAGGTTCTCCACCGGCTGGTTGTTGAGCCGGTACTTGCCCCCGGTGGGCGTATCGAGAAGGCCCAGGATGGAGAGCAGCGTGGATTTGCCGCAGCCTGAAGGGCCTGACATGGCTACGTACTCGCCACGCGAAATGGCAAGGTGAATGCCTGAGAGTGCGTGTGTCTCCACTTCGTCGGTGTAAAAGACCTTGGTCAGCCCTTCGATTTCGATCAGCTTGTCGTTGCTAGACATCCGTTCCCCCTCATATTTCCGTTTAATGTGTCTCCATGAAATGCAAATTGCGCATCGGGTTGATTCCTGGGTTGTAAACCAGGGCCTGCCAATTGCGCCAGATCCAAGCCTTGATGTTCGCCTTCCGTCCCAATCGCGGTCCGCGCAGCTCTAGTCGAGCCGGATGCGGTCCACGGAATCTTCGCGCGACATGTCGGAGAGAATCACCGTGTCGCCTTCCTTCAGCCCTTCCAACACCTGAATCTCGTTCACCGACGCACGTCCCACCTTCACCGGAACCCGCACCGCTCCCTTACCGTCAGGATCGACCCGGAACAGGCTCAGCGTTGAATTCTCATTGCCGAGTGCCGGGCGGCCCACGTGGAGCACGTCCGTCATACGTTCGAGATCGATCGTTCCTTCTACGCTCAAACTTGGAACCGCCCCCGGAGGGAGTGGCCCATCAAGAGCTACGTCAACGGTGCGCGTTCCGTTCAATACAGAGGGATCGATTCTGGTAACGTGGCCCGGAATAATCCCATTGTGCGTGTCGATTGAAGCGGGTTGGCCGATCTGGATGTCACGGGCCTGGGTTTCGGCGATCTGCAGCGCAGCCTTTAGCTTGTCACGCTGAATCACCTCGGCCACCGATGTTCCGGCAGTCACGTGTTGGCCCACCTGCACCGGTATCTGAAGCTGCGCCAGCGTGCCGGAAATGGTCGATCTGACCTGGAGGGCCGCGGCCTGCTTCTGATAAAGATCGAGAAGAGCCTTCGCCTGGTCCACTTTGGTCTGCGCTGACGCGAGTTGGACCGCGATTGCCTTCTGGTTTACATCGAGCTGCTCGGTGCTCAGCTGGTGCTGGGTGGTGAGTTGGTCGGCTGTGTTCTTCGACTTGGTATAAGCCAGGCCGGAGATTACACCCAGATCGTAGAGAGCCTTGTCGGTCTGTGCCTGCAACTGGTCCTGCGTGTAGTTGGAATTGATTTCCGCAGCAGCAGTCTTCTTGTCCATCAAAGTGCTTTGCAGCGTGGCCTGAAGGCTCTTATAGTCGGCCTGTGCGGCCTTCAGCGCCAACTGTGCGTTGAGCACTTGCTGCTCGAGTTGAGGGTCGGCCAGCTCCAGCAGAACGGTGTTGGGCGTTACCTGGGCGCCTGGCAGGGCGCGGATGCGGACGACCGTCGCGTCAGTCTGCGCGGGAATAAGCTCGATGCTGTCCTCGCGCGGAACAAGAGAACTAAGAGACCCCCGTACCTGGCGGATCAACGGGCCGCGCTTGACTGTGTCAGTCCAGATGGTGGAGCGATCCACCGTAGGTGCTGCTGGCTTGAGCCGCGTAACCACGATCACGGCAAACGTAAGAACTACCGCAGCCACGCCAGCCCATACCAGCAGGCGGCGAAACTTCTTTTGCTTGAGGTCCGGACGTGCAATATCCATCACGTCATGGTCTTGCACTTACCATGCCAATAGAAGGTCACGGTTTTGTATTGAAAACAAAGCACTTTCAATCATAGAGGCAGGCGCCAGCGGCGCATGTGGTGACCGTTCACGGTCTCGGTTGTCCGATTTCGGACAGTCGGGCGATACTGTCAGTGCAGAAATCCAAGAGCACAGACAGGCTAGAGCGAAACCTGAGCAATTGTGGCCCTTTTAAGCGTTGAACTGGGTCGCTGCTCGATTCGAATTGACTAAAAACTCCTCAAAATCGACGAAAAACGGCGATTTTAGGGGGCTTCTGTTTACCATTAAGACAATGGGGTGGCTGTCAGGTACATCCACCATGTTATTTATTATAAACAACTTACCCACTTTTCCGGGCCGACTGCGCCCCCGAAAGTCGCCCATTTCGGGGGGGGAGGGGGGTGGGGGGTACGGTGGTACAGACCGGTCAGATGTCTGACCGCTCATTCCCTCATTTCGATTGTGCGACCTAGGTGCGTTATTTTCTGCAAAAGCGGACTGGAACGGCGTAGGCGGATGGAGCCACCCATGGGAAATTTCGCGTAAGCCAAATCACCCGGAAACCCGCCGAGCTTCCAAGCTTCCCCAAAACCGGTCACCCGACCGGAACAGAAGAGGAACTCCGCTAAGTCAACGCCACGGGTGTGCGGTGACCGCATTGAGTCATTGGTCCCAGCCGCTTTTTGTCTCGGTGAGGGTCAATGTAATGGAGAGGAGCGCTTCCCCAACTCCGATCTGCCTTGGCCAAGACATCGCGCGCTGGGGTGTCGCATTTTCGCCCAATTTCGTAAGCCACATCGAGGCTTTGACCGTGCAACCAGTCGCCACGAAGCATTGGACCGTCGTCGTCCCGTCCTTCTTGGTGTTCTCGAAGTCGATTAGGCCGCCTTGGTCGTGGTCGGCTTCAACCGATACCTCCTGCCCCGCGCTTCGGCCATCGGGCCACTGGACAGCAACGTGAATTTTGCGCAGGCGCAGGCGGGGCGGCAATTGCAAGCGAAGATGCGAGAGCTTCTGGCCCGGTGCTAGATGAAATACTTTCGCCCCTGCGCGGTCCGAAACTCCCGGCGCATAGGTGCGCGCATAGGGAGTGTCAACATTTGGTTGTGATCTTAAGTTGACCCCGATAAGGTAGTCTCCTCCCGGAAGGTTTTCGTAGCGAAAGAAACCGTTGGCCGTGGTTGTCTCGTTGTGAATTGAGGGGAACGTCTCCTCTCTGCTGCGCATCCTTGCCAGATTTAGTTCAACCCCAGCGACCGGGCCGCCACTTTTGTCTATGACCGTTCCGGAGAGTGCCCCTGCCGTGCCCATGGAGAGTCTCGTATATCCGCAAGAGCGCTCGAAAACTTCGACCTGCGGTTTCCATGGTAGGTCATAGCCCGCGAGCGTTGCGTTAAGGTCATACTTGCCCGGCTGAACTGGCTCAATCGAGAAGGCCCCCGCCGCATCAGTGGTGGCCGCCAAGTTTCCGCTGCGACCGTTGGCGATCACCCTTACGCCGGGGAGCGGCCAATCGAGACCATCGAGGACGAGTCCCTGTATGCGAGTCCGCACATCGCCTTTTTTCCATAAACGAAGCCACGTGATGTCATCCGCCGCAGAGGCAGCGTCACGCGTTCCGGTGCACTCCGGTGCGTAATACACGGGCATCTTCGGATCGAATCCCGGCGGCAGAGGCTTCAGTTTGCCAGCCGGTTTCGCAACGGTCATCGCGGCAGTGTCGAAGGGAACGAACTTCCCTTCCGATGCGAACACCAACAGCCTGGTTCCGATTTCGTAATCGGCATAACAACTCGTGTAACTTCCCGGATCGACCCACACTGCTTTGGTGCCTTCGGGCAGTCCTTTGAAGATTTCGTCAACTGTGAACTTGTAAAGCGTCTGTTGGATGAACGTCCCAGAACCGTCGTCATTCGAGTAGACTGGCGTTCCGATAAAGACAACTGGTGCTACCGAGATATAGGCGCAGGCGGGAGACGGGCTACCGCACTCACAGGCAAAACCGGCAGGGTTGAAAGTCATGACGAATGCAAAGACAACGGCCAATTCGAGCTGCATCTTCCGCATATTCGGCACTCTTGATCTTGTCGAAGAGTATAGCTCTCATAGCACTGGGCATATCGTGGCCATTGCGGAAGTTTCGAGTCTGCCGGATTCCCGGAACCGACCCAGACGCCCAGTTCCTGGGCAAGAGCCAATTATCAGGCAAAGCCGGGACACCCTGTTCTCTATGGAATCTTCGATTTATAAATGTCGTATTTAGAGACGTTCGACGGCAAGAGCCACGGCGTTGCCGCCCCCGAGGCACAGCGCCGCAATGCCTTTTCTCTTGTCGTAGCGCTGCAAGGCGTAAAGGAGCGTAACCAGAACGCGCGCGCCGCTGGCGCCAATGGGGTGTCCGATGGCCACTGCGCCGCCGTGGACGTTGACCCGCGCGGGGTCGAGGCCCAGCTCGCGATTGACGGCCAGGGCCTGGACCGCGAATGCCTCGTTCAGCTCGTAGAGGTCCACTTCGCCGAGGGTCCAACCGGCCCTTGCGGCCGCCTTGCGGACGGCGTCAATCGGGGCCAGGCTCATCCACTTCGGGTCGCGGCCGCCGGTTGCCTGCGCACGAACTGCGGCCAGCGGTTTGAGCCCCAATTCCCGAGCCCGCTCCAGGCTGGTAACCACCAGGGCCGCGGCCCCGTCGCTCACGCCGGGAGCATTGCCGGCAGTAATCGAGCCGTTCTGTTGAAATGCCGGCTTGAGCCGGGACAGAATCTCTACCGTGGTGCCTGGGCGGATGGTTTCGTCGGCGTCAAAGAGTCGTGGAGATTCGCCCTTTTTTGCTGGCGGCAACTCGACGGGCAATATCTCGTCGCGGAAGGACCCCTGCGCCGTGGCGGTGGCTGCGCGGCGGTGCGACTCGGCGGCAAAGGCATCCTGCTCTCCGCGGCCAATGCCAAACTTCTCGGCCACCAGTTCTCCGGCGACTCCCATGTGGAAGTCGTTGTAGATGTCCCACAGGCCGTCGTAGATCATCGCGTCTACCAATGTGGCGTTGCCCATGCGATAACCCGCTCGCGCCTGGGGCAGCAGAAACGGTGCGTTGGTCATGGACTCCATGCCCCCGGCCACCACCATCTCCGCGTCGCCGGTCTGGACGGCCTGCGCTGCCATGGCCACAGCCTTCAGTCCCGAGCCGCAGACCATGTTGACTGTCAGCGCGCCCGACTCCGGGGACAGGCCGCCATAGAGTGCGGCTTGCCGCGCAGGATTTTGGCCCAGCCCGGCCTGGATGACGCAGCCCATGATGCAGTCGTCTACGGCTCCGGCGCTGATGCCCGCGCGGCGCACCGCCTCGCGCACCACAAGCGCGCCCAATTGCGGTGCGGAAAACGTTTGTAGCGAGCCTTGGAACTTGCCCACTGCGGTCCGCACCGCTGAAGCGATCACGACTTCTCTCATGCTTGCTTGTTCATCCTCCCAAAAGGGCACACAAATTGCGGGACCGCTCTAAATGCGTCCGGCGGCCCGTAGTTCGCCAATCTCCGCATCGTCAAAAACGCGGGAGCGGATCAGGAACCTGAAACCTTCCGGCCCGTCGAGAGAGAACATGCCTCCGCGGCCCGGCACCACGTCCAGAATCAGCTGCGTGTGTTTCCAGTATTCAAACTGGCTACGACTCATATAGAACGGTTCGCCATCCACTGTGTCCAGTTGCACGTCCGAGTCACCTGTAATGAACTCGCCGCGCGGATAGCACATCGGGGAGCTGCCGTCGCAGCAGCCCCCCGACTGGTGGAACATCAGGGGGCCATGTTTCTCGCGCAGAACCCTTATCAGGTGAATTGCCAGATCGGTCGCCAGTACTTGCCTGGGTAGCTCTGCCATTACTCGACCCCCCTGGCTAGAAGAAGCCCAGCTTCTTCGGGCTGTAACTCACGAGCAGGTTCTTGGTCTGCTGATAGTGGTCAAGCATCATGCTGTGCGTTTCGCGGCCAATACCCGATTGCTTGTAACCGCCGAACGCCGCGTGCGCCGGATAGGCGTGGTAGCAATTGACCCACACACGCCCAGCCTGGATGCCGCGTCCCAGGTGGTAGCAGCGATTGGCATCACGGCTCCACAATCCAGCACCAAGGCCGTAGAGCGTGTCGTTGGCAATCTCCAGCGCATCCGCTTCGGTCTTGAACGTGGTCACCGACACCACGGGCCCAAAGATTTCTTCCTGGAAGATTCTCATGCGGTTATGGCCGTGGAAGACTGTTGGCTGCACATAATAGCCGCCCTCCAGTTCGCCGCCCATGTGGGCGCGTCCGCCACCGGCCAGCAGTTGAGCACCTTCCTTGTGACCGATGTCGATGTAGCTCAGAATCTTTTCCAGTTGCTCACTTGAAACCTGAGCGCCAATCATGGTCGAAGGCTCCAGGGGATTAGCCTGCTTGATGGCCGCCACCCGTTTCAGCGCCCGTTCCATGAACTTGTCGTAGATGCTCTCCTGGATAAGCGCGCGGCTGGGACAGGTGCATACCTCGCCCTGGTTCAGCGCAAACATGACGAATCCCTCGATTGCCTTGTCGAAGAAATCATCGTCTTCCTGGCAAACATCGGCAAAGAAAATGTTCGGCGACTTGCCGCCCAGTTCAAGGGTCACAGGAATGAGGTTCTGGCTGGCGTATTGCATGATGAGCCGGCCGGTTGTGGTTTCGCCGGTAAAGGCGATCTTGGCTACCCGCGAACTGGAGGCCAAAGGCTTGCCCGCTTCGAGTCCAAAACCGTTCACAATATTCAGCACACCGGCAGGCAGCAGGTCGCCCACCAACTCGGCCCACACCAGGATACTGGCTGGAGTTTGTTCAGCAGGCTTCAACACCACGCAATTGCCCGCTGCCAATGCCGGCGCCAGCTTCCACGTGGCCATCAGGATGGGGAAGTTCCACGGGATGATCTGCCCAACGACGCCCAGCGGCTCGTGGAAATGGTAAGCTACCGTGTCCCGGTCGATCTCTGAAATGGTGCCTTCCTGGGCACGGATGCATCCGGCAAAGTAGCGCCAGTGATCGATGGCCAGAGGAATGTCTGCCGCGGTGGTCTCGCGGATAGGCTTGCCATTGTCCCAGGTCTCGGCTAGAGCCAGCAGGTCGAGGTTGTCCTCCATCCGCTGGGCAATCTGGTTGAGGATGATGGCGCGCTGGGTGGGGCTAGTGTGGCCCCAGCCTTCGCGTGCTGCATGCGCCGCGTCCAGGGCCCTATCAATATCCTGCGCGTTGGAGCGCGGAATCTCGCAAAATGTCTTCCCAGTAACCGGGGTGACGTTCTCAAAGTACTGGCCGGAAACAGGTTCGACCCACTTTCCGCCAATGTAGTTTCCATAACGGGGGCGAAAGCTCACCTGGTCGCTGAGCTTGCCCGGATGCACGGCTGTCAATGTCGCCATCGGATTGTCCTCCAGAGGATGTGCCGCGCAATTGCAGTCACGGGGACGCGGCGAGGGCATCATACACTTTCGACGACACGATTGGGCAGCCCCCTGCGCCGGATAGTTGCTTAACATCGCAAGCTGCTGAATCAAGGCCGGTTCTGAGGTGGGTGCGGCAATACCGAGGACTGTCCCTCGAACGCTTGCTTCAACTCCGCGATGGACACAGCGACCGCGGCTGAATAGACTTTCAATTAACCCTGAAAACGCGAGGGCTTAACCCATCGGCATGGCGGCCCAATTGTCCTTCACATGGTTTGCATGTAAGAATTTCTCGCGCCGGCGAGATCGAACACGGCTGACTTCGGGCAGAAGTGCCGGAGTCAACGGTGTATTCCTTACAAGCTTGTCCGGTTCTTCCCGCCCCTTTCTTAATCAAGAATGGCCGAGTCTTTCCTGGAGCAATGGCGGCGAAAATCTCTATTCGTGCCGAGCTGTAGGCCGGGGCCTTCCCGGCATGGCGCGGTATGTGTCTCTCTCCGCTAGAGGCCTTGCGGCATGACGACTCCCCTGCTTGAAGTACGCAACCTTACCAAAAGCTACGATGAAGGACGAATCGAAGCATTGCGCGGTGTCGATCTGTCGATCACTGCCGGCGAATTCGTCGCCATCAGCGGACCCAGCGGCAGCGGCAAATCCACCCTGCTGCAACTGCTCGGCGGCCTCGACACACCCACCAGCGGAGAAGTCTTGTTCAAGGGCGAACCGCTGGGATCGGCCATCGACCTCGACACCTATCGCTGCCACCACGTCGGATTTATTTTCCAGGCGTTTTATCTGCTGCCCACCCTACGCGCAATTGAAAATGTGCAGGCACCGTTGCTTGGGGTAAGTCAGGGAGGCAACAGCCGCGTGCAGCGGGCCGAAGCTCTGCTTTGCGAAATGGGCCTCGAAGAGCGCATGGACCGGTACCCTAACGAGCTTTCTGCGGGCGAGCGCCAACGCGTGGCGATTGCGCGGGCGCTGGCCAATCACCCTTCCATCCTGCTGGCTGATGAGCCCACCGGAAATCTCGACAGCGTGAATTCCGCAAACATTATGGAGGTACTCACCGGAATTCAGAAGACGCACGGCATGACGCTCATTGTCGTCACGCACGCGAATGAAATTGCCGATTCCGCTCCCCGGCATATTCGAATCCGCGACGGTAAGGTGGAGTCATGAAGATATTTGTGGCTGCGCTCGCGGCAGCGCTGCTCTTGGCCATCCCGGCGCATGCCGCGGATGTGCACGCGGTGCTTGCCAGTCCGCGCCAGCGCGTGGAGTCGGCAGACTACCGCGCCACGGGCCGTCTCGTTCGTGTAGATGCCGCCGGCGCGCGCACCAGCTATGGCATCACCATCAAGGCGCGCTGGTTTCCCGGTGTTCTGCGCGTACTCTGCGAAGTGAATTCCCCCGCCAATGCTCGCGTCCACCTCCTGCTGGAATTGCGGCCCAACGGCCAGAATTCGATCCGGATTGTGCATCCGGGCGACACCGCGCCGACCCCACTTCCGTTCGACAAGTGGGGAGACGATCTGCTCGGCTCTGGTTTTAGCTATGAAGACTTTCTTGAGCCGCAGTATTATTGGCAAGGCCAAGCAATTCTCAAAAGAACCAGATTCGGCGCGCGCGATTGTGATGTCTTGAAAAGCACTCCGGGAGCAGCGGACCACACGCACTATGCCGAAGTTCAAACATGGCTCGATCATGCTATTGGTTACCCTGTGTATGCTGAGAAGACTCAGAAAGGAACGGGAACGGTGAAGGAGTTCACCTATATTGGCCTGCGCCAGACTGGTGGCGTCTGGTCGGCCAGCCAGGTGGAAGTCAAGGTTCGCGGACGCGAGGATTCGACGTTTTTGATCGTCGACCGCGGCAGCGCAAAAGCGAACCTCAGCCTCAGGGACTTTAGTCCTGAGCAGGTCGCTCATTTTTAGGATCCTCTATGCTCGTCCTACTCTCGATCTTGCTGATTGGCACGGCTCTGCTGGGCGCAGGGTTCCTCTACCAAAGAATCGGCGCGCATCGCGACCAGTTGCGCTATTCCGGCCCCGGGCGCTGGGTCAACATTGGAGGGCGATGCAGACTTTACTTGGTCGAAAAGGGCTCGGGCGGCCCGGCTGTGCTTTTCGAAGCCGGCATCGCCGCAACTAATCTGAACTGGTATCACATACAGGAGACAGTCTCACGCTTCACTTGTACTGCTTCCTATGATCGCAGCGGACTCGGCTGGAGCAGCCCATGCCGCACCTCGCGCACCCCCGGAAATATCGCCGTCGAGCTGCACGCGATGTTACGATGTGCGGGCATCAAGCCGCCCTATATTCTTGTGGGACATTCTTTCGGCGGACTGGTCATGCGCCGTTATGCGCTCAGCTATCCCGAAGACGTGGCGGGTGTGGTTCTCATCGATCCTATGCGTTGTGAGGAATGGCCGCCTCTCAATCCAGCCAAACAATTCATGCTCGACAGAGGCAAGAGATTGTCCCGTTTCGCAATCCCAATTGCGCGATTCGGGCTTGCTCGCCTTGCTGTAACGTCGTTGCTTTGCCGTTCTGGCCGCCTCTCTGGCAGGTTGGCCGGCGCTGCGGGAACCGGGGGCCGACACGTGCTCAATCGAGTTACAGAAGAGGTTGGCAAAATGCCGAGGGAGGTCTGGCCCATCGTCGCCGCTCACTGGTCGCGCCCTGGCTATTACGCGGGCATGCGCAGTCACGTCGAAGCGGTTCCCGACACGGTTCGTGAGATGCAAGACGCCAATCCCATCCGCGAAATCCCTGTGAAGGTGATAACTCCGGGCAAGTCGACTCCGCTTTCGGATCAGTGTCTTGATCGTATCGGCGACAATGTGCAACAGGTAATTGCGGCTGCCAGCGCCCACTGGATTCATCTCGATGAACCCGATTTGGTCATCGATTCGATACGCGAGATGGTGATGGCTGTAACCTCAGAGAGCATTGCGGCCGCGATCTGACTCTGCTGCGCACTCTCGGTTTCGCGTTCGGCGCTGCCGGTTCTTGCCCTGCTTGGTGAATGAACCGGTAGAGCGCCTCGACGATTTCATCGCAGAACTATTTGGGGCCGTCTCGCTATACACTGGCGGAGGGTATTCGCGATGTCCAATATCGTGCGGCGGAAGGGTGAAGACCGTGCAAGATAGCAGCAAGACAGCCGCAGAGTTCGGCAGCCAGGCATTCTCCCATTCCGGGCCTATCAGTACATTCCAAAAGGTCTTTTCCTTCCCTGCAATGCTGGCCGCCCTTCTGGCCATGCTCGCAGTGCTGACGGTGCGCTCGCGATTCGACGATCCGGATATGTGGTGGCATCTCAAAATGGGCGAGGTCATTTGGACGACCCACTCCATCCCGATAACTGATGCTTTTTCTTACACGACTAACCATCAAGCCTCGATACCCCAGGAATGGCTCTCGCAGTTGACGATTTTCCTCGCTTATAAAGGGTGGGGGCTTTCTGGCCTGATGCTCTGGTTATGCCTGTTCAGCGCAATTCTTCTGATCGCCGGCTATGGCCTCTGCACACTCTACTCAGGAAATGCCAAGGTGGCTTTTGTGGGGGCGCTCACTATTTGGCTATTCGCCACAATCGGCATGGCTGTGCGGCCGCAGTTGCTCGGCTATCTCTTGTTGATAGCTGAACTGGTCCTGATTCATCTGGGGCGAAATCGTGATCCCCGCTGGTTCTTCTGGTTGCCAGTCTTGTTTGTCCTTTGGGTAAACTGCCATGGGTCCTTCTTTCTCGGCCTCGTAGTGGCAGGGGTTTCTCTTTTCGGCTCTCTCTTCAATTTCCGGGCTGGCTCGCTCGTGGCGCCGCGATGGGAACCACATTGCCGGCGCGTGCTGGCGCTGGCCATGGCTCTTTCCATCGCTGCAGTGTTCCTGAACCCGGTTGGTTTGAAGCAAGTGCTCTACCCCGTAAATACCATGTTTCATCAGCCTATCAATCTAAGCAATATACAAGAATGGCAGCCGACGCAAATGACTGAGGCTCGCGGCGTTGCGTTGCTGGCGGTCCTGCTTATCACGTTTCTACTTGTAGTCATCCGTCGTTCCGACTTGTTCTGGGATGAGTTGCTGTTGTTGGTAATTGCCACATGGCTCGGTGTTAGCCATTCACGCACGATGTTTGCGTTCGGTATATTGGCTGCGCCTATCCTGTCTCGCCAACTCTCAACATCGTGGGAGGGATACGACGCAGAAAAGGATCGAATCTGGCCGAATGCGGTGCTCATCGGGATATCCCTGCTTGTCGTTGTCCTGGCCTTCCCAGGCAGTCGAAATCTGCAAGAGCAGGTGGAGGATCAGAGCCCAGTGAAGGCAGTGGAATTCATCAAGAGCAACCATTTGCCCGGACCGATGTTGAACGAATTTGTGTTTGGGGGCTACCTGATCTGGGCTGCGCCGGAATACCCGGTAATGATGGACGGTCGAACGGATGTCTACGAATGGTCAGGCTTTCTCGGTGAATTCGGTGACTGGGCCACGCTGCACAGTGACCCAAATTTACTGCTCCAAAAGTACCGGGTTAATTTCTGCCTCTTAGACAGCCATTCTCCAATGGTTCGCGCTTTAACGCTTCTGCATGCGTGGAAGATTGTCTATTCGGACAACAACTCGGTGATATTTGTGCGAACCGTGCCCGGAGACCTCGCCGGCCAAGGGAAGATGACTTAGTGCCGCGTGTACCCGATCCGATGCAGCACCGTCGTCTACAACTAAGGTGCTCTAGCACTTTCAAGAGGTTGCGGGTATATTGGCTGGACGCGCGATCGGTCATGCCATTTCGAAGATCGTAGCTCGAATGCGGTACCGTAGCGCAGGATCTCTCCGCATGGCATGGGGAAGATCTAACAAACGAAATGAGTTAGCGAGGAGTTCGAGTTGCGGAGTGAGATGGCAGAACTAATGGAGAACGACACCAAAAAGTCCCCTGAGTTCGATCAGTACGCGTCCACCTACGCCACTTTGCTCGAAGACCCGCTCAGAGATCACTTTGCCCAGGATCCAATCCATTTCCACCGCAGAAAATGGCATCTCATTGAGAGACTTTTAAGAAGCGCCGGCGTGGTGCCGGGGACAAAGAGATGGCTAGATGTTGGCTGTGGTCAAGGCGAACTCTTGAAATTGGCGGGCGAGAACTTCGCCAATGCATTCGGGTGCGACCCCTCTCCCAACATGTTGCTTTCGGATGCCTCGTTCAAGACGTATCAGCAGCCCTCTCTGGTCAAGTTGCCCTTTAGTGATGGCTCGGTCGATGTTGTGACTGCGGTGTGTGTCTTCCACCATGTTCATGGAGGGGACCGCGTGCTTCTGATCAAGGAAATGCGGAGGGTGCTGAGCCCCGGTGGGTGGTGTTGCATCATCGAACACAATCCTTGGAATCCAATCACTCGTTCGATTGTGAGACGGTGCCCAGTTGACGTGGACGCGGAACTTCTAACTGCACACGAAGCGGCAAAGTTGCTTGAGGCAACAGGCTTCGCGTCACCCCGTCGGGAATACTTTCTCTATCTCCCTGAGAATCTATTCAACAAATTCGGCACCTTTGAAAGAGTGTTATCCAAAGTGCCCTTTGGCGGTCAGTACGCGTTGCTCGCACAATTGCCCCAATAGGACCGGGACGCTGTTTCGGAATTAGCGGGAAGTTGGAGGTTGAATTGCAATGAACGGGATCGAACCTACCGCCTGCTCCAACCTCACAGACACATTTTGTGCTACACGCTCTTCTCAACGATGAATCGAGGTCTGGCCTTCGCTTCAGAGTAGATCCTCGCCAGGTATTGTCCGATGACCCCCAGGCACAGCAGTTGTATTCCGCCCAGCATATAAAGGGGAATCACGACCGAAGCCCAGCCCGGGACAGAGGCCATATGGAGGAACTTGGCGATCAACGCCCATGCAGCCAATCCAAAGCTGAATAATGAAACGAGCATGCCTAGCACCGTGATGAACTTCAAGGGTATCTCGGTGAACGAAGTTATGCCGTTCACAGCCAGAGCGACCATCTTCGGGATCGAATATTTGGTCTCTCCTGCGTAGCGTACTTGCCGATCGTAGTAGACCAGTTCAGAAGGAAAGCCCAACTGGGGAACCAATCCTCTAAGCAGCAGGTTGCTTTCCTTGCAATTGCGCAGTTCTTCAATCACGCGTCTGCTCATGAGACGAAAATCAGCGTGATTGAACATGAGTTGTACGCCCATTGCCTGCAAGACCCGGTAGTAACCTTCAGCGGTAGTCCGCTTGAAAAGACTATCCGTATCGCGGTTGCGTCGAATTCCGTAAACAACGTCGGCACCACGATAGTAGGCGCGCACCATCCCCTCTATCGCTGCTACATCATCCTGCAGATCAGCGTCGATGCTGATTAGGGCATCTCCCGGAGCCATGAGCAATCCGGCGAGAATTGCGCTCTGTTGCCCGAAGTTTCTAGACAGCTTAAGGCCGTGCACACGAGTATCCTTGGCCGCCAACCGCTCTATGGCACGCCACGTATCGTCCGTCGAACCATCATCAACAAAATAGATCGACGGTTCGCAGATCAATGAAGCTCGACTTAGCGCATCGAGCAAGTTACCGAGGCGCAACGCAGTTTCAGACAACACCTTCTCTTCGTTGTGGCATGGGATCACAATAGTGAGTTGCGGGCATGAAATAGCAGGATTTGCTTGCGCCATAGGTGAAGGTCGCTCAAAGTTGGAGCCGGAGTGCGTGGTTTCCGGGTTGGAGTCCGGCAGGATCATACAGGTCAGTGGAGCAGTAAATCATTATAGCCACACAAGCCGCTATCTACTAAGAAAGATTTGGTTCGAAGTAACTTAGTCTGCAATTCATTTCTTCGTATTGGCACTCATTGCATGCAGGAGCGCCAATTTTCGACAACTTCGAATGAATGTGTTATCCCGCCGCGGTGACAATGCGATTATGATTCCTACCAACGCGTTGCGGATGACTAGGATTCTGAGCGACTCGGCACAAGAACCGAAAGCGTCTTCTGCACACACACTCCCCGCTCACCTTAGCTGCGCAGTACACTATGGCTTTTGAGTTGCTGCGGAGGTGACCCGGGTTCGCCGGTCGTCGGCATCGGGTGTGGACGAACTGACTGCCGGTGCGAGGCTGGCGGTCGGGATCTGGGTTCCTTCAGGGAAGATGAGGATGCGGATCGAACCCCAATCTGTCTCCGGATTCGCTCCTGCCTGCTTGCCTAATCCCAGCGTCTTAAGCTGGCTGTCGTCAAATCCGAAGTTTTCGACAAGATACTGGCGTACCACCATCGCCCTGGCTTCGGTGAGCACCAGATCCTTCTGGGTATCGCCATCCATACCAGTGGAAACCACGACGACCGCAAATCCGAAATCATTATGGGCCAGAAAATCGCCGCTGGCCTTCAGGGTTTTCTGATCCTTCAACTTGGCGGAATCGCGGCCATCAAAGAGTTGCCTGGCTGCATAAGTAAACTCCTTCTCCGGCACTTCTTTCGGGAGCCCACTAATACTATTTGCGGCCAAGTCGGCGGAGTCTTCGTATCCGCGCTTCTTGAAGTATCCGCTCAAAAGGAAGTTGTGTTTCAAGGCCTCCATATTCTCCTGAAAGTCCGTCACTCCAGTCTGAGCCTGGAGCATCGTTGCATGCAGAGTCGACGTGGTCTGTTCGAGGTTGCTATAGAGTACTTTGTCGTTCACGAGCGCGCCCACGGTGCCTTGTCCTGAATCGATCTTCGCACTCACTGAGTTCAGGTGCGCCGTCGCCGAAGCGGCATTCTGGATAGCCATTTGACTGCCATCCAGAATGCTGCTGGTCTTTTTGAGCAGGTCGGCCATCTCCAGCGGCGGTTCACTCAGGATGATTTCGCCGTCTTTGACTTCGGCTTGCCCTGCGGATCCAAAAGAAATGGAGACGTATTGGTTCCCTAACAGCCCCTCAGTTTGGATTGAAGCTACGGAGTCCTTCTTGATAATCTCGTGCGTTGACTTGGCAAGACTTATGAGGACTGTTACTTTGTCTCCGGGCTTCCTCGGCAAGGCAATTCCAGTTACTGTTCCACTGTGAACGCCACCCACCTGAACGTCGGCTCCTTCAGCCAGACCCGCTACATTGTCGAACTGGGCCTTCAGTTGATATGTGGAGCGAAACAGGTACTCCTTACTCCCAATCACGAAGACCCCGGCGCCTAAAACCGCCAATGTCATAACGATGAATGCTCCTAGCCGCGCGATTCTCGACATATGTTCTCCTACGACTGCTTCAGAAATTCCTTTACGAACCCAATATCACTTTGTTGAAGATCTTCAAACGAGCCTTGGATCACCACGTTGCCTTCATTCAAGATGGCAAGACGGTTGGCGATCGTCCTGGCACTATGCAGATTGTGAGTTACAACGATTGATGCCATCATTCGCTCACGCTGGAGTTTGAGAATCAACTCGTCGATCTCCCCTGAACTAATGGGGTCGAGACCGGCCGTGGGCTCGTCGAGGAGAAGAATCTCAGGCTCCAGCGCGAGCGCCCTTGCCAGGCCCACGCGCTTTTGCATTCCACCTGAGATCTCAGAAGGCATTTTCTCGAGGTTTCCTTCCATGTTCACCTCGGCCAACAACTGATTTACCCGGTCGGCCCGGTCGGACTTCGACATTTCCTTGCGATGGTGTTGCAAGGGAAATGCGACATTCTCGGCGACGGATAACGAATCGTAAAGAGCTGCATGCTGAAACAGGAACCCTATCCTCTTCCTGATCTCTCCAAGCTGATCGAGTGCCAGGCCTGCGATATCCTGACCGCAGATCTCAACCGATCCTGAATCAGGTTTCTCGAGGCCAATGATGAGCCTCAGAAGCACGCTCTTCCCTGTGCCGCTTCGTCCCAACACGGCCAGCGTCTTGCCACGGCTCACGCTTAAGTTGATTCCGTTGAGAACCGCGCGGCCTGCAAAGAGTTTTCGCAAATTCTCAACCGCGACAAACGGTACGCCGCTACCATCTGTGACAGCTCCTTGCTTCATCGCATTGTCATAGGCTGTGGCCATATTTGTTTCGCGAGCAGTTCGTGTAAGGACTAAGGAAAGAAAACCAGGATGAATTTCACCAGGACGACATCCGCCAGGATAAGAAAGAGTGAAGCAAGTACGACTGAGTTAGTAGCAGCGCGGCCCACACCCGCGGCTCCTCCGCGTGTACGCATTCCCTGAAAACATGAAACGACCCCGATGATCAGGCCATACACGGCGGTCTTGAGAGTCGGAGGCAAAAAGGCGTTAAAGGTGGCGCCGTTGAAGCCACTTGAAATGAACTGCTGGAATGAGAGCGGCTCCACGAGAGTCTGGGCGAACCAACCGGTCAATAAGCCGCATGCGTCGGCGGCAACGGTCAGTAGAGGGAGCATCAGAATGCAGGCAAGAATGCGTGTTGCCGCAAGCAGTCTGTACGGATTGATCGCAGATGCCTCGATGGCATCTATCTGTTCTGTTACCTTCATCGACGCAAGCTCAGCGCCAATGCCGGCACCCACCCGACCGCTCACCACCAGACCCGTGATCACCGGGCCCATCACTTGGATGACGGAGTACACAAGAGTGGCGGGAAACATCGACTTAGCGCCGAAACGGCTGAGGCTGTAACGGGCTTCCAACGAGATGACAACGCCGATTGCAGCTCCCGCCAAAGCGACGAGCGGTAGAGATTTCGATCCAACTTCGTCGAGTTGTCGAATCAATTCACGCCACTCATAGGGCGGCGTCACTGCAGCTTTGAGAACTTGCCAGGAAAAAATTCCGAGGTTACCAAACCACTCGAAAAATCCTCCAACCAGTCCAGCAGGCGAAGTGATGGCGACGGGCAAGTCTACGGCTTCCCGGCCCGGAAGCGAAGGGCTGAAACTCGCAGTTGCCGTCTGGTCACGGTCGTTCAATGGTTTGGACCCGGGTCTGGTGCGCCGTGTTGGTTGTTGAGGTGCATGCGCGTCAGCATGGAATGGGGTCCGCTATACAGGAACTCCAGGGCTATGTTTCCCCCTACATATCCCAAGAGACCATAGTTACCCATCCGGAATGCGTCCTTTGCGCCAAAACGATCCGGGTACCAACCATAGATGGCAGTCATTGAACCCACATAAGGAGCAACCAGCGCAGAGAAAGAGAAAGCACGATGGCCATCTTCGCCGCGGCGAGCTGTTAACGTGGAAATCGCGGCATGGCGCAGCCGCGGAAACATCCCGCTGCATTCACAGCGGTAATACAATGTATCTTCCTTGAAGGCTTCTGCCAGCGCATATCGCGTGGTTGTTCCAATCGCTGCGATCCCAAAGTCGGACCCAAATCGCTTGCCGAATCCCTCCGCCCCCTGGTTCCACTCTGGTGGCGCATTACTCAGTTGGTTGATACCGGCAGCGAACGCTGCGCCGACAATTGGATACGGACCGAATGCATCGAAAGTGTAATTGATGACCATTGTCTTCTGTGTCGGACGGACATACGTCAAGTCTAGACTCGAAGAGGTCGTAACTCTTTCGGTTACTGAGAGACCTTGAGAAGAGGAAAGCGATTGTGACCTTATCTCAGTTGGCAGTGTTGTCAGCACCACAGTGAGAAGCAACAGGAACATCGTCCGTGTCACCTTCACGCCGATAGGCTCCGTGGTCGTTTTGCCGCGTGGCTTGTCTCTCCGATCACCGAAGTAGACGGGCGAGGATTGCGGCTCCGAGTTCGTCATGGATGACTTCAATTGCGCTCCTCTCATCGGCATCGTCGCCCAGAGACACGGCTAGCGCCTTCAACGACATACCACCGGGCATAAGTATGCTCCCAGCAATGGTTGCAGAATGGAAGCCCTGAGAGATGGTCATTCTTGCACAGAATTGCGAGTTTCGTCCTTGCATTGACCGCACCAATCGGTCAATGTGACATCGGTCCCTAAGCGACGAAGAGCCCATGCGCAGAGTGTTCAAAAGAGCACAGGCCGGGCGTGAATGGATGGAAGAGAATGAGCCTGCGAGTAGGTTCATGATTCGCGAAGGAGACTGTTATGCGCGAAGTTCATTCTTCCACTTCCATCCCCAAGAAGATCCTCTTGCCAATTGACTTTAGCCCATCATCCCAGGCGGCCTTAGAGACGGCAAGTGACCTTGCCAAGCACTTTCATGCGGAGCTCTATCTTGTGAATGTGATTCCGATGTTCCCCGCCACGACAGTTCCTGACATGGTTCCCGAAAGTGAGTTTGTTGAGGAAGCAAGAACATTCGCAGAACAACATCTGGCAAAGTGCCATACAGCTCTCGCGTCCAGGGGAGTGAAGTCGACCTCCAGTATCGAAGTTGGAAATGACGTAGTTGGGAACATCATGCACGTAATAGAGCGTGAACATATTGACCTGGTGGTGATCTCTACACACGGCATTTCAGGTTGGCAACCGCTGGTCTTCGGGTCGATTGCCGCGAAGGTCATCAAGCTCGTGCAGTGCCCGCTCTTGCTTCTTCGCTCAGCCAAATCCGAGAACGACGTGAAGGCTGCGGCAACGCACTCCACGGAATGGTGGTAACTGCATCGTGGCATAGATAGCGGCGTTTGGCTCTAATTGGTGATGTTGCTTTCGCAATCTAATGCCGAATCGCAGTCTCTGTCCTCGCCGGCTTCCCGGTGACTTGGGCGGGTGTAGGCAGCTGCGATCGATCCCACCCTCCGCCCAGCGATTCGATCAGTTGAACCGATGCAGTCATCTGCTGAACCTGGAGAGTCGCCAAGGACTGCCGGTTCGCGAGAAGAGTGGTCTGTGCTGTGACTACGTCGATGTACGGATCGATGCCGGTTTTATAGCGCTCCAACTCGAGTTGCAGAAACGTCTGAGATGAAGCGACGGCTTGCTGCCGGCTTTGAATCTGCTGAGAATAAATGCGCACCGCTGCGAGCGAGTCTTCGACCTGCTGAAATGCCGTAAGCACGGACTGGCGATAGGCAGCGAGATTTGCGTTGTAGGTCGCGACGTACTGATTTACGGTCGCCCTACGCAGGCCGCCATCATAGACAGTCTCAGAGATTGAAGGGCCGACAGACCAGAATCGGCTGGGCCAATCGAGGATGTGCTTTATGGCCGAACTCTCCATGCCGCCGTCGGCTGAGAGAGTCAGAGCAGGGTAAAAGGCGGCATACGCAACTCTGATCTGTGCATTCGAGGCGGCCATGTTTCGCTCTGCGGCGGCAATGTCTGGACGCCGCTCGAGCAATTGAGAGGGTAAGCCGATAGGGATTGGCGGAGGTGCGCTCGTCCTTGGCTGGACTGGAATTGAGAATGTCGAGGCCGACTTGCCGATAAGCGTGGCGATAGCATGCTCATACTGGGCTCGTGCAATTCCGATATTCATCGCATCCGATTGCGCGCTCTCAAGAGTTGACTGTGCCTCGACAACGGAGATCTGGTCGTCTACACCGTTGAGATAGCGCGTCTTCGCAATTTCAAGGGCTTTCCTATCGGCTTCGACCGTGTCGTCGAGAATTCCTTGCAGCGCGTCCTGCCCACGAACTTCAAAGAAGTATTCGGCGAGACTGGCCTGTTCAGTCAGTCGCTCATTCTCAAGGTCAGCTGCGGTCAATTGGGCAGTGTATTGGCTCGCGTGCACTGTGTTGCGGACCCTCCCCCACAGGTCAGGTTCCCACGAGACATCGGCGGGAAAGGAAAATATCTGTGTCTGTTTACCGCCAAGTGCGCCGGTGCCAGCCGTTGACCCAACGTTTGAAGATGTCTGTGACCGGGTGTAGGAGCCGCCCACGCTTACTGTGGGGAAATACTGGGAGCGTGCCTCACGCACCAGGGCACGGGCCTGCATGAAGTTCTCAAATGCCTCGCGAATGTTCTGATTGTCGATATTGAGTTGATCTTCGAGCGCATTCAAGTCTGAATCGTTGTAGATTTCCCACCACTTGCCGCGAAGGGTTGCATCCTGCGGTTGCGCGATTGTCCATCCCTCGGCTTCCTTAAACAGCGTGGGGGATTCTTTGTAGACCTGAGGAGCTGTCGATGTGGGCGGAAGATATCGCGGCCCTACATTGCATCCAAGCAGTATTGCAAATGGCAAAGTGAGTGAGAGTATGTACCACGCCGAAAACGAGTTGCTGGATTGAACAATAGACTTTTCCATAACTGACACTCCGATAGATCTGTTGCTAAGTGGCCTCTGCGGTCCCATGATTGAGAATCACTGACTGTTTGCTCCGAAAGCGAAGCCGCAAACGGTCGAAGAACAGGTAGACGACTGGCGTGGTATAGAGTGTCAGCATCTGGCTTACAATCAAACCGCCGACGATCGTGATTCCAAGCGGGCGCCTCAGTTCGGAGCCGGTTCCCGTACCGAATGCCAGCGGCAATGCGCCAAACAAGGCGGCCATTGTCGTCATCAGGATGGGGCGGAAGCGAAGCTGACAAGCTTCAAAGATGGCCTCGGTGGTGGTCTTGCCATGTTCGCGCTCTGCAACCAAGGCAAAGTCAATCATCATGATCGCGTTCTTTTTCACGATGCCGATCAGCAGAATGATGCCGATGATTGAAATGACGTTGAGGTCTATTTTGAACAACATTAGCGCGAGCATGGCGCCCACGCTCGCCGAGGGCAAAGTGGAAATGATGGTAAGAGGGTGTATCAGGCTTTCGTACAAGATGCCGAGAACGATGTAGACCGCCAGCAACGCCGTACCTATAAGAAGAGGCTCACTATCGAGAGAAGTTTGATAGGCCGCCGCTGTTCCGGCAAAGAAGCCGCGCACAGTTCCCGGCATATTCAGCCGATTCTGCATCTGAGAGACCAAGCGGGTAGCGTCGCTTAAAGACATGTTCGACGCAAGGTTGAACGACACTGTGACGGATGGGAAGGAACTGGTGTGATTGATGATGAGCGGAGTAGTGTTCGCTTGCGCCGAAGTAACCGTGGAAATCGGAACGATCCCGCTGCCCGAGGTATTGAGGTAGATGTTCTTCAAACCATCGGGGCTCTGCCAGTACGGAGGCGCCACCTCGAGCACGACATAATACTGGTTCAGTTGCGTGTAAATGATGGAGACTTCCGACTGTCCAAAGGCGCTATACAGGGACTGATTCAAAGACTGAGGAGTAATGCCAAGCCTTGCAGCGGTGGGACGATCATAGGTGATCAGCTCCTCAAGGCCGCTATTTTGTGCATCGCTGCTCACATCCTGAAATCCGGGAATCTTCTGCATGCCCGCTAACAGGACTGGACCCCAGTGTGCCAGATCCTCCACACTGTCCGACTGAATTGTGTATTGGTACATGGCATTACTCGATCGTCCTCCAATGCGCAAGTCCTGCGCCGCCTGGAGGAAGGCTGAAGCGACCGGGAGCCGGTTCAGTTTGGGCCGTAGCCGATCGATGATGACCGGCGCTGTAACCTTTCGTACATCTAGCGGCTTCAGCGAAATATAAATCGAGCCGCTGTTGGATGCGCCACCGCCTCCCGTATGCGCTATGACATCCGCAACAGCCGGATCTGCCTTGATGACATTCACCAATTGCATGATCGAGTTGTTCATTACTGCAAACGATGCGTCCTGGGGTCCCCGCACGCTGCCAGTGATGGCTCCTGTATCTTGCTGCGGAAAGAACCCCTTGGGGATGATCACGATGAGATAGAAATTCAGAGCAATGGTGAGCAGGAGGAGGGTCAGGATTGGCCCCGGGTGCCTCAACACCCAGGCCAGTGATCGACTATAGGTTGAGAGCATCCACGTAAATCCCTTTTCGCTGATTTGATATGCCCGACCGTGAACAGCCCCTTTCTCGTTCTTGAGCAGATAAGCGCACATCATGGGGGTGGTTGTCAGCGAGATGAGCATCGATACAACAATGGCCGTCGAAAGCGTGATTGCAAATTCGCGAAACAGTCGGCCAACGATGCCGGCCATCAAAAGAATCGGAATGAACACCGCAATCAGCGACAAGCTAATAGAAAAGATCGTAAATCCGATCTCCTTTGAACCTTGAAAGGCGGCTTGCATGGGGGGCATCCCCGCCTCACGAAGGCGAGAGATGTTCTCCATCACTACAATCGCGTCGTCGACGACGAAACCTGTCGAGATGGTCAATGCCATAAGCGAGAGATTGTCGATGCTGAAACCACATAGATACATGACCGCAAAGGTTCCGATCAACGAGACAGGGACAGCCACGGTGGGAATGAGAGTGGCTCGTCCGTTGCGCAGAAAGACGAAGACAACAAGAATTACCAGAATGACGGAAAGAATGAGAGTCCGCTCAACGTCGCTGACCGAGGCACGGATGGTCGTGGTGCGGTCGAGAACAATGGTGGTCTTGATACCTTGTGGAATCGACGCTTCAATCGAGGGCAGTTCAGCCCGCACCCGGTCAACAGTGTCAATGATGTTAGCGCCCGGTTGGCGAAAGATCATCACTGTGATCGAGGGTGTGCCATTCAGGTAACCTGCAGTACGAACGTTCTGCGTCGAGTCGGAGACATCGGCTACATCCATGAGCCTGATGGCGGCTCCATGCTTGTAACCGACAATGAGCGGCATGTATTGGTCTGCGTGGTGCAACTGGTCATTCGTGACGATATCAGCGGACGTGGTTCCGTCTGAGATTTGACCAGCCGGCTCGTGAGCATTCTGCTGAGTCAGCACGGACTGAATATTCTGGAGCGTCAGTCCGTGGCTGTTGAGAAGGGTAGGATTTACTTCCACCCGTACGGATGGACCTGCGCCTCCGCCAACCGAGACCTGTCCGACACCGGCGATCTGCGACAACTTTTGCGCAATTACGGAAGACGCCTCGTCATAGAGCGTCGGTTTGTCGTACTTATCCGAGGTGAGTCCCAAAATGATGATCGGCGAATCGGCGGGGTTCACCTTGCGATAAGTCGGATTGCCTGGAAGGTTCGCCGGCAAATATGTGCGCGCGGCGTTAATCGCTGCCTCGACGTCTCGTGCCGCGCCGTCGATGTCGCGACTCAAATCGAACTGCAGGGTGATCGAGGTACTGCCCAGTGAACTCGATGAGGTCATCTCGGTAACGCCGGCGATATGGCTGAATTGGCGCTCCAAAGGAGTCGCAATCGAGGACGCAGTGATCTCAGGACTCCCACCGGGCAAGCTGGCTGAAACCGAGATGGTGGGAAAATCAACTTGTGGCAAGGGGGAAACAGGCAGGACCTTGAAGGCGATGGCCCCAACAAGGACGATCCCTGCAGTCAGCAGCGTGGTGGCTACGGGGCGCCGGATGAAAGGGGCGGAGATATTCATGTTGCCTCCGCCGGATTCGCCTGGTTCGCAGTTTCGATAGCCTTCGGAGAACGGCTGAAGCGGTGGCCGATACGATCGAAGAAGATGTATATGACTGGCGTGGTATAAAGCGTGAGCACCTGGCTAAGCAGCAGCCCGCCAACCATGGCAATGCCGAGCGGGCGGCGCAGCTCTGAACCCATCCCCTGGCCCACCGCCAGAGGAATTCCTGCCAGCAGCGCAGCCATAGTAGTCATCATGATCGGTCGGAAACGCAACAGGCAGGCATCATAGATTGCGTCCGTTGAGTTCTTCCCGTGGACTCGTTCTCCCTCCATCGCAAAGTCAACCATCATGATGCCGTTCTTTTTGACAATTCCTATCAGCAGAATGATGCCGATAATTGCGACAACGCTGAGGTCCTGCTTGAAAAGGATGAGCGCCAACAAGGCACCCACGCCGGCCGAGGGCAGTGTAGACAGGATGGTAATCGGGTGAATGAAGCTTTCGTAGAGCACTCCGAGCACGATATAGACTGCGGCCAGTGCGGCAAGGATCAATAGCCCCTCATTGGCGAGCGACCCCTGAAATGAAGCTGCTGTGCCCTGAAAGCCATACTGAACGCTGGCCGGCATATTCAGGCTCTTCTGAACCTTCTCGATGGCCGTAATCGCTCCTCCCAATGCGGCATCGGGGGCAAGATTGAACGAGACAGTCACCGCCGGGAACTGGCCCTGGTGATTGATCGAGAGCGCCTCAGTGCCCTTCTCAAAATGTGTGAACGCAGCCAGAGGCACCGCGCTAGAGGCGGCGGTCGTGGTGACTGCATTCGCGGTTGAAGAAGTGCCGTTTGCCCCCACCCCTGACCCGATCGCATTCGAAGGCGCGTTGAGTACCGTGGAGGATGGCGTGTATTTCACAGAAGTAGTTGTGGCATTCGAACCAGCAGAGGAGGATCCAGAAGAAGCAAAGGACGAGGACGCTCCCGGTCCAGATCCTCCTACGGAAGCATTGGTCTGGATATATAGATCCTGAAGCTTTCCAGGACTCTGTTGAGCATCGGGAGAGGTTTCCAGTATCACGTGGTACTGATTCAACTGTGTGTACATTGTGTTGATCTGACGCTGCCCGTAAGCGTCATAAAGCGTGCTATCGATTGTGGATGGGGCGATGCCAAGACGCGATGCAGTGGCACGATCGATCACCAGCGATACAGCTAGACCTCCGGTCTGCTGATCAGTGGCCACATCTACGAGCTGCGGCAACTGCTTCATCTTCTCGACAAGCCGGCCTGTCCACAGATTCAGCTCGTTCGCATCGGGATCTTCCAGTGTGTACTGGTACTGAGTGCGGCTGACGCGGTCATCCACTGTAATGTTTTGTATCGGCTGCATGTAAAGCGTGATGCCCTCGACGAGAGTGAGGTTCGATTGCAACCTTCGGATGATGTCGGAAGCACTAATCTTGCGCACATTGAGGGGCTTCAGGTTGATGGACATCCTTCCGCTATTTAGCGTGGTATTGGTCCCGTCTGCCCCAATAAAGGAGGAGATGCTCTCAACCGCTGGATCCTGGAGAATGATATGAGCCAGTTGCTGCTGTTTCTGTGCCATCGCCGGGAAAGAGATGGTCTCGGGTGCTTGCGAGATACCCTGGATGACACCCGTGTCCTGTGTGGGAAAGAACCCCTTGGGGATAAAGATGTAGAGAAGGACGGTAAGCACAAGGGTGGTTGCGGCCACGAGTAATGTGATGGTCTGGTACCCAAGAACAAATTTGAGCGTCCTGCCATAGAACGCGATCATGCTGTCAAATACGCGCTCTGAAGCTTTAAAGAAGCGGCCTTGTTGATCTTTGGGAGTGCTTCGTAAAATTCGCGAGCACATCATGGGCGTTAGCGTCAGGGAGACTACGGCTGACAGGATGATGGTGACGGCCAGTGTAACTGCGAACTCGCGAAACAGACGACCGACAACATCGCCCATGAAGAGCAGTGGAATCAGCACCGCGATGAGCGAGACGGTAAGAGAGATGATGGTGAAGCCGATTTGCTCAGCGCCCTTCATGGCCGCTTCCATGGGTGAGGCCCCGGCTTCGAGAAAGCGTGAGATGTTCTCGATCATGACAATCGCATCATCCACCACAAAGCCGGTGGAAATGGTAAGTGCCATCAGGGATAGGTTATCCAGGCTATAGCCCAGCGCGTACATTGCGCCGAATGTGCCCACTAATGAGACCGGTACGGCGATGCTGGGGATAATGGTGGCGTAAAGGTTGCGCAGGAAAAGGAAGATGACCATTACTACCAGTGCAACGGTCAGCATTAACTCAAATTCGACGTCGGAGACAGAAGCGTTGATTGCCGTGGTGAGATCGGTTAACGGCGTGACCTGAATGGAAGTCGGTAAATTCGCTTCAAGCTGGGGCAGAATCGCTTTGACTGCCTTCACCACGCTGATGGTGTTTGCGCCGGGCTGCCTTTGAATGTTGAGGATCACCGCCGGTGTCTCGTTCATCCACGCTGCCTGCTTGTTGTTCTCGATGCCGTCGACGACTTGCGCAACATCTCGCAGCAGGATCGGGGCGCCATTGCGATAGGCAACCACAACTTTTCGATAGTCGGCGCTGGTTACCAGCTGATCGTTCGCATTGATCTGGTAATCCTGATGAGGCCCATCAAAGCTTCCTTTCGCAGCATTGACGCTGGTCTGGACGAGCGCCGTGCGTAGATCTTCGAGGTTCAACCCATAGGACGACAGCGCCGTCGGATTGGCTTGTATGCGCACAGCCGGTTTCTGTCCGCCACTGATGCTCACCAATCCGACGCCGCTCAATTGCGAGAGCTTGGGCGCAAGGCGGGTATCCACGAGATCTTCAACCTGCGATAAAGGAATTGAGCTGGACGTGATGGCCAGAGTAAGGACGGGAGCGTCTGCTGGATTCGTCTTGCTATAGACCGGCGGCGAGGGAAGGTTTGAGGGAAGAAAGCTCTGCGCGGCATTGATTGACGACTGAACCTCCTCCTCGGCGATGTCGATGTTCAGACTGAGATCGAACTGCAACACAATTACAGATGAGCCACCAGAACTGGTCGACGTCATCTGGCTGAGCCCCTGCAGTTGGCCAAACTGTCGCTCCAATGGAGCGGTGACAGTAGTGGCCATGACGTCTGGACTGGCGCCAGGATAGAAGGTAAGAATCTGGATGGTGGGATAATCGACTTCCGGCAAGGCGGAAACTGGTAGTTGAGTATACGCAACGATACCCACCAGCAGGATTGCAGCAATCAGCAGCGCAGTTGCAACAGGGCGTTGAATGAAAGGCCCGGAAGGGTTCACGGGGTATTGCCTTCAACTGAATTGGCTGGCGGCGCCTGTTTTGACAGCAGAACTTTACTTCCGCTTTGTAACTTGTCAAAGCTGCTGGTTGCCACAATTTCACCGGGGTTGATTCCCTCTACTGCAGTCATGCCTCCATCCGCAGCCCCAGTCGTTATGTTGCGCACGCTCGCTGTCCCGTTGGCAATTACATAGAGGAAGGCCGCTTGCCCATTGTGCTGAACAGCTGCAGTGGGAACCATGGTGACGCCTTCGAGAGTATTGACCAGTAATCTTGTGTTGACAAACTGGTTGGGATAAAGAGCGGCGTTTTTGTTGTCGAAGAGTGCACGCAGCTTTATGGTTCCAGTCGTGGTGTCAATCTGATTGTCGATGGTGAACAGCTTACCTGTTGCTATCTTGGTGACCTGGGTGCGATCCATCGCCTCAACAGGGAGCGTTTTCATCTTCCGCATGCGCGCCTTCACCTGTCCGAGGCTGTCTTCCGCCATTGTGAAGATCACGGTAGTGGGCTGCTCCTGGGTAATGACTGCCAGGACGGTAGATCCGCCCGCCTGTGCTATGTTTCCGGGGTCGACTAATCGAAGACCGACCCGGCCGGTAATAGGCGCGGTAATGTGGCAGTAACTAAGTTGGACCTGGTCGTAGTTCACGGTGCCCTGATCGTTCTTCACAGTGCCCTGATCCTGTAGCACAATCTTTTCCTGGTCATCCAGCAACTGCTTCGGGATTCCGTTTCCTGCCCATGCGGTGCGGTAGCGTTCCAGGTCCATCTGGGCCTGCGCCAGAACGTTTGTATCGTGCTCCAGCGCGCCTTCAGCCTGCAGTAACTGGGCCTGGTAAGGTCGGGGATCGATGTCAATCAGCGCATCTCCCTTTTGAAGCAGCTGGCCCTCGCGATAATGCACTGCAGTCAGGACTCCACTGGCCTGCGCGGTGATGGCGGAGGTGTAGACAGGAGTTACTGTCCCGATCGCATCAAGATATACCCCGATATCGCCTTTTGTGGCCGTAGCAGCCGTTGCCGTAACGGAAGGCTTTATTGCAGCCTGAGCACGCTTCGCTGTCGCTGCCTTGATGTTGTTTTCGTGGATAACGAAAAAGACGATCACTGCCAGAAGCAACAGGAGAAGCAAGCTGGGCCACAGAATCCAGCGCTTTCGATACCAAGGGACGGGAGCAGACAATTGGCGGTCCGCATCAATGTGCGGAACATCCGGTTTATCTTCGATTCCGGGCATGCAGGACTCCGCGTATAAACGCAGTTAGTATTGCGCCTCTCACAGACTCGCTGGAATCCGGGCAATTGTATGCTCCATATTGCTCAATCCCGAAGGCCTTGTAAGCCCGCAATTTTCTCTTTTTCCAAGGCATCTGCAAGGGCTTGGGGTCTGCTTTCGTTCGCTTCCCGGTGGATCGGACACTCATCGTTACAGATCTTTAGCTCTCACAGCGCTCTTCTGATGCAGACCCTTGGGCAATTTGCTGACATAAAGCAAAATAGAGCAAAATTGACCAGACTGTGAGGTTGGATGCAAGTGATGATGGACAGAGTTTGATGGTGATTGCAATTAATCCTGGGCATGGTTCCTATTGAGGGACCGACAGCCCAAAAGGACACTTTGGCTATGTTGATGACCTCAGGGTTGTGAGGATGATAATGTGCGCTTCTTCGCTTAGCCACCAGATCCGTGGGTTTTCAGCAATTTGCGCAATTCGCCAGAATTCCCAACTAGTTCCAACCGGCACGGCTGTTCTCTGAGCAGGAAGAGTCCACAACAAACGGAATCTCTGGAGCGAGGTAAAGTCTTGAAGGGCATCGACAGTGCTACATTCAATTCCGCCGCTTTTCTGGCTAACGCAGGACTCGGCCGCACAATTATCGAATTAAGGCCAAAGCAGACATTCTTTTGCCAGGGAGACACGGCGGACTCCGTCTACTATCTACAAAAGGGCCACGCAAGGGTCACTGTCGTCTCGCAGGGTGGCAAGGAAGCCACGATCACGCTTCTATCCGCTGGTGAATTTGTTGGAGAAGAGTCTCTCGCCACGATCATGGGGTTGCACTTGGCGACCGCCACGGCTGTGAGCGCCTGCACCGCGCTCAGGATTGGCAGAAATGAGATGATTCGCGTGATGCATGACGAGCCTGCATTCGCCGACCTATTCCTCAAGTTCTTGCTTGCCCGCAGCATGCGAACCCAGGCCGACCTTGTTGATCAACTTTTCAACTCCAGTGAAAAGCGGCTGGCTCGGATTCTCCTGTTGATGGCGGAATTCGGTGAGTCGGGCAAACCGGAGACCTTTATTCCTCCGATTACGCAGGAAACATTAGCGGACATGATTGGCACTACCCGGTCACGTGTCAGCTTCTTCATGAACCGATTTCGTAAGCTCGGTTTTATCAGTTATAACGGCCGCATCCAAGTGCATAAGTCCTTGCTCAATGTAGTTCTCCTCGATCAATTACCGGACCACAACTCTCAGAGGCCGTCTTTGGAAAGTGCAGTCACCAATTCCTGATCTTTGCCCTCTTCGAACGCATGGGAAAGAATCAGAATCTCTGATGGAGTGGAGTGCCCATAATTGATCAGCGTCACACTAATTACATTACTGCGTATAACTGGCGTGAATCGTTTCGCGGAAGATGGAAGGGGCTAATTTGAGCACCAAGACCCATGTTTGCAATACAAGACAAGAAAGGCCTCCAACTACGACTGGGGGCCTTTTCCGTCGGGGCGAATCTGAAGTCTGGCGGTGGGTCAAGCGTCTGGGTATCCGACAATCAGTCAAAACCATCTTCTACCAGCTATCGGGCCGCTCCAAGAGCACATCTTAGCGTTTGTTTTCGGCTACATGTCCGTGCCCATCACGCGTTTCATTCCCTTTGAAGCCGGTCACCTTGTCGAGAGGCTTTGACGGCTCGGGTTTCTCGCCATGTTGTGGCTTTGGCCCGCTATAGCCGTGTTCGGGGTGAAAGCTGTTGTTTACCTGGCCGTGAAAGTTGTCAGGGCCATGAAACCACTGACCAGTGCCGACGAAAACTCCACCCGTAAACCATTCCGGGCCATAGTAGCCGTAGGGTGCGCAGTCATACGGAGCGGCATCGTAGTAGCCATAGGGACAATCGGGCGCAGCGCCGATCTCTACAGCAATCTGAGCCGCCGCCTTCGGAGCGGTTGCCAACATAAAGCATCCAGCAACAGCTGCTAATACAAAAAGCTTGAATCCGATCATTATGATCTCCTCGCATTTGTGGGGATATAAACGAACGCCCCTGACTAATCACCGTAGCGGCTCAAGACTTCGAGGTCTGAGCAATAGGGACCACGGGCGATAAGTTAGGCAGAAGATCTACTTAGACAGCGTAATAATTAGTGCGCATACGGGTTACTAACTCGGCGGGCCTTTCAGCGTAGGGTGCGCCTCACGACTTTCTTCTTTGGCGACCGCGATCCGTTTCGATTTCCGGTAGACATTTGCCACCGCCAGTGTCCAGAAGGGAGCTAAATCGGCTCCCGGTATGAGCTTGGCAAAGAATGATGGAAGGAACTCCCAGTGCCAGCCGAGCAAGTACATCAGCACGGCTCCTACGCCGAAATCGAGCACGTCATCAGCAGGCGATGGTGCGCCCTCGACGAATAGGGGGAATACGACAATTTGAAGTGCGTCCGCAGCGATCGCCAGAATCAAGGCGATTCGAAAGCGCAAACGCGGCGAAATGGTGATCGTGTCGTGAGTCACGGCTGCATTCAAGGTCGTGCTTGATTTGCCTATTTTATCGTTATATCCACGCTTTGGAGGGAGTCGATTGCTAGCTTGAGCTAGTGCTACCGCACGATGCAGCAGCTCGCCTAGGCCCTTTTCGCGACAGCATGGAATGCCATACCGAGCACGGAGAGCGCCACCGCGCCCCACAAAGCCGGAACCCACCCGCTCACATGGAAGCCGGTCACGATGTGCGCCGCTAATCGGATCATCAAGGCGTTGATCACGAGGAGGAACAGGCCGAGCGTGAGGATGGTGATGGGAAATGTGATGATCTTCAGGAGCAGGCCCAGTGTCCCATTCAATAGGCCGATTACCAGCGCCGCTATCAGCGCCGGCTCCAAGCCATGCACCAGGAATCCCGGTACAATTCGGGCAATAATCAACAAGACAATAGCGCTCAACACCCAGTGAATCAAAAGTTTGATCATTCTTCCCTTCTCCATTTTCAGCAGGCGGTGCTCCTCTGGTTTCGAACCGTCGCCGCTGATGGTAGCTTAGGCGCCAAGATGGTGTGCACGCCTCTGCTGCCAAGTCACTTGTAATTCTGCGGGGAAGCGGCAGCCAGCGGCTGGTCAAAATAATACAGGTTGTCGCGCGGACTTCCTTGGGCAGCGATTGCAGTTGTTGGTGCATCCAAGCATTCGTCGAGGAGATGACGATGCGAGATAGTGGCGCGAAAGGTCGTCTCCGCGACGGGCAGATATACCGCTTTGAAACTGCGCCCAGTGAGCAGTATTGCGCAGGCAAGTCCCGCGGCATTCTCTACGATTGATTTGTAGGATTCCAGATTGGAAACCCCGGGGAGTGCGAACCATCGGGGGCCCCGTGTGGAAATGCTGGTGGGTATCGGTATTTCTTGTTGCCCGTTCGCCTCGTGAATATCCAGCGTGGAGTGGGAAAGTGGGCCAGGTATTTGTCGTTTCTCTGGCTTGGACTGGACCTATGCGGAACGGCACTCAGGTCAGTCACGCTTCCCATTCCCGCTGGGCGATTTCGTGTCAGCGGTCTTCTCATGGACCCCCAACCCCAAAGATATCCCGGAGGAACAAGATGACATCGAGCAGCAAAGATCAAGTACAAGGCACTTTACACGAAGTCAAGGGCAGCCTCAAAGAGCAGGTGGGTAAGGCTACCAACAATCCCACGCTGGTTGGCAAAGGCCAAAGTGAAAAGCTCGCTGGTAAGGTTCAGAAGAAGCTGGGACAAATTGAGAAGGTGCTCGAAAAGTGAGCGACCGAGCGTGCGAATGCCAGCAGATGTTTTGCAGCGGAAGAAGAAGAACCTCAATCCGTCAGGCGGTCGTCGGTCTTGACGTTCCGTAGAAAAGGAGATCTCGATGTTGATTTTGATTATCGTTTTGATTTTGGTCTTAGGCGGAGGTGGAGGCTACTATGGCCATAGCCGCTGGGGTTACGGGGGTGGTTTTGGCATGGGGTTGGGCACCATATTGGTGATCGTTCTGATTGCCTACATGTTGGGAGGCTTCAACTAACGAGAGGACTGGCTTGACAAGCGTCCTTATTGCCTGTCCTCAGCGAAGTCTAGTACCTCGGTCAGGTAGCCGTGCGATGAGTCTAGATTAGTGGCAGTGCAGCAGATCCTTTTACGACCATCACGATGGCTCACTTTGCTCTCTTCTCCTGCGCCGCGGTCTTATGATATTTTCTGCGGATTTCGGTGAGATTTACTGTCGGCTCTGGGAGAGATATGTCGAGCTTCTCCATTGCCTTCACGATGATTTCAGAAATCGCGATGTCGCGGAACCATTTGTGGTCCGAGGGGATGATGAACCACGGCGCGTACTCGGTGCTGCACTCGCTGAATACGACTTCATAGGCCTTCTCGTAATCGAACCAGTACTCTCTTTCCGCATAATCCGCTTCGCTAATCTTTCAGCGCCGCGCAGGATCGTCCAGTCTCTGCTTGAATCGCTCCAGTTGCTCTTCTTTGCTGATGTGCAGGAAGAACTTCAAGATGTGTGTTCCGTTCGCTACCAGGCGCCGCTCGAAGTCGTTGATTTGCTCGTAGCGCTTTGACCAGACTTTCTTTGGGACAAGGTTATGGACGCGTGTCACGAGCACATCCTCGTAGTGGGATCGGTTAAAGATCACAACCTCGCCGCGCCTCGGTGTTTGTGCCTCTATTCGCCACAGAAAATCATGCTCCAGTTCTTCTTTCGACGGCTGTTTGAAGCACGCGACACGGCAGCCCTCGGGATTCATTGAGCCGATAACATGCCGGACGACCCCATCCTTGCCGCCTGCATCCGGGGCCTGAAGACAAATAAGAAGCGAGCGCTTCTGGTCAGCATAAAGCGTGTACTGCATTTCTTCCATTCGCTGGCGGAGATGCTCAATCTTTTTTATCGCGGTTTGCTTCGTTAAATGCTTGTCTGCAAACTGCGAATCGAAGTCCTTTAGCCGGACGCGGCGTCCCGGCGCAATGCAAAAGTCTTTGTGGTAACTCATAGTTCCCTTCCCAATTATTACGGTGCATGTCAATTCAGCTTCGTATCCATTACAGTGGCTCCCGTAAACATATGCAAGTCACTACCGGGGCTTTATAAGTTGATGATTACATTCGCCCCGGTAAAACTCTTTGTGTTTTGGGTTGAATCGAGACATGCCACGATCGCTTCAATTACCCGCTTCGACTCATGTGGATCCCTGACCTGGATCGACAAAGCGCCTGCCTCCTTCGCCGGATAATCATTTCCTCCTGGAAACACAGCATCCCCAACGAAGATCATTTCATCAATTGCGACGCCAAGAGTATCGCGGAGCTTTCTGATGCCATATCCCTTGTCAATGCCGAGCTTGGTGACATCGATGGATGTGGCGCCCCCCATACGCACGGAAAACTCGGAGATGAGAGGTGTCAGGATTGCAGTAATCTTCTTCCGCTTGGCAAAGTCTGGGTCCCATTTTATCTTCTCTTCAATGGGAGCCAGCTGCCCCAATGCCGAGAAAGTAATCTGGCTTCCCCGGTCTTCAACTAGTGGCCCCCAGGTCTTTTTTGCCTCAAAGCCGGCCAGTCCGAGCGCCTTATTGAGGCATCCCGTAATCTTTGCTTTTTCCTCCGCCGTGAAGTCTTCGGAATAGAGTTCCTGCCAGACACCTTGATAACGGAAGAATTTTGTTCCACAGGTGGGAAGTAGAGATAGGTTCTTGAGGCGGTCGTCATGGGGAAGATTAGATAGCAATTGCTTTTCGAATTGCGGCCAGTTACCACCAGAGATAATGGCGACTTTCACCATTCCCATGAGTCCACTCAGAAGTGCCGACATTTCGGCATCGAGCGCTGATTTGCTTTCGGCGAGTGTGCCATCCAGATCGAAGACAATAAGCTCTTTCAATGGGTCGTTTACCTCTTTGCCGGTGCCGCCTTGTCCCGCCAAGGTCCGCAGTGGTTGCTTGACCTTTTGAGTCTCGCGCTGGTAGGCCAGGCGCTTCCCACGGTTCAGCGAGGCCGTTATTTATAGATGACCACGGGGTACCCACGCAAGGTCGCCACTGAGCACGTAGATTGCGAGAGCCGAAGCCATGAAGACCGCGCCTAACCAGAATCTCCAATCGCGGTGCATGCGTCTCCAGTAGGGTCCCGGGCCTGGTGCACCACTTTCTCCGCTCTCACCTTCACGATTATGCTTGCTTCCCGTCATCGCCTCTCCTTTGTTGGTAGGGCATTGCTATCGCGGGCCAGGGTTCTTTTGGTATCCATCGACTCTTGCACATTTACTTTGAGTTCCACCATTTCCAAATGCAGATTTCCGGCATCTCCCAACCGCGCTTACCTGTATCGCTACGAGACCGGAAGCGCGATGGCGGCGACAGAGTTTTAAGATTGCAATCTGCAAGAGGCCATTCAGGCAGCGCCGGGACTCATAGTTGAGTACGATGACACCCGCCGCGCATATTCATGATTCGCAGGTTCAGGCGTCGATTCGCCTGCTAGTTGTTGCGTGACAATAACTTGCTCAGGAGCATACGCGGGCGCAGCGGAATTCATATAGAGGAAGGAGGTTGCGCAGAATTGACAATGTGCTTCCTGGACATCATGCCGACCACCCTGCCCTCCGCTCAATCTGAAAGATCTTAGACATTCCGTGCAGGTTAGAACGATGAACGGCGCCCCTTTGGAATCCGCCCCATACCGTGGCAACTGCAGCGTGGCAGGTCTGCGCTGTTTGTCGGCCGGCCGTGTCACCGTCCCATGAATCAATTCATTTACTAACTGCAAGAGCTCGTCTGGGTGGCATCGACCCTTCGAATAGAAGCCATCGGCGATCACGCCACCGGAGATCCAATCGCCTTGAGCAAAGGCGCCGCTCATCGCGATTACCGGAATTGATGGGAAACGGCATCGTACCACGGAGAGGAATTCGAATCCGGACATTTGCGGCATGTTGAGGTCGGAGATAATCATATCCGGGGTCATGACTCGGAGCTGAAGCAGAGCATCGAATCCATGAATCGCCGTCGAAACGTCGTAACCGTCCTCATCCAGCAACATGGCGATGGCCCCGCAGATTTCGGGTTCATCATCAACAACGAGAATCCTGCGCCTTGTATCGCTCATAGCTCTTACCTCGTGGGGGTAATAAGGGGACCGATCTTCTGTCCATAGAATTGCATCCGTACACGCACGTTGCTGTTCAATTTCGCTCATCGCATTGGATTCTGGGGCACCCCTCGCAACCGTCGCTGCAATTGTCGGTTGGAGCCCACCGACGATATACCCCATGGCAAAGCGCTACGGCCACATTGGCCAAGATCCGATGAGAAACGTTGTTACCGCGCTCGAGGTGGGCGCCAATGCTGCAGCTCCCGCTGATGTCAACAAGAAATCGGTCAAGTCCGAGAGGCCAGCTTCCCGCGAGAAGCAAAACCAGAACCGTCGGAAAACAGCCCAGGGCGCGATTTGACGAGATGCAGACTGTCCGGTCCGATCAAGCAGTGCATGCCTAGCGGACTATTAGTTGCTTTGCGAAAGAAGTGCCGAGAACTCGTTGCTGATCTGCGCCGAGTTCTCGATGAGGGAGCTTTAGATCTGCCAAATGAATACGCAGCTCCTTATCGGACCGCCAGAGAGAGCGCTTCTCCGCAATCGAAGATGTTCTAAGTACGGCGCAGGCTGGAACATTGACGGACTTTGACTAATCAAGGGTTCACAGAGTTTCCCCTATAGCCTTTAGGCGTCGGATTGCGACCACTCGGGATCGGCATTTCATAGCTATAGCGTAACGGCAACTATATAGTTGGCTGACTATAAATTAATATTCCTCCTCAGATTCAAAGATTATGAGAACTCCGCCTCTTGGCCGATCGAGTTGAATACTGACTGCGCGAAATCCAGCTTGTCCTTTTTCGTTCAGCACTTCTAGGAGTTTTTCGGGTTCAGTAGGAACGATGTGATAAGCATAATGCTTTTTCATAAAGCCTCGCTTTCGTTAGGCGGTTGATTGACTTTGCTACGCTGTCGCTATGGAAAACTGCGCTAAGGATGAAGCGATTCGGGCGGAGTGGGATTTCGATCTTTTTTGGCATTTGGCAAGCCGGTCTCCAATCCGAGCGCTGTGGCTTGAGCTTTGTAATCTTCCGCCACGGCAACGAACATCCGAAAAGATTGCCCCTGCTGGTGAAGAAGTGAGTCGTAGGCTTTAAGGTCATCCGCCTCTAGTATGCCTTTAGCTTTCAGCGCTTCCAGCAGGCTCATCGTTATCTCCATTTGTCTTGCGAACATAAAAACCATCAGTTTGTGTTCTTCTGGGGTCATGATGGCGAAATTATACGGCTTCTGGCAATGATTTCACTTCTGCGGGCGCGGCCAAAGCTTCTATGACCGAATTGGTTTCTGGCGTCGGCGGTTCAGGAATTGCAACAAGCATAAACACTATTGCGCTTTGTACGATTCCGAGCAAAGCAATTGCTTGGTCCAAATCGAGCTTTTCCTCTGGGTGTATTAGCTCGTTTCTGTGAAGATCTTTGATCTGCCGAAGACATCCCAACACCTTAGAATCGCCCCTATGGGCGTCTTCCATCTCGCGAATATAGGCTCCTAGATTGCGATTAGTTGGCAGCGGAGCACCTTCCATTACCGCGTTCCAATATGCTTTGATTACGGTCTCTAGCGCCCGCATGAGATGAAAGCCAGCAGCAGTTCCCAAATCAAAAGCAATACATTTCCCCGCTTCGCGCAAGTCATACTTGATCTCTGATATTTTCTCCACTAGGCCTGGAGGGAAAATCACCTCTGCGGCGTCAATCAAGGTCGCTATATCGTAACCGCGTCGCGGGATTACTAAATAGGTCGCAGCGGTCATAAACTCCGCCTCTAGCACATTCTTGAAGGCGGTCAGTTTTTGCTGCATCATGGCTAGTCGCCATGATGCGATCTCGTCATCGCTCTTTACGGGGTTTCCGTCGTCGCCTATGTAGAGATTTTTGATAGCGTTCTCCAACTCTACACCTGGCTGAATGCAAACTCGTAGATTTTCCTTCCACAAACTCTGATAGAGAAATTGGTGGAGTAAGTTTTCACCATTAAAAATGGCGAAAAGCTGAGAACTCAGGATATCTCCCTGCTTGATACTTTGTAAGGCAACAAGAGCTTCGGTTAAGGTCCAGACATACGGTACAGAAAAGCGCAGCATACAACCTCCCTTAAGAAGCAATTTCCACGATTGACTAGAACACACCACAGCGCTATCCTCGTTTCTAGCGAGGACGCACCATGCCGAATCAGCCCACCTCTTCCGCCAAGAATGTGACGGGCGACTTCGACACCTTCACCGATTTTGCGCGGAGGCTTATGGCCGTTCCGCATTCACACATCAAAGCCAAATTAGAAGCAGAGAAAGCGGCAAAGCGAACGCCTAAAGCCCGCGTTTCCCGCGTCCCTGCCGCTCCATCCAACCGAGCCTAGAACGCCGTTTCTCCAACCTTCCCCGTGACCTCTGCATAGGTCAGCCGCTTGCCTACGATCTGGGATACAGCCTTTGCAAACCTGTCGTAATCGTCATAGTTCTTCCGGTTGTTATAGCGAAACATTTGTTCCCCAACGTAACGGTCCAAATGGAACGGCTCAACTGCTACGTAGGTTCCGCTCAGTGATCTCTTGAGCAAACTCCAGAAATTCTCAATTCCTTGAGTATGAACTTCCCCCCGCACATATTCGTTCAGATGGTTCACAGTCTCATGGATGAAGTGCTGCGCTGCCAGCCTGTCGTATCCTGGCCAGCCGTCAGTGTAAACCTTGCCAGTTCCCATGACCTGCTTGAGGATTTCAGCCTGTAGGGTTTCCCGCTTCACGTTAGGAATCACTTTTGCGCGAACCTCACGAGCGTCCCGGTCCAGCATCCCCATGACGGCAACCTTGCGACCGGCCTTCTCGCCGTTCTGTAGGGCCAGCCGCTTATCCCGGTGCATCTTCTGAGGCTTTGGGCCGACGAATGTCTCATCGACCTCTACGGGACCGCCAGAACTGCCCAGCTTGACGAATGAGCCGTCTTCCATTGCCTTGCGAACCCGGTGCAGCATGAACCACGCTGACTTTTGGGTGATTCCGATAGAGCGCGCCACCTCGCAAGAACTGATTCCATTGCGAGAATTTGCCAGTAGCCATACAACAGGCAACCACTTATCAAGGCCGATGGGTGAGTCTTCCATGACCGTACCCACCTTGAGCGAGAACTTCTGTTTCAGGTGATCGCCATAGCAGCGATATACGCGGGCTTTCGCAAGATAGGTGAGTTTCGATGAGTTGCAGTAAGGGCAGCGTACAACGCCGTCTTCCCAGCGCACAGCGATCATAAACTTGCGGCAATTCTCGTAATCGGTGAAGAACTGAATCGCTTGTTGAAGTGTCTTAGGAGCGTCCATGTAAGAAGAGTAGCGAATTATCTATAGTCTGTCAAGTATATAATTGCCAGCGTAACTTATTGATTCTAAATAGTAGGCGAGGCTTGGCTCGAACCCACGCCCCCCGGCTTAGAAGCTCCTTCAGGCCTCTTGACTCTGCCTTCGACTTCTTTTGGTTCGTCTCGTTTTGCGTGAATTCAGTGCCTGCGGGTCGCCGGCTCGTCTTTGACAACTTTGAAATGAGAAAACCGGCTTGTGTACGTTGCATATCGCGGGTAGGTACTCACACTGTCGCTGGTAACTGCCATTCCCATGGTGACTGAGTTGGAGAGAGGCTGCGCGAAGGTATAGCCCTCAAAGTCGCGACACGCGCGATCGCCGGTGCAGATAGAGGCCTCGGCGCGGTTTCCTATACGACTGAGCTTTAGTGAACACCCTCCGGAGCACTCGCCGGTTTGTGCCCGGTTAGTCACGACGCCGGAATGATCCCGATACTGAAAGAACAGAGTGCCGTCTTTCCTCACGCCTAGATATGCGTATCGTGCTGCTTCATCGAAGATGTCGCCAGAACTGAGGCGCCTGTCTTGCAAGCGATCCTTCGTTTGCCCCAACACATAGGTCGATTCGCGGATCATAAGCCCCGTGGATGCCTGTGGGCCAGCCTCTGAATCTGACCCTTTTGCGTCAGGTGACAATTGAGCTTCGATGGACCCGCTCCCTTGTACCCGCTGAAACACATAATGGAAGGCATCGTGGGGAAGCTGGTCGTGAAATTGGCCGAATGGGTCGGGAGCAGAAGCGAGATTGCCATTGCCAGACATCTCGACGGAATCACCTTCGAAGCGCCCGTGGCCAGGAGATGCGAAACCGATGTCTTGGTCAAACCAAGGGCGGGCAACGTTGTTTCGATCGTCCGCCATGGAGAGGTGCAACCGACGGAGGTTCATTCCGTAGACGCCCTGGCACTGATCGGCCGAAACAAGTAACGGCTTGCCGCAGCCGGCAAAGTTGGCGGCCCAAACCATCCAGAGATCCTGACCGGCAGGTGTGCGCGGACCCTCCCACTGAACTGGAAAACTTGGTCCGTAGCCATTGCCTGAACCCAGATATGGACTGCGCATGACAAAGGACCACGGACCCCACGGATCGGGCGCCTCGAGTACGATTCCCTCAGCGCCACCTTGGACCATTGGGCCTTTTTCGCTTGGGGGTTTGAAGTCGCGATAGTACCAATCGGTGAAGGTGAGGAAATAGCGGTGAAGCGCGGCGTCATAGGCCATATGCGGATAATTGACATGTCCGGATTCACCACCCGCGGAACCCCAAAAGAGACATTTCCCCGAGGTGCCGGCTGAGCAGCCAGATCTTCCAGCGCGGGGATAGCTGATGGAGCGGATCGAACGCGGCAACCTCCCCTCGCTCGCTTGAATCCAGGCTGGTTGGTTTTTTGAATCGAATCCAGCGAACCACTCCCAACGAAGGGGGTCGGACACTTCCTGATAATGCTGCTCCGGCGTGCCTACGGCCATACGCGCCAGGAAGACCTCGGTGGCGTTGAACTGGTCCATACCGGCTGGATCCCCGGGGTCCTGGTAGCCTCCGTGGAGCACGATCGCGTAGATGCAGCCTCGGGGATAGGCGCTAGCTGGACATCCTTCACTGGATGGCTCGCCCTTGCCGGTCTCGACAAAACTGACCACTCCACTATCGACGGGAGGCGGAAAATTCGAAGTACCATGAGTCCATGAGGTCGACGAAACAGAACCCTCGGAGTAATCGATGCGGGCATGACCCTGCGGATGATCGCCGACAACGGGATATCCACGATCATACGTTGCCGCGTAGAAGACGCCGTTAACGTTTGTGAAACCGACGGAGTAACAGGAACCCGTGGTCATCGACTTCGGGCAGCCATAGGAGAAGGCGTCGTAAGCAAGCAGTTGGAGGTTCATTTGAGGAATGCTGTCATCCGTGGGAGGAGAGCCAACGATCCGGGCAACTACGGTGGTAGCCTTGACTTCACCGACTGAGCCGTCATCCCCAATGACGTAGCTATTCCCATCGCTGGCCCAAGTTACAGGAATGATGTCTGCCGCTTCGAGTTTCGGATCCGGATAATAGCGAGGGCTAGTCCATTGCGCGTTGACGATCACCCTGCTGCTGGGAAATGGGGTGTCGTTCTCAACAGAGGCTGGACTATCTTCTCCCGAACTCTGAAACCACAGGGGGACAACCGCGGGCGGCTCTTGGCTGGACGCAAGCACAGAGGATGTGACTCGTACGTGCCTGACCGAAGCCGTGCCAGGGCTTATGGGAAAAAGGAGGAGTATGATCGCGGCGCCGATAAGGATTCGAACGGTAAAGGAAAAGGCAAACCTGTGAGTGCGTTTCGCAATCATAGCAATTCACTTCTCCCGTGTTCTTGAAGGACAAGGTGTGATAGAAGGCGCAACAATGGATGCCTTCCGATTGGGTCAGCAATGTCTCACTCCTGCGTTACCACTCTGCAACTGACCCGTCGTCGAGAAAGACCATCTGCTGCAGGTCTTCCTGTTCGAACGGATGCTTGGCGGCTTCGCGCTCGTTGACTTCAATGCCCAGTCCGGGCATTTCCAGCGGAAGCCAGTAGCCATCTTTCCGTTCGATTGCTGTCTCCACGACGTCGAACCGCCATGGCACGTCGCCGAGCATATCTTCCTGAATGAGAAAGTTTGGGGTGCTCAATGCAAAGTGAAGCGCGGCCGCATTCGCCACGGGGCCATTGGGATTATGGGGGGCGATGCCCATGAAATACGTCTCGCCCATATCCGCAATCCTGCGGGCTTCCATCAGGCCGCCACAATGACTCAAGTCGGGTTGCAGAATGTGGCAAGCCTGCAGTTCGCAGATGCGGCGGAAATCCCAGCGGGTAACAAGGCGCTCGCCGGTTGCGATGGGAACCTTGACGCTCCTGCGAACTTCTAACATAGCATCGGGCTGTTCCGGGGGGACCGGCTCCTCGCAGAACAACGGACGAAACTCCTCGATGGCATTGATGTACTGAATTGCCTGGCCAGTTGTGGTTCGACCGTGAAAATCGATCATGATATCGATGTCATCGCCAACGGCTTCACGCAAGTCGCCCATCAGTTTGGCGAAATGCTTCACAGCCGGAATGCCCTCAAGTGGTCGCGAATAGGGTACAAAAACAACTTTCACGGCGGTGTAGCCCTGCTCGCGCACGGCGAGTGCGCGTTGAATTACCTGACTGCTCTCGAAACTCTCGTAAACCGCCTTGGTTTCACCGAGACCGAGATGCGTGTACATGCGCACCTTGTCCCTTACTTTTCCACCCAGCAGCTTGTAGACGGGGACTCCGAGCGATTTTGCCAATATGTCAAGACATGCCTGCTCGATGCCGGAGATGGCTGTCATGCCGATTGCCCCCAGTCGAAAGTAGGAATGGCGGTAGAGGATTTGCCAGAGAAAGCTGATGCGGGTTGGATCACGGCCAAGCAACATGGGCTTAAGATCTTCAACGCAGCCAACGACGGCGCGGGTCTTCCATTCCATCGTCGCTTCACCCCACCCGTGCAGGCCCGGAACATCGGTTTGCACTTTAACGAAAACCCAATTGCGCATGCGCGCATTGACCACAACGGTGGTGATGTCAACTATCTTCATATGTCAGTCACTCTAGTGTGCAAGCACGTAAATCATCTGCGTTCTGAGACAGTGAGGTCATTCGACTTGGTGTGGTGGATGCGAACCACATAATCGCCGCCCGCCAACGGCCGCACTGTATAGCCGTCTTCCTTGAGGTCTCCACGCTCGGTAAATTCTGTGCCCCCCGCAAGGATTGGGCCCGGTTTGAAACTGACTCGCAGCACTTCCGTTCCTTCTTTGTCGAATGTTCGGTACTCGACCCTGCGGTTGCCGTAGGTCACTTTCTGAATCACGGAGGACGAGCGAAGAAGATGGTCCTGACCAATCGGAGCAAAATCTGGGATCGCGCCCATCGCCCAGATGAAACTACGCCCCGCGTCCGCATAGCCATCTTCAAACCAGTAAGGATTTGCCAGGCCCGTAAAGCCGCAGCATGCTATCTTTCCGTCAGAAGCTGCGAAATACGTAGCATAGTTGAGCGAGCGGAAGGCATTTTCGCGGGCGGCGCCGTCGTGGGTCTTTTCGTAGTACATCGCATTGATCGCGCCCCACCCGGCCGATCTGCATGGCAACCCGGCGCGAGAGCAACAACCGGTGCTCAGGTGGGCAGGAATGCCTGGACGTTGCTGCTCATCAATAGCCCAAGCTCCGAAGAATGGCCCCCGACCTAAAATTTCCCTGTCCCAGTCCAACAGGTGCCCCACATGCTCTCGCCACTCCGGATCCACCGTTGAAGGATCGTCTCGCGAGAGAATGTAGTAAGCGGTCATCATTGGGGAAAGATCGTTCACATTCTCGGTGTCTTTGACAACATCCTCGTAATAGCCCGTCCAGCGGTCTCTCGCAGGACCAGATAACTGGTTATTTACGATCCAACTCCAGGCCATGTCACGAGCCTTGTGGAATCCTTCCGCATCCCCCTCGCCGAGGCGCAGGAGTTCATCGAAGAGCCTGACAGGCGCGACGATCATTCCTCCGAATTCCTCGCCGTTGATGACCTCTCCTGTGCGAGCATTGAGCCGATATGGCCAGGGGGTGTGGGTACCATCGCCGGGGCGAATGTGCTTCGCCAGCGCCTCGGCGCATTTCAAGCCTGCATCCAGGTACTTGCGTTCACCCGTCATTTCATAGAAGAACACATACCCCAGACCCAGTTCACCCACCTTGTCGGTTTCGATTCCTCCGTGAATGCCCGGTGTAAAGCTTCCGTTAGATTCCCGAGGCAAATCGCGAATGCATCCCCCGTACTCAAGCGCATCGTCGCAGGATGTCGCGAAAGGAACTTCGGCCCAATTCCAATTCCCCGGAGTGGTGCCGTGGGCAAGCTGGTAATCCAGCATCTCCCGAACCACCGGGCGCGCCTCCTCGTCTCCCGAGTAAGCGTACCAACCAACCAGCAGGTCCACCATATGCGCGTTGAAACTGGCGGGATCGTGCTGGATATCAGTGTTTGACTTAATGCCCTGCAGGGTTTCAGGATCAAATACCGAGTTGACCAGATAGACCTTCAGGCCTGTGTTTCCCTCCTTCGGAACCTTGTGCTCCAGGAAATCCCAATCCAGTCTCAGAAATTTGTCGTAGCCGAGATTCTTTTCGGGGCGATACCACGCGAGAAGGCGCCCTTGCGGGTCCAGCACGGCTTCGTGCCAGGGCAATCCGGCGTTGACATAGTCTTGTGAAACTAGGAATCCGGTTGCCAGGGGAGAGGCAAATGCCGTCCAAATCAAGATCGACCGCAATTGATTCATTGATACTTTCATAAATAAGCCTCTCGGAAGGGGCCCAAAAGACCCGATTCAACAATCTCTTTCCTTACAGCGCAGGGTACCTGTCGAAATGAACTCGGACGCCACAGGTTAGTTACTGATCAGACCCATAGCACTGCAACAACGGCTCGACCCCCTCCTTCTTGTCCTCTATGCAAGAAGGAGGGGAGGCCACGTTGCTTTCGTTCATCACCGCTGCGCAGCCAAGCAGAATTAGAAGTCCATCTTCAGGCCCAATTGGATTTCCCGACTGCTTGCCGCGGTATTCGAGATAATACCCACTGAGCTGGTGCCTATTGTGTTTCCGGGAAGAGCGAAGTTGGGATGGTTGAGAATGTTGAAAAACTCTGCCCGAAATTCGGTGTTCACTCTATCGAGGATCGAGAAGCGCTTGATCAGGGAAGCATCGACTTCGACAAGGTCTGGACCGGGAATGATATTCCGGCCGGAGTTTCCGAAGCGAGGGGTACCGTTGGCGAGGGCGGTTTGGAGAGCTGTGGTGTTAAAGCAACTCTGATCGAACCAGTTGTTAATGGATTTTTTTCCAATTCCACTGCAGGTCCGGTCGGGCCTTGGATTCCCGGAACCGGTGTTAGAGAAGTCGGAAGAGGAAAGTACGGTGAAGGGAGTTCCGGTCTGGGCCGTAATGATGGTGGAAAGGTCCCAGCCTCCGGCCAACTCATCGATCCATGGACCTTCACTATTGAGGAACCGTCTGCCCTTACCGAACGGCAACTGATAGGAGCCACTTATCGATAACCTTTGGCGAAGCGAGGTGTCTGACAGGCCGTACTCTGCCCGTATGTTGTTATCGTCTTGAGGGGCGGCTTCCGTTTCCGAGGTTCCGCTGCCGTCGTCGAGGGTTTTCGAATAGGTGTAGGCAACGATCCCCGAAAGCCCATTGGAAGTTCTCTTGGTGACCTTTACAGTCAGCGCGTTGTAGTTCGAGAACGCGTCATAGGTGTCAAACCGCAGGGAATTGAAATCGGGCCACGGTCTTCTTTGTTGCAATGGGCCGACTCCAGGCGCGGGCTGGTTGCCGGTAGGGTGCTCGTAATCTTCGTGTACACCGTGGTTGCCCAGATAGGCTGTCTCAACGGCCCAATTTGTGGCGACCTGCGTTTGCAGACTCATGCTCCACTCATACACTGTTGGAGTGTGGTAGAAGGGGCTGGGCATGAGTTGGCCAAAGGACTGCGCAAGAGTCGGAACAATCGAACCAACAAACATCTGTTGCGTGGTCGTCGGGATTCCATTGGTGAGCGGCGGTGGCGCTCCAAAGGAGGTGTTATATACAGGGTTCTGAGTTGTGATCGGATTATTGTCATCTGTCGATCCAAGCTGGTTGGTCAGCGGAAGATCGAGGAAGATGCCTGCGCCGGCGTGCACTACTAACCTATCCGAGCCCGTGGGGCGCAAGGAGACAGCCAGACGTGGGGAGAAATTCCCGTGTCCCGGTCCAAAGCTGACCTGCTTCGCTTGATTTGAACTGAACCCGAATTGCCTTCTTTGCGCGGCCGTGGCAACGAGACACTGGCCGGTGGCGGATTGGAGATAGGTTTGGGAACAAAGGGCATCGTTTGCTGAGTCGGGTTGCGCACTTATAAGGAGGGCATCGCCTGTCTGAAAAGTCTTTGACAGAGGGTAGAAGGCGGCCAGGTTATTGTGCGCTTCCGTAGGCTGCCTGCGGTAATCCCATCGGAACCCTCCCTCAATCGTCACGTTTGTGTTGATTCTGTAATTGTCCTGAATGAAGAGGCCTATCCAATTCCCTCCAACCAGGTCGGTGATGAATGCGTTCTTCGTATAGAAACCACCGCTTGGATACCCGAGTTCCAGGTCAGCGGCATCCGCCGCTCCTGTGGCACCGGTAGACTCTCCGGCAAGATCTGAGTACTGGCCGCTGAAGTTAAGAATTCCATTCGCCTGGACAGGATCTTCGACACCTTTCGTGTTCCAGAAATTCAAGTCGGCTCCGAACGAGAGGTTGTGGTGCCCCCAGAGTTTGGTAACTGTGTCCTCATACTTGTAGAGCTCGTCGGGGAGAATATCGGGGAAGTAGCCCGGAAACCCATCACCCCAACTCGAAAAGTTGCTGAACGTAACATTGGGGTACTCTTCAAAAGTTGGATTGGAGGCCGCGAGCCCGACGATGTTGAAACTTGCCAGGGTTCCAGCCGCTCGAGGGCAACTTTGGCACGTGTACTTCAAATAGTCCTGCTGATAGCCGATTCGAGCATCGTTCACTAAAGTCGGACTGAACGTATGAGTCCAACCCCCGACTGCATTGTGCCCCCTGAAATGCTGTATCTGGAAGAAAGGAAGAAACGGGCCCGGATTGACCTGGTCCGCAGCACCCAAAAGATAACGTCCAAACACCAGGTCTTTCGTGGATATGTTCCAGTCGATGCGCCCATCGAATTGATTGCGGTTATCCCGGTGCGGCGTTTCGTTCAGGAAGAATTGGCCGTTGTTCGGGTCGGGGAAGAGCGCGAGCACTTTCTGGCCCACTGGGTCGGAATTGCCAATTCCGCCGAGGTAGGTGGCGATGTCGTTACCGGGGATAGGAGTGCCGACGAGGATTACGTTCCCATTGTTTGGGCATGTGTAGTTGGATTCCGTTTTCGGGTCAAAGAGTTGACCTGTGTCGTAGTTGAGATTGGCCGGACCCTGCGCACCACAAAGATTCTGCGTGGTTCCTGTCAGGAGGGCACTGAAGTCTCCTTGTTTTTCGACATGGGAAGGGACCGGGCTCGAACTGTTATTGGCCTGAGCGAGCCTTAAACCTTCATAGGCTCCGAATAGGAACAGACGGTTCTTCAGGATTGGAAAGCCCCCATCAAATCCGAACTGATTGCGTGTGTACTCTGGAACATTTGGACTGACGGCAGAAGTGTCGAAGAAATTACGCGCATCGAAGTCGCGGTTGCGCGCATACTCCCATGCCCCACCATGGATCTTGTTCGTTCCTGACTCGGTGACCAGGTTCATTACGGTTCCCGAACTCAATCCAAAAGCCGCGTCGTAGACGTCATTCTGGATTTTGAATTCTTTCACCATCTCGGGCGGGGGATTCAGCGCGAAGGCTCCGTTGTTGAGAGAGCGGGAGATCATCCCATCAATCAGGAGAAGATTCCCACCGGAATAGCCGCCCGCACCGCTATAACTGCTATCGTTGAATCCCGATCCATTGCCGCCAGAGCTGGTCAGCGAGCGACCGGTGGTCGCAATTGTGCCGGGGACCGTCAAGGCCAAAGCACCAACCTCCCGCAGATTCAGCGGCAGGTCCTGAATGGCCTCCTCCTCGACAACTGTCCCCAGGCTGGCCGAGCTTGCATCTACGAGGGGAGTACTTCCCTGTACCGTGACGGTCTGCGCCGCGCCCCCAACCTTCATAACAATATCAACCGACGCCCTCTGATAAATCTCGAGAGTGATCCCAGTGAGGGTGGTCGGGGCAAACCCTGATTGTTCTGCCGAGATCGTGTAGGTCCCGGATACAAGCCGGGGAAAGGTATAGACACCCGCCGCGTCCGAGATGGTCGATTCAACAGTTCCGGTTGCTGTATTGGTCGCCTTGACTTTTGCCTGAGGCACGACTGCGCCGGTGGGGTCAGTTACCGTACCGGATATGATTCCTGTGTTCTGCTGGGCCCTGCTCTGTACCGGGCAAACGACGGAGATCAGCAATGCGAGAAACAATGGAACCAATACATTTCGATTCATGTATTTCCTCATGCCTCAACCTCACAAAACCTTGCTTTACTCAATTGGGTTTGTAACGACGGCCGCTCGCACCATGGTTGGAGATGATCACCTTCAAAGGCGTTTGATCCCTCTCCGCCAGCGGTGTCATAAATCCATTCATTCATCAGCCTGTTGAAAAACTTTCCAATAGGCTGAGACTAATGCAAGGTTCTACTCGAAGATGCCAGTCATTGTCAAGAGTTCTTTTGCTTGGCCGAATTGGATGCATTGGCATCGATTTGCTGCTCGTATCCTATATGTAGCGCAGGTTGGATCGCTGCGGAGTGTAAACAGCACATCAACAAGTATCTCGCCTTGTGCACTCCTTCGGAATGCGGCCCCATTCTTTGCGATGAAGAGGGGGCAGCGCTGGAAGAATGGTGAATACGCAAAACCGACGATCGAGATAAGGTCGTCGAGATTGCACTTGCGATTTCTTGCAGGACCTGCATACAATTAGCTGCTGTGGTTATCAATTGGCTGAATCCAGAGCAGTCAATTCAGCTGGAGCTTTGCGCGTTTGGGGTTTGTATTCCTCCGGGCAACCGAGCGAATTTGGAGGCCGACAGGAGGAGCCGTCGGAGATATTCCTGTGATTGCTGAATTGCGTGGACTCTTGAAATCGGTACCCTATGTGAACAGCTGGGGCGGAGGAACATTAAGATGAACCTCGCAAATCCTGCCACCCAAATGCTGTTCGCGTGTGTTCTTTCGGTTGGAGTCTTCCCAGCGGTTGCGCAGCCTGCTCCCAAAGATGTTCCGCCTCCGCCACCAATTCTGCTGGGCACATCGTGGTATCCGGGGCAGTGGCCGGAATCTCGGTGGCCTGCTGATCTGGAATTGATGCAGAAGGCGCACATTCACGTGATCCGTGTAGGGGACATCGAATGGAGCCGCATTGAACCGGCTGATGGCCAATACGACCTGGACTGGCTGGAAAGGGCGATAGATGCCGCCGGCGCGCACGGCGTCTATACTGTGCTCAGCACGGCTACGGCTGCCCCTCCGGCCTGGCTTACCGAGAAATATCCAGAGACGCTGCGTACCAAGGAAGATGGGAGCAGGTCGCGGGTTACCGACTGGGATATCAATTTTGACGATGCGAAATATCGTGAATTGTGTCATGACATTACCAGCCGCCTGTCCCAGCGTTTTGGACATAATCCCTACGTGATCGCTTGGCAAATCGATAACGAAATCAACAAGCCCTCTTTCGATGCGCATACGCGAGAGGATTTCCAGCGGTGGCTCAAGAACAAGTACAAGACGCTCGACAATCTGAACGCGAGTTGGACGACCGTCTACTGGAGCGAGACCTACTCCAACTGGGACCAGATTCCCATTGCCACCATCGTCGATACCCCGCTATATCCGTATGCAACTTCTGGTGAAGGCACCCCTCCCAATCTGGGGCTTGTGCAAAGCTGGTTGTCATTTGTCAGTGACACCTGGCGCAGTTACGAAAAGAACCAGATCGACGCCATTCGCGAATACGCCGGTTCCCAGCAGCTCATTACAACCAATACGATGGGATGGTTCGACGGCTTCGATCATTATGTTGTATCCCAGGATCTGGACTTTTCCGCCTTGGATGATTACCCAGCCCAGGGACATCTGGATATTTATCGAAATGGATCTACCGGCGATCTAACGCGCGGCTTCAAGCGCAGGAACTTCTGGGTAATCGAGTCGCAGCCGGGCAATGCTTACTGGGCCGACATTAGCAATTCATTCGACAAGGGTGAGATTCGCGCCATGGCGTGGCAAAACATCGGCCACGGCGCGGATGCCATCAGCTACTGGCAATGGCGCACAGTGCTGAATGGTCTCGAGTTGTACAACGGGACGCTGGTTGGCCCCGACGGCAATCCCATGCCGTTGTATTCCGAGGTGGAACAGGTCGGCAAAGAATTTGAAAAAGCCGGCGCAGCGCTGGCGGGAACATCGCCAAGATCGCAGGTCGCCATTCTGCACACTTATCCGAGTTTCTGGGCCATCAAGTGGATGCCTATGAATAAAGGCTACGATCCGATCGATGAATTGCTCAGTTACTATGCCCCGCTTCGGAATATTGCGCAGTCCGTCGACATTGTGCAGCCCACCGCGCCCTTGTCTCAATACAAACTGGTGGTTGCTCCAAGCATGAATGTGCTTACTTATGAGGATGCAAAGAACCTGATCGCTTACGTCGAAGGTGGCGGTCATCTGGTGTTGGGCCAGCGCTCAGGGTTTATGCACGACAGCCAAGGACTGGAACCCCAACGCCAGCCGGGGCCACTAGCCGATCTGCTCGGTGGGCGCGTCGTCCAGTACTATGCGTTGGAGAAGCCCGTTCCCGTCTCCGGACGGTGGGGTAACAACACCAGCAAGCTATGGGCGGAGTATTTGAGTGTCGAAAAGCCCGATGTGGAAGTGCTGGAACGCTATGGCGAGAGCAACGGGTGGTTGGACTCGCAACCCGCGGCCATCACGCGCAAGGTGGGTAAAGGCCGAATTACTTACATCGGCTCCTGGATGGACGAAAAGGGCATGGCCGTCGCCGCCGCGTGGATGACATCCATCAGCAACGTGAAGCCGGCCTTTGGTCCTGTGCCCAAGGGAGTCGAAGTGAATCCTCGCCATGGGAGCGATCATACCGTCTTTGTCCTAGTCAACGTATCGCAGGCCACCCGGTCGATTCCGTTGCCAACCAAAATGGAGGATGTTCTGAATGGCGGAATAGTAGACTCGGTGACTCTGCCGAATTACGGTGTAGCGGTACTTTCGAAATCAAACCAATAATTGCCATAGGCAATCACTCTCGGCTAATTCCGGTGCAAGCTTCGAACTTATCTGACTGAACGAAAGATGTTGATCGGTCGAAAGAAAGGTACTCGCCGCAAAGAGAGGGAGAGAATCGGATGACGAAATCAAGGAATCAATTGGGCCTGTGGCTGTTTGTAATCTTCGCCATGTCGATGCATGCTCAGAGCTATGTGAATTCCGAGCTCCCATGGCATGATGCGGTACTGGACTCAAGCAACAAGCTGCTCGCCTGGCACGGGGCCGAGCAGAATCTGGGCTACGATCGCGTTCTTCGACTCGGCTGGGACTACATGGAACACAAGGCAGCAACAGATCCGGAAACAGGATTGAAGGTCTACTTAATCAATTCGACTTACAACGTCAGGACAGGACTTGGCGGGTATTGGCAACATAATCCAGCAAGCACCTATGGGCAGTTTGTCGATTCTCTCGTGGCTTGGTACCCCTATTCGGGAGACAACGAGGCAACGGCGGTGGTTCGCTCAATGCTCGACTATCAACTGGCCCATGGAACTACGCCTGCCAATTGGGATTGGTCAAGCGTTCCCTTTGCAACATCCTGCAGCGGTGACGTGGAGTATGGTAGATGCCTGCAGGATGTGCCTCGAAACTATTATGGTGGCATTGAAACCGACAAGCTCGGCGAACTGGGAATCGGCTATGTACTCTTCTATGAACTCACCGGCGAAAAGAAGTATCTGACAGCAGGGGTCGCATGTGCGGACGCCTTGGCGAAACATGTTCGGCCTGGGGATGAAACACATACTCCCTGGCCGTTTCGAGTCAATGCACAAACGGGTGAGGTAATCAGAGGAAGCGAATATGGCGGCATGGTTGTGGCCAGCATCCGGTTGCTTGCCGAACTGATCCGTTTGCACGAGGGAAATATCGCGGAGTATGAGCAGAGCCGCAAGCTGGCCTGGGATTGGATACTCAAGTATCCGATGCAGAATAATCGCTGGATCGCCTACTTCGAAGATGTGCCGCACAACGATGGTGATACGAACGCCAACCAGGCGTCACCGACGATGACGGCCTATTACATCCTTTCGCAAGAGGATCCATCATCAGTGGACCAGAATTGGATAGGTGATACGGGACATTTGCTTGATTGGGTCAAGAAACGTTATGGAAGGGGTCCTTATTTAGGCGCTTGGGCCGTTGACGAGCAGGGCCCTCCGCCGGACTGGGAAGGCTGTTGTTCGCGGGCTGGACTGGCAAGCGACACGTCGCGGTGGGCAGCAATCAACGCACTCTATTACGAGCACACAAAAGACGGGCAGGCGCGCGAAGATGCCTTCCGCTCGCTGAACTATGCGACATATTTCGCCGCAGACGACGGCAAGATCTCATGTTGTGGTTCAACGTTTGGAGAGTACTGGTGGGACGACGGATATGGCGATTACATTCGAAACTTCCTATGGGCAATGGGCGCCATGCCGGAACTTGCGCCGAAGGGAGAAGATCACCTACTTCGGTCTACTTCAGTTGTTCGCAACGTCGAATACGGAAAACGCACGCTGCGCTATACCACATTTGATGCCAAGAGTTCCGAGGTCTTGCGATTAAGCTTTGCGCCAACCCGTGTTGAGGCGGACGGCGTAACGATGCACGCTGGCTCCAGTTCGAATGGGCATGGGTTTACAGTGACGCCGCTACCCGAAGGCGACTACATCGTACGGATCAAGCACGTGACATCAGGCGAGGTACGAATCATGGAGTGATGGAGCGCACCTCGCCGAAGACGTCGACGGCGGAATAACGTGCTCGTCTTCCTGGGGCAGGCTTTATTTAGGATAGCGAGTCGTGACGCGGTTTCCAGTTAATGAATGGCATGAACAGAAGGGCGCAACTTCGATTGTGGACAGATTATAAGAGGGGTTTCCAAATGCTAAGAAGAACTCGTTGGTCTCTGTTACCGATCTTACTGGGAGGTGCACTACTGCACGCCCAGAGCTATGTGAACTCCGAGCTTCCGTGGCACGATGCGGTTTTGGACTCAAGCAACAAACTGCTCGCTTGGCATGGGGCGGAGAAGAATCTGGGGTATGACCACGTTCTTCGCCTTGGCTGGGACTATTTGGAGCACAAGGCGGCAACTGACCCGAAGACAGGATTGAAAGTCTATCTAATTAATTCGACCTTCGACGCCAAGACGGGGCTCGGGGGGTACTGGCAGCATAACCCGGCCAGCACCTACGGCCAGTTTGTGGATTCTCTCGTAGCCTGGTACCCCTACTCGAGCGACAAAGAAGCGATAGGCGTAGTTCGTTCGATGCTCGACTATCAACTTGCCCATGGAACTACGCCGGCCAATTGGGATTGGGCCAGCATTCCCTTCGCGACCTCCTGCCCCAACGAGTTAGAGTTCGGCAAATGCCTGACCGATGCGCCGCGGAGTTTCTATGGCGGTATCGAGACCGATAAGCTCGGGGAACTGGGAATCGGCTATGTACTCTTCTATGAGCTCACCGGCGAAAAGAAGTATCTGACAGCAGGTATTGCATGCGCGGACGCCTTGGCGAAGCATATACGACCGGGGGACGAAACACATACTCCCTGGCCTTTCCGCGTCGACGCCCTAACCGGCAGCGTAATTGCCGGAGATGATCGTGTGGCGGCCAGTGGAAACGAATACGGCGGCATGGTGGTGGCTTCGGTCCGGTTGTTCGCCGAGTTGATTCGCTTGAATGAGGGAAATGTTGCGGAGTACACGCGCAGCCGCAAGCTGGCCTGGGATTGGATACTCAAGTATCCGATGCAGAATAATCGCTGGATCGCCTACTTCGAAGATGTGCCGCACCATGATGGGGACACTAATGCCAATCAAGCTCTGCCGACGATGACGGCCTATTACATCCTCTCGCAGAAGGATCCCTCATCGGTCGATCCGAATTGGATTGGCGATGCGGGACATCTGCTGGACTGGGTAAAGAAGCACTACGGAAGAGGCCCCTACTTCGGTGCGTGGGCCATCGACGAACAAGGCCCTCCACCTGACTATGTCGGCTGCTGTTCGCGTGCAGGATTAGCAAGCGATACGTCGCGATGGGCGGCAATCAATGCACTCTACTACGAGCGAACCCGTGACGGTCAGGCACGAGAAGATGCGTTCCGTTCGCTGAACTATGCGACATATTTCGCTGCAGACGATGGCAAGATCGCCTGTTGCGGCCTCGACTATTCCGACTCGTATTGGTGGGACGACGGATATGGAGATTACATTCGAAACTTCCTTTGGGCCATGGGTGCCATGCCGGAGCTCGCGCCGAAGGGAGAGGATCACTTGCTGCGATCCAGTTCTGTCGTACGTAGCGTCGAATACGGGAAGCGCTCGCTGCGATACAGGACCTTTGACGCTGACGGCACTGAAGTGCTGCGGTTGAGCTACGCGCCAACCCGGGTTGAGGCCGACGGCATAGCGCTGCCTCCAGGTTCCATTTCGGCAGGCCATGGTTATTCGTTGACGCCGTTGCCCGAAGGAGATTACATCGTACGGATCAGGCACCTTACCTCGGGAGAGGTACACATCATGGGCTAACAGGACGCATTACAAAGCGAAACGCTCCGCATGAATAAGGCATTCATCATCCAGTTGGTTCCATGTAATCGCGCGCTACATAGGAGAAAGAGTCATGCCGCAACTTCAAATAGACGGAGTCGTACCGATTATTCCAACTCCCTTCCTTTCCGATGGTTCCCCCGATTGGGCCTCTCAAAAGAGTCTTCTGGATTTCGCTGTGGGAGCAGGTGTTTCCGCTGTGTGCCTGCCCGCTTACGCAAGCGAATATTACAAGCTGACTGATTCCGAGCGACGGGAGGTTGCAATCCGGGCGGTCGGCCTTCTGGATGGTAGGCTTCCCGTCATCGGACAAGTGAATCATGTCTCGACTGCTTATGTCGTAGAAACGGCCCGTGAACTGGAAAGTGCGGGGGTATCGGCCATTTCTGTCGCCGTGCCCCGGCTCTTCAACCTGCCGGAGCGTGACCTGCTACGCTACTTCGACCGCATTCTCAGTTCAATTGGAATTCCTCTGCTGATTCAGGATTTCAACCCTGGGGGAACAACAGTCAGCCTGGATTTCCTTCAACAACTGCGTCGCCAGCACCAGCACTTCCGCTATCTCAAGCTTGAAGAGCCGCTTATGTCTGAGCGAGTTCGAGCGATTATCGATGGAACCAACGGTGAGCTTGGTGTGCTCGAGGGGTGGGGTGGCGTGTACATTATCGAACTGTTCGAGGCAGGCATTGTCGGCGTCATGCCCGGCCTTGCGGTTGCAGACGTGTTGCAACTTGTTTGGAAACGCGCGCGCCAAGGCGATCACGATGGGGCCTACGCGGCCTTCCTAGGCGTACTCCCTCAGATCAACTACAGCCTTCAGAGCATGGAGTTCTTTCACCACGTTGAGAAGGCTCTACTCACTGCCCGAGGAGTGCTTCCCGCATCGATCGTTCGGGAAGCAACATTCACCGTAGGGAGCAACGATCAGGCACACATCGATTTCCTCAACCGGAAAGTTCTGGAGTGGCTCGATCATCTTGGTCTTGTTATAAGGCCGGGCAACCATGAACAAAGGGACTGTGGAACAGCAGCTACAACGTCGTAAGGGAGGTTTGAAGATGACTTCAGACAAGGGCTTATCGATTACTGAGCCGGTGTGCATTGCAGCCACAGGAGATAGGTGTGGTGAAGGGATACTATCGCTGCAGGCAACCCAATGCGTGTACTGGACGGATATCAATCGATTTCTCGTACACCGCTATAACGTGGGCAGTGCCGAAGTGAAGAGTTGGTTCTTCTCAGAACCGGTGACGTGTGTCCTGCCTACTAACCGGAAGGGTAGTCTCCTTTTGGTTCTTGGCTCGGGCGCCATGCTTTGGGAGCCAGAGCGCGATGTCCGGCACGAGCAGTTCTTTACGTTGCCTGGCTGGCCCTTTGTCCGATGCAACGATGCTGCTATCGACCCGCGTGGCGATCTGTGGATAGGCACCATGCGAAACAATGTCAAAGCGGATGGCGAGCTTGGCGAGGCCGGTGGATCGGATGGTGTTCTTTATCACATCGACGGAAGCGGCGATGTGTCAGAACGACGGCGCGACCTGGGCATTTCAAATACGCTGGTTTGGAGTCCCGATAACTCTCGGTTCTACTTCGGCGACACCATGAAGAACCAGATTTGGTCCTATGACTATGACATGGCTGACGGCTCTATCCGAGACGAGCAATCATTCTTTCAGGGATTTGACAGGGGATGGCCGGATGGTTCCACCATCGACGCGGAGGGCTATGTGTGGAACTGCCGCTATGGAGGCAGCTGCATCGTTCGGGTTGCCCCCGATGGAAACGTGGATCGAATTATTGAGATGCCGGTGAGTAATCTAACGAACTGTACCTTTGGTGGCCCCGAAGGCAATATCCTCTATGTGACTTGTGCTGCGCCAGATCCGGGCCGTTGGGAACGTTTGGCGGGGTGTCTTTTCGCGATTGAAACGAACATTGTTGGCCTTCCTAACAATGAATTTCGCTGCTCCTAGGAGTTCTCGGCTGGTTTCTTAGCGCGGGTGTGGCATTCAAGGATAGTCATTGCATAGCAGGAGAGGTCGTAGAGACGGGATGAAATACCGCAGTCAGGAATGGTTCTACGGTCGCGACGAACTTGGGTTTCAACATCGAGCAGCTTTGCGGACCATGGGAATCGATGCCGATAAGTATAAGGATCGACCTGTTATCGGCATCGCAAACTCATGGAGTGAACTGAACAACTGCAACATGAACCTGCGCGATGTCGCGGATGCCGTGAAGCGCGGGATTCTCTCTGCCGGTGCGCTGCCTCTTGAATTTCCTACAATTTCACTCGGCGAAGAATTCATGAAGCCGACGGCCATGCTCTATCGCAATTTGATGGCGATGGATGTGGAAGAGACACTCCGCTCTAACCCGCTGGATGGCGTCGTGCTTCTTTCCAATTGCGACAAGACTGGGCCTGCGCAATTAATGGGCGCGGCCAGCGCCAATCTCCCCGCGATTCAGGTCAATGGCGGACCCAGGAAGGCGGGCCTATGGAAAGGCATTGAGATCGGCAGCGGCACAGACCTCTGGAAGTATTGGGATGAATACAGGACCGGAAAACTTTCGACCGATGATTGGAAGGAACTGGAACAGTGCATGTCCTGCGGTGCAGGTGCTTGCAATGTGATGGGGACCGCCTCGACGATGTCCGCTGTCGCGGAAGGGCTCGGAATGATGATACCGGGCTCCTCAACATTCACGGCCAACGACCCCGGGAGAATGGCAGTTGCCGAGGAGAGTGGGCGTCGCATCGTCGCGCTGGTAGAGCAGAATCTTCGGCCCAGCGACATTATGACCAAGGCCGCCTTTGACAACGCGATCCGCCTTTGCATGGCATTGGGTGGCTCTACAAATGCGATCATCCACTTGATAGCAATCGCCGGACGCCTTGGAATTGAATTGCCGCTGGCACGTTTTGATGAGCTGGGCAGGACGACTCCTTGCCTTGCAGACCTGAAGCCATCGGGACGGCATCTAGTTCATGCACTCCATGCCGCGGGCGGTGTACCAGCCGTAATGAAGGAAATCGAATCGCTTCTCCACACGAGCTGCCTAACGGTTACCGGCAAGTCTGTCGGCGAGAATCTTCGAGAGGCCGCTTCACTCGACTCAGAAGTCATACGAACGCTTTCAAACCCGTTGCTACAGGAGGGTGCGATCGCGGTGCTGCGGGGCAATCTCGCACCACGAGGAGCCATCGTAAAGATTTCGGCGGCTTCACCGCATTTGTTGCGGCATGAGGGCCGTGCAATAGTATTCGAAAGCTATGCCGATATGCTGGCTCGCATCGACAATCCCGATCTCGACGTAACGGCAGACTCGGTGCTCGTTATGAAGAATTGCGGGCCTAAGGCTGCCCCTGGGATGCCGGAGTGGGGCGCGATTCCGATTCCGCGAAAGCTGCAGGCAGCCGGCGTGAACGACATGGTCCGTATCAGCGACGCGCGGATGAGCGGGACCAGTTATGGAACTGTGATCTTGCATGTCTGTCCCGAAGCTGCGGCTGAAGGACCCCTCTCCGCGGTCCGGACGGGAGATCTGATTCTGCTGGATGTTGCGCAGCGGCGTTTGGACGTTCTGCTTTCCGCAATTGAAATTGCAAACAGGCTCGCGAGCTTGAACCCATTTCGGAGTCCGCACCTCCGTGGTTATCCCAGGCTTTATATTGACCATGTCCTTCAGTGCGATGAGGGATGCGATTTCGATTTTCTGCGGCCGAAGAATGAAGCAGAGCTCAAGTTCGTGCCTCCAACTGTGGGTCGAAGTTAGGTCAACCCTCAACACGGATGGACCCGGCGCATCATCTCTGAACATTTAGGATTGGCCAACAAGAGGTGGGGCCTCGGTTTCGATTTCATCTGCTTGGCTTTTGGTACAATAGGTTGTGTAAGATCGTGGTGGGCAACTACGTTAAAGGCCAAAGAAAAATCGATGCCTAGAGTCGCCAAGAAGCAATACTTGGTACCAGCGATCAAGCGGTGTTTTGACCTGATCGACTTACTGGCTGAAAGAGACAAGGGGCTAACGGTTACTGAGATCCACCGAGCGCTTCATCTGCCTCTAAGTTCGGCTGCTGCTATTTTGTATACTCTGCAGGCTCTGGGTTATATCGAAAAAGACAACAGCTCCGCGCGCTATTCACTCGGCAGTAAGCTTTTCTCTTATGCCGGACGGAATAACGCTCAGCAGGACATAGCCGGTCGTTGCCACGGACTGCTCGAGCAGCTTGTTTCGGAAAGCAGTCTTACCGGGCACATCGCAGTGTTGCGCGAGGGAGAGTCGATGTACATCGACCGGGTTCCGAGCAACGGCCTCATACAGTTTTCATCGTACGTAGGCATGCGATGGCCCCTGCACGCGTCCGGTGTGGGAAAAGTCCTGCTAGCCTTCCTTCCCGAAGAAGAACTTGCGCAGACTTTGAAGTACCTTCCTTTAAGCAAAATCACGCCGTACACGGTGACCGGCCGACAGCAGCTTGAGAAGCAACTGCGCCAGTTCCGTCGTCTCGGGTATGCATGGGAAATCAGTGAAGGCGAACCAGGCGTCGCCTGCGTGGCAGCACCTATCTTTGGCGGTGGGAATGAGCCGCTGGCCGCAGTGAGCGTTACCGGGACAACTCATCAAATTAGTGACGACCGGATTCCGGCACTTGGCTTGATTGTCAAGAAGTTCGGAGACTCCATGTCTGCCCGTCTTGGCGCAAGGTGAAAGCCGCAGTTTCCAGTCTTCAACTGACCGTATCGCCTGTCTTGGGACGCCGGTGTTCTTCATAGACGGTGATTAGCAACGTGCTCAGCAGTACCAGCATTCCCCCGACAATCATGAACGTTGTCAGGTGCTCGTGGAGTACGACCGCTGCAATGATCAGACCAAAGAACGGGATCAGATAGTTAGATAAGCTCGCCTGGGTTGCATCCAGCCGAGCCAACACCGTCAGGAAGATCACCATCGAAATACAATATTGGAGCACCGCGAGCAAGGCAATGCCCAGCCATGTCCGCACAGTGTAGTGAACGATTTGCTGGAGGGCATCGGGCTCCGAATAGAACGTAATCGGTATCAGGAAGGCAACCACGAAATAGTAACTGTATAGGAGGACTTGGAGCGGGGTGTACCGTACCAACAACTTCTTGCTATAGACGTTGTAGAAGGCGCTGCCGCAAACGCTGATAAAGATGAGTCCGTTGCCCAGTAGATAGGTGCTGCCAGTGAGATTCAGTTCCTTCCAATCCACCCCTGAACACTCCACCACCCCGGCAGCCGCAAGCGCAAAGCTTACCCACCGGATTGGTGACATCTTCTCACCCAGCAAAAAGTACGCCATGACAGTTGTCACGATCGGGAGCGCAAGCATCAAGAGAGCACCATTGGAGGCGAGTGAATAGCGGACTCCCCAGGTAATGAACAACTGCGCAGCGACTTGGCCCAGAACTCCTATGGTCAGGAAGCCGAGCCAGTCCTGCCTGAAAGCCCTCTTTGGGATGCTTCCGCGATAATATCTCAACTCAATGCGGACAATCGGAATCAGCAAAATGGTTGCGATCAACATAGGGAATGAGGTTGCGGCCACCGGCCCCATCTGTTCCTGCACGATTTTGACCAAGACAAATTGGCTGGCCCATATAAGATTGCAAACCAATAGGAGAATCCAGTCACGAAGCCTTTGAGCAGAGAACACCGTAACTCCTTTGGCATAGGTTCGCCATGCCTAATCGCGATTGCCCTGTCTCTCCCAATGTGTTGACCTGTCTCGCCGAGGCGCGGACCAGGGCCACAAACTAAGTCCTTTTCTCGGTCCGGAAACCTTGATGTCTACAGCATAGCGAGGTTGACAAGATGCAAAGAGTGTATATAAATGATGAGGTTGATGCAACAGCATAATGTACCGATAAACAATATGCGGAAACTGAGGAATCTATCTGATGACGAATGTGACAGAATCTACCCTCAACGGGCTTCGCGTTCTCAAACTTGAGAATGAATGGCTCTCACTCTCTATCCTGCCAGAGGTGGGAGCAAAGATTCTTGCGCTCTTTGACAAGAAGAGCGCAAGAAACGTCCTTTGGGAGAATCCCCGCATTCGTCCGCAGCGCTTCTCCATCGACGCAAATTTTGACAACTATTGGTGCGGAGGATGGGATGACGCATTCCCCACCGCAGACCCCTGCGTTTACCAGGGCGAGCCGTATCCCAATGTCGGCGAACTGCGCTCGTTGAACTGGGACGTAGAGGACTTATCCGCCCACGATTCGAGTGCAGTTGCCAGACTCTCCACCTATGGCCCAATCAGTGCAATCAAGGCCACCAAAACGGTGTCGCTCCAGGGTCAGGAAGTTCACTTGAACTTCGAAATAGAAAGCCAGGGCCCACTGCCGGTGGACTATCTCTGGGGTACGCATCCGGCCCTCGCTATCACGGCCGGCACACGACTGATTATTCCCGCGCGCGTCGGGATTGTCTCGCAGTCAAACAACCCTTCGCTGGGCTCGCCGGGTGAACACTACGACTGGCCGTTGCTCAAACATGAACACGGCGTCACCGACATGAGCATCGTGCCAGACATCTCCGCGGGAATCTCGTGCGGGCACTATGCAACCGAACTGGAAGACGGTTGGTACGCCGTCGAGAAAGACGGAAAGGGAATTCTTTATGAGTTTCCGCTCAAGACTTGTACTTGTCTATGGCTCTGGCTCGTCTACGGAGGTTGGCGCGGCTATTACCACGCGATATTGGAGCCATGGACGGGATATCCCGTGAATCTTGAGCAGGCGGTCAAGGACGGTCGCGCCAGTCAACTCCTGCCTGGAGAGAAGTTCTCCGTTACCGTGCGTTGTACAACCTATGCAGCGCCGGAAACTCATACGGATGCGCTCAAACGACTTAGGAATAAATAAGCATTGCCGGCGCGGGAAAAATCCACGCCGGCGGGCCTAAACTTGGATTTGAGACCCCTCCGATTTATTTGGGAGGCAAGCCGGCGCTAAATCCGCCATCCACGATCATTGCCGATCCACTCATAAATGAAGCATCGTCGCTGGCAAGGAAGACCGCGGCTCTAGCAATCTCAGAGGGCTGCCCAATTCGGCCTAGGGCGTGCAGGGAACCTGCTTCGGCCCTCGCCTTTGCTGGGTCTGGTTGCGCTTCGAAATAGCCTTCCGCGAGACCAGCGTTGATATAGCCGGGGCAGATCGCATTGACGCGTATCCCTTCCTTTCCGTGATCGATGGCCACCGCCTTGGTGAACGCCAGGATGGCCCCTTTGGTGGCGCAGTAACCGGCACATGCTGGTTCAACAAAAAAGCCATTCACCGACGACATGTTGATAATCGCACCGCGCGTTTTGCGCAGATCGGGAATGAAGGCGCGGGAGCAAAGAAACACACCACCGACATTTACGGCCATCTGTCGAGCCCATTCCTCTGGCGTAGTGTCTTCAATTAGTTTGCTTACCTGGATAGCTGCGTTATTAACCAGAATCCCCAAAGTACCGTAGGTTTCCCGTACAAAGGTGTGCAAATCGTCTACCGACGATGGATCGGCCACGTCCGCCTTGAAGGCATGTGCGTCCCCTCCATTAGATCGGATCTCCGCCGCAACTTTTTCCGCCTTTATCCCATCGATGTCAACCAGGACCACTTTGGCGCCTTCCTCACTCAATCCGTGTGCGACCGACCGGCCAATCCCGGAACCGGCTCCGGTTACGACGGCGATCCGTCCTTCCAGCTTCAAGGCCATACTCTTCTCCTTATTGTTGTTGACTCTCATAGGCTGAAATCGATAATATGACCGAGCTTCACGTGCGTCAAGTCGCGATTAACTCGGCTTGTTTACTCTAGACATTTTGCAACATTCAGCACGGCTGCGGAGAATTAGGCTTTCTATGAAGAAACTTCAGGGCTTAAGTTCTACGGACAAGGCGGGTATGAATTACATTCTCCGCAGTTCTGTGAGCGGGAGAGTTATCGCTGCAATGCTGTATATCGCTTCGATAAGTGTTAACTGCTCCGCGCAGAATCGATCTGACTTTCCTGTTAATGAACACCATATCGTCTACCACGACGTGAGGGTAGACGCGGAGGGCGGAATTCTACCCTGGTACAGTGACGAACCATCGCAATCCTACGATCACGATATTCGCCTGGTGTGGGACTTCTGGCTTCACATGCGAAAGTGTCCCGACGGTGTTCCCGTCTATCTCCAGCACCAAGTCTGGAGGGCCGACAAGGACGATCCCCGAGGCCTGGGCGGAGACCAGATTAATATGGTGCTCGACTCATGGAATCTACTCTACGACTATCTAGGAGACCAAGCCGTATTGGACAACATGGCTTTGGTCGCCAATTATTGGCTCGATCACGGCATGTCCAACGCGGGCACTTTGTGGCCTAACCTACCATTTCCTTACAACACTGTCGTTGAGTCGGGTGAGTATGACGGAGACATGCGTGCTGGCAAGGACTTTCTTCAACCGGACAAGGCTGGCAGCTTCGGCGCAGAGCTGGTTATGCTTTATAGGAAGACAGGCAACCCGCGGTACTTGAATGCCGCGATAAAGATTGCGGATACTCTTGCGGCCAAGGTCACACCAGGCGATGCCACAAATTCCCCATGGCCCTTCCGAGTCAACGCGTTCACTGGAAAGGTTGCAGAACACGAACAAAACGGCAAAGTTTACGTCGCTTCTTATACCTCCAATTGGAGCCCTACGCTTCGGCTCTTCAGTGGTCTGGAAGCATTGAGGAGGGGCCATATAGCCGAATATCATCGTGCCGCCCGCGTTGTGACCGCTTGGTTGAAGAAGTATCCCGTTGCGACAAATCAATGGGGCCCATTTTTCGAAGATATCAACGAGTATTCCGATACGGAGATTAACGCCGATACGATGGCGGCATACGTCCTGGAGCATCCGGAATGGGATCCCAACTGGAAGGCGCAAGCCGAGGGGATCCTGCAATGGTCGGAGAACCGGCTCGGCAACCACCATTTCGAGAAGTTGAAAGTGGTGCCCCAAAATGAACAGACCGCCTATATGGTCCCTGGCAACAGTCACACTTCGAGGCACGGTTCAGTAGAATTGCTCTACTGCGAGAAGACAGGAGACAACGCACGTAGACTGCAAGCAATTCGCCGATTGAACTGGGCAACCTACTCGGTCGATATGGATGGGAAGAATCGCTATCCAAACGATGACGTTTGGCTGACCGACGGCTACGGTGATTATGTGCGTCATTATCTTCGAGCCATGGCGTCGATGCCGGAGTTGGCGCCCAACGACCAAAACCACCTGCTGAGGACTTCTTCCGTTATCCAGAGCATCCAATATGGCCCGGCGCAAATAACCTACAGGAAATTCGATGTCCGTTCCGTTGAGCGGCTCAAGATAGGGTCAGGTACACCCCGCGCAGTTCGAGGGGGCACAATGTACTGGGATGCTGCGAACCGCGTGCTCACTATTAACGCAATATCAAACGACGTACGAGTCCTATTGAGGCCGCACCAGAATACAGTGAATTAGTCCAGCAGCTCCTGGAACGACTTGCGCTGGGACGCATCAGGTCGATTTCAATCGGCGCGACGCAGCTTCTGGGGGGCAGCCCGGAAGGCCGCCCCGCCGGTTGCACTAATACGGCAAATCGGTTGGTCCAAAATGCAGGACCCGCAAGAATTCCCCTACTCGCTGCCGCCAAACTCCAAGATGGTTACCGAGTGGGCCGGGAACTGGTATGAATACGGCCCCTTGGTGACCTCCACGGTGCGGTGCACGATGTTCACATTCTCTGTGTTGCCATAGGAATTGAATGAATCCCAACTCTTGCCTGCGAGTTCATAGACTTGAACCTTAGTGCCTGTCTTCTGCCATCCTTTAAGGTTGATGTTTGTGGAGACGGCTTCATTCTGAGCGCGATTGACGACCGCGAGGAAAATCGTGTGCCCGTCAGATCCCCGCGTAGCGATTGCATCTAGGGCAGGGAGCTTTGAGTCGAACACGACGGAGGGAGCAGTGGCCTCGGTTTTCAAAACTTCATTACCGGTATGGTTGGCGTACAGCAAATAAGCGAAATAAGGTGGCGGAAGCTTGATGGAAACGGGGTTCACTTCGATCATCCCCTGGACATTGATGAGCGAACAGTTCTCGGCCAAAAAGATATGGTTGGATTGCCGCAATAGCTCATTGAAAACTCCTCCAAAATAAAGAGCATTGGCAACACGGTAATCCGGATCCTTTAGCTCTGGGAGCCACCAGGAGTTGAATTCGGTAATAGCAAAGAAGGGATGGCTCGGGAGGCGGCTGCCGGCTGCCGTCATGTTCGCTTCCAGTTTGTCCTTGAACTGTAAGGGCTCCGCAACCACCGCCTGGTAAAACTTGTTCTGGTCGACAATCGAGTCAGTCACACCATAACTGCCGGTATAGATGGAGATGGCGAGCCGTTGTGTGGGCACAACCTGCAATAACCCGCCCACCCACTTCGGCTCACCCACAGATGAAGCCATAAGCTCGACCGATGGGTCGACTTTTTGCATGGCGTCCTGATACTCATGGAAGCGCTGGGCATAGTCCTCCAACTTGGTGCCGCCAGTGTATTCTTCGCTGCATAGGGCGGGGGCTTCGTTACCAAGAGCCCACAACTTGATCCCATAAGGCTCCGGATGTCCGTTTTCAGCGCGCAGATGGCCCATCGGAGTATCCGAGGACCCGTTGGTGTACTGGACCCATTCCGCAGCATCCTCGGCTGTGCCAGAGGAATAATTCGTGGTGATATGCCCGTCGTACTGAAGCATCCGGGCAAGTTCCATATACTCATCAGTACCGAAGTCGTTAGAGTTCCATTCATGCCAAACGGTTGACCATGTTTCCGGTCGCTTGTCGCGCTGGCCTACGCCGTTCTTCCAGTTGTAATAGTCTGCGTAACAGCCGCCGGGATAGCGGAGGACCGCGACGTGCATTGGGCGCAATGCCTCGATCACGTCGCGTCGCATTCCGTCTACGTTATCGGACGGCATCACTGAGGCTGAATCCATCCAAAACGTGCCTGCTCCCTCAAAGCCGATTCGGACACGGCCCTCGGAGGTGTCTTCCGGAAGGGTGAACTCTGCGCTGAGTCTTTCCCAACGGTCGTCTCCAAGTTCGAAGTCCTTGTGGAAATAGACTGCTCCCTTCACCTTGTCAATCTCAACGAAACCCTTCCCTGTTCCTTTTTTTCTCAGGTAGACATAAAAAGTGTAATTGCGTCCCTTGGCGAACTTCATGCCTATCTGGTAGACACTGGCGTGGTTGGAGCCTGACCCGAAGATCTCGATCCTCTGCGATGAGCCGCCGCCATAGTAAATGTCGTGGTCGAGAGAATACCGGTCATTTACACCTTGACCACTCTTTAACTCCCAGTAACGGTTTTCAACGCGCTCCTCCGGTACCCAGCCGCGGGAAACACCGTTGCCATCTTGATCGCCTTCATCGAATTTCCTGTCTTGCAGTAGCTCCGCGAGCAGGCCGTTGTCGATCGTATTGTGCTCGTGCTCCATAAACTGTCCGAATAGATAGCGGGGTACCTTGCCGGTCACCTGGCTCGTATCCACGTCGATAGTGGCTTTGAGCCGCGGAGCCTGTGCAGCGTGGACAGCGCCACTTTGGCAAAACCAACAGGTCGCGGCTGCCAAGCACACAAATAAGGACTTCAGCAGAGCTTTACGCTTCGACATTGCAAAGCCGCCTCTCCAATTCCGAGTGGCCTCGTTGCCGATGGCGGACACTTTCGCCCCGAAAGTTGCCCTCATCGTCTTACGCAGTTTATTAGTCATCGGAGAGCCTCCAAGCTTCCTCATCTTTGACCTGCTTCCCGCCTCGCTTACCGTACGGTGACGAACGCGCGGACGTATCAAACTCACGCAGATGATAACTCATCTGTTCAACCAGTCGAAGCCATTTTCAGGTAAATGTATATCCTCGGTCGCTGGGCTTGCAAGAATATTCTTCTCTGTACGAATGAGATGAGATGATCCGAGGTCTGCCCGAGAAAGAACTCGGCATGATTTAGTCCCAGTGACGGCTCATAAGTCAGATCCCGGGACACTAGCCGACTTAACATTCCTAATTCCGGCCAACGTGCTTGATGCGCGTTTCGGGCCCAAGACAGACGTTCTTTCGGGGCTACTTTCCGCTTCTGGAGTTGCGGGGACGGGAGGTCGGAGTTGCATTGTCGCAACATATGGCGCCCAAACCCGGCTAACATTCGCTTCGAAGGGGCGCAGTCAACTGAGGCGAACCTGTTGATATACCTGATACAGTGTTTAGCAATTCAGTTTGTGCTGAACGGGATTTTTTGATCGGCACTTTGAGGTCAGGTTTGCTATGAGAAGTTTGAGGGTACTGCTCACCGTCTGCGCCATCACAGCGGCGCAATCCGCGCTGGCCAATGCTCAGCAGACACTGGATGCGCTTCGCGCCGCCTGCGCAGACGACGCGAACAGGCTGTGCGCGGGTGTGCAACCGGGCGGTGGCCGAATCGTCTCCTGTCTCAAGCAGCATAAGGACGAGCTGTCTGACAGGTGCAAACAGGCCGCCGGGCTGGCTGCGAACGCAGGCAGCAGTTCTGCGCCCAGCGCTTCCGGCGCAGCGCCCACACCCGGAAACAGTATCCCTGGCGCCGCTTCCAGTTCCCCTGCCGCGCCGTCCTCCGTTCCTGCGCCGAGCGCTTCTGCCGCAACCTCCCGGACGAAATCGGCCTCCGCACCCGGTGCCGCTCTGGCCACGACCGGAGAAAAGTTCGTGGAGCGAGTCATCCCGGATACTGAACATGGCGGAATGCGCGCCGCAACCATCCACCTGCCCGAGGAGTGGCACTTCGACAGCAAGATCGAGTGGCACTATGGCTGGATCGAGTACCCGGTCACCTATTCTTTTCATGCTGACAATCCCAACAATGCTGAGGCATATTTCCAATACCCGCTCCTGCGGTTGGAGTCCACGGAAGTTCCGCCTCAATTGAGGCAATACGACAAGGGGAGCAAACTTCCGCCCGGTTCGCGCCTGCCCACGGGCGCACTAGCCGCTCCGCCGCAACCTCCGATGCAGGCCATGGCGATGTTCATTAAGAACGTCCGCCCCACTGTCTCCAATCTCAAATGGCTCGGGCAGCAGGACCTGCCGGACCTGGCAAAGGCCCTGAAGCTGGACCCCGTACCTCCCAACCAGCACGGCGTCGCCATAAAGATCGGCTACGACTTGAACGGCCAACCGGTCGAAGAGGCATTCTTTGGCGTTTACTACATCACGCAGGGGGCCAACGCTGGAGTGAACGCAGGGATGATCAAGCAGACCAACTGGGGATTCCAGGCCCTGCAAAGCATGCGCGCACCGGCCGGCACGCTGGACCAGCGCATGCCGATGTTTTGCGTGATTGCCAAGTCCATGTACGTGAATCCGGAATGGATCCGGCTTACCAAGGCGATCACCGACAAGATGATGGCCGATTTCAACCAGAAGCTGCAGCAAGGCTACGATCAAATCCGTGCGGCCCAGGCGATCATGGAACAGACCATGAAGCAGGAGGCCGCTTTCCAGGCGAACTTCGACAAACAGGAAGAAGCCATGCGTTCGAGCGGCGGCGTCGACGACAGTTTTCTGCGGGATGGCGGTGCCCGCAGCGCCTCAGATAAATGGGATGATATGATCCGCGGCGTCGACACGGTCAACGATCCCAGCACCGGCGGTACCACGCAGCTCTCCAACCTAGGCCAGTATCACTTCACCGACGGCTTCGGAAACTACCGTACTAGCGATGATCCCAATTACACCCCGGAGAAAGCCGGAGAAGTGGGAAGCTGGACTCCGATGACGGCCGCACCGTAATTACTCTGAAGCACCGATGGACCGGATCGGTAACGGAAAACCCAGATCGCTTCACCTACCCGAGGCCCAGGCGCAGGCTCCGCCTTTCCGTCGGAGCGTCCACAGTTTCCCTTACAGTAAAATCAGACTGCAAAGTTGAATTCACATAAACTATTGATTCGAAATGGTAGGCGAGTCGGGGCTTGAACCCGAAACCTACGGCTTAGAAGGCCGTTGCTCTATCCAATTGAGCTACTCGCCCGCGTCTCCTCATTGTAACTTTGAACCGGGCATTTCGGGAGGCTCGACGAGCAGGATGGCATCTGCAAAGACAGCGAGCGCTGAGGCCAGGGTACCGGCTGCCGCTGCTGGGTCAGATGCCGCCGCGCTCAGGTAGGCGGTCAGGCCGAATCCCGACCGCCCGGGATCGATGACTGTGCTGCGAACGATGCAATCGGCGCGGCACGAGCGTAGCGGTACTGTGCGCAGGCGAGAGCACAGGCGTTTGCACCAATCCACGGCCAGGGCCAGCTGGGGCCATTGCCCGCGGCTGGCGGGCAGGAGATCGATGTAACAGGCAAGGGCATGGAGGGCGACGTCGCGCGACGCATCCATCTCGTCGGGATCGAAGTCTTCGAGTGGCCACACATCGCAGCGCGAAGTCCACACGGGCGACGCGAGGGCATTGAGCCTGGCCAGCACTGCGGCCAACGGTGGAAGCTGGGCAACCTCAGGAAATGTGTGCGCCTGCTGAGGAGCGGAACGCAGATCGACAAACCCCGGCCATAGCGCGTCGATGACTGGAGTTCCGGGGCCTACCTCTACCTCCCAGTCAGCTTCCATCGGCGCCTCCGGCCACGTGCAGAAGGTAGCGAATCACGGTAGCCTCAGCCCAATGAATCTCGTTGCCGGGGTCGCGGGAAAGATAGGCGCAGTGGCCTCCGTGCGCCGTCTCAACCAAGGTGATATGAGGGTTGGCGTGCAGCGCGGCGCGCGTCTCTGGGGTGAGGCGGATGAATGGATCATCGAGAGCGCGCAGGATAAGCGTGGGCACCGCAATGCCATCGACCACGCGGGCAGCGGCGGCGCGGTAATAGTAGTCGTCGGCGTCGCGGAAGTCGCAATAGCGGGCAACTACCTTGTTGTCAAACTGGCGTACAGAGCGCACCCGGCCCACGCCGTTGGAGTCAAAAATCTCTGGGTAAAACGCGGCCTTGCGGCGGTAGCGCCGCATGAGCCCGCGGAGGAAGTGCCACTCGTAGGCGCGGTTGATGGGCTCATGTAGAGCGTCGGAGCCGGCGGCCAGGTCGATGGCGGGGCAGACCGCGGTCACGGCCAGGAGGGGCGCCCGGTCGCCCCACTCCCCTGCCAGTTTGAGGACGAGATTGCCGCCCATGGAATATCCGACCAGGGCTACCCGACGCAGGCCATGGAGCGCTGTGAAATGGCGCACCACTTCGCCCACATCGGCCGATAGTCCGGAGTGGTAAAGAGTGGGGGTCAGCCTATCCGTATCGCCGCAGTTGCGCATGTTCATGCGGACCACGTTGCATCCGGCATTCCAGGCACGCGCTGCGATGCCCTGGATATAGCGTGAGTCGGACGAGCCTTCAAGTCCATGGACGAGCACCGCAGTGAGGCGCGATGCCCTCACCGGTTCCGGCTGCCAGTGACAGTGACAGAGGACACGGCTGCCGTCGGCAGGGTCTACTTCAACCATCTCCGCGGTGTACGGGATACGGAACTCGGGGCGTGGGAAGTAATTGCCCACAATAGTCTGCAGGTGACCGTTGGCGAGGCCGCGGCGCGGCACAAACGGGGTGAACCACACCGGCGGCGCCTCAGCAGTAGCTTTAACTAATATGTCTTCCTTGATTTCTGGATTCACAGAGACTCAGCAACTGGGCCAACCGGGCTCATGGCACTCCCTGCGGTCCGTGCAGTTTGGGGCGGTGAGGTCGCTGACCGGCTGAGTTCGTGCTTTCCCACCCTTGCGGCAAAGGCAAATACGCCGCAAGAATGGGGCTCATATAGGTACAACATCAAAAAAGTCGCCTTAGCCGCCAATAAGCTACAGAATACACGTTGCCACGGTGGCCAACAATGCCACGGCTGGCGCGGAAACACGGCTGAGCACCGCGACGCAGACAGGCGCCTAGATGAACTTGAGCCATTGAAGCCGAAGAGCCTCTGCAGAGGCGGTCTTGAAGCGGAGGCGAAGTCCAGACACGCTGGTTGAATGCTTGAGACGACCGGAGGTGGTGCGATAGCTAGTGTGGCTGCCGGTGGATGGGACGTGAAGGCTCAGTAGCAACTCGGGGCTGGGTGCGTCAGAGTATACCTCGACTGCGGAGCCTTGCGGATCGGTGCAAGACGCGCGAATGGAGATGGTGGCGTCCGGAGCAAGGTTGCGAATATTGGGATATGCAAGCGAGCTTTGACTCGAGACGCCGCGTACTTCGTAGCCCCCTTCGGGGCACTGCGCTACCGATGTATTTTCTGTAGCGAAGTAATTCGCGGCAGAGAGCAATGGCTGATGCGCGTCGTACTGGCCGACTCCGATGCGGGTGAGGTCTACGGTTTCTATTTCGCCATTGTCGCGGTAGTGAAGATAGCTGATGACCGCATCGCGAAAGAAGGTTTGAGTGCCCGGCCATGCTTGATCGTTGCAAATGTAATAGGACTGGCCGTAAAGCTCGAAGAAGGATGCGTGACGATCAAGGGTGAGCGGATCGAACTGTGGGCTTTGCTGGTCCGCTGGGACGCTTTCATGGATGAGGCGGTCGCGGAAGATGGGCGCTACGCGGTCCGGCTTGATGATCGAGTCCTTATAGACATAGGGTCCGTAGATGTTGCGAGACATGGCATAGTAACAGCCCCAGGAAAGATAGTAGATGCCCTTGCGCTTATGCAGAAAAGGCTTGTCGTCTGTCTTGCCTGGGCCGTAGGGGCCCATTTTCCGGTCAAGCAGGATCTTGCGAGGAGTCTCAGCGAGAGAGATCATGTCCTCGTTCAACCTGGCTATGTAATAGTCCCACACACCGAAGACGATGTAGCTGGTGCCGTCTTCCTCCTGCAGAATGCCGGGATCGCGGGCTTCTGTGGGACAAGAGCCTTTGGCGATGAGCGGCTTGCGCAGGGGGTCGCGCCAAGGACCTCTTGGCGTGTCGCCCTCAACAACGCCGATCTCTTCAGGACCTCGGGAGAAGTAGAAATAGTATTTGCCATTGCGGCGCATGGCATCGGTCGCCCAGCACTCGGTGGTGGGCTTACCCCAATAGGTCTGCTCAGGCCTGAGGGTGCTGACCTGCTCCCAGTGAACGAGGTCTTCAGAGTGCCAGACCCACCAGTCGTTCATCACAAAACCTTTGCTGCGGGGATCGGCGTCATGAGTGGCGTAGAGGTAAACATGATTGTCGTAGACGCGAACCTGGGGATCGCACAGGCCGACACCGGTCACGATGGGGTTGCCACCATCCTCGCCAGCTTGAGGAGTAGCGCCGGCGGAGGACAAGGCTGTGAAAAGAGGACTTGATGCCGCTGCGGCATAAGCGCCACCGGCGGTGCGAAGAAAACTACGTCGCGAAAAAGACATGGCTGATAAACCCCGCAGGATGCCAAAAGACTTCAAGGTCAATGTGGTTTCTAACCGAATTATTTCGCGTTTTAATGCGAAAAGGCGGTGTTTTAAGCTCAAAAGTGGCCAAAATCCGCTGGTCTTGATTACCGATCAGTTAATAGGGCGATTTTGTAAGGTGTTAAATAACATGTACTTGCAAGAAAACGAGGGTCCTAAAATGGCTCCCCAGGGGGGAGGGGGGGGTGGGTGGCGAGGGGCTTTTTGCGGCGTTGGCTCGTCCTTGAGGGCGTCGAGGGCCGGGATTGGGACAGTTTCGATCAAGATGAGTGGCGCCGTGGAGGTTTGAGTCATTGTAGGTTCCGCCTATAGCCAGTA
>Ga0181517_10000039_pt1 | contig 163194 bp, 134 predicted proteins | sample PEATcosm2014_Bin_31_FD_119748 | JGI IMG/M metagenome (GOLD analysis project Ga0181517, IMG submission 119748) | Peatland microbial communities from MTU Mesocosm Facility, Houghton, MI, USA - PEATcosm2014_Bin01_30_metaG | ecosystem: Environmental > Terrestrial > Soil > Wetlands > Peat | place...
AACCGACGCGGTCACCAGTTCGCCCGAGTCCTCAAGCGTCAGCTCGGGAGCCAGCGTGAAGAAGTAAATAATCCAAACGAAAGCGAACGTGATCAGCAGCGCCAGCCAGTCTATTCTGCGAAACAACGGGGGAACTGGCCCGGGAACTGGTTTCTGCGGGGGGCGCTTATCGCGCTCCGGAAGGGTGGGTGATGCCATACAGGGGTAAAGGGAACGGTTCGGTTAAAATAGGGAGCGGCTCGACCAACGGGCGGTTAAGCCAGTGAATAATGTCCAGGGCGTCAAGCAGGTTAAATGAGTCGTCTCTGTCAATGGCCGCATAGAGTGGGAGGCGTTACCAAGGTCGGACCCGCAGGTAAATACTGAACCTTGCAAGCTTTAACGTTCGGACGGGCCACGCTGGGGCCGGGTTAGCGGGCGGCCCAGGTTGGTGTATTCAAACGAGGCGGACGGGAGGTTCCATTCCTGGCTGGCCTGGGGCGCGACATAGGCCGCCAACGTCTGGTTGCTGAGCGCGGCGGCAAGCATCGCCGGGCTCGCGGCTCCGCCTGCCGGCACCGCCGGCGGGTTCTGATGGATGGCCACCAGCAGCGCCAGGCCGACCGCCGAGGCGAAGGCCAACCGGGCCTGGCCCCAGCCCCACCGGGGCTCAGTCGCCGGCAGCCCAAAGATCCTGGCGCGCAGCCGGGCGGAGGGGTGGCGGGGCGCCCAGGCCCGAAGTTTGTTTTCCAGCTCTTCGATCGTTTTCATAGGTCTCTGGATTAAAAAAAACACGGAGTTTCTGCAGGCCGTAACGGTAGCGGGCGGCGGCGGTGTTGGGCGACACGCCCAGCAATTCGCCGATTTCCTCGAACGTATACTCCTGCCAAATCTTCAGCACGATGACCTCGCGCTGCTCCGCCGGCAGCTCGGTCAGACGGCGGACGGCGGCTTCTTCGCGACCGTCGGCGCCCGCCGGCTCGAACCAATGCCGCGATTCCAGCTCCCGCGCCAACCGCCGCATCAGGCCGCGCCGATAATTCAGCGCGCGGTTGCGAAATACTCGCAGGCAATAGTGCTCCAGCCGCGTCGGAACCGTCTCCAGGCGCATAACCGCCAGGAAGCTCTCCTGGAGCACGTCCTCAGCCTCGGCGTGGCTCAATCCCAGCGCGCGGCCGTACAGAATCATCTGCGCCGCTTTGGCGTCGTAAAGCCGCTCGCACTGGGTGGTCAAATCATCGCACATGCCGCAGTCTCACTCTATAGACACCATACCCGGGGGGTTTTGTGCAAAGCCAGCGCGTTTTTTCCGCCTGCTTGACTTCAGGGCGCGCCGGGGTTAGGGAATTCCGGGTGTTTACACACCTTAACTAAGGAAGATTGAATGAACCTGGAAGATCATGTCGGAGACATCGTGCGCAAGGCGCGGGCGATGTCGAGGGTATCCGCTGAAGCCGCGGCCAAGGTGGCCGGTTTGACCGAAGCCGAGCTGGCCGCGTTCGAGGAGTCCGGACAAACGGCCAAGCGGCCCAACTTCGGAGCCTTGGCCCGCGTCGTTGGTCTGGACGCCGCGAAGCTGGAAGCCATCGCCGAGGGCTGGCTGCCGGGGGCAAAGGACCTGGGGCTTTGGCGCGAACTGCGCGTCATCACCTCGACGTCCGAAGGCATGGCCGTCAACTGCTATCTCGTCTGGGATGAGGTCTCCCATGAAGGCGCCGTCTTCGATACGGGCTGGGATGCGGAGCCGATCTTCCGGATTATCGCGGAAAACCAGGTGCAGCTTCGTCACCTTTTCATCACCCACTCGCATGAGGATCACATCGCGGCGGCCGGAGCGCTTCGCGAGCGGTTCCCTAAACTCCGTCTCCATTCAAGCTCGGCCCAGGCGCCGGTGGACCAGCGCAATCGGCCAAACGATTTCATTCACCTCGGCAGCCTGCGCATCACGCACCGGGACACTCCCGGTCACGCCGAAGACGGGACCACTTACGTCATTGGCACCTGGCCGGAGGATGCGCCGCACGTGGCGATCGTCGGTGACGCGCTCTTCGCGGGCTCGATGGGCCGCGGCAACCAATCCTGGGAATTGGCCCGAAGCAGAATTCGGGAGCAAATCTTCACGCTGCCCCCCGATACCCTCCTCTGCCCCGGCCACGGACCGCTGACGACGGTGGCCGAAGAAAAAGGGCATAACCCGTTCTTTTGAGCCCTGGATCGCCATCAGCCATCGCGAACAGAATACAAGCGGCGTTTCCCAGCAGCATCATCATAAGGCGTATCCAGGTCAGGCGAGGCAGAAACGTCCAGCACAGTTTGCGGCTTTTGGTAAAGCGGCGGGAAGGGGTGTTTTGAGCGTCGCTCATGTGATATTCGTTCGGTTTCCAATCGAGATCTGAGTTGCGGACGGCGTTGCAACAGTGGCATCATGGGGACCTATGATCCAACGGCTCGCAGTCCGCTGTGCCAGGTGCTGCGCCTTGCTTGCTTTGGGGCTTTGGCTCGTGGAGGGGATGTGTTTCGGGGCGCGTTCGCTTCCCGACCATTTGCTCCGCGTCTGGCAAACGGAGGACGGCCTGCCAGACAATAAAGTTATGGCCGTGGCCCAAACCGGGGACGGCTATCTTTGGGCTGCCACCTACAGCGGACTAGCGCGCTTCGATGGCGTGCGGTTTACGGTCTTTGACAACAGCAACCCCCGCGAGATGCACAGCCCTCAGGTGACCAGCCTATTCCAGGCTGACGACGGCGCGCTCTGGATCGGCCACGCCGATGGCGAAGTGACCTGTTATCAGAACGGGCGGTTCCGGGCAGTACCGCTCAAGGCAGACTGGAACGGGGGCAGGATTCTGGGCATCGGCTCGGATAGGGAAGGAGATATTTGGTTTTTGAACGAGGAGGGCCTGCTGGCGCGCGAGCGGGACGGGTTGGTCTTAACCCCCTTGACCGGAGCTGAAACCAATCTGGTGGCGATGGCCCGAAGCCCGAGCGGGACCATTTGGATTGCGCGAGATGGCCAAATTTCGGAGCTGGAACATGGCCGCCTCAATCCGATCGAGTTCGCTGGCGACTCGGCTCCCCTCAATTTGCAAGGAATCGGCTCGGGCCAGAATGGCGACCTTTGGGCGTTGACCGACCTGAGGATGCACAAAAAAATCGGCAAGACATGGACCCCGCAGATAAACGCCGCGCCCTGGGGAATGTCCGCCGTGCATTGCCTGCTCCAAACTCGGGAAGGATACTTCGCCGCAGGCACCTCCGACCAGGGTCTCTTCCTCGTGTCCGGGTCGGGAGAGTGCGTGCGGTTCTGCCGCACGAACGGTTTGCCAGTCGATTGGGTGACAAGCCTGTGCGAGGATCGGGAAGGCAACCTTTGGGCTGGCACCGGCGGCGGCCTGGTTCAGTTGCGCAGGAGCAACCTCCAGGTTCTGGCGCCGCCTGACCGATGGCAGGGCCGCGCGGTGCTCGCTGTTCAAACCACTGCTGACGGAGCGGTGTGGGTTGGAACTGAAGGGGCCGGTCTCTACCGTTGCCAGGATGGGAGGTGGGATGTTTTCGGAACCCAAGACGGGCTGGCCAATCTCTATATCTGGTCCATCACCGAGGATTATGAAGGCTGTTTGTGGGCGGGCACCTGGGGCGGCGGCCTTTTTCTTCTGCACGGCCACCACTTCGATCGCGCCCCCGGTTTGGAGACATTCCTCGCGCCGATTCCCGCCCTGCTGCCCGCTCGGGGAGGCCTCTGGGTGGGCACCGGCGCAGGACTCATGCGGTACAACGCGGGCAACATCTCCTGGTTGGGCCGTTCCGAACCCAATCCGCTGCGCGGTATTCGGGCGCTGGCTGAGGATGGCCGGGGAACCGTCTGGATTGGCATGTCTGGCGGAGGACTGGCCTGCTTGAAAGACGGCCGGACGCGAACCTTCAAGAAGGCGGACGGCCTTTCCAGCGATTTTGTCCAATGCCTCCACCTGGAGACCAACGGCGTGCTGTGGGTAGGCACGTTTGGCGGCGGCATCACGCGGGTGAAAGACGAGCGGTTGGCCGCCATCGGCCTGGCTGAGGGCCTGCCCAACATGGTGATCTGCAATATCCAGGAAGATGCGCAAGGCTTTTTCTGGCTCAGTTCGCACGCCGGCATCCTCCGTGTCAGCAAAGCGGAACTGAACGACTGCGCTGACGGCCAAGGCCAAACCATTCACTGCCTGAGCTATGGACGCAATGACGGATTGCCTACGCTCCAATGCTCGGGCGGGTTTCAACCCGCCGGCTGCAAAACCGCCGATGGCCGTCTTTGGTTCCCCACGACCAAAGGCCTTGTGGTGCTGGACCCGCGCAATGTCTTCCAGAACCCATTGCCTCCCTCGGTGGTGATTGAGCAGTTTCTGGTCGATGGCCAGGCTATGCCGGTCAGCCCAGCGGACGTGTTGCCTCTGCGCATCCCCGCGGGCCGAAACCGGTTCGAGTTTCGTTACACGGGCTTGAGCTTCATCGCCTCGGAAAAGGTCCAGTTCAAATACCGCCTCGTCGGCTTGGACAAAGATTGGCTCGAGGCCGATACCCGCCGTCTGGCCTCCTACAGCTATATCCCGCCGGGTGATTACAGTTTCCAGGTCATCGCCTGCAACAACGACGGCGCCTGGAACGACACCGGCGCCACCCTCGCCTTCACGCTGCTTCCGCTCTTCTGGCAGACATTGTGGTTCCGCTCATTAGCCACCGCCGGCTTAACCGCTGGCCTGGCCGGCCTCGTCTGGTTTGACACCCGCCGCCGGATGCGGCGCAAGCTCGAACGCCTGGAACGCCAGCGCGCCCTCGAACACGAACGCGCCCGCATCGCCAAAGATATCCACGACGATCTCGGCGCCAGCCTGACGCGTATCACCCTCCTCAGCCAACCCAGCCGAGGCGACTTGTCCGACGCCGGCCACGCAGCGGTTAATCTCGACCGCATTTACAGTACAGCCCGCGAACTCACCCGCGCCATGGACGAAATTGTCTGGGCGGTCAACCCGCAGCATGACACTCTGGACAGCTTGGCGATTTACCTGGGCAAGTTCGGCCAGGACTTTCTCCGCGCCGCCCAGATCCGCTGCCGCCTCCTGATGCCAGTCGAGTTACCCGCCTGGCCGCTCACTTCCGAGCAACGGCATAACCTTTTCCTGGCATACAAAGAGGCCCTCCACAATGTCGTCAAACACTCCCATGCCTCCGAGGTCAGCGTCAGTCTCAATGTTCAGAAGGAGGGCTTTGTCCTCACCGTGGAGGACAACGGCTGCGGCTTCTCCCCCAACGCCTCCGACCCCGTCGCCAAGCCGAGCCCGGACCGCGTCGCGTCCGGCAATGGCCTGGCCAACATGTGCCGGCGCCTCGAGGAAATCCATGGCCGCTGCGAAATCACGAGCGAATCGGGGCAAGGCATTACGGTCAAGTTCACCGTGAGGTTGAATTGCCCGGGGCGGTTGCATTCGTGGGCAGAGAGTTAGAGCGCCTTCGGGCCGCCCGTTAGGTCAGCGGGAACCTGGGCTGAATCGACGCAGGGGAGATTGCCCCGGGGACCGGGAAAGGCGGGTTCGCCATCGCGGCGCTCCGGAGGACCGCTGGCTGCCAGGCAGGTTGGAGGCTGGCGGAGAGGCTCGAACCGTTCGCGTTCAGCGGGGCAGCAGCATCGTGCATCGCACCTGCATCCAAGGCAGGTCCTGGCCATTGAGCGGAGCTGCAGGAAAGCCTTCTGCTCCGTGAAACACACCCGCGAGAACGTTGGCATCATGCCATGTCCTGCGTTCGCCGTGACCATCGGCAAAGGACAAGGCTCCTCCCTTGTTATGGTAATGCGCGGGCGAGTCGACCCAGGTGGTGGGTTTTGTGGGATCCTGAACCCAGTAACCGTCATTGATGGAATCGGGATTCTCGTCAATGAACACGAATGCCGATGTGGTCGGCATCATGGCAGAGAGTTGCGGCATCTTCGTGAAGTTGTAACAATCGCTATTCCACGCGGTTATCCCGTCCATCCAGGCATTCATGGAATAGGTCCGGTTGCGCACGCTTGTATCCTGGGGACATTTGTAAATAGGAAGGCTTTTCACATAGGGATAAATAAGCCCATGCGTGAGCAGGCCGTTGTTGGTCCAGTACGGGGAGGCGGAGACATCACCCAGCACCCAACTGGCGTTGGGCATGCCGGGTTGGGCGTTGGGATCTTCCGGATTGTCGGTGAGACGCCCTGAATCGCTGGCGATGTTCTGGGCGAACAGGTCGGTGTTGTCATGGAAATACATAATCCACGCGCACTGGAGTTGTTTCAGATTATTCACGCACTTGATGCTTAGCGCTAACGATTTGGACCTGGAGAGCGCGGGCAGCAGCAGCGCGGCCAGAATCGCGATGATGGCAATAACCACTAACAATTCAATCAAGGTAAAGGCTGGCCTCTCGGCGCGGATTCGGCAACAGGGCACAGCCTCGGGCGGGGAAGTCATGCTGCAATGTTTATTCATAATTCCATTGATTTTACCGTGGAAGCGTCCGGGGGAGTTTCCCCCGGACACTTCCAAACAGCGTTTCACCCATCTACTCACTGGTTCGATAGAACATACTCTTAGCACCCGCGGCCGGAGTGTACCGAGACGGCCCACCCAAAGAGATGGCCGTGCTGGCCGACGATTGCGCCACCACGTTGGTGACATGATCCACGTTCGTCCCGGCCAGCAAAACTCCCGTGTAGGTGATGACCGGCCCGCCTTCCGTCCGAGCAATGGATATGGTCGGCGTGAACGGCACCGTGCCGGCAATGACGGAGCCTGTCAGAACCGAATTGGTCGGCGACAGCGGATCGGGAGTGCCGGCAATTTTATAAGTAACGTCTCCGTTATAGCCACCGCCTTGTTGGAAGTGCTCGAGCTGCATGTAATACATCTGCCCGGCTTGCAGATGGATCTGGGCCTGGCCATTGGCGTCCTGCTGTGGCCAGAAGTTGTTGGTCAGAATGCACTCCGTAACCTGTGAGAGCGCGTTGCCCCAATTCGCCTGATCGGTGGCGCCGACAGGGCCGCCGGACGCGCCGGAGCTGTCGTAGTAGGCCACGATGAACTGATCGGAGCGGTTTTGTACGCAGGCGGTTGCCGGCGACTGCCCCGACACCGAGTTATCCCAAACGTAACCCGTGGTGCTGGCAGGCGCGGTAGCCGTGCCGTCTCCACGATGGGGGCTGCCCGGTCCCGGATATTCGTCACAGATATTCGTCCATTCATCGGCGCCGTTCCAATACGAGTCACACGCGATATAACGCAGGTTCTCGGGAGTGGCATCGGTGCTCAAGGACAACCGGCCGCCATCGTCGCAGGCGATGAAGAACACATAATTGGTCGTGACTGGCGGAACGAACCAGCCAAAGAGTTTGCTTCCCCAATCGTCGCCCACGTAGCCATCCGAGCCCATAATGGTGACTCCGGTGGTCGGACCATCCCAGGAGCTCAGCGCCATGGTTTGCAGCACGTACGGATTGGGATTCGCCGGGACGAAGTTGCCGAAATAGTCCTGGGCCAACAAGGCGCCAGGATACGCCCAAGCCTCCCAGTTGGCTGTCCCCGACTCGATGAGATCCGTCCAGAAGGTTACGTTGGTCGTGCCCAGGAGTCCGCCTACGACATTCGTCACGCCGGTGATGGTCAATGTAACTTTGGTTCCCAGAGGCAAGGGTGAGGTCTGCAGTTCGACCTGGGTCCAGGTTCCCTCGTTGACGACGGTGACATTGGAAATGACAATTCCGTTGTTGAAGGAGTAATTGTTCGAGTTGCCCACGCCGTTGAGATTGGCTTCGTTGAAAGCCACCACGAAGGTGTTTTGGTCCTGGAGCGGTTGCGCGCTGGTCAATTGCGGATTGGGCAACGTGGTGACCGTGATGGCAACGGAAGTGCTGACCGACCCCCAAGTGCCGCTGGGATCCGTGGCCACGCACGAGTAGGTTCCCGCGTCGCTCGGCGCGGCGGTGGCGATGTTGTAATTCTGCGACGTCGCGCCGTTGATCAGTGCGCCGTTTTTATACCATTGGTAATTGAGCGTGCCGTAGAGAGGCGGCGCAGAGCCTACCGGCCACGACCAGGTATTGGCCTCCACCGCCAGGTTGGTCATATTGATGGCGTATCCGGTGTAAGTCGCAGCCAAAGGGGAGACCGCAATACGTCCGGGATCGAGTCCGACGACCTCAGCGAAGTTGGTGCTGGCGCGGAAGCCAAAGACATAGCACGGGAACTGGCCATTCTCGAACAGCAGCATGCGTGACATCGCGCCGGTGAAATTAAACGAATAGCTGACGTCGTACGTGATGTTGGTGGTGGTGTCCACCGTCATATTCGAGGTTCTTTCACCAGCAATTTGGGTCCCGCAATAGTACTTGGCATCCAAGGTGGCGGTGCCGTTTGCGGATGTCCTGAGGTGACCCAGCAGAACGATATAGTCGGCGGCGAGAGCGCCAACAGTATTCGTCGCGAAGGCATTGATATGATACGGCCCGGCGGTGAAATTGGTCTGTGAATAAGGGAAGGTCGGCCCGGGATCAGCCGGATTTGCGCTCGGATCCAATATCGGATTATAAGCCGTGGAGTTGAGATTGCCGGCCTGCCCCAACGTGCCTTGGGAGATATAAAGCGCCTTGCTGACGTCCGTTTGTCCCTGCCAGGGCAGGCCCGTCGCGTTGGTCGGGCCGATATAGACATTCAGGCCCGTCACGCCGATGGCAACAAAGTCGTCATTGGTGGTGGTGCCGTCGGCAAAACCCAAGCCAACCCATCCCGAGGCCGGGAACGTCACGTATTGGGAATCGAGCGACCCGGCTGAACCGTTCCAGGGCATATTGGCGATGGTCATCGTGAACCAATACTCGCCCGCAGCTTGAAAATCGATGTAGCATGAAGGATCAAGCTGCCGCGTCATGAAATCCCCCGCAGTCCAAAAACTGCCCTGACCGGGGACCGGGAAGAAGCTGAAGCCATTGTTCTGCTGAACCATGGCGCCGTAGGACCCGTCAAGTGAGCAGGGCAACCCCATGGCGTCGCTGCCGACCAGGGGGTCGTTTTGAAAGCCTTGACGAAACGCCATGATCTCGCAATTCGTCACCTCCGCCGGGTTGACCATCCATGGCGCCGAGGCGGTGAAACCCACCGAAGAAGTGTCGTTCGTCACCACTGTGTTGGCGGGAATTTGGTCGCCGGGCGGGAGGTCATCCCACAGTTCGCGGACCCAGAGGCTGGCCTGAGCGGGAGGCTGAAGGTTGGCCCGAAGGTTGTCGAGATACATTGTTCCCGCGCCGCCACCGCCCGTCGTGAAAAGCAAGCTGGATGGCAACGTTGGATTGGCCATCAGTGCTTGCCTGATCGACGCCGGCACCGTCATGGTTAAGGTAGTCTGTCCGCCGAGATTCGCCGCCAGGCCCCACGTATTCGAGATGGACATAATCCCCGCCCCGTTCGGCTGGTTCACAAAAAAGTTAAACACCAGGCCCCAGCCAAAATTGCCCGCAGGCACATAAACATCCACGCTCAGCGTCGAGGTTCGCATCAATATCTGAGTCAACGCAGCGCTCGAGGCGCTTTGCAGATCGGGGGATTTGCCCGACGTATCCCAAATGTAATTCCCGGCGAGGTTGTTCACAATCAAACTGTACTTTCCGGCAGTGACGCCAGCCGTGGTGCTAAAGCCGCCCAAGGCGTAGTCGCTCGTGTTAACAACGGTCCACCCCTCGTTGGAATTCTCCCAGGAATCGATGGGGATAATTTGCGCTGGCGCACTTGAAATGCCCGCAGCGAGCATTCCGATTAGAGCTAGAACAGTTCTTTTCATAGGTTTTGCGGGTTGTGGTGTTTTGTATTTAATGGTTAGCGAAGTTGTCGTCCCATGGCTGGCAGACGACCCGGTCGGCGCGCGAAACGGTCGCAGCCGACAACGGCAACAAGGCGGTGCGTGCAATGATTCGGCTTCTCATGGCGATTGCGGGCTGTGGTCGTGTTATCTTGGTCAAAACCCCGATACTCAAATAATGGTTACTCGCAACATCTTGCTGGAGGAGGAGCCTACCCTCTCTGCGTGAGGCGGGGAAATCGTCAAAATTCACGAGGGACCGGCGTGCCCGGATTCCCCTTGTCCAGGAACCCCGAACTCGGGTACAATGCGGCTGTGCCCTCTGGACAACCATCCTCGGGGAAAACCAGGCAACGGGCTGCGTTATGGACAGGGAACGCGCCGGGCGGTTCCATCATGTCGGGGGGGACAGGCCTTCGGCATCATGTGAATTCACTATACGACAATTGGCCCGAGTGGTGTAGAAAGGAGCTGACGTGAGTATCGGAGTGTCTATAGTTGAAGACGACGCGTCTGTTCGCGAGATTCTGTCTGGTTGGCTGGCGCAGGCCCCGGACCTGCGTTTTGTCAGCGGCTACGGCAGCGCCGAAAGCGCCCTGGAGGGGCTTCCGGAAGAGCGACCCGACGTGGTCCTAATGGACATCAGCCTCGGCGGGATGAATGGCATCGACTGCGTCCGGCGGCTGAAGCCGATCCTACCCCAGACCCAGTTTGTCATGCTCACGGTGTATGAGGATGCCGATCACTTGTTCAACGCCCTGACAGGGGGCGCTACCGGTTATTTGCTCAAGCAGACCCGGCGCGAGGAACTCTTCAGCGCCGTCAAAAACGTTCATGCGGGCGGCTCTCCCATGAGCAGCAACATCGCCCGCAAGGTGGTCCAATCCTATCAACGCCCGCTGCCCTCAAATACCGACGTCGAGGGCCTCACCCCCCGCGAATGGGAGGTGCTGCAGTTGCTCGCCCGGGGCGATCTCTACAAGGAGATTGGTGAAAGCCTCGGCATCAGCGTGCCCACCGTTAATGCTCACATCCGGCGGGTTTACGAGAAACTCCACGTCCGCTCCCGCGGCCAGGCCGTCGCTCGCTACGTCCAACTCCCTCCCCGCCAGACATCGCCCGTGGCAGCCAGAACCCGGTAGCACGCCGCTATCGCCGGCCCGCGGGTGGAAGCGGCCGCGTCCGGCGCCCAATGGGTGCTGGTCTATTCTGGACGGGGATTGCCTGCAGCCGGTTGCGCGCGACGGATGCGACCGGCAAGGAACTGCCGGCCAGGATTAAAAGGCATATAACCCGTTTTTTAAAGACCTCCCGTTCCGGCTGCTCCCGGGCGGAGATGCGCAACGGGCCTCCGAGGAGGCTTTGGTTTGTCGAGCCGCCTGGAGTGTCTTTCTAAGCGGGCCACCAAGACTCAAGCACCGTCTCTTACCTTCACTTCGGTCCTTTGGGTGTTCCCAGGATCTCCGGCGGATGGAGGACATGGCGCAGCAGGCGCAGTAACTCGTAACTGGAAAACGGCTTGGCAAGTATCGGGATGTTCAGATCCTCGATTCCCTTGACCCCGGCCTGTTCGAGCAAGCCGGTAATTCCCACGATGATGAGTTGCGGGTCCATCCCCTTCAGAGCGGAGATCATAGCGGGCCCGCTCATGTCAGGCATCATCATGTCGGTCAGAACCGCGCGGATCTTGGCGCGGTGGAGGGAAAAGAGCCTCAAGCCTTCCGCCCCCTGACTGGCGGTGAGAACACGATACCCCTGGGTTTCAAGCGTCATCTGCACGACGTGCCGCACAGCCTCTTCATCATCCACCACCAGGATCACCTCGGCGTTGGCGTGTGGAAGGGGCGCCCCATAGCCATTAGCGGTCTCATCCGGAGCTTCCGGCGAGGCTGGGAAGAAGAGCTCGAAGGTGGTGCCACACCCCAGCTTGCTGTCTACCCTGATGAAACCCGCGTGACCGCGCACGATCCCCATCACGGTGGCAAGTCCCAGGCCGGTGCCCTTGCCGAATTCCTTGGTTGTGAAAAACGGATCGAAGACTCGATTCAGATTCTCAGGCGCGATTCCCGTGCCCGTGTCGCTGACGGTCAGGCAAACATAGGCTCCAGGCCGCACCTGGGTTTTGGCGGCTGCAGACGCTTCATCCACTTTCACATTTCTTGCTCCAAGGGAGAGAGTGCCGCCATCCGGCATCGCATCCCGGGCATTGACGCATAGGTTCATCAGCACCTGATGCAGTTGCGTGGCGTCGGCCAGCAATGGCCACACTTCCTCGGGCGCGGCCACCGTCGGAATGATATTGCGCGGGAATGTTTCCCGAATGATCTTGCTCATCTCGTTCAGCAGGTGGCGAATCCGCAGGGGGATGCGAGCGCCGGGCTTTCCGCGGGCAAACGCAAGCAGTTGTTTGATGACGTCGGCCGCGCGCTGGGTGCATGCTTCCATCGTGTCCATCAACGCGCGGCTTTCCGCGTCGTGGACCGCTTCACGGAGGAGCGGCAGGGCCATCATTACGGGAGCCAGGATATTATTCAAATCGTGGGCGATGCCGCTGGCCAGGGCCCCGATGCCTTCCAGGCGCTGAGCGCGCAGAAACTGCTCCTCAAGCTTCTTCTGCTCGGAGATGTCCGTCGAGATGATCAGCACTGACTTGGGCCGGCCTTCCTCATCGCGCACGAGGGTCCAGCGGCTCATGACAGTAAAGGCATGTCCCGCTTTGGTTGTCAGCTTGAGTTCTCCCATCCAACAGCCTTCCTCCATCAGCCTGCGGTTGGCAGCGTCAAAGACAGAAGGCGCGATGTGCACCAGGTCGACGGCCGATTTGCCAATCGCTTCGGCGGCGCTCCACCCGGTCAGCCGCTCGCAGGCCTTATTCCAGTACTGCACGCAGCCGTCTATGCCTCGCACGGCTATTGCGTCCTGGGCGAGATCCAACAACTCGGCCTGGGCGCGGATTTGATTCTCCGCCCGCTTTCGTTCCGCCAGATCACGCTCCAATTGGCGATTGGCTCTCTCCAACTCCTCCATTTTGTCTTCCAATTTGTGGATGAGCACTTCGCTGTACTCCCGCAGGTATCTCGCCTCCTCCTCCTGAGGAGCCGCGACGGGTATGCGGCCAGGCGCGGTCGCGGCCTCGCCGATCGGCGCGGCCACGCCGCCGGCTGAGGCCCGGGCCAACACCTGCCGGAGCCGCGCGACAAATTCGTCAGGCTCGGCGGGTTTGAGGATGAAAGCATCGGCGCCAAGACGCAGGGCCAGTTGCTCGTCTTTAGGCTCGGTGTAGGTGGCTGTATAGACGACGAATGGAATCGCCTTCAACCGGGCTTCCGCTCGCCACTGTCGCAGCAATGTGTAGCCATCCATTACCGGCATGAGCAGGTCGGAGACAATGAGCTGCGGCGGGTTCCGCAGGGCCTTGTCGAGGGCCTCAGCGCCCTGACAGGCGGTCTCAACCTCATAGCCGCTGCCGCGCAAGAGCGTCAGGAGAAGATAGAGGCTTTCCTCGCGGTCATCTACGATCAGGACTCGTGTCATAGCTTTGTCGTTATTGGAGGGATGGGAGGAAACGTTCGATCTCCGCCACGAACGTAGCGGGGTTAATCGGCTTCTCAATGTAGCCGTTGCAGCCGGCCCCCAAAGCTTTTTCCCGGTCTCCCACCATGGCGTAAGAGGTGACCGCGACGATGGGGGTGTTCCGCAACAACGGATTTTTTCGCAATTCCCGGGCCACTGCGTAACCATCCATCAACGGCAATTGAATATCGAGCAAAATGAGCGCAGGCTGGACGGTGCTGGCCAGTTGAATGCCAGCCGGGCCATCGGAGGCGGACACCACCACATACCCATGCCTCTCCAGCAGGAAGGTGGCGAGATAGCGATTCTGCGCGTTGTCCTCAATCAGAAGGATGGTTGGTTTCATGGTTTGTTCTGGTAGTGAACGGGAAAGACAAAACTGAAAGCGCTTCCCTTGCCCCAGGCGCTCTGTACGGAAATTTCGCCACCAAGCAGTCCCGCCAAACGGCGGCAAATGGCCAGCCCCAGGCCTGTTCCCTCGTGCTGCCGGGTCAGGCCGGAGTCAATCTGGCGAAAAGGCTGGAACAGCTTGGTCAGGTCTTCCGGTTTGATGCCGATGCCCGTATCCGTCACCCGCAGGCAAACTGCCGGACAGGACGCGTGCGCCTGCCCGGATCGGAAATCCGGGACCAACTCGGCCCCTAGCGCAACCTCGCCGCGCTCGGTGAACTTGACGGCATTATTGAGAAGGTTGAGGAGCACTTGTTCGACCCGCCGCCGGTCGGTTGCAACGGGGAGCGCGGTTGGCGGCAGTTGCACACGCAAGGCCAGCCCCTTCCTCTCCGCCAGCGGCCTGACCAATTCCGTCACTTTCTCCAGCGAAGCCCGCAGGTCAAAGGGTTCCGCGTAGATCTCAACCTGCCCGGCTTCGATCTTGGAGATGTCCAGCACGTCGTTGATGAGCGCCAGCAGATGCCTCGCGCTGCTCTGCACCATGCCAAGCTGCTTGGCCTGTTCAGCGTTCAAGGGCCCAGTCAGGCCTTGCAGCATGATGCCGGTGAAACCGATGATGGAGTTGAGCGGCGTGCGCAGTTCGTGAGACATGGTCGCCAGGAACGCCGATTTGAGCCGGTCCGCCGCCTCGGCGCGGTCCCGGGCCTCGGCCAGTTCGGTGGTCCGCAGCAGGACGCGCCGTTCGAGGCTGGCCTGCGTGGTCCGCAATTCCTCCTCAACCCGCTTGCGCTCGGTGACATCGGTGGTGACAGCGACCCTGGCGTTTTTGCCTTCGTACACCAGATCATGCGAGCTGGCGACGATGGTGATGAAGGTGCCGTCGCGTTTGCGGTGGCGCCATTCGCCCACATAGGCGTGTCCGCGCAGGTGGGTGATCAGTTCGGCGATTTTCGCCTTTTGCTCCTCGGGATAGAGGTCGGTCAACCGAAGCGCCAGGGCTTCCTCACGACTGTAGCCGTAATGACGAATGAACGCCTCGTTCACGGCCAGCATCTGCAAAGTATCGTGCTCATAAATGAGCATAGGCATTGGGTTGTGTTCAAAGAGGAAGCGGTAACGGATTTCGCTTTCCTGCAGAATTGCCGCCGCCCGCATGCGCTCAGTGATGTCGCGGATGATGGCTACCGAGTACTTCTCACCCTGCACTTCGTAGATGGCGACATTGACTTCCTCATCGAACTCGGTGCCGTCGGTTCGCCGACCGCGCGTTTCGTAGAAATTGGGCACCGCCTCGCCACGAGCGCGGCGGCGGACCCTCTCGGCTATTTCCGGGTGGCAGCGCGGGGCGAGGTGCGTCAGGACGGGTTTGCCAAGGATCTCGTCCAAACTCTTGTATCCGTAAAGCTGAAGGAAGGCCGGATTGGCGAGCACCTGCATCCCCTCTTTCGAAACGCTGATGGCATCGCGGGAAGCATTGAACATTGCCAACAGCTTGGCTTCGCTTTCCCGCAACTCTTTCTCGACCCGCCTTCGCTCCTCCACTATTCCGGCCAAAAAGAGGGCGCCGGTGATGGTCACCCCGTAAAATGAATTCAGCAGCAGGAGTGATTCATTGACCGTTCTCCCCACGAAAGGGCTCGTGCCGCGACTGGTGCCGAGCACCGCGAAAAACGCAATGGCGGCAGACGCGATGGATGCGCCGCGCATGCCGAAACGAAATCCCGCCCAGAGCAATAACGGCAGGAGCCCATATTCGAAGGGTGTATTCCGGAAGAAGACAAAAAAGCAAACCCAGAGTGTCGCTCCCCCCAGCACAGTTGCTTCCAGAATGCGCCAAGCGCTCCTGCGAAAGGGGTGGCGCTGCTGCCACGCCAAAATCAGGGGCGCGGCAACCAGGGTCCCAGCCGCATCTCCCACCCACCAGGTAACCCAGGAGTAGCCGAACCGCTCCCAGGGAACATCCCTTTCCAGTGATAGGGCGAGCACCCCGACGGTGGGGCTGATCATGCAACAGCCAAGCGCGCCAACAGTAACCAGTATCAAAACATTCCGTCCGCTCTGGAGGGGGGATTGGCCCTTGCAGAAACGCCGCACGAGGAATGCCCCAGCTCCCGCGCCGAACATGGCGCCGAAACCAATGAACGAAGCGACCAGTAAGTTCGACAGCACGGTCTGGACAGACAACACCGAGCCATCAAAAAAGGAGAGACCATTCGCGGCAAAAGAGCCGAGCCAGACTCCAATTAGGGCCCTGCGCCCCATAATCATCACGCCAGCAAGAGCTACTCCGGCGGCGGGGAAGATTGGGGAGATATTGCCAGGAGAAATCGTCAACAGAAAACTTAGTTTCGCTGCCACCGCATACACGGCAGCGACCGCCAGGATGGCCCCCGACGATGAAATGAAACGGGTTTTCACGCCTGGATTATTCATAGGTGTTCGTTCACCGGGTCGATGCTGACACAAAGCGGGCTGTAAGGGGGTTGCAGGGAGCGGCGCAGTTCCCTGGACATGGACTGGCTCGTGCTTGGCATCACTGTATGCTGCGGTCATGCTGGAAATGCAAGCCCATTATCACCGAGTTGCCTGCGCCCCTAGCCGGACCAATCTAGTGCGGCGGGGTCCTGCTGACCAGACAAAAGTCGGCGCGCTTTGCGCCGTCTCCGCTCAGTCAAGGCCTGCAGCCCGTCGGACTTGCGAACGCGGCCTGCAAGTAGAGGCGGGACAACCGTTCGGATAATCGTCCGTGGGCTTGTGGCTGCCCCGGACCGGCGGACGAGGCAACCGCGCTCCGATACCGCTCGGCGTGGGGGCCGGGAAACGCGCTACTTGCACCGCACCAGCACGCGCAGGCGCTTGGAGAGGTAGCTGCCGGCGTTGCCGGCAAAGGTCCAGTCGGGGTTGCCCTGGGGCTGGTTGCCGATGCCGAGGTCCGCGGCGCTGCCTTCGCGCCAGTGGTTGAGGGCGAAGAGCGTCTGGCGGGCGTCGTGGTTGTGAAGCTGCATCGAACCGTAGCCGTCGGCCGGATCGGTCGGTTCATCCCCGAAATCATAAACCTGGCCGGAGGCATTGGGCACATTGGCGCTATTGGCCGGCCCGTAATTGTTCGGCCAGAATTCGATGTTGCCGCCGCTCAAATCCATCCCGGTGACAATCCCTTTGACATTGGAATAGACGTTGAGGTGGGAAACGTTTTGCTGGAACCGGGCGCCCGATTGGAAGGTCGGCACTCCAATCTTGTCCAGGCTATCCGTGAAGGCGTCCATTGAGGCGTAGAGGTACTGCATGCTGCCGTCGGCGGCTTGCAGTTCCAGGAAGTAGGCAATCCGGTCGAAGGGTTTTGTGATCCGGGCGCGGTTGTCGGCATCGCAATTGATGGTTTGGCCCAGCTTGCTCAGGTCCAGGTCATAGACGAGTTCGTATTGCTTCGCCTCCGGAGCTTTCAGTGCCAGCAGGTCGCGTTTAGGGACGCTTCCGGCCCGGAACGCGCCGGCGGGCAGCCCCGCCGAGTTGACCAGGTTCGGCTCGGCCAACATGCTCCAGGCAAATCGCATCGCGACGGGATGCTTCACATCGGAGGACGAAAGCACCACGGAAGACCCGTCAATCCGGGCCTCGGCCGGAACAAATCCGCCTTCGTCGGCGTCAAGGATCTCGAACCACGTCAGCGATTTGCCATCCCGGCTGGCCAGGCCGGCGGCAGCGTTGTCAAATGTCACACGCAGCTTGTCGCCTTCGATGGCCATCGCTTTGAACGTCGGCCCGGAACAGACAACGCCCTCCTTATGGTAGGTCTTGGCCAGCGCCAACAAAGCCAGGCGGCGGCCGACCTCCTGTTTGTTGGCCGGATGAATGTCCTTGAGATTGCCGATGTCATTGATCACGGCCATGCCGCAGTTGGGAATGGCCTGCGCGGCGGCGGCCTGGGCTTCCCAGAACTCGCCGATTCGTTCGCCGTTTCCGCCGTAGTTGTAAGGGGCTATTTGGACAAAATAGAAGGGGAAATCGCCTTCGCCCCAAAGCTGGCGCCAGCCGTCAACCAATGCCTTCATCCGCTCAGCGTATAACATGCCTTCCCCGCTGTTCGACTCGCCCTGGTACCAGATGGCCCCGCGCAGCGCGAACGGACAAAGGGGATGGATCATGCCGTTATAGAGCGCGGTGGCGTTTTGCAGATCGTGCGGAGGCAGCAGTTCGGACGGATAGCCCGGCATGGGCGGAACCAGGGTGCAACGAGCCAAGGCTTGGCGAGCAGCGGCCAGCCATTGCTCGGTTTCTTTCAGCGCTTGCTCGAGCCGCCGCTGGTGCAAAACAGAATGCGGGTCGCCCAATTGCACCAGTTCATACTCCCGCTTCAAGGCCGGAACGGCTGCAAATCCTTCAGGCGGCGTCCAGGGTTCGATGCGCGTGCCGCCCCAGGCGGAGTCAATGAGGCCGATGGTCACGCCCCCAAGCTCCCGCCGCAATTGCCGGCCGAAGTAATAGCCGACGGCTGAGAACCCGTTCCATCCGCCCTCGGCCACGGTCTCGGGAGAACAGACTTTCCAAGCCGCTTCAATATTGGTCTGCGACTCGGGCAGCCATCGCTTGGGAACCATCAGCAGTCGGATGCCGGAATCATTGGCCGCGGCGATTTCCTGTTTGCCGTCGCGGGCGGCGCCGATCCCCATCTCCATGTTCGATTGGCCGGAGCACAGCCATACTTCGCCAACCATCACATCGTCAAAGCGGACGGTGCTCGATCCACTGACAACCAGGCTATAGGGACCGCCCGCTTTCCTGGCTGGCAAGACAGCTTTCCACTCGCCGCGTTCATTGGCGCCGACCTGGACCTTGGCTTCGGCCAACTGGACAGTCACCGTCTCGCTGGGTTGGCCCCAGCCCCATACCACCACAGGCATCTCCTGCTGCAAAACCATGTGGCTGGAGAACACTCGTGGCAGACACACCTCGGCCAAGGCCCGCATAGGGCTGGTTCCTGTCAGTCCGAGAATCAAGGCCGCGAGCACTGGAGCAGACGCGCGTTTTATTGAAGAAGTAGCCATAGTTGCTGGCGGCAGTGTAGCCACTCGAGCTCAAAACGAAAGCCCGAAAACATCCGGTCCTATCAGGATTCGCGACCTGCCCATGGCCGCCCCTACCCCAGCACTTCCCCAAGGAACATGTTATTCTGCCTCTCCTCGCCGAGGGTGGTCGCGGGGCCATGCCCGCCGAGGAGTCGCGTGTCCGCCGGCAGTTCCATCACCCGCCGCAACGACGCCTCCATCTGCCGGTGATTCGAATCCGGCAGGTCCGTCCGCCCAATAGATCCGCCGATGATCAGGTCGCCGCCGATGAGCAGTTTCTCAGCCGGGAAATAGTACGCCACGTGCCCCGGTGAATGGCCCGGAGTATGGATAACGCGGACCTCCAGCGAGCCGATTTTAAGCACCTGATTATCGCTCAGGCTCCCGTTCGCCTGGAATGGAGGGATGACCAGCGGCACCCCGAACATCCGGATCTGAGCCTCCGGATTTCGCGCCTTGGGCTCATCAAGCGGATGCACCAGGAATCTGGCGTCGGGGAATCGTTCCCTCACCACGGCATGATCCGCAAAATGATCGAAATGCGCATGGGTCAGCCATAATCCCGCCAGGTTCCATCCGCGTCCGGCCGCTTCATCCAACAGCGGCCCGGCCGTATGGTCCGGCGCGTCAAACATCACGGCCTGCCTGGCGGCCTCATCCGCCACCAGGAAACAATTCGTCATCGCAATCCCGCCTGCATTTGTTAACACGATCATGCAGGTAGGGTAATCGGCATCCGACGAGATGGAAAGTTCGCAACCCTTGCTTTTGGGCCGGCAGCCCAATAGGTTGTGCGCGATGAGCAGTTCAACAGACAAAACCCATTGCAAGCCATGAGCAAGCCGAAGCCAAAATCCGCTCCGGCCAAAAGCGGCGCAGGCGCTTCGGCCCCACAGGATGCAAGACTGGAGGGGTTGCGCCGTGAGATCGACCATGTGGACGCGCAACTGGTTGAGTTGCTGGCCCGGCGGCAGCGGGTGATCCAGCAGGTTGCCGAGGTGAAACAATTGCAGGGCCTGCCCACCTCGCACCCCGCGCGCGAGGAAAACCTCATCTCAGCCCGGCGCGCCCAGGCGCAGCAGGCGGGGCTGGACCCGGACTACGTCGAGGATCTCTTTCGCACCCTGTTGCGGCACTCGAGGGTCGGCCAATTGCACACGCTGGGGCGGCGGGGCGTGCGCCCCGGGGCTAAGGTTCTCATCGTGGGCGGCTGCGGCCAGATGGGCCGTTTTTTCGTCCAGTGGTTCACCCAGTCGGATTACGAAGTGCGCGTGCTGGATCGGGAGGACTGGCCTCGGGTAAAAGACCTGACGGCCGGCATCGAGCTCTGCCTGCTGGCGGTCCCCATCGACATTACTCCGGCGATAGCGGGGAAGATCGCCCCCTGCCTGCCCCAAGGTTGCGTGCTGGCGGACATCTGCAGTTTGAAGGCCGCGCCGATGGCGGCGATGCTCAAAGCCTATGATGGCCCAGTGCTCGGCCTGCACCCGCTTTTTGGCCCGGCAACCGCCACGATGGACAAGCAGATTGTGGTGGTCAGCCCGGGCCGCGACGCCGCGCGTTGCGATTGGCTGCTGGAGCAGTTGACGATTTGGGGGAACGTGCTGGTCGAAACCCCGCCCGAAGAGCATGACGCCATCATGGGCATCGTGCAAGCGCTTCGCCACTTCGCGACTTTTACCTTCGGCCAGTTTCTTCATTCGCGCGGAGTGCCGATTTTGAGGACGCTGGAACTGTCGAGCCCGATCTACCGGCTGGAGCTGGCCATGGTGGGCCGGCTCTTCGCGCAGGACCCTTCGTTGTATGCCGAAATCGTATTTGCCACCCCCGACCGCCAGAGGATGCTCAAAGACTACATCCAGTCGCTCCAGAGAAACATGGAGATGGTGGATCGCGGCGACAAGGCGGAGTTCATAGCGCAGTTCCGCAAGATCTCCGAATGGTTCGGACCTTTCAGCGAGCAGGCGATGCGCGAGAGCACGTTCCTGGTCGAGAAACTGGTCCACCGATTCTGACCGGGCGTGGCGGAGGGTTTAAGACGTAAAACGTAAGGACGTAAAACGTAATGACGCAACGCCCAGCGTGTGCCCCTCGCCCCCTTACATTTTACGTTTTACGTCTTTACGTCCTGCCTTTACGCCTCGCGCCTCTAGCGTTGATCTCCGGCAAGCTCCACGTGATACACCGGCACGCCTCCGGGCATGCGCGTGACCGTGACGGTTTGAGCCGCGGGCGGGGCGGCCGGTTTCTTGGCGGCCACCGTTTCCGGAGTGTAGCGATAGGGCTGGGGTTCCGGCACCCAGTGCCCGGCTCCAGGCGCGCGAGGCACCCAGGAAGGCGCCGGCGGCGCAGGGGCCGGAGCCGGTGGGGGATCCGCAACGTAAGCGGGAGCCGGGTTCCAGCCATAGGCCGGATACCTGTACCCATAATACCCGCAATCCCATGCCGAACAGCCGTAGAAGCCGCAGCCCAAGCCGACACCGACTCCAAACGAGAGGCAGGGCACACCGATACCGATATGAAAGCCCACGCCGCAGGCGCGCGCCTCAAAACTCGCCGCGCCCGCACCCAGTGCCAGGGCGACACAACAGACTAAACGCACGGTCTTCATAATGCCAAACTAGCTTTACTTTACTGCCGGACGCCGTTGAGGTCAATAGCTGGCGGACCCCGATTTGACAGTTGACCCGGGCGGCGGGGGTTGTTAGTTTTCGCGGCCCGTTGAATTACGGAAGATTATGCGACACACCATCTCAGTACTCGTGGAGAACAAGTTCGGCGTGCTGACGCGCGTGGCGGGACTTTTCAGCGGCCGCGGCTATAACATCGACACCCTCAATGTCGCGCCGACGGCCGATCCCACGGCATCGCGCATGACCATCGTCACTCGAGGCGACGACGCCACCGTGGATCAAATCGTCAAGCAGCTCAACAAGCTGACCGATGTGATGAAGGTCATGGATTTTCGGGAGGGCGAATACGTTGACCGCGAGCTGGTGCTGGTGAAAGTGGTGGTCGATTCCAAGACCCGGGCTGAGGTGATGCAGATCACCGACATTTTCCGGGCAAAGATCGTTGATGTGCAGCCCAAGAGCCTGACCATCGAGGTGACGGGAGACGAGAGCAAAGTCGAAAAGTTTCTCAACCTGATGAAGAGTTTCGGGATCACGGACCTGACCCGGACCGGCAAGGTGGCGCTGCCGCGGAAATAGCTTTGACCGGCGGCAATCCGCCGGTAGGATGAAACACGAACTCAACAAAAAGAAAACGTTATGGCAATTATTGATTTTGGCGGAACCAAAGAACCGGTAGTCACGCGGAAGGAATTTCCGATGGCCAAGGCTCGCAAAGTGCTCAAGGGCGAAACCATCGCCATTCTCGGCTACGGCGTGCAAGGGCCCGCGCAGTCGCTCAACCTGCGGGACAACGGGTTCAAAGTAATCATCGGCCAGGCCAGCTCCTTCAAACGGGACTGGGATCGGGCCATCAAGGACGGCTGGGTGCCGGGCAAGACCTTGTTCGAACTCGACGAGGCGGTGCGGCGCGGCACCATCATCCAAATGCTGGTTTCGGATGCGGCCCAGCGGGCCATCTGGCCCGCGGTTAAAGCGAATTTGAAAGCCGGCGACGCCCTTTACTTCTCGCACGGCTTCTCCATTGCCTACAAGAAGCTGACGGGCGTGGTTCCCCCGAAGAACGTCGACGTCATCATGGTGGCGCCGAAGGGCTCTGGCTTGAACGTGCGCCGCAATTTTCTGACTGGCGCGGGCATCAACTCCAGCTACGCCGTGGGCCAGGACGCCACCGGCCGGGCCGCGGATCGCTGCATGGCGATCGGCATTGGGATCGGCTCGGGCTATCTCTTCCCGACCACCTTCGAGCACGAGGTGTTCAGCGATCTGACTGGCGAGCGCGGAGTGCTGATGGGCGCGCTGGCAGGCATCATGGAGGCGCAATATGACGTGCTCCGCTCCCACGGCCACAGCCCCAGCGAAGCTTTCAACGAAACCGTCGAAGAGCTGACCCAAAGTCTTATCCGGCTCGTGGATGAGAACGGGATGGATTGGATGTACGCCAATTGCTCGGCCACCGCCCAGCGCGGGGCGCTGGACTGGAAGCCGCAATTCAAAAAAGCGGTGTTGCCGGTGTTTAAAGATCTCTACCAGCGGGTCAAAAACGGCAAGGAATGCGCCCGCGTGCTCTCGGCCTGCGGCAAAGCCGATTACCAGCAACAGTTGGCCAAGGAACTCGGCGCCATCCGCGACTCCGAAATGTGGCAGGCAGGCAAGGCCGTCCGCGAGCTCCGTCCCAAGGAGTCGGCGCGGCTCATTGCCAAAGGCACCAAGGGCATCGGCGGAAGAGCCTCAAACTGAACCGCCCGAAGCCGCGAAGGTTTCAAAAACTCCCCTCACCCCACCCTCCTCGTCAAATCAGGGCTGGGGTGAGGTTTTTTTGTACCCTCGCATCCCCCCAATACCCGGCAACTCAAACTCCTGTATGGTGTTAAAAGTGAGAGACGCTATACTGACATGATGAAGCATCGTGGAATAATATCGATGGGGATTCTGGGCGGGGCTCTCTGGTGCGCGAGCGCCAGGGCGCTGGCGCCGGGATCATCCCATAATCAATACCAGGATATTCCGGAGCGAAATCTGTTTGGTTTGAGGCCGCTGCAAACAGTGGCTTCACCGACACAGGAAGCCGCGCCGCCGCCCAAATTGATTTTGACGGGGATTACGACCATCCTGGGCAACAAACGAGTGCTCTTGAAGGCGGCAATGCCAGGGGCGAAGCCGGGCGAGCAGGGCAAAGAAGAGTCGTATGTCCTCGCCGAGGGCCAGCGGGAAGGAGATATCGAAGTGCTTCAGATCGATGAGCTAAGCGGTTCCGTGAAGGTGAACGATTTTGGCACGATTGTCACGCTGACCTTCGAGAAAAACGGCGTCAAACCCCCGGCTGGTCCGGGGCCGGCCCCCAACGCGCCGGGAACACCGCCTCCCTCAGGCGCGGCTCCCGTGCCGGCTTTTCGAGCCGGGTTGAGGTCCCTCCCGACACGCACGCCACGGATGCCGGCCATGGGGACTGCCCCGCCGGCGCCGGATGCCGCCATGGCGCCCAACCCGGCGGCCGGGCCGCTGCCTCCCACCGGTGTTTCTTCCACAGGCCTGCCGCCAGCCGCATCGGCGGGGACGCAGTCGGAAGCAGCGGTGAATGAGGCAGACCTGTTGTTGATGGAATTGCAGAAGGCAGCCACGGCAGAGAGCCGGAATGCGGGCGCTGGACCGGAGGCTGCGCCGCCGCAGAATTACCTGCCGAGACCTGTCCCCTTGATGCCGCAGTAAGCCCCCGGCCCTCCAGGAACTGCCCTCGTAGCGGCGGCTCGAAAGAGACTATCTCAAAACTTATCCTGGACCATCAAATCCATCTTCCCACTTCGTCAAAACCCGCCATGCCGAATTCTGGAGTGATGTTTTTCCCGGTCCCAGAGCTCGGAGACAGTTTCCGGAAGAGCCCCGCCGCTCTTTGTATTCTGTTTCCAGCGGCGCTCTCGCGAGACGCCGCCACGAGGCCGGGATTCAAAGCGCCAACGCGAATCGGGGAGCCAATCCAGGCCGGATGTCCAGGTCCCCGGGAAGGTGCTGTCGCCTAGGATCCCGACCCCTTGGGATCCTGTCTCAGCGTTAATGCTGTTGGAACAGGACTTCGCCGCTCTGGTTGGTGCCCAGGAAGAAGCCGTAGCCGGCTCCGAGGTTGGTCATCACGATGCCTTGGAAGGAGATGGGCTTCTTGCTCGAAGGATTGATGACATGGCCCGAGAAGAGACCCGATTGCAGGGAGATTGACACGCTGGTGCGGTTGGTGCTCGAGACGCTGTTGTTGAAGTTCAGCGTCACAAAGTTCGTCATGTTCTCGGCTAAATCGCCTCCGGTAAGCACGACCTCACCTAGATTGAAAGGCAGCACAGTCGTTTCAGAGGGTGGACGCGCATAAAATGAGCCCAGAACGCTCACGGCGTTGGAGCTCGGTTGGATGATAAAGCCTTCGGGGTAGTACTTTGTGTTGGGCAATGCCGGCTTCAGCCACGTCAGGTCGCCGGTCAGGGCGGAGCCCGGTGGATCCCCAACAGTGATCCAGCTCAACACCATGCCCTGGCCACTGTAAAGCGGAACATAAAGCGGCCATTCGCCGTCCGGTCCCAGGTACGATCCCTGCGTGAACTTCGTGCCGTCCGCCAGGGTGCCGGACAACTGAATGGTCCCCGTCTTGCTCACCGACATCGCGCCGTAACTGTCTCCTACCGGCCCTAAGCCTGAGGAGTCGTCGGTGCCGGGAATGATCATCGTGTATTGGCCTTCCTGGCTCGGGACGTTGTTCGCGCTGAAGCTGGCGCGAAAGGCCAGCAGGTCCGCCGAGAGATCCTCACCGTCGACGGTAGCGACTGAGACCAAACCGGTCACTTGATCCACAGTGCCCGGGAAACTCATATCAACCTGGATGGAGCTATGATTCCGATTGGTGACGACCTTAGAGCTGGCGTTGCCGTTGGTGTCGAATTGCCCGCTGATGGAATAGCGGGTGCTGCCGAGCTGGAGCACGCCGCTGTACTTGCGTTGGGCGGTGGTGCTCAGCGTGAATGAGCCAGAACTGTTGGTGTCCGGCGGCGAGGCGTTAGGATCGGAGAAAAGACCGTAGTAGGTGCCTTTGACAAAGGTTAGAGGCGAGAGATAAACGGGCACGAGTGTCAAGTCTCCCCTCATATAGATCTCCACGGTCGCGGTGCTGGCAACAGGCGTGCCATCCTCCAATTGCCAGCTCTGGAAAACACTTGCGTTAATACTTGCCGGCACGCTAAGCCTGACCAGTACATTGCTATAGTAATACAAGTTGCCGTACGTCGGATCCGTATTCCCGTAGTCGTCGGCCGGGCTCACGGTGATACTGAATCCGTACGGGACATTGGCTGTATCCACGCTCAGGGCGTACTCGGGGATCGGCTGCCCGCCCTGAACGACGAGGAATTGGTTGGTCTGAGAGAAGTCGGTAATGAAAATGACCCCCGTGCGGCTGTTGGTGGACGGATTGGCGGTCACGCTGTACTGCACGGGGGTGGCGCCTCCCCCGCCGCTCGGGGTAAGAATTTGAATCCAATTCGTGGAAGCGACGGCCTCCCATTCACATGCGCCGGAATTGGTCACGTAAAACAGGTCGTTGGTCGCATCGGAGTCCAGGCTCACGCTGTTGGAATCAAAAGTATAGGTGCAGGGAAGCAAGGTGAGCGAGGCGACGTCGCTGGTGATGACGCCAAAGGCATTGGAGATGATAACCGCATAGTTGGCCGCAACCACGTTGGAAAGGGTCGTCAGGGAGGTTCCGGTGGCGCCAACCAACGGCACTGTATTGCTCGTCCATTGATACGCCAGCGGGTCAGTGCCGACGGCCGTTACCGAGAACACGGCATTAGAGCCCTCTCCAATCGACAGGCTCTGGGGCTGGACTTGGATTTGAGGCGAACCTCCCAGGATTGGTGTCGCATCCAGGACCACCACCCCGTTATCCGCGGTCGCGGCATAGACATAGTCCCCTGCGACATCGACACCCCGGGCATCGCCGACCAGGCTGGTCCCCACAAGCTGGATGTTCGCCGGATTGCTTGTGTCAAAGGCGAGCATGCCGTTCGTGCCATCGGCAACGAACACGTAGGCGCCAGAAACCGCCAGTCCGTAGGCCGAACGCGACGTATTGGCCGAGCCGATCACCACCGGATTGGTGGGATTTGCCAGGCTCACCACCTGCAGGCCGGCGTTGGTGGCCGCGAGATAAGCGAGGTTGCCCGAAATCTGGACCCCCAGGACGGGAGCGCCAATGGCGCAGTTGGTAACCCATGTTGGATTCGACGGAGTGCTGATGTTGAAGACATTCAGGCCGTTGACGGCGTCTCCCACGTAGGCATAGTTTCCCGAAACGCAGACGGATCGGGCGTCTTTAAGATCGGTCACCACATTGGTGGAGGGAGGGTTAGTCAGGGCACTGAGACTGACAACCTGGAGACCGTTGGTCCCCGAGGCAACGTAGGCATAGCCGGAGGCAACAAAGCATCCCAGCGCCGGCGCCACCGCGGCATTGGTAACCACCGGAGCGGGGCTCGATGGAGTCGTGACATCAACCACTTCGAGGCCCGAGGCGCCGCAGGAAACCAACGCCTCCGTTCCCGTGATAAAGACCGACAGCGCGGGATTGGCTATGGCGACCGGAGGATTTGTAGCCAGACTGCCACCACCAATCGTCGCGGTTTGCAGGAAACCGGGACCACCGTTGGTGCTGGTCAATGTGATGTACGCGTTCGTTCCCGCAACGTGGACGCTTGTGGCCTGATATGCGGGGACAGCGACCGTGGCATTGGAACTCATCGAGACGACGGCCAATTGCGCATTGGAACTGATAACACCGCCTAGCAGGTTGGTCACGAGAACCGTATAGGTTCCCGAATCGGCGAACTGGGCGGCGGTTATGGCGTATGCGTTGCCATTGGCGCCGGGAACACTAACCCCATTTCGCTGCCACTGGTAGGAGAGCGCACCTCCGATAGCAGCCACGCTGAAGGCCGCATTCTGGCCTTGGGTGATCGTCAGGCTGCTGGGCGCAGGCTGCGAGGTGATGGAAGGGGCGGCGGCAACCACGGTAAGAGTGGCCGGAGCGCTAAGAAAACTGATGCTATTCTCGCTATCTGGGGGCGCGTCCGAAATCTGGACGTAATAGGTTCCTTGGTTGGTCGTTGAGGCGGAGAAGGTATACGGTGCGGTTGAACTCGGCGTTGCCTGCCCCTGGGCCGGGCTCCCGTTGAAAAACCACTGGTAGGTCTTGGAGGAGGACCCGACGACGTTGACGGAGAAGGTCACCGTGCTATTGGCGGCCACCGTTTGACTGGCAGGCTGAGAATTGATCTGGTCCACATAGAGTGTGCCCACCGCACTGGTGACGCTCCCGTAATTGTTGGTGATGACGAGGGTGTACGGCCCGGAGTCGTTCGTCGTCGGACTGCTGATGACGTAACTGGCGTTGGTTGAAGTGTTCCCCAGGGTCAGCGCGCCGGGACCAACCAGGTTGGTGCCATTCAATTGCCATTGATAATTGAAAGGCGGGTCACCCGTAGCCGAGGCGTTGTTGGTCACCGGGTTGCCCGCATAGACGATCAGGTTGGTCGGAGACGCGTAAAGGCCAGGAACGAAATGCACGATCTCCGGCGGGCTAAGCACCGTGCCGTAAATATTGGAGACAATCACCTGATACCCGCCCAAAGCGAGGACGCCGCGGTTCAGGTTGGTAACGCCCGGGACAGTGTAGAAGGGACCGTTGGTAGCGGGCACATTCGTGCCGTTATAGAACCAGTAGTAGTAGAGCGGAGAGTCGCCCACGGGAAACACCTGAAAGGTGACGGGGTCACCGTAGGTTGGGTAGGCATAAAACAGCGGGTTCGTCGCATTCGGAATGAAGGGCGGGCCGATTTCGTAGGCGCCGATGTCGCACCCGCGTTTGCCGCCTCCCGGCCGCGGGGCGCCGCGCTCGTCGAAGGTGATGACATAGTTGGTGGTATTAGTGTTGATGACGCCGTAAGCCGGGCTGTTCTGATTGAATGGCGCGATCGTAACCATGGCGCTGCCGTCCAGGTTAGTCGGCCCGCCGTTGGCGGCCATCGCCTTGATCTGCGGATCGAGGTTCAGGCGGCTCATGCCCCGGAAAGAAGATGGCGTACTATCCGAACTCAGGTTGTATCCCGCATCCGTGATGGAGCCGTGGGCATTAGCTCCCGGTGAATTGGTGGAAAGGAGGGAATTCATGAGGACGAACGTGCCGAGGCCGTTGGCAATGCCACCGCCGTAAGTCTGGCCGGAATTGGCGTTGGTGCCGCCGGGGCTCGCGCCCGTGCCGCCGGCGCCGCCAGTCGCCCCGCAGGAAGCAAACGTGCAATGGACAACCGCGACTACTCCCGTGCTGTAGAGGCCGCCCCCGGAGCCAGTGCCCCCGGCGCCGCCATTGCCTCCAGACTGCAACGTCCCTACCCCGGCGCCGCCGCTGCCCCCGGCGCCTCCCGCAACCGTATTGAACGCGAAGGTGCAATTCGTGACCGCGCCGCCCGCCGTGAAGACGCCTCCGCCGAGGCTGTTGGCGCCACTATTGCCGTCGGGCCCCTCGGTATTTGCTGAACCCGCATTCGCGCTGGCTCCGGACGTGGCGGTGTTGGTGGCGAAAGTGCAGTTGATCAAGGTGACCGGAGAAAGGCTGTAGATGCCCGCGCCGCTGCCACTGGCTCCGGCGCCACCGGAGCCGGCCAGGCTGGCCACGTTTCCACTCCCATTGGTGCCGCCCGCTCCACCGGTGCCGCCTGCCGCCTTGTTTCCCAAGACCATGCAGTTGCTCAACGCCAGGGGGCCCACGCTATAAACGGCGCCGCCAAGACCGACCCCGGCTGCCCCTCCGTTGCCTCCATTGCCGCCGTGAAAGCCTATGCCGCCGCCCGCGGCGCCCCCGTTGCCGCCCCCGCCGCCGTTGCCGCCGGTTACGGAGTTGTTCGCCAAAAGGCAGTTGATCAGCGTCAGGCGGCCCAGGTTATAAATCGCGCCGCCGAAGCCATTGGTGCCGGGGTAGCCGCTGGTGCCGTTATCGCCATTTGCGTAAGTGTAGGTGGCGCTCCTGCCGTTGGCGCCGGGCGTGCCGTTGGGGCCCACCGCGGAGTTGCCCGTCACCACGCAGTTCGTGATCAGGACCTCGCAGTTCTTGTCGATGTAAAGGGCCCCGCCGTTGGTGTTGACGCCGCCGCTGAGAGTAATGCCTATGATCTTGAGATTGACATTGGTTCGGAGAATGAAAAGCGGCCCGTTTCCTCCCCCGGCGAAAGAGACGTTGTAGCCCTGGGAGTCGATAGTTAGCGTTGTGCCCGATGTAAGGGTGATCGCCTCGCTAAAGTCGATGGTGCAGTCCTCGCCAAAGGTGACGGTGCCGTCCGAAGTCGTCAACAGCGTGCTGACCAAGTCCTGCTCGGTGCAGGTGGGGACCTGATCGGCGCGAGCGGACGGACTGAAGAGCAGACCTGCCGCCAAACCGGCTAGCAGGCCCGGGAATACTCGGGAGGTCATGATTGCTTAAGGATTGTCGAGTTTGTCTGGGGCGCTGCTTTTTTCAATTTCCTTGTTCACCCGCCTCAGTTCCTTGGCCGCCTCGACTTGGTCTTCCCGCTCGAAGGTCCGGACTCCAGGCATTTTGTTCTTCTCGGACGTCGCGGTGAGCGCGGCGACCTCGGGTGTGGGCAGGACGGTGGGGCGGATGAGCACGATCAGCTCGCTGCGGGTTTCGCTGGTGGAGGTGCTGCGGAAGAGATTGCCCAGCAGGGGAATGTCCATCAGCAACGGCACGCCGGACTTGGAATCGTTCTTGTCCGTCTCGATCATGCCGCCGAGCATGATGGTGTCGTGGTCGCGCACGGCCACGCTGGCCTGGGCTTCCTTGGAACTGGTGATCGGCACATCGCCGACCCCCTGAATGGTGACGTTGCCCTCAAAGCTGTCGATCTTCTGGTGGATGTCCATCACCACCAGGCCATCGACGTTGATGAGCGGGGTCACGTCAATCGAAACACCGATCTGCAACTGTTGGATGGAGGAGTAGCTGCCATACGAGCCGCCGCCATAATAGCTGCCGGTCGGGTACGGCCGAGATTCTCCCACGAAAAGGCTGGCCTGTTTGGCGTTGGAAGTCTGGATGCGCGGGCGCTGGAGGATCTTCGCGTGGCTGTTGGCCTCCAGCGCGGTGACCGTCACGTCCAAGTCGTTGCCGTAGCCCAAAACGTAGTTGAAGCCGCCGCCCAGTGCGCTGACCGCGTTGCTGCCGGAACCGCCGGAAAAGGAGCTGTTGTTCAAGAAGGTGCCCGCACCCCCGGCTCCCTGCCCGTTCCATTTGCCGAAGGTGGTCGGAGTGTTCTGAAGATAGCTCACACCCAGGTTCTGGCTTTTATCCAGCTCCACTGAGAGGATCACCGCCTCGATGAGCACCTGGGCCAGCACGATATCGAGCTTCGCAATGATGTCCTTGATGACCTTCATGTCCTCGTGCGAAGCCCAGACCAGCAGCGAATTGGTCCGCTCGTCGGAGATGATCTTGGTCTGGCCCAGAATCTGGATTTCACCGCTGGTTGCCGCCTTGCTGATGATGTTTTGCAGGCGCTGGGTGAAGTTGTTGCCGGCGCCGGGGGCGGTGGTGCCTTGCGGACTGGTTCCGCCCATCGGATTGCTCCCGGCGGCTCCAGGGTAACCCCCCATGCCGGTGCCGCCCATGCCGGTGCCGCCCGTGCGGCTGCTCATGCTGGTGGTGCCCGTGCGGCCGCGGCTGCTGCTGCCGACGGACCCGCCGCTGCCGCCGCTGCTCAGGCTGTTCAAGGCGCTGGCGATGTCCGAGGAGAGAGCGTACTTGATGGGAATGACCTCGGAAGTGAACTCCGTCGGGACCATGATATCAATCTTGCTGATCATCTCAAGCATGCGCTTGACGTTCTCCGCGTTGTCGCGCAAAACCACAATCTGGCTGGTTTCGACCGGCATGATGGCATTGGGAAGCTTCTGGAACGGCGTCAGGACGGGAACGATCTCGCTCGGCTTGACATAACGCAACTGGACAACTTCCGTCACGTATTGGCCCACCGACGGGAGCTGGTCGGCGGTCTGTTTGCTGAAAGGGGCGCCTTCCTGGCCCGCCTGGGTCGCGGGCACCACCTTGGCGAATTTCTCATCCACATCGATGACGGAGATGCCGTTGAGGGAGAGCACCGCCTTGAGGGCCTGGATACCTTCCGCCATGGTGAGTCTGCCCTGGGTCTTCAGATCGATCGTCGGAGTCGGAAGATTGGCCGGCCGGAGCAAGGTGCGGTTCACCATCATGCTGTAGACGTCGAGCACTTGCTTGAGGTCGGCGCCGCGAAAATCGATCATTCCCGGCGGCAGCATGTCATCGGGCGGAGCGCCGGCTGTCGCTGATGGGGTCACCCCCGCCGATCGATTGGCTGGAGACATGGCTGCTCCGGGAGCTGCGAGGGGCTGGGCAGACGGCGACCCCGCCGTGACCGAGGGAGGCACGAGGGCCGGGGCACCGGCTGAAGCCGGCGCGGCCCCGGGCGGAACGGGACGAAGGGGAGTTTGGAGCGGCGGCGGAACGTTGGTCCCGGCAGCGGTGCCGGCGCGGTGCATGGCCTGGCGAAGCGTCCCGTCCTGGTTGGTGTTGGCATTGGTCAAGCCGGGGGCGCCGGCCTGCGGTGCCAGCCGCGCGGAGTTCGTTAAAGCCGAAGCATTGGTCCTGCCCGCCAGAGATCGGCGCAGGGCCTGGCGCAGCATTTCATCGTGGTTGGTGCCGGCCAAATTGGTCACGGCGGTAAAATTGGTCCCGGCAGCCGGCGCATGGGAGGAAGCCGGCGGGGGTGGGCTTTGGGCCCAGGCGCCAAGGCACGCCAGAAAACAGGTGATGAGGAAGGTTTTCACAATCATGTAGGAATGGGAATAGCTCATTTGGCAGTTAAGGAACCGCGGGCAGCAGCCGCCGGTGAGGCGGGGCTCGCCCCTGGCGCCGGCCGCTTGGGCGGGGCTTTCTGATAGCTGGCAACCAACTTGACGTTGGCGATGAGTTGCTGGCGCTGCGGATCGGTATGCAGGCTGAGGTCGCGGACGCGAATCAGCGAGGTCCCGGCGCCAAGGTCGTATAAAAAGTTCACAAGCTGCTGTTCTGTGGATTGAACACCGATGTTTTCCGACAGTTCCAGGAAAAATGGGCTGTTGGTGGACGTATTGATGCGGGAGGTGCTGGTCACATTGACGCCGCTTTCCGCCTGGTGCATCTGGATGACGCGCGAAAACTGGCTGTCCGAGTCCTCGGGCGGAACTCCCTGGCTGTCCGGGCCGCCGGTGAGTTCCGCGATAATCCTCTTATACTTTGGCATCTGGTCGATCTCGTTCTGGTACTTGCTCATCTGCCATTGGGCGTCTTTCATGCGGTTCTGGACCTTGCCCCAATCCGAAAAATGGGGAAAAACAACCAAGGCATTGACCACGATAAAAACGACCGAAAGGACGACGACCACGACGCGCTTTTCAAACGGGCGAAGGGTATCGAAGTATTTTTTCATTGCAGCACCTCGGCGCGTTTGAGGACCAGCGTGCATTCCCACCGGTAGGTGCCGGGGCCGGACTGCTGGTACCGAAGGTTCTCGCTTTGGTTCAGGTCGAAGATAGGCTGGCCGCGCACGACGAACTTGCGAATGGCCGGTTCGAAATCGTTGAGCATCTGGGCGACTTTGTCGGTGGGCACCGTGCCGTTGAGAGTAAGCTTGCGGCCGTCGCTGAAATTGAGTCCGTCCAGGGTGGCATCGGCCGGAAGCGTCTGGGCGACGACCTGGTAACAATCCAGCGCGGCGAACTTGAGTTCCGATCGGTCTTGCAGCACCTGGCAACGGGCTTTGAGTTCCAGCGCATTGGTGTAGGTGGGCGCCAGCTCGGCAGCCTGGCCTTCGACCGACCCGGTGCGCAGCGTGGCGAACCCGACAGCCACGCCGTAGATCGCCAAGCCAATGAGATAAATGACCACGACGCCGGCCAGCCCGCGCATCCAAAGCCGATCCACGAACTGCTGCTGGTAGCGGGCGGAAAACTCGGCGGGGAGAAGGTTGGCCTGCATCTCAGCCTGGGCTGCGCGGCGGGCGTTCAGGGCGGCCGCTTGAGGCGCCGGCAGCGGGGCGGTCACTTCAATCGGCTGCTCCAATCCCTCGCGCAACGGTGCCAGCCATTCGGCCGCGGCGGCTTCGTCCGCCACCAGGCGCCAGCGCGGCGCGCAGGTCAGCCAGCCCTCCATCTCGCCCGCCCACGCCATCTGGACGAGCTGTTCCTTGAGGCTGGCGGGGCGATTGGCGGGCGGGAGATTGAGAAGGTCGAGATTCTGAAGCACGCCCTGGCACCACCAGCCGACCAGCGCGGTGTTTTGCCCTCCGGCGGCGCCGGGGTAAATGACGGCGGCGTCTTCCGTGGGAGCCGCCGCCTGCAGTTGATCCAACAGCGGCAGGTCCAGCCGGTCGGCCAGGTAACCCTGCCCTTCAAGCTGGCCGAGAAATTCCTCGACGGCACTGCGGGCGGCGATGACGACAACCACCGTCTGCAATTCGCCTTTGGCGTGAGGCAGCACCTGGATGCTCCAGACCACCTGCGCCACCGGCATCGGGGAGAGCTTCTCCAGTTGCAGCTCCACCATCGAAAGCGTCTCAGCGAAGTCGCTTCGGGGGAACTGCGCCACGCGGAGGAACACGGCTTCGGCCGGCAGCCAGGCAATGTTCAGTTTGCGCTGCCAGAGCGAGCTCCAATCTTTGGCGACCAGGGCCGCGGGCAAGGCTTCGCCGACGGGCGTGCTCTGTTCCCGGTTCAGGGAGAAGCGGCCGCCGCGGGCGTCGAATTGCCAAAGCTGGCGGGCGCCCGCGCCGACGCTCAACACGTTGCACGAGTGTATCGGCGCCTGGCGCGCCTTCCTGGCCACGCCGGCGGGAGCCGTAGAAACAACCGGGACGGAAGCCGCGGCCGCCGCCCGCCGGGCCTTTGCTTTTGAGATCCCATAGATCAGCGCCGCGATCAGGCCAAAGACAACCACCGCCGCAGCCGGATAGAAAGCGCGGTTGCCTTGCAGGCGCTGGAGGACCTCGCGGGCCCGGGCTATCGCATTCGTGCCGCGGGCGGCCAAAGAGGCGTTGGTGACGGCGCCGGAAGCCGCCGCGCCGGGTTTTGCCCCGGGCGCGGGCGCGCCGGGTGCAGCGTTGGTCTTCGAAAGCAGCCGCGCGACTGCCGGCAGGTTGGTTCGCGGCATGGCTCGCGGGGCTGCGGAAACCGCGTTGGTGAGCGGCTTGGCCGTGACGTTCGTGCCCGCCCCCGTTTTCGAGTCATTCGAAGCCGGCTTGCAGCCGGCTAACGCGAGCGCCAGCAAGCCGGCCGCCAGAATGGATGGAATGGCGCAACGACGCGGCAACCGGCTGGCGCCCGTTCCACCCCCGCTCTCATCCCGATTTCCTGTCGTTCTGTTTTCCATTAGTCCAAAAATCCCTCGTTCGGTGTCCCGACTTCCTCGACGTCCGGCGCCCGCCATAGGCCGGTCCGGCCGCCAGCGAAGCGGGAACCAAGTCCGTTGCTCAGGCAATGCATGGATGCAGTTCCAACCGTGACTTGGTTCAACTTTTGACCCACACTCCAGCCTTGGTGTCTTCCATGAGCGCGTCGAGGTGCTCCTCGATCTGGGTGACGCGCAGGACCTCCTCGATGGTGGTCTGGCCGGCTCTGACTTTGTTCCAGCCGTCGGTGCGAAGGCTGCGCATGCCGAACTCCATGGCCTTTTGCGCGATGGTCGAGGCGGGGGCGCGGTTGAGAATCAAAGGGCGGAGGGATTCACTGAGGATCAGTAATTCATAGATGCCCATCCGGCCCTGGTAGCCGAGCTGGCGGCACTGCTCGCATCCGACGCCGTGCCAGAACTTGGCCGTGCCTATCTCGTCCTCGGGGAAACCGATCCGACGGAGGTAATTGGGCTCGACCTTCTGCTCGGTCTTGCAATGGGAGCAGATGGTGCGCACCAGGCGTTGCGCCATGACGGCCTCCACCGAGGAAGCCACCAGGAACGGCTCGATCCCCATGTCGATGAGCCGGGTAAAGGCGCTGGGGGCGTCGTTGGTGTGCAGGGTGCTGAAAACCAAGTGCCCCGTCAGCGCCGCGCGGATGGCAATCTCGGCCGTCTCCAGGTCGCGGATTTCGCCGACCATGATGACATTCGGGTCCTGGCGCAGAATATGGCGCAAGCCCATGGCGAAAGTCAGGCCGATCTCGGGGCGCACGGCAATCTGGTTGATGCCCTTAAGCTCGTATTCCACCGGTTCCTCGATGGTGATGATGCGTTTATGCACCGAGTTGATCGTGCTCAGGAACGCGTAGAGCGAGGTCGATTTGCCCGATCCGGTGGGGCCGGTGACGAGGAAGATGCCGTGGGGCTTGATGATGATCTCTCGGATCGACTGCTCTTCGAGGGGCGAGAAGCCGAGTTTATCCAGGCTCAGGAAGATCTTGCCGCGGGTGAGCAAGCGCAGCGATACGCTCTCGCCATAAACCGTCGGCACCGTCGAGACGCGGATATCGATTTCCTCGCCCTTGATGCGGACGTTGATGCGGCCGTCCTGGGGAAGGCGCTTTTCCGAAATGTTCATCCCCGACATGACTTTGATGCGGGAAATGAGCGCCGCCTGGAAGCGCTTGAGCTGGGGAGGCATCGGCGTCTGGTGCAGGATGCCGTCGATGCGGTAACGGATGCGCAGCTCGTCCTCGGCCGGCTCGAAATGAATATCCGTCGCCCGGTCCTTGAAAGCCTCCCAGATGACCTGGTTGACAAATTTGATGACGCTGGCTTCCTGATCGCTCTCGGTGATTTCCTTGTCGGCGGGCAGGTCGAGATCCATCAGCGACTCCTGCTCGTCGAGTTCGCCGAGGGTTTCGGCGCCGACACCGTAAAAGTTCTTCAGCGCCTTCTCAACCTCGGGCTTGGCGGCCAGCGCGAACTGGACCGGGCCCTTGGCGTCGAACCGCACGGCGTTGAGCATCGCCGTGTCGAACGGGTTGCTCACCGCCACCTGCAAGGTGCCGTCGGTAATCTGGGTCGGGAGCACCGAGTATTGGAAGGCAACCTTGGTGGAAATCCGGTTGCGGGCTTCCGAGGAGACCTTGAGCTTGGGCAGATCGAGAAAGGGCCAGCTCAGCGCCTTGGCCAACTGCTGCAGATAGACGTCCTCTGCCAAGCCCCGTTCCCGGCAAATAAACGCCAACAACGACTCCTGCGACCCGCCTTCTACTGCCAGGCGCCAGGCCTTGTTCCACTCATCGAACTGTGCGAGAGTAGCCAGGCCCGTACGGGACAAAAACTCTTTCAGCGATACAAACGCCATCTGCAAAATAAGTAACTGTTTGTTTTCTGATACACGCCAGATTATGAAAAGTTGCGCATGGGGTCAAAGGAATTACTGGGAAGGAGGGTTCGCCAAACCCTCTCGCCCTCGGTCGGCCCGACAAAAAGGCCGAACCGAAACCCGCCCGCAAGGGTTCTCATGCGGCGACCCATGAAAACACTTCGGCAAGCTCAGCCAGCCTGCGCAATGGCGAATTTGGCGGCCGCCGTTAAGTGACTCCTTGCATCCAGGCGCAAATCGCGGCGGAGGCGTTGCCGCGCCCAGGCAATAAGGGCGATATTCTTGGCCAGGAAGAACAGCAACGCCGCCACCTGGGGCAGGTCTTGTCCATGCCTCGGCGACAGGCCGGAGAAGAGCGGTGCCAGCAGGCCCCAGCTTGACATCAGAACCATCGCCAGCGCCATCGGCAGCAATTGCGCCAGACCTGCGGTCCAGACCGCGGCCCCCATCACCTGATGTCCGCGCAATCCGAGATACATCGCCACCCAGCAAATGGCCAAAGTCTCCAGGCTCAGATTCACGGTAATAAGCAGCGGGAGCAGGCTGGAAAAGGCTTCACGGCCGTTGCCCTTCGCCAAATGATAGGCCAGGCATAGGCCGGATGGCAGACCCACCGCCAGCACGGCTCCCACAGGTCCGACCAGCGCCCTCCTCAACACGTGCCATTGGCCTGCCAGGATATTGCGGCATCCCACCGGCGTGGTCAGCAGCAGTTCGAGATCCTGCTCGCGGCGCGTTCGCTGAAAAAACCGCGCCCCTGCCGCGGCCAGCAGCACACCGGAAAACAGGATAACCATGATCCCGGAGAAAGACCTCAGTCCCCAGGCGCCGGCAGAGAGCCCCCCGGGATTGAACATAGACCCCAGAACGCCGAACTGCGCCAGGAAGTTGAGCCCAACCGCCAGCCAAACCAACGGCGTCACCGGGCCCATTTGCTCCGCGCGCCATCGTATGGGGTCGGCGTCCCAAGGCCGCGGCTCGCTTAGCCAGGAGCCGCGGGTGAGGACGGGAGCGGCGTCCGACTCCCCCAGCGCCGCCGCTTCCCTCGGAGCCGTCGGGCCTGGCGCCTCCCATGGGGAGCTCGGCTCGGCCTGCGCAAAGTGCTCGCGGGGCTCATCCTGCCAATGCCTCGCCAGCGTGGCGGCCGCCCTGGCCAGGAATATCCAACCTGCTGCCTGCATCAGCATGAACCAAACCAGGAACAGCGGAGCGCGCATTGTCCGCAGGCCCACGATGGTTGTCCAACCCCCCAACTCGAAGAGGCGCAATAACGGCAATGCTCTCGGACCCAAGATCGCCCCGCCGAACACTTGCGCGCCAAAAGTCGCAGCCGCCAGCAACCCTAGCGTCGCCAAAATCACAAACTGCCGCTCCCGGAACCGCGCCGACATCCACAATCCCGCGGTCAGCGCGACAAAAAGCGTGTTCAGCAGCCCAAGCCCCGTCATCGCCGCCTCGGCCCCGTTGACGCCTCCGGCCAATACCGGCAGCATCAGCGCAGGCAGGCAGCCTGACAGCACCGCGAAGCAGGTCAATCCCGAGCAGAGCAGCTTTTGGAAAACAATCTGCGCCGGCTTTAGGCCGGCCAGCACCAGCAGGCTCAGCGTGCCCTCGCGCCGCTCGCGGCTGATGCTGTCCGCGCTTGACAACCCCATCAGCAAAGCCGCCGCGAAGAGCAGCCCGGCCATTTGACGCAAGAGAATGAGCCCTGAGATGGCAGTGCCCGGCCCTCCCGCCAAGCCTGTGGAAATACCGGCCGGCGCCAACGCATAGCGGCTGAGCGCCTCGTAGCCCTGAAAGCCCGCCGCCACCGCCAGCAGGCCTCGCAGCCAGTAGAAGCCGCGCCGTCGCGCCCCGACGCGAAGTTCCCGTTCGACCAACGGTGGAAGAGCCATTCCGCGCCGAGATTAGACAGATACCCCCCGGAAAGCAATCGCCCGATTTTCACCGCAACAGCTCCCGGCGCACAACGATTCTATTCGTTTTCTTCGTTTGCCTGGTGCAAAAGAGCCCGCCCCCGCTTTTCAAGCGCGCGCAGGCCGGGTCGCAATCCCCAACGCGCTTCAGGGTTTGGCGGGCGACAGCTCGGGCGTAAAATCAATGCCGCGGTAGGCCACTTTCGCGCTCCCTGCTTGAGCCAGGGTTGTCACCACCGCCGTCGCATTCGTGTCCACGATCCGTACGACGCGATTCGAGTTGACGCTGCCGCCATATCCTTCGGTGGTGGTGGCGTAAACAATCGGGGCCGGCCCGGTGAAATCCACCACCAGCCCGAAACAGCCGGTGCCGTAGTTCTCGGATGCGGGAATCACCTGGGGAATGGCGAAGTTATACGCCAGCTTCCAGGCGCCGTTGGTCTTCACGTATTTCTGCACCCCGGCCATGGTGTCCGACGTGTAGGCGATGGTCGCGTCCGGCTTGATGTCGAATCCGGCAATCTTTGTCTGGGGCGCCGCGGCGGGCACCACCAGCTTCAGGGTTGAGTTGGGCGAATGCGGCAGAGGAGCGGCGTTTCCGTTGCCGTCCTCGAACGAGAAAATGCCCGCCGGCACATCGCTCGCGATGCCGTCCGGACCGTTGAGGGTCACATAGAGGACATTATTGACGATTCGGATGGCGCGCGAATTGGGCACGGACTTAAACGACACCGGCTCGCTCGATCCGTTCCGATCGCAGTAATAAGTGCCGAACGCGTTGCCGCAGCCCCAAAACTCATTGGCGCCGTCAGTGGTGACGCCGCGCGGATTCATCTTCTCCGGCACGCCGTGGCTCAGGTGAATGGTGGTGCGAACCGTCCCCGCAGCGTCCACGGTGCAAAAACCCCGCCCGATGTCGAGCTGGGACGGGGTCCCGGTGATTTGGAGCAGGTTCGCGCCGCCGTAGCCGGCGAAGGCCAGGAGCCGATGGTCGGCCGAACGTGTCAAGTTGCCTTCCGTCGCGGCGTGGCCGTTGAAAAACAATGTGTTCGGCCCATTGGTCGGAATGCTGATGGTCAAAGAAGGCGAAGCGTTAAACCCGCTGGCGTCAAACTGGTCGATAAAAATGGGGGACTGCTTCAAGCGCAGGCTCAACTCGCCGTCGCCAGCACGCAACACGGCTAAATGACCGGGGAGAAATCGCGGCGTCTGCGCATTCGCGGCGCACTCTGCAAGCGCCATGACCACTACAATCGGAAGAACTTTTTTCATATTATTGCCGGACATTGCTCTGCTGGGTTGCAAGCGCGTCCCTGAAGATCAGGGGGCGAATACGAATAGCACGTCATTCAAGCGACCTCAGGTTACGAATGAATGACGAATCTGTAACGATACGGTGACGCCGAGAATGCGCCGGAACAGTAATCCCTCCACCATGACGCTGCAGAGGAGGACAACACCCTATATCCCCCTCCGTGGTTCGAGCCTACGTACGTTGGGTTGGGGCTCAACATGAAGAATCTGTCGCTTGAACCCAGCCGCGCCCGAGTTGTGGCCCGGCGGGCGTGGTTTGCCGGGCTGGTCTTGGCGACCTTGGCTCTCATCACCTGGCAGGCGACAGCGATGCTCCAGGTCAACGGCTGGACGCCGCTCAAGGCGGCCATCCTCGCGCTCCTGGTGACGCTCATGGCCCCGGTGGTCCTCTCCTTCTGGACGGCGGCCATCGGCTTTATGGTCCAGTGGAGCGGCGGAGATGATCTGGACTTGACCCGCACTCTGGGCGAGACGCGCGATTTCACGCGGTCGCGGACGGCAATTGTGATGCCGATCTACGACGAGGATCCGGTCCGCGTGTTCGCCGGGCTCAAAGCCACCTATGGCAGCCTCGAGGCCACAGGCTGGCTGCCGGACTTTGACTTCTTCGTCTTGAGCGACACGCGCGACCCGGACATCTGGGTCCGGGAGGAATTGGCCTTCGCCGCCTGGCGCAAGGAGGCCAGCGATCCGAGCCGGCTTTTTTACCGAAACCGCCGCGAGAACGTGGAGCGCAAGAGCGGCAACATCGCCGATTTCTGCGCGGCTTGGGGCGACCGCTACACCTACATGATCGTGCTGGACGCGGACAGCATCATGACCGGCCGGAGCCTGGTGAACCTGGTACGGCTGATGGACCGCCATCCCGGGGTGGGGATCATCCAGGCGCCGCCGCTCCCGGTAAACCGCCGGACGTTATTCGGGAGGCTGCACCAATTTGCGACGGAAGCCTACAGCCGGATTTTCATCACCGGCCTGAATTTCTGGCAGGGCGGCGCGGCTAATTATTGGGGGCACAACGCCATCATTCGCATCCAGCCTTTCGTCGAGCACTGCCGCCTGCCGACCCTCTCCGGCAAACAGCCGCTCGGCGGGCCGATTCTCAGCCACGATTTCGTTGAGGCGGCATTCATGCGGCGCGCGGGCTGGAAGGTGTATTTGGCCAGCGAACTGCGCGGCAGCTACGAGGAGTTGCCGGCGTCGCTGATTGATTACGCCGCGCGGGACCGGCGCTGGTGCCAGGGCAACTTGCAGCATCTCCGCCTGCTGGCCGAACCGGGGCTGCACTTTGTCAACCGGGTCCATCTCTGGATGGGGGCCATGTCTTATCTGGCCTCCCCGCTTTGGCTGCTCATGATGGGGCTGACCACCTGCGAAGGCATCCTGGAAGAGGCGCATTCCCACCGTTCAGGCACCCCGGGGTCTCTTTTAACCGCCTTGCAGGCGTCTGCGGAGCGGCGGGCGCTCTGGCTCTTTGTGCTCATGATGGGGCTCCTGCTGGCCCCAAAGCTCCTCAGCCTGGCGCTCTGCCTGCGCCGGCCGGATCGCCGCCGCGACTTCGGGGGCGCCCGGCGGCTGGCTGCCAGCGTTTTCTTCGAAACGCTCGGCTCGGCCTTGCTGGCTCCCATTCTAGCACTGCTGCAAGCCCGGTTCGTGTTCTCCATTCTCATGGGAGGCAACGCCAAATGGGAGGCGCAGCAGCGCGGCGAGACCCAAACCACCATGGCGACCGCGGTGCGGCGGTTCTGGTTTGGCACCCTGCTCGGCCTGGGATGGACCGCTCTCTTGCTGGCCACCGTTCCGGAGCTCTCCTGGTGGTTTGTGCCGGTCCTGGCCGGCTTCATCATGGCCATCCCCCTCTCAGCCTGGAGCAGCCGCCCCCGGCTGGGAGAGTGGGCCAGACAACGAGGTTTGTTTTGTACCCCTGAGGAGATTTACCCGCCAAAGGTCCTCCAGCGTTTCCAGCAGCAACTCGCGGCCGCGCAAGGCCGCTCATGGGCGCTGCCCGGCGACGGGCTTGGCCGGGTGCTCGCCGACCCTGAAACCTGCGACATCCACCTCGCGCTGCTCCCTCCGTCCGACCTCAACGGAGCGCCGCAGCCGGCCCGCTTGCGGGAGTTGCAAGAGAAACTTCACCTCGGCGGATTGCAAAGCCTCGACGCCAGAGAAAAACGGGAGCTGCTGCTGGACCCGGAATCGATTCAGACACTGGCGCCGGATTTCACCCGCGGCTGGGGAGCCGACATCCAGCGGGCGGCTTGACTGCCCCCGAAGCGCGCGTCCTCGAAACACCAACATCCTTCGCATCCGGTAGAAGCAGCATCCGGATAGGGCCGCGAAGGATTTTCGCTCCCGATTCTGCTGGACAGACGCAGCGAGCCTTCTAATCTGGTTGTCAATCCACCGGCGTGAGTTGCGCCGGCCTGAAGTATTTGTCGTATCCAATCATGCGCTGGCTGCTGACACTGTGGCGGAACCTGTTTGGTTCGCGCCGTGAATCCACCCCTCGTCCTCACCTGATGGGAATGTATTTTGACGAAAGCAACAGCGGCGGGAGGCGCAAATCGAACCGGGACCGGGTGTAAGCCGCGGCCTGAAGCCGTTTGGCTTTGAGATTGAAGTTGATCGTGTAGGGGCGCTGCCTCTGGGTTGTCCCCGGCTCGAAAGGCCCGATAAAGGTGACCCGGCTCAGGGAAAGTCTCCTTTTCGTTTGTCAGCCTGCTCTTGCCGCACTAATCTGAGGCAATGAGTTCCGGAGGGCGGATGGGGTGGCCCATTTGTCTTTTTCGGCGGCATCATGCACGAGTTGTCAATAATGGAAAGCGCGCTGGGCATGGCGCTGGACCAGGCGCGTCGGGCCGGCGCCGGCCGTGTCTATCAGATTCGCTTGCGGATCGGGACGCTTAGCGGCGTGGTGCCCGAGGCCTTGCGCTTTGCGTTCGACGCGCTGACGCCGGGCACGCCGGCCGAAGGCGCCCAGTTGGCCATCGAAGATGTGCCGGCCCGCTTTTGGTGCGCCGCCTGCAGCCGGGAGTTTCAGTCCGATGACTTGTTTGCCGAATGCCCTGGCTGCCACCAGCCCAGCGGGGACCTTCGAGCCGGACGCGAGATGGAATTGGCCTCAATGGAGATTGAATAATGTGTAGAGATTGCGGATGCGGATTGCCGGGAGAAACTCCGGTGGGTGTCAGCGCCCACCACCACGAGGATGACCATGGCCACCAACATGCTCATCCACATGATCACCCGCACGATCACGAGCACGAGCACGAGCACGAGCATGAGCATGAGCATGAGCATGGTCCCGGCCTGCACCATGGCGAAAACCACGACCAGCCGCATACCCACCCGCACGCTCACCCTCATACCCACTCGCATTCCCACGCCGAGCCAGGCCACGATGTGACCCACGAGGCGGAAGCGCGGCGGATGGTCGAGGTGCGCCAGGCCATCCTGGGCAAGAACGACCGTCTGGCCGAGCGCAACCGCGGCTTTTTCCATGCCCGCGGCCTTTTGACCTTGAACGTGCTTTCCTCCCCCGGCTCGGGCAAAACCACTTTTCTGCGCGAGACGGTCCGCGCGCTGGCCTCGCGGCTCAAAGCCGGCGTGGTGGTCGGAGACCTGGCGACAGACAACGACGCCCGGCGGCTGCGCGAGTCCGGCGCGCCTGTGGTGCAGATCACCACCGGCACCGTTTGCCATCTGGACGCGGAGATGGTCGCTCGGGCACTCAAGCAACTGGACTTGAACGGCCTCGATTTGGTGATTATCGAAAACGTGGGCAATCTCGTCTGCCCGGCGTCCTACGACCTGGGCGAGGACCTGCGCGTGGTACTGCTATCGGTGACGGAAGGCGAAGACAAGCCGTTGAAATACCCCCCCATGTTCCAGGCGGCCAATGTGGTCATCATCAGCAAGATCGATCTGGCGCAAGCTTGTGGCTATGACCGGGAGGCGGCGCTCGCCAACCTGAGGAAGGCCGCGCCCAAGGCGCTGATCTTCGAAACCTCCGCCCGAACCGGCCAGGGCATGGAGAACTGGACCGAATACCTGGTGCAGGAACAGCGCCGCCGCAAGGCGGCCGATCCACTGGCGCTGTAGCGCGCGCAGCTTCTATGTCGTCTGCAAACAAGCCGTTGGTTATCGCGGGGCGTAGCTTTCGCTCCCGCCTCATTCTGGGCACAGGCAAATTCCCCTCACCGGAGGCGATGCGCGGCGCGCTGGCCGCCAGCGGGACTGAGATGGTCACTGTGGCCCTGCGCCGCGCGGATTTGAGCGGCAAGAAAGATCCCTTTGCCAACATCCTCGAGTTTATCGATCCGAAGCGGTACCTCCTATTGCCCAACACCAGCGGAGCGATGAATGCCGAAGAGGCGGTCCGCCTGGCTCGCCTGGCCGCCGCAGCCGGACTGCCCAAATGGGTCAAGCTCGAGATCCACCCCGACCCGCGGTATCTGCTGCCCGACCCAATCGAGACGCTCAAGGCCGCCGAGGTCCTGGTCAAAGAGGGCTTCACGGTCCTCCCCTACATCAATGCCGATCCGGTCCTGGCTAAGCGCCTCCAGGAGGCCGGCGCCGCAACCGTCATGCCTTTGGGCTCGCCGATCGGATCCAACCGCGGCATTCAAACCCGCGACCAAATTCGCATTATTATCGAGCAAGCCACCGTGCCGGTGGTGGTCGATGCCGGCTTGGGCGCCCCGAGCCATGCTGCCGAAGCCATGGAACTGGGTGCCGATGCCGTGCTGGTCAACACCGCTATTGCCATCGCCGCCGACCCCAACCGCATCGCCATCGCCTTCAAGCTCGCCGTCGAAGCCGGCCGGGCCGCTTTTGAAGCCGGCCTGGCGACTCCCCAGGAAACCGCCAACCCCACCAGCCCGCTCATGGCTTTCCTGGACTAGTTTTATCTGGTCACCGCTCAGCCGGTTGTGTTTCCTATGGGCAACCGATGGTGTTCGTTCGAGCCTGAAAAATGAGCCAAACTGAATTAACCCCCGCGCGTGCGCGCCATATTCTCAGCGCCGCGGCCCGGACCCGTATCCTGGTCCTGGGAGACGTTATGCTGGATCGGTTTCTCTGGGGCACCGTCGCCCGCATTTCGCCCGAGGCTCCCGTGCCCGTGCTCGATTTTGAACGCGAGAGCGCCATGCCCGGCGGCGCCGCCAACGTCGCCCGCAACCTGACCGCCCTGGATGTCCCGACCGAGCTGTTTGGCATCACCGGGCACGATTCGGAAGGCCGCCGGCTCAAGCAACTCCTGAGCGAATACCGCATCGGCTGCCAGGGCCTATTGGGCAGCGCCAGCCGGCAAACGAGCGTTAAAACCCGAATCGTCGCCCACAAACAGCAGGTGGTACGCATCGACCGCGAAACCCGCAGCCCGCTCGACGGCTCGGCAGCCCGCCGCCTGCTCGCCGCCCTCGAATCGATGGTCCCCCGCGCGGCGGCCGTGATCGTCGGCGACTACGGGAAAGGCGTCGTTTCTCAATCCCTGCTGGATGCCGTCAAGGGGCTCTGCCGCCGCCACGGCGTTTGGCTGAGCGTCGACCCCAAACCGACGCATGACCTGAACCTCACCAGCCTTTCGCTTATCACTCCCAATCGTAACGAGGCCTTCGCGCTGGCGCACATCCCCGACGAAACCCGCCATGGCAACCCGCTGGCCGACGCGAACCTCATGCGCGTTGCCGAATCCCTCTTGCGCGATCTCCAGCCCGCTGTGCTGCTGATCACTTTGGGCGAATTGGGCATGCTCCTTTGCCAGCGCCAGCATCCGCCGCTGCATATCCCCACGGTCGCCCAGGAGGTGTTCGATGTCTCGGGCGCAGGGGACACCGTCATTGCCGTCTTCACCCTGGCCGTTGCCGCCGGGGCCTCCCCGGTCGAGGCTGCCATCCTCTCGAATCATGCCGCCGGCATCGTCGTGGGCAAAATTGGCACCGCCACCGTCAGCCCGAATGAATTGCTCGCCGGCATCAAAGGCTGAAGCCATAGCAGCGTGGCGTCGGCGCTTGGAGCCTTTGCCGCCCCGACGAGGCTCTGAAGGATCTGGAGTCATCCTGCTGGCTTGAACCTTTTTGCCGTTGGTGGCACAAAAGGGGAAATGGACGAGGAACAACTGGTCCTGGGGCTCAAACGCCGGGACTCCGCCGCGGTGGAGGCGCTGGTGGCTTCCTGCGGCGATCGCCTCTTCAGGTCCGCCTGCTTATTGTGCGGCGACCCAACCGAGGCGCAGGATCTCGTTCAGGACACTCTCCTGGAGACCATTCGTTCGGCGCATCGATTTCAAGGTCGGTCCAGCCTCTATACCTGGCTTCATGCCATCCTGCTCAACCTGGCGCGCCATCATCACCGGAAACGCCGACGCCTGGTCTATGACGAGCAGGCAGCGCAACAAGAGGTTGCCCCCATGGAAGAGACGCCAAGCCCTGCGGATGCCACTCTCAGCTCATCCGCGCTGGCGCATGCTTTGGGGCAGCTTTCCGGCCCGCATCGGGAAGTGCTCATCCTGCGTTTCTACGAAAACATGAAGGTCCGGGAAATTGCCACCCACCTTGGGATTTCCAAGGGAACCGTCAAATCGCGCCTGCATTACGCCCTGGCGGAAATGCAGCGGCTGCTGCCGAATGAGATGAACCTTTTCGGCGCTGCCGACACCAAAGAGATAGTGGAACAATGAATTGCCGCCGCTTTCAACATCGAATCGAGGATTACCTGGATGGGACCTTGTCCTCCCGCAAACAGGCGGCAGCCGAGCAGCACCTGGAAGGATGCGCCGCCTGCCGCCAGGCAGCCCGCCGGCGACAGCAACTCGGCCGGCGCCTCGAACAGGAATTCCGCCGCTGCACCGAATCGCTCACTCTCCCCCCGGAAGTCCGGCAACGAGTGCTGCAGCGTTCTGTCGAGCAATTCCTTCCCGAGCGCCAACACTTCTGGAGCGGCTTCTCCTGGCCTCGACCCGCCTGGCGACTGGCCCTGGCGGGGTCGGCGATTGCCGCGCTGATCCTGGTGGCTGCCTGGTTGCGGTTTCAACCTCCCAGCCCGCGCATGGTGCCGCGGCCCTCGGGCCCGGAGCAAGCGGCGGTCTCGATCGACCTCTTGTTAGTGACGCCCGAGTACACGTTTCGCCCTGAGGGTGCGTGCGTGATTGATGCTTTGGTTTATCACACCAATGTCGTGAAAGCTGCTCTCACCGCGGGTCTTGACCATAAACCGGCTCCGATCGAGCAAGAAAGGAAACTACCATTATGAGAATCAGCTCTATCCACTTCCTCTACCCCACGGCGCGGGCTCTCCTGGCCGCAGCCGCCCTATGCCTTTTGGCCCTCGCCCGCGTTCCGGCCGCACCGGCCGCGACCAACGCCCCCTCCACGGAGTTCCCCTACTCGGTCGCGTTTGAACTCGGAGACGCCGAGTTTTCACCCGGCGACGGCATCGTCATCGAGCGCGTGACCGGGACCAGCCTGACGTTTCGCCAGGGGGAAACCTATTGCATTGAAGGCACCTACACGCTGGCCTCCAAGGAAAAAGCCAAACTGGCTTTGTCTGTGACCACGCTCACCCCCATCTCCGTGCCCATTGACCCTGGCCAAAGTCTTCAGGTTGAGAAAGGCTCCGGGTCGTTCCGGTTAACCCTGACCATGCGGGCGGAGGGCTATCCCCACATCAGCTTTAATCCGCTGCCCTCCGGCGGCGTGTTTGGCGGCGTTTATTTTGGCACGGACAAGTCGGTGCTGCATCACAGGGGATGGAGCTACGCCGACGCCCAAACCCGGGCGGACGCAACTGCCGGGGCTCCGCCAACGACGTCCGGCCCCAATCGCGCGCTGCTGGAATACCTGGGAAACCCAGTCGAAGCGCCGGCAAATCTCGACACGGCCTACACCAAAGCAGGTCTCAGCAACGCCGTGCAAACTGCCGCCCGCAATGCCGGCATCACTCTCAAGAGCGTCGAGATTGAAGATTCGGAATACCCGTTCCTGGTCGGGGTGATTTGCGCGAAGGGCGACTACCACAAACTAACCGATCAACTCAGAAAGATGGATCGCTACAGTTACAGCGGCTCCGTCAGCGGCGACACCTGCGGTGCCATGAACATCGTGCCCTATACCGACTTTCCGCCCGAGGCCGGCCAGCGCATCCACCACAGAATGATGTTGCGGATGGCCGTGTTTCATGACCGGATTAATCCGAGAGGAGAGTAGACGGGGAAGCGTGAAATGTTAAGACGTTAGAACGTTAAAGCGTTAAAACGTTAAAACGTAAGACGTAAGAACAGGTTGCGCGGTCTTCACGTTTCACGTTTCACGTTTCACGCATCACGCATCACGCCTCACGTCCCACTCAACTCCTGCCACAAGTACGCGCTCATCGCCTGCCCTTTGGCAAAGTTATCCAGGTTAAATTTTTCATTCGGCGAGTGAGCATTATCGTCCGGCAGGGCCAACCCGAGCATCAAGGAGTCGGCGCGCAGTATCTTCTTGAAGTCGTTGACGATGGGGATTGAGCCCCCTTCGCGCATCAGAACCGGTTCGCAGCCAAAAGCGGATTTCAGAGCGCGCAATGCCGCCTTGGCCCGCGGGCTGGAAGGCGAAACCAGGTACGGCTCCCCCCCGTGGCCAGCCTGGATTTCCATGCGAACCGTCGGCGGGCAAAGCTGCTTGAGGTGCCGGCTCACCAGCTTCAGGATCCGCGCGGGGTTTTGGTTGGGAACCAGCCGCATCGTGATTTTGACCCGTGCCCAGGCCGGCACGATGGTTTTGCTGCCTTCGCCCTGATAGCCGCTGGTCAGGCCGTTGATCTCGAAGGTAGGCCGAGCCGACCGCTGCTCGATCGGCGTATAACCTCGTTCCCCGAACAGTCGCGGCACACCGAGGAATTTCCGAAACTCCGCTTCATTGAAGGGCAGCCGATTGAACTGCTTGCGCTCGAAGACCGAAACCGGCTCGACGTCATCGTAAAAGCCGGGGATAGCGACCCGGCCGTTCTTGTCGCGAATTTTGGCCAGAAGCTGGCACAGGGCCATGGCGGGGTTATCGACAGTGCCGCCGAAGATGCCCGAGTGCAGGTCGCGCGACGGGCCGTGGATCGTGATCTCCAGCGCGGCCACGCCGCGCAAGGCATAGGTCAACGCCGGATGTTTAGGCGACGGCATGCCCGTATCGGAAATCACCACGGCGTCGCAGGCCAGCTCCTCGCGGTTCGATTTCAAGAACTCTGCCAGGTGGCTGCTGCCGACTTCTTCCTCGCCCTCAATGACAAAGGTAATGTCACAGGGCAGTTCCGTGCCGGTCTTGAGGTAGGCCTCGATAGCTTTGAAATGGGCCAGGTTCTGACCTTTGTTGTCGGTAGAGCCCCGGGCGAAGAGGGATCGGCCTTCGATGCGCGGCTCGAACGGGGGCGATTTCCACAGTTCAAACGGCTCGGGCGGCTGCACGTCGTAATGGCCATAGACGAGGTAGCGAGGGCGCCGCTGCCCGTTGGCCCGGGCAGAGGGGGTCCGGGCCAGGACGACGGGGTGGCCCTGCGTGGGACAGAGCCGCGTCTCAAGGCCAATTTGTTGACAATGCCGCACCAGCCATTCCGCGCATGCCTGCACGTCCGGCCGGTGCTCCGGCTGGGCCGAGATGCTCGGGAAGCGCAGGTACTCGCAAAGTTCCTCGATGAACCGGGACTGATTCTGTTTCAGGTAATCAAGAACGGGTTGCATAAGCCGGATTATTTCAAGAACCCTTTCAGCAGGTTGTTCAGGTTCGTCGCGGCGGGCGGGCTGTTTGTAGAGGTGGACGGAGCGTTGGACCTGGAGCCGCCTAGCAGACCGCCCAAGCCTTGTTTGCCGGCAACACCTTGAAGGGCCAGCTTAGCCAGAGCCGTTTTGTCGATCGACTTGCCAGGCTGGCCCACAGTCCCGTTGATGACCAGGAAAGGCGGCAACGGAACATAAGGCGCATTAGCCGGAGTGTTGGCCGAGACGAGGTTGGCGCGCTGCGCAATCGAACGCTCCAGGGAAACGGTGATTGGGAAATTGAGCGCTGAATTCGTCAAGACCGGCGCCAGAACCACCGTCCCGGCTGTGCCGGCCTGAAATGTGGGGCTTTGGATCAGGCTTTGCCGCAGGTTGACTTTTCCCGACCCAATGTCGCCGCGCGCGATAATGCCTTCGATAACTGACCTCGACAAATCATTGCTGGATGAGCTGGCTGATCCTCCCAGGCCGGTCATGCCCTGAACCAACGACAACCCTTTGCCCGCAGGGTTTTGTAGAAGGTCGGGGATCGCGACGATGCCTGTAATGATTGGCTGGAGCCATCGATCCTGAACATTGGTGGCGGAGAGGTTCAGATTGGTTGAGCTGTAGTCGAATTGGCCGGCCAGGTTCTTCTGGAGATTGGTCCCGGTGATGCCGGCGCCGGTTATCTTCGTCGTGGCCGTAAACGTCCCGCCCACCATCCCCTTGCGCTCAGGCTGGAAAGTGTTGACCAGCGGGGCCAGCGGGACCGCCTGGGCGTTGAAGGAAACATCATACTTAAAACCCGGCACCCCCACATCCGCATCGACGCTCGCGCTGACAGGCGCGCCATTGAGCGCCAGCTTGCACGGAGTCACCTGAATATGGCCGCCGTCGATCTTCGTCGTGACCTGGAGGTTGGTAATCTCAACCTCGTGCAGGTAAAAACGGCCAACAGTGACGTCAGCCGTGAAGTTGTTGAGGGGCAGTTGAATGGCTGCCGGCTCACCCGCCGGGCTGGACGAAGCAGGAGTCGAAGGGGCAGCGGAGGCAGCGGGCGCTTTGCCGGCTGCCGCCTGCGTTGAAGCTGGTTTCTTCTGCCCGGCGAATAGGTCATAATAAGTGGTCACATCGAGCGAGTCGGAAGCCAGCTTCAAATTGCCTGTGATGGCGTTGCTTTGGGTCATGTCAACGTGCCCGCTGAGCTGGACCTGGTTGGTGGCGCGCGATGTCGGGGTCAGCGAGAATTGGAACTGGCGCAGATCGAGGACTTTGTTGTTGTTGCTCAGCGAGAGATCCACACTCATCCCGGCAGCCAGCGGAGCAGCGGGAATCTGGTTGCTGGGATCGTTGACGACCAGATTTGTTACCTGCATGGCGGCTTTCACCGAAGCGGCCTTCGGATCGCATTGAATGGACGCATTGCCCTTGAGCGCCATGCTGACCAGTTTCTTGCCGGCCAACGCCGGCTCCAGGAAAACCCCCAATCCGTTCTGGTTGAACCCGGCCAGTTTAGCGGTAAGTTGCGCGGCCTGGTTGGTCAGGTTGTAGGTGCCGGAAAGATCGAAGCTGCCGCCCGGGCTCGAACCCTGGGTGATCTGTCCGCCTAGCTTCTGGATTTGAACCTGTTGCGCGGCCACAGCAATGTCGTAGTCGGCCCCCACGCTGAAGCTGCGGAAGGAGTTGCTCCCGACCTGGCCCGTGAAATTCGTCAGCGCGAAACTGCCTGTCACCTCCTGATTTTGCAGCTTTTGAGTGAAGTGGGCTTTTAACGCCACTGTTCCTGAGGAGACATTCATCCCCGGCTGCGGCATGGCCTGGAGAAGGCGGTCGAGCATGACCTGAACATTAAGTTGCATGTCGGCGTTCGTGGCGGCCTGGTCGTAGGTCCCCGCTCCGGAAACCGTAAGCAGGGGTTGGTTCTGGCGGGCGACCTCGAATTTATACCCCGTCAGATCGAACCGCTTCATGTCGGTTGCCTTGCCGTTGATCTGGAGGGTAACGCCGGCCTGGGTTATCTGATTGCTGCCGGCGCCGGCAGTCAGGTTCGCGATCTGCGTGTTCAGATCGAACGTGAGCAGCTTCCCGGATTGCTGGGAGAGCAGTTTGGTCTGGGAGTTGACGATTCCCGTCAACGTCGCGTTGCCCAGAAACGTCTTCCAATCGGCAAGATCGAAATTCGTGACCGTGATGTTCAACGCCGAGTCGCCGAGAGCATTGGCCGCATTGCCCCAGGCGATCTGCATCGGGCTGGTCAGCGCGCCTTGGAGGAACGGATTGCCTTTGCCCGCGCCGGTCAGTATCAGGGCGCGCAAGGTGAGATTGCTCTGGCTGCGGTCCACCGCGAGGTCGTAATTGGCGCGGAAATCAAGCTCGGGCGTCGTTTGATTGGTGCGGGTAACCTGGAGGTGGTTCACATTAAACTGCCCCCCCACGCTGATGACCGAGCCCGCTTTGGCGAGCTGAATCTCGTTGGTCGAACCGATCGTCGTCGGGCCGAAATCCAGCCCGTTTGGGGCGCCAGCCATGTTCAGCAGGTTTTTGTCGATGGAGAGCAATTCAACCACCAGCTTGCCTTCCATCTTCTCCATGTCAAAGGGGCCGCTGACGCGGAGTTGGCCCAGGGGGGCGCCGCCCTTTGCAAAACGCAGTGCCACCTGCTTGATCTCGGTCGGAGTCAGGTCGCAATCCACGTCGCCGGCAAAGGCGGCGGCCTGTGCCATCGCGCCTTCGGCCTGGGTGACTTCCAAGTGGGTGTTGCCCTTCACCGATCCCGGCTTCAGATCCGGCGTCAGCGAGAAATCGAAGGCGCCGTTCAATTTGGCTTGCAACAGCCCCTTGGCCCCGGGCGCCGGCGGGTTGTTCTCCGCGCTGAGAGCGGCGGTCACGGTGACCTTGCCGGCCTGGCCGTTCTTGATATTGTCCACCGTAAGAAACAGGTGCGCGACCTCCGCCACATCGCGGTTGGCGCCCTGGTAAAGAGTGATCTGCCGCAGGGTGGCGTCGGTGACCGTAAGCTTTCGCAGATCGATTTGCATCGGCCTGGATGGCTGGGCGGGCTGGGCGGCCGGCGTCGGCTTGGCTTCCTGCGGCTTTTGCTGCTGCGCCTTGAGAATCGGATCGAGATTGCTGGTCTTGTCCGGATTCTGGACCAGCGTCACGGTCGGGCCGGCAACGGCGATTTCATCCACATGCATGTTGCCGCGGATGATGTCCATCAGGCTGTAGCGCAGGCGCACCTCCGAGGCGGCCAGCAGCGGCTCAGTCCCTGTGGTCTGGACTTTGAGGTCGCGGAGGATGACCTGCGAGAAGGGGCTGATGGAGGCGTCGCTGACGGTGATCTCGGCATTGAGCGATTTGCTGACGCGCGGCAGGATAAACCCTTTGAGAAAAGCCGAACTGGTTCCGACAAAATACGCGACAATGATCAATAGAACCAGAATCCCGACAATCCACGCCAGCACCCGCAGCCAACCGCGCCGCTTTCCTGGAGCGGGCGAAGCAACCGTATTCGTAGCCATAACAATCCTGTTTCAATGAGTTTACCAAGCAGCGTCCGCAAGCCGGAGGTGGCGGCCGGCCATTAGTGCGCTGTGTTCCAATGGTTTATTATAGTTCACAATTGGACTCTGTCATTTGAGCCACCAAGTTAAGCTAGAGCGACGCCCGCAGAGGCGGGTCTATTCAAAGGACCACGTGGGCTCGGGAGCCGGGCAGGCGAACAAGCCTGCGCTGCGCCAGGACCGAGGCGGCTGCTTCGGTCCGCGGTGAACGGCGCTCCAGTGGTGGCTTTGAATACCACCACGGGCGACGGACGCAAGCAGAAAATGGAGCGTGCACGGAGCGACGCAGAGCGATGGGGGACGCTGCAGCCCATGGACACCAGTGGGCGCAGTTTGGCACCGCCCCCGGAGTGCGCCCGTCCCCGGGCGCAGCGGGCGCCGGACACCGGCTGACACCTGGACATTCTCGCGCCCCCGCGTGGTCGAAGCCTTCTGCGTCCGAGGACGGGACCACTGCCACCACTTCGCGTCCAGCGAGGGGGCAGTGTCCGAATGCGCCCGACGCGAGTCCGTACCGGACAACATACTTGCAACTCCAGCCATTATCGGGTTGAATCCCACCATGGACTCTGGAGTGCCACCCAGGCTGGAATTCGGTTCGAGCAATGTCCCTTAGCAAACAACCAAACCGCGCCGTGTCGATCATCATACCGGCGTTCAACGAAGAGCGGCTCATTGGGGAGACCTTGGCGCGGGTGAAAGAGGCGATGGGAGCTTTTGGAGCCTCCGGCTGGCAGACCGAGTTGATTGTTTGCGACAACAATTCGACGGATCACACGGCGGAACTGGCGCGGGCGGCTGGGGCCAAGGTGGTTTTCGAGGAGATCAACCAGATCGGGCGGGCACGAAACGCCGGGGCGGCGGCGGCTACCGGCCAATGGCTTGTGTTCATCGATGCGGATTCGCGGCCGAGCCGGGAGCTGTTCGCCGAAGCGGCGGAGCAGATGGTCTCGGGCCGCTGCCTGGCGGGTGGCTGCACGGTGCGGCTGGATGGAAAGCATCGGCCGGCGAATGCCGTTACGCGCCTTTGGAATGGGATCAGCCGGGCAGGAACGTTTTTGGCCGGCTCGTTTATTTTTTGCGAGGCGGCGGCTTTCCACGAGGCGGGCGGATTTAGCCCCGATTTGTTCGCGGGAGAGGAAATCGATTTGAGCCGGCGACTGAAGCGGTTGGCGCGACAGCGTGGGAAGCGAATGGTGATTTTGCACCGGCACCCGCTCGTCACCTCGGCCCGCAAGGTGCATTTGTACACGCTGCGAGAGCATCTCCGGTTTCTTCTGAAGACCGTGATGCGACCAAGGAAGGTTCTGACAAGCCGCGAGGCCTGCCATACGTGGTATGATGGAAGGAGATAGGGGCTGAGGCTTGGGACGTTAGAACGTTGAAACGTTAGAACGGCGGACGGGAAAGGAGCGCGAGATGTCCTTTTGGGGTATTTTGCAGTTTCCCCTCCGGCGGCGGGGCGGGTTTGCGAGCGGCGAGAGGGGCTTGCCAATAGGGTTGCGGAATTGTTTAATGCGGCGGTGTTACAGCAACAAACAATCAATCGTCCGGCGACGTTTTCCGGCATCGGGCTGCATAGCGGCAATCGGGTAACGATGACGTTTCTGCCCGCGCCGCCCAACAGCGGCATCCGCTTTCGCCGGGTGGATCTGGAGGGAAAGCCTGAAATCGAGGCTCGCGTCGAAAACGTGGTCGAAAACAACCGCTCCACGACGCTGGCTAAAGGCAACACGCGCGTGCACACCGTCGAGCACGTGCTGGCCACCTTCGCCGGCTATGGCGTCGATAATGCCATCGTGGAGCTGGACGCCAACGAGCCGCCGATTGCCGACGGGAGCGCGCGGGAGTATTGCCGCATGGTCCAGACGGCCGGGCTGGTCGCTCAGGACGAGAGGCGCGAGGCCTACGCCGTGACCGAGCCCATCGAGCTGGAAATGGGCGAGACGGTCATGACTTTGGTGCCCGACGAGGTCTTCAAGATGAGCTGCACCAGCGCGGATAAACAGGGACGATTCACCCAGTTTTACAGCCTGGAACTCTCGCCGAAAGCCTGGGAAAAAGAGCTGGCCCACGCGCGAACCTTTTGTTTCTACGAAGAAATTGCCTTTTTGATCAACAATGGCTTGATCAAGGGCGGGAGCCTGGAAAATGCGGTGGTGATTCGGGATGACGCGGTGCTGACAACCGAGCCGCTGCGGTATCCGGAGGAGTTTGTCCGCCACAAGATGCTCGATATCCTGGGGGACCTGTCGCTGCTCGGCCGTCCGGTGCATGGGCATTTGATTGCGGTGAAGCCGGGCCACGCCGCCAACTGCGAGCTGGTGCGCCGGATCAGCACCCAAATGCGCAAGCCGCTGGTCACCGCCCAAACCTTCGCCCCTCCCCCGGCGCCCCCCGCACCCAGGCCGTCCCCCGCGCCCGCGGCCGCCGCGCCGGCGAATTCCCTGGCCGAGATCATGGACGAGGAAGGCGCCATCGATGTCAATGGCGTGATGCGGGTGCTGCCCCACCGCTACCCCTTCCTCATGGTGGACCGTGTGATCAAGATCGACGGCAATCACATCGTGGGCATCAAAAATGTCACCATCAACGAACCCTATTTCCAGGGGCATTTCCCGGGACACCCGATCATGCCCGGAGTGCTGCAGTTGGAGGCGATCGCGCAGTTGGCGGGGATCGTCATGCTCAAAAAGGTGGAGAACACCGGGCAGATTGCCTATTTCATGTCAGCGGAGAACGTGAAGTGGCGCAAACCTGTCCAGCCGGGCGATGTGCTGGTCATCGACGTCGAGCTGACAAGAATGCGCGGCAAGATCGGCAAAGCAAAAGGCGCCTGCAAAGTTCGCGGCGAAGCCGTCAGCGAAGCCGAAGTGACGTTCATGCTCATGGATGCGTGAGGAAGGCTGAAACATGATTCATCCGACAGCGGTTATACATAAAGCGGCCGAGTTAGGCGAGGGATGCGAGATCGGACCCTATTGCGTGATTGGCGAGCATGTGGCGCTCGGACCTCGCTGCCGCCTGCTCTCTCATGTCGTTATCGACGGCCATACCCGCCTGGGGGCTGACAACGAAATCTATCCCTTCGCCAGCATCGGGCTCAAGACCCAGGACCTGAAATGGAAAGGGGGCCTCACACGAACCGAGATCGGGGACCACAATACGATCCGGGAGTCCGTCACCATTCACAGCGCCACCAGCGACGGCGAAACGACGGTCATCGGCTCCAACAACACCATCCTGGCCGGAAGCCATATCGGGCATAATGTCGTCATGGGCAACTGGGTGATTGTCTCGATGGCGGCGCTGGCCGGCCACGTGGTGGTGGAGGATCACGCCCTGGTCGGCGGATTGTCGGCCGTCCATCAGTTCTGCCGGATCGGAACCATGGCGATGATCGCCGGCTGCGCCAAGGTTGTGCAGGACGTCCCGCCCTACATGATCGTCGATGGCAATCCCGCCGAAACCCGCACCATTAACAAAGTCGGGCTCGAACGCAACGGCGTGGCCGAAGAGGCGCAAACAGCCTTGCGCCAGGCATTCAAGATCCTCTTCCGCGAAGGGCTGACCATCAGCAATGCGCTGGCGCGCATCGAAAAAGAACTGCCGAAGCTGCCCGAGGTTCAACATCTCGTGGAGTTCGTCCGCGCCAGCGAGAGGGGAATCAGCAAGTGACGCCGGGTGTGGAAAGGCAATGAATGAGGAACTGCCAGCGCTGACAGCCGGCACGCTGTACTTGGTGGCAACGCCGATTGGGAACCTCGAGGACATCACGTTGCGCGCGCTGCGGACGCTCAAAGAATGCGATGTGGTCGCGGCGGAAGACACGCGCCGGACCGGCCAGCTGCTGAAGCATTTTGGCATCTCCAAACCCCTCTTGAGCTGTTTCCAGTTCAATGAGGCCCGGCGCAGCGAGGAAATCCTCCAGCGGCTCTCCCGCGGCGAAAAGGTCGCGCTGGTGACCGATGCCGGCAGCCCCGGCATCAGCGACCCCGGCGAGCGAGTGGTGAAAGCCGCCATCGCGGCCGGTTTCCGGGTCGAGCCGGTGCCTGGTCCCTGCGCCTTGGTGGCTGGATTGACCGCCTGCGGGCTGCCGACTGACGAGTTCCATTTCATCGGCTTCCTGCCACATAAATCGGGTCAGCGGCGAAAGCAGCTCGAGGCCTTGAAGGTGATGCCGGGAACGTTGGTCCTTTATGAGTCGCCGTATCGGATAGAACGTCTCCTCACCGAGTTGCACGAGGTCTTTCCGGAACGGCCGGTCGTTCTGGGGCGGGAGCTGACCAAAAAGTTCGAGGAGTTTTTGCGTGGAAAACCCGCCGATTTGCTCGAGGCGGCCAGAAAGCGGGTTTTGAAGGGAGAGTTCGTCGTCATGGTGGCCGGAGCGGATTTCGAGGGGTGAAGCGCCGGTTTCGAAGCAGGGGCTGATGCGCAACATTTTGGAGTACAATGGGATATAACTTGAAGATTTTGCTTGTGTATTTCGTGGTTTTACTTTTAATTTAGTGCGATTCAGCAGCAAAGCCGTAGTGAGTGGAAATTGTCCTTTTGGTGCTAAAATGAGCAGACAGTTTGAAACCTGAGAGCAGGAACGTTCGCACGGACCTAGCGGCGGATCCAACCAACCAAAACACAGTAAGTATATGGCGTCCAAACTATTCGTCGGAAACCTACCCTTCAACACAACGGAGAACGACTTGCAGGATTTATTCACGCAGGCCGGGTCGGTTCTAGCAGTTAACATCATGCAAGATCGCGCAACGGGTCGCTCGCGGGGTTTTGCCTTTGTGGAGATGGGGTCGCAGGAAGACGCGACCAAGGCCATCGGGATGTTTCACCAAAAGGACTTTCAGGGTCGTCCCCTGACCGTTAACGAAGCGCGGCCGCGCGAAGAGCGTCCGGCCGGCGGCGGTGGCGGTGGCGGCGGCGGTTACCGCGGCGGACGTGGCGGCGGCGGCGGTGGCGGCGGCGGTTACCGCGACCGGCATTAAGCAAGAAACTTTTGGAGCACGGCCACCGCTTGAGCAATCAGGCGGTGGCTTTTTTTCTTCCAAACGCCCTACACGAACTTCCCCGGATTGAGGATGCCGTGGGGGTCGAGGGTGCGCTTCACCGTGCGGTGCAGCGCAAGGACTTCCGGAGAAACGGCCAGCGGCCACCAGGGCTGCTTGGCGAGGCCGATGCCGTGTTCGCCGGTGATGGAACCACCCCAGGCCAATACCTGCCGGAACAACTCGTCCAGGGCCGCCTGCGAGCGTTGCTTGGCGCCGGGCTCAGTGAGATCCACCATGACGTTGGTGTGGATGTTGCCGTCGCCAGCATGCCCAAAACAGGCAACCTGCAAGCGGTGCTTCTTCTGCAAGCGGGCGGCGAAGCGGAACAGGTCCTGAAGCCGGCCTCGAGGAACGACGATGTCTTCGTTAAGCTTGGTCAGACCGGTGTCGCGGAGGGCATACGAGAACTCACGCCGAATCTGCCAGACTTCTTCGCATTGGCGGCTGCCCAGGCCGCGTTCGATAAAGAGCGGCCGGTGCCGGCGCACAATGCGTTGCAGACCGGTGAGTTCCGACCGAACCGACTTATTCTGGCCATCGAGTTCGACGATGAGGTGGGCGCGGCAGCCGCGCAAGCGCTCGCTGCCGGTGCGTTTGTAAGCGGCTGCCAACGTGAAGGAATCCGCCACTTCAAGAGCGCAAGGGAGCAAGCCGGCGGCCAGGATGGCGTGCAGCGTGGCCAGCGCGTCGGGCATGGAGGCAAACCCAATCGCCAGGCAGGCGCGAAACGGCGGCAGCGGCAGCAGCTTCAGCGTGGCCTCGGTAACCACCCCGAGCAACCCTTCGGAGCCAACAAAGAGACGGTGGAGTTCGAACCCGGTTTTGTTCTTGTGCGTCCGGCCCCCCAGGCGCAGCACGGTGCCGTCGGCCAGCACCACTTCCAGGCCCAGGACGTAGTCGCGGGTGACCCCGTATTTGAGGCAACGGGGACCACCGGCGTTGGTGGCGATGTTGCCGCCGATGCTGTTGTCCTTTTTGCTGGCCGGGTCCGGCGGATAGAAAAGCCCCTCCTTCTCGACTTCGTCCTGCAGGCGCTGGGTGAAGACCCCCGCCTCAACGACCGCCACAAAATCGGCCGCGTTGATCTCCTTGATGCGATTCATCCGCGCCAGCGAAACGACAATCCCGCCACGCACCGGCACACAGCCCCCGACGTAGCCATGCCCGGCGCCGCGGGCAGTAACCGGGATGCGATGCTTGCTGGCAAAGCGCAGCAGTGCCGAGACCGACCGCGTGCTGCGCGGCAAGACCACCGCGTCGGGTCGGTGCGAGGCGAACCATTTATCGGCCGCATGCGCTTCCAGCGTGGCCGGGTCGAGAGAAAGCTCACCGGGAGCGAGGAGTTTCTTGAGTTGGGAAAGGGCGCGCGAAGGGAGCATGACGCTAAAAACGTTACAACCTCAAAAGGAATTCACTAGGAACGTTGCTCGGGCGAATCATCGGATGGAGCCAAAAACTCGATGGCGTTGGCGGCTTCGTCTTCAGGAACTTGGACCAGGATGCCGCCGGCGGCCATGGCGTAGCCATCCATGCTCAAGGCGGAAAGTTCGTTGGTGACGATCGGGTGGAATTGGGCCGCCTCGAGGCGCGAACGGACCAGGTGGGCGTCAGCGGGGTTAAAAGCGCGGTGAACGGTGATGAGCGACATGGATCGGTTTTTATGTTGACGGCGAATGGCGGCTTACTTGGCTGAAGGCGGGGCCGCGGCAGGGCCCGGGGCCGCCACAGCCTGCTTGATATCGGCAAACACGATGATACCGGCGCCGGTTTGCAGAAGGCTCTGGACCTGAACCTCGACTTGCTGGCCGATGAAGTCCTGGGCGCGGTTGACCACCACCATCGTGCCGTCTGGCAGATAGCCGACCCCCTGCCCTTTATCTTTGCCTTCCCGAGCGATGCGCAAGGAAAGCACTTCCCCCGGCAGCAGCACGGTGCGCATCGACTTGGCCAGGTCGTGCATGTTCACGTAGCTGACGGACTGGAGTTCGGCGATTTTGCCGAGGTTGTAGTCGTTGGTGAAAAGTTTCGCGCCCAAGTTGCGCGCCAGGTGGACCAGTTTGGTATCGACCTCCGTTTCCTCCGGAAAGTCGCCCTCGTGGATTTTGACCTCGTTATTGGTGTTGCGCTGCAAGCGGTTAAGCATCTCCAAGCCGCGGCGGCCCCGGGCGCGCTTGATGGAGTCGCTCGAATCCGCTATCTGCTGCAGTTCCTTGAGCACGAAGCGCGGCACCACAACCAAACCCTCCAGAAAATTGCCCTCCATCAGGTCGGCAATCCGTCCATCAATGATCACGCTGGTATCCAGCAGGAGCAGGTTTTCAGGCTTGTTTCGAGGCGCAAACCGCACATAGGGGATGATCAGCGAGAAATCTTCCTTGTTGCTACGCATCGCCAGAACGATGCCGATATAGCCGAAGCTTAGAAAAAGGCTGAGCCGGACCAGCCAGCGGGTCGGGTCCTCCGCGTTCTCGAACAGTCCGGAGTGGTCGATCAGCAGGGCCACGACCCAGCCCAGCAGGAGGCCGAACGTCGTGGCCGAGAAGGCTCGCAACGAGAAGCCCTTGAGCATTTCGTCAAGCGCAATCATCAGCCAGCCGAAGCCGAAACCGATGATCATGCCAAGCGGGCCCGCATAAGGACCGACAACGAATTCCTGGCGGACCTGGCTAACGGCATAGCCGCCACCGGTGCATAGCAGCAGAAAAAGGATGCGAATTACCCACAGAGCCATAAGAAAATTATAGATGATGAATGAGAAATGAAAAGAAAAAGGGGACGGAGAAATTCATTCCGATCGGGCCTTGGGGCTTTGGGTGGGCGCCTCCGGGTGACGACGGGCCTCGTGATGCCAAAGGAAGCTCCAGAGGCCCAGGCGATTGAGATTGCTGGTCGTAATGCTCAAGTTATTCGCAATTTGCCGCATGCTGGCCGATAGCTGGTCGTCTTCCAGCAAGGTCCCCGCCGGGCCCTTGCCTGCCCGCATGTCTTCCAGGAGATTCTTCAACACCGCGGAGGAGGATTCAATGTTTTTTACGGTGGCCGCGATCCCCGGGCCGTTGGTCGCCACTACCCCGCCCAAGGCGGCGGCAACATCGTCCATCTGCCTGGAGAAGAGAACCACGTTGCTCACGGATTCCGCCAGGGCCGGAGCGTTGCTCGTCATCAGCGCGTCGAGATCATCGAGGGTGGCGAGGGCGCGCTCCGAGACCAGGCGCAGGTTGCCGGCAGCCGTGGCCAGATTGGTAAGGGTATCCTTGTTCAACAGGAAACGGTGCACCTCCCCCAGGGTCGTGTTGAGGTTCGTAGCCGTCTCGTCCAGACCCTCCAGAACCCCGGTCGCGGTCCGGGCCACTTCCTGAATGCTGAACGGAACCTCGGCCTGGGCCTCGCCGCCGTTCTTGAAGACCGGCTTGGCGTTGGCCGTCGGCTCTATGGCGACATACTCGTCGCCCAGAAACCCGGATTGCTCGATAATAAAACGGGCGTCCTGGTGGATTCTGTACCTCATCCGAATACGCAGGATAAGGGTGACGCTCTTGCCGTCCGAGGCAAGGGAAATGTCCGAGACGTCGCCGACTCGCACACCCGCCATGAGAACGGCGGCGCGAACCTTGAGCCCGCTCACGTTCGCCGATTGGAGCCGGATGTCATAGGTGCGCTCAAAGAAATCCCCCCCTTTGCTGAACTCGATGAGCAGCCCCGCCACCAGCGCCAGGCCGATCGAAACAAACAAACCTACCTTCCATTCCAGCCGCGATTTCATAGTCTGCATCCCTCTGCTTTCAAGTCCGACACTCCCTCCGTGAACCGGCGCACCACGGGGTCCGTGGATCCGAAAATCTCGTCCGGAGAGCCCGCGGCGTAGATCCTCCGGTCGTGGAGCATCAGGATGCGCTGGCCCAGGCGCCGCGCGCTGCGCATATCGTGCGTGACCACCACCGTGGTGACACGGAGACAGTCGCGCACCCGCAGGATGAGGTGATCGATGCTGTCGGAAACCATCGGGTCCAGCCCTGTCGTCGGTTCGTCGTACAGGATGATTTGTGGCTGGTAAATGATGGCGCGGGCCAGCCCGACCCGCTTTTTCATCCCGCCGGAGAGCTCCGATGGATTCTTATCCTGAATGCCGGGCAGATCCACCATCTCCAGCACGTCGGCGACCCGCCGAGCAATCTGCTCCGGCGGCAGCGAGCGGTCGCGGCGGAAAGCGAACGCGACGTTTTCGGCCACGGTCATCGAGTCGAACAGGGCGGCGCCTTGGAATAGCATTCCGAACTTCCGGCGGACAGGGAGCAATTGCCGCTCGTTCATCGGAACGATGTCCTGCCCCTCGATGAGCACTTGGCCGGTGTCGGGTTTAATGAGCCCGATGAGGAGTTTCAGCAGGATGCTCTTGCCCCCGCCGCTGCGGCCAATGACCACGACGGACTCGCCCTCCTGAATTCCCAGGCTGACACCCTCGAGAACGGAATTGGCTCCGAAGCTCTTGGAAAGATTGCGAGCCTCGATCATCACAGCGTATGAAAGATTTTCCCCAGGACCAGCGTCAAAAAGAAATTAGAGATGAGGATCGTGATCGAGGAATAGACCACGGCCTCGGTCGTGGCGAGGCCCACCCCCTGGGCCCCTTCGCCGCAGCACAAGCCTTTATAGCAACTGACGATAGCGATGATGCCGCCAAAAATGAACGCTTTGGTTAGCCCAACCATCACATCGACCGTATCCGTGTACGCGATCATGTTGGCCCACAAGTAGGTCGAATCGATACCGAGCAGATAAACGCCGACAACGTATCCGGCGCCAATTCCAATGGCGATGGCCTCGATCGTCAGCAGCGGCATGGCCACCTGCAGGCCGAGCAGCCGCGGCGCCACGAGGTAGTCCACCGGCCGGGTGGCCAGCGTGCGTAGCGCGTCGATCTGCTCCGTCACCCGCATGGTGCCCAGTTCGGCCGCAAAAGCGGCTCCCACCCGCCCGGCCACCATCAGGCCGGTCAGCACCGGACCCAGCTCGCTGCACATGGAAACGCTCACCACCGCCAGGACCGCCGTGTCCATCTTGATTTTGTGGAACTGAAAGAAGGTCTGCGCGCCCAGGACCATGCCCGTGAACGCGCCGGTAATAAGCACCACAGATTGGGATTTGACCCCGACGAAATAGACCTGGTAAGCCAAGTCACACCACGCCAGTTTGAAACTCAAGAGCGACCCAAAAGCATCCCGAGCCAGCAGCGCCAAGCGCCCCAACCCCTCGATCCACTCGGAAAACCACCTTCCCCACACACTCATACCCCGCAAAACCTAACCGAGGAGTAAAGGGTTGGCTAGGGGTGGGTCCCTGGTTCCGGGGAGCCTCCCAGCTTACTGCAAGGCGCCGCGGAGCGGCGTTTCGACGGCAGCCGTGAGCCCTCATGGATCGGTAACGAGTGAGCAACGACCTGTCCGCCGTCCTGTCCGCCGTAGCCTTGGCGAAGAGGGAAGCTTTAGCGGAGGCGGAAGCCTTGGCGGAGGCGGAAGCTGGGCGGCAAAAGGACAAGGCAGGTTGCCACCTTAATTTCTTACCGCCGCCTTAGCAGGATGTCAGCTTCTCCCGAAGCACTTCGATGCAATGTGGCACCGCCCCGGCCACGAAGCCCAGACACTCCACGGCGCCGCTCGGTTTTCCAGGCAGGCAAATGACCAAGGTCTTGTCCACAACCACGGCGAGATTCCGGGAAAGGATTGCGTTCGGCGTAATCTTCAACGACTCCATGCGCATAACCTCGCCGAAGCCCGGCAGTTCCCGAAGGGCAATCTCCCGGACCGCCTCGGGGGTTACATCGCGGGGAGCCACCCCCGTGCCGCCTGTAGTCAGGATAAGATGACACCCCTGGGCGATCTGCTCGTGGATGGCGCGCTGAATGCCGGCTTTATCGTCAGGCACGATCGCCTGTGCCACCACCTTCCATCCGTAGCCCTCCGCGGCACGCCGCAGCGCGGGCCCGCCCAGATCGTCGTATCGGCCCTGAGCCGCTCGGTCGGAGATGGTAATGATCCCGGTAGGTTGAGACATCGTGTGGGGGGAGTTGTTAAAGGGCTAAGACGTTAAAAGGTCAAAACGTTAGAACGTTAAAACGTGGTAACGTTTTGAAACGGTTAGCTGCCATGGAGCCTCGGCGTCTTACGTTTCACGTTTCACGTTTCACGTTCTAACGTTCTAACCTTTCTTCCGTCAGCGCTTCGTTTTCGACACAAGGTTGATATCGGTAATCCGCATCGTCTTATCCACGGCTTTGCACATATCATAGATCGTGAGGGCGGCAATCGAGACAGCAGTCAACGCTTCCATTTCGACCCCGGTTTGAGCGGCGATCTTGGCCGAGGCCGAGATGAGGATGCGATCCCGGGCCTTGGGGATGTCAAAATTGACTTCGCAATGTGTCAGCGGCAAGGGATGGCAGAGCGGGATGAGATCGCCGGTCTTCTTGGCGGCAAGAATGCCCGCCAGACGGGCGGAGGCCAGCACGTTGCCCTTGGCAATGGTTTGAGACTCGATTAGTTCGATCGTGGCTTTTTGAAGACGGATCTCGCCTCGAGCCAGCGCCTCGCGCAACATCACCGGTTTCTCCGAGACATCCACCATCGCCGCTTCCCCCCGGGCATCGATATGATTGAGCCTTCTCATGGCATCGTTCCAACATTGTATCGTTCTAATCTTCTAACGTTCTAACGCTTTAACCCTCTAACGCCTCGCTCCTTCAACTCCCGCCCTCCATTCCATGATGACGGCGCGCATCTGGTCGGCGGCGTTGAGCTTGGGTTTGACGTGTTTGAGACTAAACCAGGGCAGCATCCCGAGCAAGTCGGGCGTCACCAGCACTTGGCCGTCGCAATCCGGGCCTGAGCCGATGCCAATGGTCGGGATGGAGATTCGCTCGGTCACCTCTTTGGCCACCGGCGGTGTAACCAGTTCCAGCACAACGGCAAAGGCCCCGGCCTCCGCCAAAGCCTGGGCGTCGTCCAGGAGGGCCTGGCGTTCGGCTGCCTGTTTGCCTTTGACATGGTAGCCGCCTTCTTCGAGCACGTGCTGCGGGAGCATGCCCAGGTGGCCGCAGAAGGGAATGCCGCTAGAAACGATGGCGCTGACCTGAGGCTGGATGCTCCGCCCCCCCTCGGCCTTGACGGCTTCCGCCCCGGCCGCTGCCAGGCGCCTGGCACTGGCCACCGCCGTCTCCACGGTTTCGTAAGTGCGAAAAGGCAGGTCAGCCGCAAGCAGCGCCCGCGGCTTAGCCCGCGCGACGGCGCGCACATGATGCTCCATCTCGGCCAGGGTCACGTGAGTCGTGTCAGGATACCCGAGCACCACCATGCCGAGGGAGTCCCCCACCAGGATCAGCGGGATCCCCGCCTGGTCCAATAGCCGGGCCATCGGAAAATCATAGGCCGTCAGCGAAGCGATCTTCTCTCCGCGCCCCTTCATCTCGTGGATGCTTTGGGCCGTCACTTTGACGGCCGTCGTTTCGGTTCCAATGCCTGTTGTTTCAATTTCCCGGGCTCTGCTCATTCCCCCACCTTTGCGACAGAACTCTCCCTTTCACAAGCGGAATCTGAATCTAAAAAATGAGGGGGAAACCGCAAAGAAACGCTCACATTCTGCGAAGTGATTGAGGTTAAGTGGTCCATTTCATGGGGCCGAAAGCCCGCCCTGTGAAAGCCTGGACTGAATCCTCACCTCTTCCGTATGGGGCGCCCATGCGGCCGGCCGTTCTCTGCCGGCCCCGCCCTCGATCGCAAGCCTTCCCTCCAGGAGCCAATCGGCCATATCAACGACCGAGGTTTTTTATCGTCAAGCCGAGAGCTTCTCCTTGCACGACGGCATTCACCCAAAATCGCGCTGAATTCTGTGCGGCAAAGTTGAAATGAATGGCTCCGCAGCGCCGGAGCTCTCGGCTCTGCTCTTCCGTGGCGATGCCGCGAAACAATTCGTTCACGTTGTCGCTGGTGAGCAGCGATGAATCGACTACTCGCGCTTTTCCATGCAACACAATGATCGGCGGCCTGCCCGGCTCCAATCTCAACTCCTCCGCGCTCTCCCGAGCAACGAGATTGAGCAGGTCATTCATGCCATACATTCCCGCCATACCAAATACCATCGGGCATCCAGCCTCGGAGCGCAACTCAGAGCCGCTCCCGGGGTAAAGGAGTGGCGCAAGAACCGGCTTTTTATGGAAATGGCATTCCACAAGGCGGGCCTGGGCGAGGATCGGCGAATGGGGGGATGGACAGGAGAGACGGCGAAAAACCTCGAAGACCTTCTCCTGCTCTGCGCGCGGGATGCCGATGCCGTAGCGGTGTCAGTTCTCGTTCGGGTGTGATCCCAGCACGCCGCGTTGCGCGGTCCACACCTCCCTGCTACGTTGCCCGGGATGTCGGCCATTGTCCTGACGACGCTCAACGCGAAATACATCCATGCCGCCTTCGGCTTGCGCTATTTGCTCGCCAACCTCGGCCCGCTCCGTCCCGAGGCGAGCATCGCCGAGTTCGACATCAATCAGCGGCCGATCGATGTCGCCGAAGCGCTGCTGGCCCGCAACCCGAGGATCATCGGCTTCGGGATCTATATATGGAACACCGCGCCGGCCCAGGAGGTCATTACCCTTCTCAAACAAGTGCGGCCCGACCTGATTGTCATCCTGGGCGGCCCCGAGGTCAGCTACGAAACCGTTCAACAGCCCATCACCCAACGGGCCGATTATGTCATAACCGGCGAGGCGGACCTCAAGTTCGCGGAAGTCTGCTCCCGGCTGCTTTCCGGCGAGACGCTCCCCGACAAAATCATCCCGGCCACGCCGCCGGATTTCTCCCGGCTTGTTCTCCCATACGACCTCTACGACGACCAGGACGTGGCGCATCGGATCATCTATGTGGAAGCCTCTCGCGGCTGCCCCTTCACGTGCGAGTTCTGCCTCTCCTCGCTCGACATCCCCGTGCGCCAGGCTCCCCTGCCCCTCCTGCTGGATCACCTGCAGCGGCTGCTTGAACGGGGAGTCAGCCAGTTCAAGTTTGTCGACCGCACCTTCAACCTGAACCTCGTCGTCAGCCGCGCCATTCTCGAGTTTTTTCTCCAACGCTACCGGCCCGGACTCTTCCTCCACTTCGAGATGGTGCCGGACCGTCTGCCCGCGTCCCTGCGCGATCTCATCGCCCGCTTCCCCCTGGGCGCGCTGCAGTTCGAAGTCGGCATCCAAACGTTCGATCGCGAGGTCGGCGACCGCATCCAGCGGCGGCAGAATTACGATCGACTGGAGGACAATCTCCGCTTCCTCCGGGCGCAAACCGGGGTGTACGTCCACGCCGATTTGATTGCCGGGCTGCCGGGGGAAACGCTCGAGAGCTTTGCCGCCGGGTTCGATCGTTTGATTGGGCTCGGACCGCATGAAATCCAGGTCGGCATCCTCAAGCGGCTGCGCGGCACCCCCATTGCGCGCCATGACGCCGAATGGCACATGATCTATAATCCGCACCCGCCCTACGAAATCGTGCAGAACCGCCTGCTCGACTTTGCCACCATGCAGGAGCTGCGGCGCTTTGCCCGCTATTGGGACCTGGTCGGCAACAGCGGCAACTTCGTGGAAACCGCTCCCCTGCTCTGGTCGTCGCCTTCCGGAGCCGGCGCACCCGGACCGACCGCGGCCTCTCCCTTTGCGGCCTTTATGCGATGGAGTGAATGGCTGCACGCGCGGGTGGGCCGGACCGACGGCATCGCCTTGATGCGGCTCATGAAATTGCTGTTCGAATTCCTCGTCGGCGAGTTAGGTTTGGCTCGTGAAGCCACCGCTCAGGCCATGTGGCGCGATTACCAGCGGGGCGGCCGGCACGACAAGCCGGCCTTCTTGAAAGATTATCTCGGCCAGGCTGAGCGGCTGTCCTCCGCCGGCCGGCCCCGAGCGGCGGCGCTCAAGCGCCAGGCGCGCCATGCCCGGTCCGAGTCAATCCCCTGAAGCCGCCGCAGTCAAACCGTGCTATCTTCAAGGCATGAACTTCGTTTTGGCTATCGCGGCCTACTTGCTGATCGCGCTGGTCCTGGCCTGGGGTATTCTCCTGGCGGTCCACGGCAACCCCTGGCTGCTCATTATCGGTTTCCTGGCCTACGCCATCGCCTTCGCCAAACTCGGCTGCCTCCCCCGCCCGACCCACCAGGACCATGGCTGAAAGCAGCGTCTTCCTCCCTTAAAAAGCATTCGGACGCGGATGTCGGGCCTCGAATATCGCGGGAACGCAACGTCGCGCCCCCTCGACCCCCGACCCGCTACCCCCCGCTCATTGGCGCCGCTTCCCTCGCCGAAAGAGCGCTCCATACACCAGCAGAACCACCACGGCCCCGAGAGCGCAGGCGACGAAGCTTATGGGTTCCTGCCTTTCGAACCAGCCGTTTCTTTCGCCAATATACCGTGTCAGCAGCGACCCCGCGGCCCCAAGCAACATCGCCAAGGCCAGTTCGGCGGGCGTATGCCCGGGCAATAACAACTCCACCATCATTCCTATCCCGAGTCCGAGAAGGATGGTCACCGCGAGGATCATAGACAGGGAACTGCCTATCAACTCGCCAAGAGGGGTGAAGCCGATATCCACCTGACATCAATCGGCTTGGTTCAGGTTCCGGCCCGGATCCGGAAGAGCCGGCCCCGGCTGCAGCGCAGCCGGCCAGCCCGTTGCCGGGACAGGACTCGCCTGGTTCGCCGCTCAGTCGCGCCGGCGGCCCAGCAGGAATCCAACCACACACCCCACGGCAGCGGCGATGGCAATCGTGGTCCAAGTGTTTTCCCGCACATACTCGTCGGTAGCCTTTCCAACGTTGCGCGCCGTCTCCGTCGCGCGCTTCTGCCAATCCTGAATTCTATCCGTCATTTCTCTTGTGTTCATCAGTCAACTATACTCTTCATATTGCAAACTCCCAAATGGGGCTCAACCCCTAAACCGATGCGCGCGCTGATTCAAAGAGTCGCTGAAGCCAAAGTCACCATCGCCGGAACCGTGACCGCAGTCATTGCCAATGGCCTGCTCGTGCTCCTCGCGGTCGAGGAAGCCGACGACGCCGAGGATATCGACTGGCTCAGCGGAAAAATCGTCCGGCTGCGGGTTTTTGATGACGAGAATGGCGTCATGAACCGGTCCGTGCAGGATGCCCAAGGCGAGATCCTGCTGGTCAGCCAATTCACCCTCTACGCCAGCACGCGAAAAGGAAACCGTCCCTCCTACAGCCGGTCGGCCAGGCCGGAGACAGCCGTGCCGCTCTATGAGCGGTTTGTCGCCCGCCTCGGGCAGGAATTGGGCAAACCGGTCTCCACCGGCCAATTTGGCGCCCACATGCTCATCAGCCTCGTCAATGACGGCCCTGTCACCATCCTCATCGATTCCAAGGCCAAGGAGTGACCAGTGCGCGAGCCGGCCGCCCCCCGGTCGGGATTACGATGGGTAGGTTTTCACCCGGGTAGGAAATACCCTCAGCCCGGCTTATTTTGCGCGCCGCAGGATGATGAAAAAACAAACACCAAACCAAATGGCGCGCTCCCGCCCCCCTTGCCTGCCGCGAGCGCACGCCCGTTTAGAAACGCCATAGAATCCAGGGAGTAAACTTATGTATCACCACGTCAAAGCACTGATGTACACCGTCCGCATCGGCCAGCCCGATCCCCAATTCGGCAACATGTTGCTCGAGCAGTTCGGCGGCGCCAACGGCGAACTGGCCGCCGCAATGCAATACTCCATCCAGGGCCTCAATTGCACCGACCCGGCCCGCAAGGATATGCTCATGGACATCGGCACCGAAGAGCTCAGCCACCTCGAAATCATCGGCACGCTCGCCCGCATGCATCTCAAGCCCACCAGGAAAAACCGCACCGCGGCTGAAGCCGACCCGTTGATTGCCATCGCCGGCGGCGGCGGGGTGGCCCTCTGCAACTCGCAAGGCGCCCCCTGGACAGCCGATTACCTCAAGATTACCGGCGAACTCGACGTGGACCTGCGCAGCGATATCGCCGCCGAGGCGCGGGCCAAAATCGTCTATGAACGGCTCATCAACTTCTGCGACGATGCCGGAACCAAAGACGCCCTCCAGTTCCTGATGACCCGCGAAATCACTCACCTCAAGGCCTTTATGGCGGCGCTCGAGAGCCTGGGCAAAGACCCGCTCCAAATCGGCTCCATCCCGCCTAGCCCGGAGATCGTCAACCAATACTTCAACGATTCCACCGGTGAAGGCGAGGATGGCGACATCGATACCCGCGGCCCCTGGAACGAGGGTGAGGGAATCAAATTCGTCGAGGCTCCCAGCACACCGATCGCCGAGGCCACAGAAGAGGAGGTCCGGCAGGAAATCCAGCACACCGTCGGACGCGGTCACCGATCCGTCGCCTCCCAGACCGAACCGCGTTCCAAACGGATTCGCTGAACCCGCAATGGTCCTTTGGCCGGCGCATCCCGCCGAAGACGTCAGGCTGTAACCTCAACAGGGCGCGGCGCCGCGCCGCGCCCTGCACTGGCCGCCGCGCTGCCGTAGCCCTCTCCTCCGGCAACCCGCGCAGACGGCTGAAACCGAGTCACTCCGTAGCCGCTTGAGCCGTTGTGCCTGATGCCAGGCCGAGTGACGACTTGAGGGGTGCAGGAATCGGATCTTGAAGCCAAAACCGCTCCGTGGCATTATTACCCGTGATGAGCGTAGCTGAGTTGAAAGAGAGTGTGCTGGCGCTTCCTCAAGACGAGCGTCACGACTTCCTGGTCTGGGTCAACCGACTGGAAGCCGGTTACGGCGACGTGCCAGGCGAGGCCCTGGACCAACTCTCCGCCGAAATTTGGGACCAGGACGACCGCCATGCCCCTCCCACGCATCCAGCGCGGTGAGATCTGGCTGGTTGACCTCGGCTACCTCGGCAAGGTGCGGCCTGCGGTTGTCGTCAGCGTTCCTTTCCTCGATCACGAGCGCACGCTTTGCATCATCGTCCCTCACACGACAACGCGCATAGGCACGCGCTTTGAGATCGACATAAAGCACCCAAGCCCTCAAGGAAGGGGCGTTTGATGTGCAGCAGACCGCCGCAGTTCAGGCGGCGAAGTTCGTTCGGCGTTTGGGCGCTCTCGACGCCCAGCAGGTGGGGGGCATCGAGCAAGCCTTGGCGGGCGTACTCGGCCTGAGGCTGGCGGGCGGCGCCTCCGAACCTCCCCGTTGACCACGCGCTCAGCCCAGTCAACTCCAAAACGGCGCTTGACCCTGGGTCCGCCTTCTCACAAGCTCCCGCCCATGAGAGCGGAGTTCAGGAACCTGGTGCGGCATGACCGATTCGAAACCGCCGGCTCGGTCAACGCGCCCACTGTCGGATTGAACAGGAGGAAACAGAGAAAACAGAGACAGAAATCTCTGTTCCCTCTGTTCTCTCCTGTTCAAATCCGGGCGTGAATGCAAAGCCTCCAGCGGCGCGGGAACTGGGCCAACCCCGGCTTGGCACCGCATTCGGAAAACCCGATGGGGGCGTTTTACCTCCTGTCAGCTCACCTCTGCCAAAGAATCTGCCCGGCTTCCAAAGGAACCGCAGCCCCTGGGAAGTGAGGCACGACGCGCGGCGTATAGTCCGCAGCAGGGCGGGTCGCCGGCACGCTCGTGGAGTATGCATAGCCGTTAACCGAGCCGACCAGTTGCCGCCCGCGCCTCATCTCCTGCCGTGCCGCACCCTGGCCATCGCTCCCGTCGGCATAAAGCTCAACTCTCACGGTGTCAGGGTCGATCTCATCCAGAAAAACCTGAACCTCAAAGACGTGCTGCTCGCCCGAGGTTTCGGTCGTTAACTGGCCGAGCCTAAGACCCGCCCACTTCCTTTCAAGGGCGCGCCGCCAATCAACCATCTGTCCCCCAAAGCGGCCCTTGTCTGCCGCGCGCTGTTCGTAGGCCGCCGAGGCTGGCAGGTAGTATTTCTCGGTGTATTCGCGCACGGTTCGATTGGCGCAATAGCGCGGCGTCAGGCGCGCCATGCTCTCGCGCATCCTGGCAACCCAGGCGGTGGGAATGCCGTTCGGGTCCCGGCTATAGAACTCGGGAACCACCTCTTGCTCAAGCAGCTTGTAGAGCGCTTCGGCTTCGGCGGCGTCCCAGGAAGGATCCCCGTCGTGTTCCCGGCCATCCCCCAGCGCCCAGCCAACCTCCGGCGCATAGGCTTCGGCCCACCAGCCGTCCAGTTCCGAAATATTGATGCCGCCATTCACCAGGACCTTCATGCCGCTGGTGCCGCTGGCCTCCCAGGGCCGCCGCGGTGTGTTCAGCCAAACATCCACGCCCTGCACCAGCTTTTCGGTCAGAAGCATGTCGTAATCGCTGAGGAAAATCGCATGCGGACGTATTGCCGGCTGGCGAATGAACCGAACCCATTCCTCGATGAGGCTCTGGCCGGCCTGGTCCGCCGGGTGGGCCTTGCCGGCGATAATGATCTGCACCGGATGCTGAGGGTTGGTCAGGAGCCGCCGCAGCCGTTCTGGATCGCGCAGCAGCAGGTTCGGCCGCTTGTACGTGGCAAAACGCCGCGCGAAACCGATCGTCAAGGCATTCGGATCGAACAGGTGTTGGCCCTGGTCCGCAGCTTCGGCGGAGGCGCCTGCCACCGCCAGCTCCCGGCTCAATCGCTGACGGGCAAATTCAATGAGCAGCGTGCGGCTGCTGGCGCGCAACTGCCAAAGCTCGGCATCGGAGACGCGGCGGATGTCTCGCTCCAGCGTGTCCTTGGTTCCGAGCCAACGGTCCTTTCCGCAGGCCCCCGTCCAAATCCTGTCGGCGGCCTCGGAGTCCCAACTGGGCATGTGGACCCCGTTCGTAACGTGTCCAATCGGCACCTCCGGTTCCGGCCAGCGCGAAAACAAGGGCGCAAAAATCCGGCGGCTGACCTGTTCGTGCAGGCGGCTGACACCATTGACCGCCCCGCTGCCGCGAATGGCCAGGTAAGCCATGTTGAAAGCTTCGGAAGCGTCATCGGGGTTCAACCGGCCAAGAGCCAACAGATCCTTGATTGTAATCCCAAGCCTCTGAGAGTAGGCGCCGAGGTATTGTTCGATCAGGCCTGGAGCGAACCGATCAAAGCCGGCCGGCACCGCGGTGTGGGTCGTGAAAAGATTGCCCGCCCGGGTAACTGCCAGTGCGGCTTCGAAAGGTTGCCCCGTCTCCTCCATGAAATGCCGGGCACGCTCCAACACCGCGAATGCGGCATGGCCTTCGTTGAGATGACAGACTTGGGGCTGGAGGCCGAGGGCTTTCAGGAGGCGCCAGCCGCCAATCCCCAGGGTCAGCTCCTGCTTAAGCCGCAGTTCGGGGCCGCCGCCGTAGAGCTCGCTGGTGATGCCCCGATGCGCCGGATAGTTCGCGGCGTCGTTGGTGTCCAGCAGGTAGAGTTTGACGCGGCCGACCTGCACTTGCCAGGCGCGCAGCCAAACGGAGTAGCCCGGCAGCTTGACTTCCAAGCGCAACCACTCCCCATTGGATTCACGTAGCGGGGTCACGGGCAGTTGGCCGGGATCGTTGTAGGGATAGAGGGCCTGTTGAATTCCGCCCTGGCCAATCACCTGGCGAAAATACCCCTGCTGATAAAGAAGTCCCACGCCGACGACCGGAACCCCCAGGTCGCTCGCGGCCTTAAGCTGGTCGCCGGCCACGTTGCCTAGGCCTCCGGAATATATCGGGAGCGCCTCGCTCAGCATGAATTCCATGCTGAAATAAGCCACGCAGTTCAGGCGGGCATCCGAATGACGCTCTTGAAACCACGCTGGGGCCTCCGCAGCCTTGCGTTTGGCCCCAACCAGGTCTTCGACCCTCTTGCGAAAATCCGGCTTGTCCAACACCCTCTTGAGCTGGTCCCGCGAAACCGTTTGCAATACCACCCAAGGATTGTGCGTAAGCTCCCAAAGCGCGGGATCAAGCTGGCGCCAAAGCTCATCCGCGGCATGGTTCCACGACCACCGCATGTCCAACGCCAGTTCCGCCAGAGCGTCGACCCCTTCGATTTCACAGGGGAGACAGTTATAAAGAACGCGTTCTTGTTTGCTCATGCTCCGAGTCGTAGCATGGCACAAGGCCGTGTTTGGTCAAGTGGCCGAAGAAAGTGACAAGCCGGCCGGGCGTATCACGACAGTCAGAAATCTCCAGATCCGCCCGAGCCCTGGGGCGGCCCGTTGAGCAATATAATTAGAGGGAGGAACATCGCAATCACGATGCTGCCCACCACCACCGCCAGCAGCAGGATCATGACCGGCTCCAGCAGGGAGGTTATCGCCCCGACGGCATTGTCCACTTCGCTGTCGTAGTTATCGGCGACTTTCATCAGCATCTCCGGCAACGCCCCGGTCTCCTCCCCCACATCCACCATGCCGGCGACCATTGCCGGAAAGATTGAAGATGCCTTTAATGTCGGCGCCATAGGCTCGCCTTGCTTCACATTCTCGTGGACAACGCCAATGAGGCGGCTGATGACCTTGTTGCCGGCGGTCTCTTTGACAATCGAAAGCGCCTGCAGGATAGGCACGCCGCTGCTGACCAGGGTCCCCAGCGTGCGCGTAAAGCGGGAAATTGCCACTTTCCTGAACACCGGCCCCAACACCGGCAGAGTCAGCTTCAGCCGATCAAAGATCTGCCGCCCGCTTTCCGTCTTCAACCCGAACGTGAGCCCGGCGGCCAATCCCGCGCCAGCCGCCAGAATCAGCGGGAAGCGCCGCTGGATCGCCTCGCTGAGATTGAAAATAAACATCGTGAACGCCGGCATCGCCTGGCTGCCGACCAGCCCCTCGAACACCGCTTTGAATCTCGGCACCACATACGTCATCAGCAGCGTGACAACCCCGCCTGAAACCAACAGAACCGCGCAGGGATAAACCATCGCCGCTTTGACTTTGCCCTTGATCTTCTGCCCCTTCTCAATGAACTCCGCCAGGCGCCCAAGCGTAACTTCCAGGGCCCCCGCCACCTCCCCGGCCCGCACCATGCTGATGTAAAGCCCGCTGAAAACCCGCGGCTGCATCGCCAGGGCTTCCCCCAATGAGCTGCCGCTTTCGATCGCGAACGACAGCTCCCCGATCACGCGCTTCACGCGCGAGTGCTCCGCCTGTTCCTCCAGGATCCGCAAACTCCTCAATAAAGGCATGCCCGCCTCGACCAGCGTCGCTAGCTGCCGGGTAAACACCGCCAACAACCGGGGCTTGATGCCCCGGCTAAACCCAGGCAGCGCCAGCGCCGGCCTGGCCAACGCGCTCCGAGGCCTCGAAAGCGGTCCCGCCAGCCGCCGCTTTTTCTCATTGGCCGCGAGCACCTTGGTGGGGAAAAAACCCATCTCTTTGATGCGCCGCAAAGCTTCGCTCTGATCCGCAACCTCAAGTGTCCCCCGCATCACCGCGCCCTGAGGATCGATTGCCACATAAGAATAGTTGGACATACACAGCTCCGGGTTTCAGTTTCTCGCCGCTGGCTCCCGTCCCGATAGAGATGTTTCGGCATTGCCCATCTTATTCCATCAGACAAGGCCGCCGGCAAAAGCTCACGCCGTTTCCGAACTCACCACGCTCCACGCTCCACGTTCCACGACTCCGCCCCCCCCGCACTTGCCCCCATTGTTTCCCCTGTCCCATAGGTTACCGTGCCCCATGGTAGTCGCTGTTGGCAAACCGACCCACGTCAATCCTGTGTATGGCAGCTACTTCGCGGACCCCTATGTCTGGAAGCATGGTGAGGTCTATTACGCGATTGGCACCGGCGCCCTGGAAGCTTCCGGGCAAGTCGTCGGGAAGATCTTTCCTGTGCTCCAGTCGCTTGACTTCTCCCAGTGGCAGCCCGCCGCCAGTGCGATGCTCCGGCCCGATCGGTCGCTGGGAAGTCATTTCTGGGCCCCGGAGATCGCCTTCGCCGACGGCATGTTTTACCTCTACTATTCCGTGGGCCAGGGCGACAAAAACCATCAATTGCGCGTCGCCGCCAGCAATCGGCCGCTCGGCCCCTACCGGGACCTTGGCAGGCCCCTGCTTAATCCCGCTTCCTGCCCCTTCGCTATCGACCCGCATCCTTTCCAGGACACGGATGGCCGCTGGTACCTATTCTATGCGCGCGATTGCCTCGACGCTTCCGACACCGCGCGCGCCGGCACCGCCCTGACCGTCGCCCGGCTCAAAACTATGACCGAGCTCGAAGACGAGGGGCGAGTGATTCTGCGAGCCCATTCCGATTGGCAGCGCTTTCAAGCCAATCGCCCGATGTATGGCGGTTTCTGGGATTGGCATACCCTGGAGGGTCCCTGCGTGCGGCTCCATGACGGCCGCTATTATTGCTTCTACAGCGGCGGCCGATGGGAAACCGAAACCTACGGCGTTGACTACGGCGTCGCCGATCAAGTGCTGGGACCCTACTCGGATGCCGGGAACGAAGCTGGCCCGCGTGTGTTGCATACCGTCCCCAATCACGTCCTTGGGCCGGGACACAATTCGATCGTCACCGGCCCTGATGGAGAAACCGAGTTCATCGTTTATCATGCCTGGGACAAAGAAATGAAAGCGCGCCGGATGTTCATCGACAAGCTGGCCTGGACCCCCGAAGGCCCCCGCTGCGAAGGGCCAACCTGGGGAACCGCCTTTTAGGCTGGCAATCCGTTGAACAATTCGCCGGTGCAGAAAACCGGGGCATATGAGACACATCGTGCTCAGACCTGGTTCACTGTCTATGTCGGCGACGCCTCGACCTGCTGTGCCGTACTCCCCAGTTGCGCGAAGGCGCGTGGTATTCCGCGCTTAGCAATGGAGGAAAGAACCGACGGTAAAGCCAGATTCCGAGGTAGATATCGATCATGGCCCCCAGCATTGCCGCGCCCGCCTTGGTTCGCGCCGTGGACAGGGGACCCTGGTCCGCTTCGTACTGCGCTTCCCAGGCCGAACCGAAATGGCGATGGTAATCGGACTCCATTGCCAACTCATGCCACACAAAACCTGAGAGGACTGAGACACTAACAATGGGCAGGATGGCCACGAAGATCACCATTCCGAACATATTGGCGAGCTGGCCGGCTTGGGTCCGACCAATTGCATGCGCGATAAGGTGTTGGAGAATCATAGAGAAAGGAAAAGGGATCAAAAAAGGAGTGCTTCGTCAGGCGCGCGATACAAAGATCATAATACCGCTCGTTTCGGGACCGACTCTTTCACTTTCTGGATATTCTTTTCAGAAAATCGCCAAAGGCTGTCCGCTTAATCAGCATTAGTTCCACAGCCACGAGCAGGAGCAAAAGCGATATAAACTCGAAAAAGGCCATCAAAACGACTCCGCTGGGAGGCAAATCAAGCCTGCGTCCCAGGCTAATGTTCAAGTTCTTGGCAAGTATTATGATTAAGAGCGGGACCAACCCAGGTAAAACCATGCAGATCAACGCAACTGTAAATGGCACCAGACGATGCTCGTGCTGTGCTGGTTTCCTCATACTGATTGCGCAAGCTTCATGAACACCGGCTTCCTATTCCGACAACGCTTGGTTTTGCATATCCTGAACCTGTTTACCAACCGTATTGGCTTGAATCAATCTATTTCGGAAAGCGCCAGCCCGGAGGTTCGTCCGAGACCGCGCCTTAGGGTTATCACTCCATTGCTGCGCTTCCTTTCGGCTCGGAAGCTGATATCAGCGTTATGAAGACTAAACTGACAGTCCTTTGGATGGCTTGCGCAGCAGTGGCTCTCGCGGGTTGCGCCACGAGCCAAAACACCGCCCAGGGCGGCACCGCCGGACAATTCGACACCAGCATGGATGCCGGCCAGCAATTTGACACCGGCACCGGCTACAGCGAGGGCCCTTATCCCAAGCCCGCCGCCAGCCCAACCATGCGCCCGGGAATGAATCGCGACGATATCCGCGACCCGCAGACCTTCGCCCAGCCCGGACCCGGAACCCCGCCCTGACATCGCTCCGCCCAAATCTCCGGTTGCTTCAGGCTTAAGCGGCACTACTGTAGTACATGAATGAGAATAGCTTGGACCAGGGACGCTTCACTGAAAATGGGCATGGGCTCGGCACCGTCACACAGGCCATGGTCCGGCAGCGGGCCCGTGAGCTGGCCCTCATCAATGGCCGCTCGCCTCATCACCCGCTGGACTCGGACCTTGAAGAGGCCTGGCGCGAACTGACCGGCCAGGAGCGGTTGGTTCCCACCCCGCCCCAGGAGGAAAGCCTGACCGAGGAGAGCCGCTGGGAAGGCGTGCCCGAATCCGTGGGCCACCAGGCCCCCACCGTCCCCGCCCCCGACGAGCAGACTTTCGCCGAAAAACTCGTCGAGGAAGGCGTCGAAGACGCGGAGCAGGACCAAATGGTCCGGGCCGAGCGGGAAAGCCGCCGGCGGTAGATTCGGCCTGAATAAACCTGGAATTTGTTGTGATAAGGATCTCGCAGTGGAACGGCGTTCACAAGTAGCGCGGCCGCCGGGACGGCAGGCTCGGCCCGGGGCGCGCGCGAAGCCTGCGAAAGCCCAATCCCGGGTTTCGTTGATCTTGCGCCGGCCCCAATCCAGGTTGCGCTTCCGCTGGGCAGCGGCCATTTCCACGGCGGAATGGCACGTCTATCGGGCGGCGATTCGCGCCGTTCAGGCGACGGGCATGCCCTTTATGCTGGGTGGCGGCTTCGCGCTGGCCGCCTTTACCGGCCGCTGGCGGGATACCAAGGACATCGATTTCTATATCCGTTCGGAGCACCGGGACGTGGTGACCTCCGCCCTGGCGCAGGCGGGATTCGAGGACTATTTCCGCCGCCTGCCTTACGATCGGAAGTGGATCTACCGAAGCATTCGCTCCAATGTGATCGTAGATATCATCTGGTCGATGGCCAACCAGCGGGCCCAAGTGGATCCCGTCTGGTTCGAGCGTGCCGGTTCGGTCTCCCTTCGCGGAGAGAAGCTCCAGGTGGTCCCGCTGGAGGAGTTGATTTGGTGCAAACTCTACATCCTCCAGCGCGACCATTGTGATTGGACCGACATCTTGAACCTCCTCTACGCCGTGGGCTCCGAAATCGACTGGGCACACCTGCTGGATCGTCTCGAGGACGACACCCCGCTGTTGAAGGGGGTGCTTTCGGTTTTCGGCTGGCTCTGCCCCCGAGGCGTGCTGGAACTGCCGCCCTCGCTGTGGGAGCGCCTTGAAATGCGGCCGCCGCCTCGCGAGCCCCAACCGCCGTCGCAGGATCGCATCCGGCTCCTGGATTCCCGGTGTTGGTTTGCCGCCTTGCAACCCGAAGGCGGCAAGCTTGGCATATGATAATCGGCACGATGAACCATCCGGCCCGCGACCCCATCGAGGAGATCGAATGGGTCGCGAGCATGGGGTTCGATTTCATCGACTTGACCCTGGAACCGCCCCACGCCGCCGCCCGCGGCCTCGACCTGGCCGGTGTGCGCACCGCCTTGAGCGACAACCATCTGGCGGTCATCGGCCATACCGCCTATTACCTGCCGCTGTGCAGCCCGTTCGAGTCGCTTCGACGCGCCGCCGTCGAGGAGCTCCGAATCTGCCTGGAGGCCTTTGCGGCCGTCGGCGCCGCATGGATGAATCTCCACCCTGACCGGCAGGCGCCTCTGCATGAGCGCAAGTTCGTCATCGAGCGAAACCTCCAAACCATCCGCGAGCTCTTGCCGATGGCCCGCGATCTCGGCATCGGACTGATGATCGAAAACCTCCCGGGCAGCTTTAACACCGTCCGGCAGCTGGGCGAACTATTGGAGCCGGTGCCCGAACTCGGGTTTCACCTCGACATCGGCCACGCCAACCTCGCGACCGACCACAATACCACCGACGAATTGCTGGCCGCCTACGGCTCGCGCCTGCGCCACGTGCATTTGCACGACAATAAAGGCGGCACCGCGGATCTTCACCTGCCCCTCGGAGCCGGCTCGCTCGACACGGCCCACTACCTGCGCTCATTGCAAGCCATGGGCTACGACGGCATGATTACTCTGGAGGTCTTCACCCCGGACCGGCGGCACCTCTCTTACAGCCGCGACGTGCTCCGCCGTCTATGGGAGGAATGCGCCAAACACCCCGTGGCTGCCTCCAAAGCGGCCTGAGACGCGGCCGGGGTGGGGACGGCTCGTCCCCACATCCGAGATGCGCCAGAAACTGCTTTTGGGGACGAGTCGTCCCCCCGGGTGGTAATGTCGAAATACGCGGAGCCGTCCCCGCTTTTCGCCCCCCTCTCATCCTATGCGGGGTTGCGATTTTTCCAGGGGCACCCCGGTGGTGTAGGGTGGATCGCCGAAAGCGAAGGCCAGGTGGACCCGCTTGAGGCCCGCGCGATGGGCAAACGCCAGCGCAGGCTGGATGGCCTCGAAATCGAAGGCTTCCCGCGAGTGCGGGGTCCATTCGCCGCCCGCCTTGAAATACAGGCCCGTCGGTATGCTTTGCAACAGTGTTCGCATTTCCTAATCCGCTGTAGTCGCTTTGCTTTTATCCGTTTCCCGCTTGCCTGGGTAGTAGGTGCATGCCCCAAAGACCCTTGAACGTCAGGAGTCCTTCCCAAGTCTAAACTCCCGTGCAACGTCCCCGGGCGAGACCCCATTGAATTCAGGTTGAGCCTGGGGGAGAGTGTTATATTCTGCACAAAGTTCGAGCGAACTCATGATGAGCCGTTGGGTATGGTTTTGGATTTGTGCCCTCCTCGGTCTGGCGATGCTCATCTGCGGCTTGATGGTGCCCGCGCACCTGCGAGCTGTGGATGCCCGCATTCTCCAAAAGGCCGCCAGGAACGGGTCTTCCTTGGTTGACCAGGGCCTTGCCCTGGTCAACGAGCGGAACCTGGGCGCAGCTCAACTCCTGCTGCAAGCCGCCCAAAAAGAAACGGTTCCAGGCCGCGAAAAGCTCGCCTCGGCCGTCGCCAGCCTCTCCGCGCAACATCCCGGCTGGCAAGTGTGGGGCGGCGGGCGCTATCACCTGGAAGTCCTGTTCAAACCCGCCGTCAGCGCCACCGCTTCCGAACCGCTCACCGAATGGGCCATCCGCATGGAAAACCGGGCCACCGTGCTCGAATTGCTGCGCGCTTCCCCGCGGCCCGCCGTCCAGGAGTTGCTTCGCTTTCGACAGGCCCCCAGCACCGTCATCTTCTCCCCTTCCCAATCCGCTTCCGGCCAGGCGCTGGACGCAGCCCTGGCCATCGGCGGACTCCTGCTCGAAGAAGAACAGCTCACGCCCGCCTTAAGCAACGCGGTCCTGGCCGCCGCCTCCACCGCCAACCGCGGCGCCGGTTCTCAGCGCCTCGAACAGCTCTTGCTCGATTTCATGTCCTTGGGCCAGCGGCTCAACTGGAGCCAGCTCGCGGAGTTTGTCAGACGAATCGGCGATCCGGAAACGCTCCGCCTCCAGGCCAATCTGGCTCGCCAGGCCGGCGGTGGGCTGCCGCTCCTGTTCTCCGCCGTCTCCCTTTCCGGCCGGCCGGCCGCCGTCGCCAAGTACCTCATGAGCTTCAGCCAGTCGGGCCTGGACGACCTCGGGGCGACCCTGCGGTTCGGCGCGGGGGGGCTGGATGAGCTGTTGCAACGCAACCAAATGCTATATAATTCCAGTGTTCGCCGGCCCTTGGCCCTGGACCTCTGCTGGCGGGCGCCCTGGTGGGCGCTTTCTTTGAAATGGCTTTCATACCTGCTCGCGGGCTTCTTGCTCGCCGCGGCGTTGCACTTTACCTGGCCGGCTGTCTCGGCCCTGGAACGCCCCCTGCAGGTGCGCGGGTTTCATCTCGCGCGTGAGTTTTTGTTCGCGCTGGGTTTCCTGCTGGTGGTGCTGTTGCTGAGCGAGCCGTTTCTCGCCCAGCAGGGCCAGGCAGTGGAATTCCCCTATCGGTTGCGCCTGTCGATCATGGGCAGTGCCGCCCCGGCTGGAACCCCTGGCGCCCATCCACAAACTATGCAAATTGATCCCAAGAGTCTGCTGACCCTGCTGCTGTTCTTTGTGCTGCAAGGCCTGCTCTACATAGCCTCGATCGTCAAGCTGGCCGAGATCCGCCGCCAGCGGGTCCCCGCCCGCCTCAAACTCAAGCTCCTTGAAAACGAAGATCACCTCTTCGATGCCGGCCTCTACCTGGGCTTTTGCGGCACCATCATCTCCCTCATCCTCGTATCCCTCGGGGTGATAAAACCCAGCCTCATGGCCGCCTACTCGTCCACCTCCTTCGGCATCATCTTCGTCTCCGTCTTCAAGATCTTCCACCTGCGCCCCTTTCGCCGCATATTGGTGCTCGAGGCCGAAGCCGTCCCTGAAGCCCCCGCCGCTCCCGCCCCCAGGCCCGCCCTCGCTACCCGGCCATGAACCGCAGCATTCTCATCGTCATCTGCGACTTCCTCCTGGTCAGCCTCCTGGCCTTCTCCACCGTCGATATCAATAAAGCCACCGATGAGGGAACGCCGCGAAACGTCAAGTTCGACCTCCCCACCAACCAGCTCGACAGCGGAAAGGATCTGGCCGCGGTCATGCGCCTGGCCCTGAACGACGAACGCAAGGGCCGCGACCAGTTGCTCGGCGAGTTGGCCAGGGCCCAGGAAACCGCCGGCAAAGACCAGTCCCTCCTGGCCCAGCGCGAAAAACAGCTCGAAACCTTCCAGCAGGACCTTCAGGCCCGCGAACTGGAAAAGGTGCGCTTGCAAGAGGAAAAATCCAACCTCCAGGCCCGCTTCACCGCCGCTCAGACCAGCATCCAGGCCCTCAACCAGCAGCTCCAAAGCAGCTCCAGCGAAGCCATTATCTCCCGCGAAAAACTCGCCTCCCTTGAGTCCGAAATGCGGCGCCAGGTCCAGCAGGCCGACGCTCTCCAATCTCAACTCGCCCAAATGACCAAAAGCAACCAGACCGTCCAGGTTGAAAGACAACTGCTTGCCAGCCAGCTCCAGCTCGCCGAGCTTGAAAAACGCCACGCCGCCGATCAGGTCCAGCGCATGACCGAAGAAGTCAAAGTCGAGCGCGAAGAAAAGGCCAAGCTGGCCGACGATGTCAAGGTCCTGGCGACCGGCTCCAGGGAATTGGCCAGTGAAGTGCGCGCCAACCGGCCGCTGACTCCCAATACTATCTTCAACGAGTTCTCCACCAATCGCGTCCAGGCCCGGGTCAACGCCGCCCGCTCCGGCCTCTTTGGCGAAGCCACCAAACACCGCGAAACCGACTCTCTCCTGGTCACCGACGGCACCAACTGTGTGGTCTTGTGCCACGTCCAGGATACCCCCCTGGTCTTCGGAGAGCCAGGCACCGATTGGGACGAACTGAGCGGCACGCTCGGCCATAACCAGAACACGGTGCCGATTCGCTCCCTCGCCTTCCACCGCCTCGACCCGCGCGTCGTGGTCATACCGATATCCCAGGCCGAAGCCAGCCGCCTTGGCTGCAAAATCTATCATCTCGCGCCCGACCCGTTCAAATTCCAGGACGCCGTCCTGATCGGCGCTCGGGATGGCTATTATGGCGAGTGCAAGTTTGAGATCGACCTGAGCGCCCCCGACTATCTCAAGCTCGACCGCAACTTCCTCAAAGGCCTGTTCGGCAAGTTCAACCCATCCCGCGGCGACCTCGTCTTCAGCCGCGCCGGCGAGTTGCTGGGCGTGATGGCCAATAGCACCTATTGCCTCATGCTGCGCGATTTCTCTGCCGGCCCCTCGCTGTCCTTTGGCAAAGACCTCCGCGACCATCACACCGGCGGCATTCTGACGCTGCTCTACGCCCGCGTCATGGATATGCCCTTCAAACTCCAGTAGGCCGTGCCCCGGGGGGGAGAGGGTCTGAATCCCTTCGCTCCCTCCAATTCCCCCACCGCGACACCTTGCGCCGAAGCGCGACGACCCCCACCATTTACAGAGGTTTGCGCGTGTCCGTTCTTTCCGCTCGCTACGCCAGCCTGCGTCACGTTTTGACCGTCTGCGCCTAAAATCTGTGTGCTTGCTTGTGTTGCCCAAATACTGCAAAGCGAGACCAGCCCAAGCTTCCAGCGTTCGTCCTGGAGGTGCAGAACGTCGTTTGGGGAGTGGGTGTAAAAGAAAGTTCAATTAGTTGTCGGCGGCGATTGCTCCGCAATCGTCCCCAACGCCGGCAAGGAAACGAGCCCCACCCCCTTGGCTTACGTTTCTTCGCGTGGTTCCCCAGGGGAGAAGACCACAAGCGAGGAGGGGCCGAAACGGCTTGCCGACTCCTCGGCCTGGTGTAAGCTTTGGATGTGCAGACATTAGGCGACATTGAGCCGGGGCCGACAAGCCTGGGAGAGCTAAGAGGGACCCGCAAACTGTTATGAGCACGAAAGAGATTTTGATGGACGTGGCGGAAAGGCTGCCACAAGACGCGAGCTTGGCCGACGCAATCCACGAGCTCGAGTTTCGCCAGGCTGTCGAGCAGGGCCTGGCGGAATTGGATCGAGGCGAGGGAATTCCAATCGAGGAAGTCAGGGCCAAGATCGAGCGATGGGCCGTAAGGTAATCATCTCGCCTTCCGCCCAGTCCGATTTGTCGGACATTGTGGTCTACATCGCCCGTCACAACCAGGATGCGGCGACGCGGTTGGGCCACGCCCTCATCGAAAGAGCTGAGTTCCTCGGCAAATTCCCCGAGACAGGCCGCGTCGTGCCTGAGTTCGGCCGGGCGGACCTGCGCGAGACAATCTACCGTTCCTACCGCATCATCTACCGCGTCCCAAGCGAGCGCCAAGTGCTCGAGATTGTCCGGTTCTGGCATGCGGCACGCGGATTCCCGCAGATACCAGCCGAGTGACGCTCTGGGGTCGCTTGGCGTTCATGCTGCTTCCCCGCAGCTACAGGCGGCCTGAACAATCGCCAGGATCGCCGCCTTACCGTCCCCGCAGCGGCAGCAGCAGAGCCTTGGTCTGCGTAAAGGCGGTTTGCAGCTCCTGCATCAGGGTCTCAAACCCATCGGTGCGCCCGGCGCGGCCGAGTTCCTCCAGTTTCTGGCACAGCTCAACCATGCGCTTGGCGCCCAGGTTCAAACTCATGCTCTTGAGCGCGTGAGCATGAAACGCCAGCTTGGCCGGGTCGGATGCCGACTGGGAAACCTGCACCAGGCGCTGCGGAGCGCTTTCGAGGAACAGGTCTACCAATTCCTGGAGCATGCTGACACCGTCGGTGGGCGGAATCTCCCGCAACTCGGCCAGGAAGGTTTGGTCCAGCAGGCTCTCGCTCAGAGGCGGACGGTTGCGCGAAAAAAAGGCCGTGTCAGATTTCCGCGAACTGAGCGGCCCCCAGCGTTCAATGGCGGCCTGCAGCTCGCCGATGCGCACCGGTTTGGAAATGTAATCGTCCATGCCGGCCCCCAGGCACTTCTCGCGGTCCCCCATCAACGCATTGCCGGTCATGGCGACGATGCGCGGACGCCGCTCCGGCGGCCACCGCCGGACGATTTGCCGGGCGGCCTCCAGCCCGTCCATTTCAGGCATCTGCACGTCCAAAAACAGCAGGTCGTACGCCTTTTGCTCGAGCGCTTTGAGGACTTCCACGCCGTTGTTGGCCAGGTCGGCGCGGTAGCCAAGCTTGTGCAGCACACTCAGGCCCACCTTCTGGTTGATGGGATTATCGTCCGCCAGCAAAAGCCGCAAGGGCAGGCGCCGCGCCAGGTTGGGATCCAACACCGGCGCCGACGGCGCTTTCTTCTCGCGCTGCGGCTGGACATTGAGGGCGCGGCAAAGCGAATCGAGCAGTTGGGACGGCCGAATCGGCTTATGTACGAAAACTGAAATCCCGTTCTGAGCCGGCCTCGGATCATCCCCCCGCAGCCGCACCGAGGTCAGCAGCAGCAGCGGCAGACAACGGCCCGCCGGCAGCTTCCGAATCTCCTCCGCCAGGGCCAGGCCGTCCATGTCTGGCAATTGCAGGTCGAGGATGCCGATATCGAAGGCCGGCCCCTCCGAGATCACGCGAAGGGCCTCGCGGCCCGTGGCCGCCGTCTCGACCTTTATCCCCCATTGCTGGGCGCGCTGGCTCAGGATGCGCCGGTTGGTCGCGTTGTCCTCCACCACCAGCAGCCGCCGGCTGGTCAACTGCGGCTGCGCCCCCTGCCAGGGCGGCGGCGCGGTCGACTGCGCCGCTTTGGCCAAAATCGTGAAATGGAACGTCGCCCCCTTGCCCGCATCGCTCTCGACCCAGATCTTGCCCCCAAGCAGCTCGGCCAATCGCTTGCTGATCGCCAGCCCCAGCCCCGTCCCCCCGTAATGCCGCGTCGTCGAGGCATCGACCTGCTGGAAGGACTTGAACAGGCGGTTCTGCTTCTCCAGCGGAATGCCGATGCCCGTGTCCCGCACGGAAAAATGCAGCAGCCACTCTTCCGAGTGCCGCACAAACTCGGTGTCGAGCTTCTGCCCGGCAGGCTGGCTGCGCGCGGTGTGAGAGGTGGCCGCCACTTCCACCACCACCTCGCCCTGGTGCGTGAACTTGATCGCGTTCCCAAGCAGGTTGACCAGGATCTGCCGCAGCCGGGTCACGTCGCTAACCAGAATCTTCGGGATCGGGTCATCGACGTTGTACGCCAGATCGAGATTCTTTTCGGCCGCCTTCGGCGCCAGCAAATCCAGCGCCTCTTCAATGCAGGTGTGCAACTCGAAGGGGTGGTGCTCCAGCTCGAGCTTGCCGGATTCGATTTTCGAAAAATCCAGAATGTCGTTGATGATGGTCAGCAGGGCGTCGGCGCTGCTGCGGGTGGCCTCCACGTAATCGCGCTGCTCGTCGGTCAGCTCCGTGTCCATCAACAGCGCCGTCATGCCCAGCACCCCGTTCATCGGCGTGCGGATCTCATGGCTCATGTTGGCCAAAAACTGGGACTTCGCCAGCGTCGCTTCCTCCAGCTTCTGGTTCAGTGAGATCAGCGCCGCATTGCTCTCGATGAGCTGCTGCTGGCTCTCCCGCAGCGCCCGGTAGGCGGCGTCCCGCTGCAGCACGTTCAGGAACGCCTTCGAGTGGTAGCGGATGCGGGCAATCAGCTCGATCTTGTCGGGCAGCTTGACCATGTAATCGTTCGCCCCCTGCGCAAAGGCCTGGCCTTTGACTTGCGGATTCTCGTTGGTCGAGAGAACGATGATCGGCGTGTCCTTGGTGCCCGGGTTGTTCCGAAACTGGGTGACCAGGGTCAGCCCGTCGATCCCGGGCATCACGAGGTCCTGTAAAATCACCGTCGGCCGGATCTGGTTGGCCAGCGAGATGGCCTCGCGCGCGTCGGCGCAATAATGAAAGTCGATATCGCTCTGATGAGCCAGCGCGCGCCGCACCGCCTCGCACACCATCGCCTGGTCATCCACCAGCAACACCATCACGTGGTAATCCTGACCGTGGGACCGCTCGGTATCCATTGGCAGCGAATTTCGTTGTGGCTCGTCAGACATGCGTTCTGAACTGGAGTATATTCGTGAGCCGCGGGCCGATTTTGTCCAGCGCTAAAATCTCATTGGCCGCTCGCAGCTCCGCCGCCGCTTTGGGCATCCCATACACCGCGGACGTGGCGGCATCCTGCGCGATCGTGTGGTGGCCGTGGCCTTGGAGCAGCCTCAAGCCTTCGGCCCCGTCCCGGCCCATGCCCGTCAACAGGACTCCGATGACATCCCCTTTCCAAAAACGATCGACGCTCTGAAAAAAAACATCGACCGACGGCCGGTAAGAGCACCCGGCTGGTTGGCCCGTGTAACCCAGCCGCGCCGGCCCCGCAAGCACCAGGTGATGCTCTCCCCCGGCCAGCAACACCGTCCCGGCCGCCGGTTGGTCCCCTTCACGTGCCAGGCGCACCTGTAAGGGGGTCTGGTAATCCAGCCAATCGGCCAGGCTCTGCGCAAACTGGGCATCCACATGCTGCACCACCACCACCGGCGCCGCAAAGTCCCCGGGAAGCTGCGATAGCATCTTGGCCAGCGCCGCCGGACCGCCGGCTGAAGCCCCGACAGCCACCAGGCATCCGCGGTCCGAGGCGGGGGCGTCCTGAAGCCCCTCCGTCGAAGCCAAAGGCTGCCGGCTATTCCCGGCCCCCAGCAATTTGCGAATAGTTTCGATCTTGGCAAGCAAGGCGCCGGCTCCCTTGCCGCCGGCTGGCGACTCCAGAACTGGCGTGTTGACTGCGTCTAATGCCCCGGCGCCCATCGCCTCGAAAACCTTGGCCGCGTTGCTGCCAACGCTGGCGGTCACCACTACGATGGCGCAGGGGCTCCGGGCCATGATGTGCCGGGTGGCTTCCACTCCATCCATCCGAGGCATGATCAAATCCATCAGGATGACGTCCGGCCGGTCTTTGGCGCATAGTTCCACCGCTTCAGCCCCGTCTCGAGCCACCCAGGCCACCTCATCGCCCCGCCCCGACATCACGGCCCGCCGTACGGCTTCGACGGCTAAACTGACGTCATTGACAATCGCAATTCTCATGTTTCGGGCTCGCCAATCAAATCGGCGACGGCTTGCAAGAGTGTTTCATCATGAAAACTGCCTTTGGTCAAATAGTAATCGGCCCCCGCCTCCAGCCCTCGCATCCGGTCTTCCTCGCGATCCTTGTAGGAAACAATCACCACGGGCATCGATTTGAGCCGCGGATCGCTCTTGATGCGGGTCGCCAGCTCGATGCCGTCCATCCGCGGCATGTCCACATCGGTGATCACCAAATCGTATTGGCCGGCCCGCACCGCGTTCCAGCCGTCCATGCCGTCCACAGCCACCTCGACCAAATAGCCGCGGCCCGCCAGCATCTTTCTTTCCAGTTCGCGCACCGTCAGCGAATCATCCACCGCCAGCACCCGTTTGGGCCTCGACCCCGGCGCCTCAGACGCCAGCGGCACGCTCCCGCCCAGCCGCCCGCTTTCGGCCAGTTTCTCAATCGACCGGAGCAGATCGTCCACATCCAGAATCAGCACCGGAGCCCCGTCTTCCATCAGCGCGGCCGCGCTGATGTCCCGAACCTTGCCCAAACGCGGATCGAGCGGCTGGACCACCAGCTCGCGCTCACCCAGCAGTCGATCCACCACCAGTCCGTATCGCACGTTGCGGTCGCCCACCACCACCACCGGCAGCTCCTCTCCCCGAACCGGAGATTCCCCCAGGTCCAGCACCTGCTGGGCGCTCAACAATCCCACCGGCTGGCCAAGGAAATGAAAGTGTTGGCGCCCCTCCAGGCTCCAAACCGCCCCGCGCGGCAGCTTCAGCGTCCGATGAATTTGCGACAGAGGCACCGCGTAGGGCTCGCCCGCCACCTCCACCAGCAATGCCCGCAACACCGAAAGCGTCAGCGGCAACTGCAATTGCACCCGCAATCCGCACCCCGGCTGATTCCCAATGCGGATCGTTCCCCGCACGCTCTTGACCATGTTCTGCACCGCGTCCAAACCCACTCCGCGCCCCGAAATCTCGGTCACCGTGCCCTTAAGGGTGAAGCCCGGCAAAAACAGAAATTCGAGCAGCTCGGCCTCCGACAGCTTCTCCGCCACCGCCGGCGCGGCCAATTGCTTCTCGATAATCGCTCGCCGCAACTGCTCCAGCCGCACTCCCGCGCCATCGTCCGCCACCGTCACCATGAGCATCCCGGCGGTGTGGCGGGCCTCGAGCCGAATCACGCATTCGGGCGACTTGTTGGCGCGCCGGCGCTGGTCGGAGGGCTCGCAGCCGTGATCCACGGCGTTGCGCAGCAGATGCGCCAGTGGCGTCTCCAGCCGTTCCAGAATGTCCCGGTCCACCTGCGTGGACTCTCCGGTAATCTCCAGCCGCACCTCCTTGCCCAGCATCCGCGCCAGGTCCCGCACCATCCGGGGAAACCGGCGCACCCCGTCGCCGAATGGCCGCATGCGAGTCCGCAATACTTCAAGATACAACCGGTGCGAAAGATGGGCCGTGCGGCGATCAAACGAATCCAACTCCTGAATCCGCTCCGCCAGGAACTGCTGCGACTCCGCCAACTGTGAGGATAGCTCCGCAAGCTGAATCTTGACCCCCTCTGGCAGGCTCGGCTCGTCCATGGTTTGGCGCAAATGTTCGAGCCGATCGGCCAGCTCCGTCTGGCGGCGCTTCAGCCGCTGCAAGGAGTCGCTGAACGGCCGCAGCCACCGCGATTCTACCAGCGACTCCCCCGCCAGCCCCAGCAGGCGATTGAGACTCTCCGCGGTTAGGCGAACCACCCGTTCCGGCGGTTCCATGCCTCGGCCCACCCTCGCCTGCAAGGGGGCCGGCCCCACCGGAGCGCTGGGTGGAAGCACCGCGCTGGCTCCGGAAACCGGCAGCGCAACCGGCAGCTCGGCTCCCCGGCCAGTGTCGGCCATAGCCGCTCCTGCCTCCGCCGGAGCCCTCGCCGGTCCCGCTGCCAATCGAGGCTCGCCCGCGTCCTCCGACGTGAGGCCACCGCCTGGCTCCAGGCTCTGCGCCGGCAAGTTCCCCAAGCCCGAATCGGCGCCGCCAGGACCCGGCCGCGCGCCACTTCTCGGCCCCCCTGCCCGCCCAGCCTCGACCCCCGGCGGCTCGGCCCCCGGGGACAGCAAATCTGCCACCGCGTCCAGAAATCCACGAATCTCCGCATCGCAATCGCTCTCCCAGGTGGCGAGCGATGCCTCCGATCGCCGGCCAAGCTGCGCCAGCAAATCCACCCCCCGCAGCAGCACGTCGATGGCCGCCCGGGCTAGTCGGATTTGTCCCTTTTGGGCTGCCACTAGGCAATCTTCCATCGCATGGGCCACGCGAACCGCCGCATGCAGATTAACGATGCGAGCAGCCCCCTTGATCGAGTGGGCGGCCCGCATGAGTGTCTCAAGCGTTTGAACCGCGGAGGGCGCGCGCTCCAGCTCCAGCAGCCCGCTGGTCAGCATCGCCGTCTGCGCCTCCGCCTCGGCCCGGAACAGCTCCAGCATCGAGAATTGGCTCAGATCATCCTGGCCGCGCGGATTCATAACAGACTCCGGTTCAACGCCGGGAACAACAGGTCGGCATCCAGGAATCCGACCGGCTGCTGGCGCCAGTAGAACACCCCCTGGGTGTAGCTGGGGTGAGACTTTGTGCTGGGGAATGGCGGCGCCTTGAGGTCTTGCAGATCGAATCGATGCGTGCCGTGGATCTCGTGGACCGGAAATAGAAACCGAACGCCGTCCCAATGCGCCACCAGCAGGCGGTTGCAGCTCACGCGTAAATCCCCGGCCGAGGGCATTCCCTCCAGCCCGAGAAAGTGCCCCAGCGAGGCGCAGATCACCAGTTCGCCGTGAATATTGGCCACTCCCAGGATCACCCCCTGCTGCCGCCGGTGCGGCAGCGAATGAATGCGCCGCCGTTCCGCAACCTCCTGGATCGCCAGCGTGGGCAGCGCCAGCCATTCGGCTCCCATCCGGAAGAGCAAAACCGAAGTGTTGAGCTTGGCCGCCACCGGCTTGCGTTGCGCAAAATGCTCAGCCCATTCCCGCCGGTAGTCTCGAGGCAATGGCCGGTCCAGCAACTGCGCCCCGGCGCTGGAATACACCGGACAATTGCGGCAATGAAAGTGCGTCCGCAGCTCCGGACAACTGCCGTCGCCATACACCCCCACCTTTCCCCAGCACGCCCGGGCCAGCACCCCCGGCCGGTGGTCGGCCGCCGCCGGCATTCTGTCCGTGCTCTCAGAGGGTTGGCTCGACGCGGACGAGTCCTGAGTGTCGAGTGGGCCCGCTCCCCCGACCCCGCGACCCCCAACACTCGATGCGGCCTCGCTAACACGGCTCGGGTCCGGTTTGCGGTGAGATTCGAGGCTGTCCATATCCAGAAACTTTCGCTCTGGGGCTACCGCCCTCTGGCCTTAAGCCTTCGAGCCCGCTGTTTCAACGTGTGTGCCCGCGTGGTGTCGCCGCTCTTCTCGGCCAGACGCGCCATTTGCACCAGGCTCTCGTAATGGTTCGGGTCCAGGTAGAGAGCTTTGCGGTAACAATCTGCAGCCCGCAAGTCGCGTGCTCCCTCGCGCACCAAACCCAGCAGATAGTAAGCCTGTGCCGAGTCGCGGTGGCGGCTCAGGTGTGCCTCGCACAGGGCTGCCGCCTCTTTGAGCTGACCGCCATCGGCTAGACGCCGCGCCCGCTCCAGCTCCGCCAGGTCCGCCTGGGCTGCCCCGGCAGACTGCCCAGCCTCCTGCCCTTTCAAGCCGCAAAGAAACGAGGTGTTGGCGCCGGATGCGCCCGTCCCGGACACCAGTGGCGCTGGCGCGGAGTTACCGCCAAGTCTGCGGCTTGCGCTAGAACTCCACGGAGGCCGAGCCTTCTCCCTCTCCCCACCCGATGGGGAGAGGGTTGGGGTGAGGGGCCGCCCCTCTGTGGTACATCCAACGGATTCCTTAGTAGGCGAGCAATGCCGGCTCGAACCCGATCTCGTCACGCCATGTTCGCTCTTGCGGCACGCAAACGCCATGGGGATCCCCGCATCGACAAACCCCTGCTCAACCGCCAACGCGTTTTCAGCCGGGCTAACGAACAGGACGCCCAACGGAGCCAATAGCCGGCTCAGCTTGCTTAGCGCCCGCTGTTGCGTCGCCCGGTCGAAGTAGATCAGGAGGTTCCGGAAAAAAACGAAATCGTAGGTGTGCTGGCCCGCCAGAAAACTCTCCGCCAGCAGATTTCCCTGGTAGAAAGAGACACAACTGCGGACCGCCGGACTGAGCTGATAACTCTCTTTAAGCCGCTCGAAATAACGCGCCCGAAACCCCAGGTCGTCGCCGCGAAAGGAATTCTTGCCGTATCCCCCCGCCCTGGCCCGTGCCAGGGCACGGCCGCTGATATCCGCCGCGTCAACCTGGAATCGCCCCGGCGGCACCCCCGCCTCCAGCAACGCCATCACCATCGAATAGGGCTCCTCTCCCGAGGAGCAAGGCAAGCTCAGCAGCCGCATCTGGCCGGTTCGATGCCCCGGCAGCCACTCTTTCAATGCCAGCTCCCCCAAAGCTCTGAACTGCTCCGACTCGCGGAAGAACCAGGTCTCCGCCACCACCACCGCCTCCACCAACTCGGTCCATTCCACCGACCCCCTGGCCAGAAGCAATTTGTACTCCGCAAGCTGCCGCAGCCCCAGGCTCTTCATTCGCAGCCGCACCGCGCGCTGAATAAGGCTTGAGCCAATCGACGCCGCATCAAGCCCAATCCGCTCCCGCAGCCATTGCTCAATCTGGCTCATGCCTCCCCTCCCGCCGCTTCCGCCGTCTCCGGGAACAGCAGCGCCAGCAGCGATTCGGATATCAACCGCCGTTCGTCAATTCGTTGGATGCTCCCTTGCGCGTCCATCAACACCGGGCCAAGACAAATCTCCGAGGCGCGGCTCCCCCCGGCCTCGACAAACTCCGCCGGCTCCTTGCGCACCATCTCCGTTGCATGCTCGGCAATCAGGCCCAGCCACCGGCTCGTCCCGCGACGGTCGGGGCACCGAACCACCATGATCCGCGTGCTCAGCCGCTCGGCCGAGGGCCGGCCCAAAGTCAATTCCGACAAATCCACCGCCGGCACCGGCCGGCCCCGGTAATTGAACAGCCCCGCCACACCTTTGGGCGCCCGAGGTATCGGCGTGATCGCCGCCAGCGGCACCACCTCCACCACCCGCTCCGCTTCCAGCGCGCAACGCTGCCGGCCAAGTTGGAAGAGCAGGAAAAGCATGGGCGGGTTGAGTCTCGAATCGCGCCGCGGCCTAACCCGCCAGCTTGAACCGCGCCACGCTGGTTTGCAGGCCTCGCGCGGCCCCGTTGAGCTGCTCGATGGCCTGATTGGATTGCCGCAGCGATTCAGCCGTCTGCTGCGCCGCCTCGCTGAGCTGCGTGAGCGTTTCGCTGATCTGCTGCGCCCCTGAAGCCTGCGCGTGCATCCCTTCGTTCACCGTCTGGAACCGCGGCGTCAGCGTCTGGACCTGGTGAATAATCTGCGCCAAATGCGCCCCCACCTGCCGCACTTCCTCCGCCCCGCGCCGCACTTCCTCCGAAAACTTGTCCATCCCCATCACCCCCACAGCCACCGCCGATTGCATCTCCTTCACCATCCTCTCGATGTCGTAGGTCGCCACCGCCGTTTGGTCCGCCAGCCGCCGGATCTCCATCGCCACCACCGCGAAGCCCAAACCGTATTCGCCCGCCTTCTCCGCCTCGATGGCCGCGTTGAGCGAAAGCAGGTTGGTCTGGTCCGCCACTTTGGTAATCGTCGTGACCACCGAATTGATGTTGGCCGTCTTCTCGTTCAGCACCGCCAGCTTGGCCGTGATCGATCCTGAAGCGTCCATGATCTGGCGCATCGTCCCTTCCATCCGCGCAATCGACGCCTGCCCGCTCCCCGCCAGGTTCGCCGTCTCCTCCGCCACCTGGTTCACCTCGTTCATCGTCTTGACCAGCTCCTTTGACGTCGCCGAAATCTCCTTGGAGGTCGCGCCGATTTCCGACGTCGTCGCCGCGATCTCATGGGCCGTCCCCTGCTGCTCCTTCGCGCCCGCCGCAATCTCCGTCGCCGTCGTGTTGACTTGGATGCCCGAACGCTGCACCTGGCCCACCAGCGCTGAAAGATCTTCCGCCAGGCGGTTGAGCCCCTCGCTCAGCACGCCAAACTCGTCCTTTCCCTCCCAGGTCACCCGCTGGGTGAAATCTCCTTGCCGCATCCGCTCCAATGTCGCCACCAGGCGGCTCAGCGGCTCGGCGATCGCCGACGACTGGTAGAAACCCACTCCAATGCTGGCCAACAGCAGCACCGCGATGCCAATCCGTCCTGCCCAGGCAATGGTCAACGCATAGTTTGACCCCGCCTGTTTCACTTCGTCCACCGCGTAGGATAACCTGCGCAAAACATCGTCGCGCTGCCGGCTCAGGGCGGGAAAGTTCGCCTGGTAGAATCCCACCGCGCCAACCGGCTCGTTTGTCGCCATCTGAATCAGCCGATCCTGGAAATCACCCAGCGTTCCCAGCCCCTTCCCCAGTGCGAAACTCCGCATGCCTTCCACCGTGCTCGCCAGCTCCGGGCTGCTGAATCCTAACCCGTTGATCTCGCGCAGCTTCCTATCGAGCTCATTGGCTGCCGCCAGGCGATGGGTCTTTTCCGAGTCGCTTTTCGGGTCGAGGAGAAAAGTCCCCAGCCCGTCCATCATCAAAACCACATCATAGTCGATTCGGTTCTTCGCCTCCGTTAGCTGGTTGTTCCCGTCCTGCGTGTTGTAATAGGCCCGCTGCGCCCACAACGCCAGCCCGGCGCATGCCACCAGCAGGAGGATCAATACCAACACCGCCGTGTTCAGCCGCTGCCAAATGGTCACTGGTTTCATCTCTCAGGCCTCGTCTCAGCCGATGTCAGCCGGCCACGCGAAGCCCGAAAGGCTCCCGCCATCCGCGATACAAGTTCCCTGTCCATTGTAGTTCGTTTTCGATCACTCCCAGCATAGGGTCAAAACAAGGCAAAAAACAAGGATGTTCTGCGACAGAAAAGGAGCGCGAACCCCAGCTCCGCGCCTTCGCCGGCCTCGGAGACACGCGGAGGAGGCGTCTTCCCTCCCTTCCGCCTCTTCCGGGCTTGTTTCTCGGGATAGGCATCACTATAACCAAGGCGCCCTTCATGCATACGCCTCTATCAAAAGGCCGGGAACGAAAAGCCCGACCCGGCGCCGCGCTGCTCAAGCCGGAACGCTTGAGTCCCGGCGATACCGTCGGCATTGTGACCCCCGCCAGCCCGCCGCCGGATCCCAAAGACATCGACGGCTTTGTCCAGGCCATCGAACGCCTCGGCTTCAAACCCAAGCTCGCTCCCCACGCCCGCTCGCGCCACGGGTTTCTCGCCGGCACCGACCGCGACCGCGCCGCCGACCTGATGAGCTTGTTCGCCGACCGCCGCGTGAAGGCCGTCTTCTGCGCCCGCGGCGGCTACGGCGCCGGCCGGCTCCTGGCACGCCTCGACTACGACGCCATCCGCCGCCACCCCAAAATCCTCCTTGGCTTCAGCGACATCACCGCGCTGCACTGCGCCTTGCTGACCAAGGCTAAATTGGTTTCCTTCCACGGACCGACGATCAGTTCGAACCTCCACCAGGCCGGCCCGTCGGATTTCACGGTCCAATGCCTGGTGCGGACACTGACCCAGCCCTCCGCTCCGGGCGCTATCTGCCGGGGCTACCAGGAAGGCACCGTCACCGTCCTTCGGCGCGGCCGTGCTTCCGGCCCGCTTCTCGGCGGCAATCTCTCCCTGCTGTGCACCCTCCTGGCCACCCCCTACCAACCCTCATTCAAGAACCGCATCCTCTTCTTCGAGGACATCGATGAGCCGCCCTACCGCTTCGACCGCATGTTGACCCACCTGCTCAACGCCGGCCTGCTCCAGCAGGTCGCCGGGGTCGCCATCGGCATCAACCAGGGCTGCGTCGACTCAAAAGCCCGCACCCCCGGCGAATACCGCCAATCCCTCGAGGACGTGCTCAAGGAACGGTTGCTCCCCCTCAAAGTCCCCATCGTCGCCGGACTCCCCTTCGGCCACGTTCGCTGCAACGCCACGCTGCCCATCGGCCTGCAAGCCACCCTCGATGCCGACCACGCCGGCCTCCATATTGACGAACCGGCCGTAACCTAACCGTCACAGACTCGCCCCAAAATCGTCTCGACAAGACTTCTCGCCTCTCTCAATGTAATCCCATGCAATCGCACGAAATCCTGCGCGAAGTCTTCCAGAAATGCAGCCCCAAACTGGTTGCCTCGGAAATGGGATTGTCGCTGTCGATGATATACAAGTGGGCCGAGCCGGCTGCGGACTCCGCCGCCAGCGGCAGCCCCAACCCGCTGGACCGGATGGAGACGCTCCTGCGATGCACCAATGACCCGCGCATCATCCAATGGATCTGCGAGCGGGCCGGCGGTTTCTTCATCCTCAATCCCAAAACCAACAAACCCCACCCCTCCTTCCTTATCCCGGCCACCCACGAAATCGTGCAGGAATTCGCCGACCTCCTGTCCGTGGTCGCCGCCGCCGCCGCGGACAACCAAATCACCGACCAGGAAGCCCGCGACATCCGCACCCGCTGGGAGGAACTCAAGCGAGTGACCGAAACCTTCGTCGCCTGCTGCGAGCAAGGCAATTTTCGACCCCTCCAGCAGAAACAGCCTCCGAAGAAGACTTGAAACGCGGGACGTGAACCGTAAGGGCTGGGTTTATCGGATGTCAGGTCGCCGGCCCGCCGCCTGGCTAGGTGGTCCATTTCATAAATACGGTTGCGTAGGCGGCGAGGGATTTTTCCTGCGGACGAGGCGCGAGCGAGGAGCATATCCGGGGGATACGTGACGAGCGAGCAACGACGTCCGCGCGAAAAAGCACCGCCGAATACGTGACCGTATTTATGAAATGGACCACTCAGGAGAGGTGGAACGTTTTATCTGCCGCGACAGGCCCAATACCAGCCCGGCGACAATCGTCAGGCTGCCGAGCAACTGGCTCCAATGAAGCTTTTCCCCCACCCATAAGGCCGCAAGGATGACCCCGAATACCGACTGCGCGAAGAGCGTCAGCGCCGCCACGTTGACCGGACACTCCCGAATAACGATAAACCAGAGGCTGTAGCCGACAGCGGTGCAGATAACCCCCATCGCTATCAGCAAGACCCAGGCGCCGGCCGACAACGTCGCCGCCAGTCTCACAGTGCTTCTGCCGTCGATGACCAGGTTCACCGCCGTGCCCACCAGCAGCGAGATGGCCAGCATCTTCACCACGCTGGCGCGCCCGCTAATCGGCTTGCCCAGCACGGAGTTGGCCGCCTCGCACACAAAGGAGGCAAGGAACAGCAAACTCGCCATCAAGCCCGTCCACTGAAAGTCCGCCCGCCAGACTCCGTTGAGCAGGCCCACCCCCAGCAGGCCCAACCCGAACCCCGCCAGCCGGCGAGGGCCAATCCCTTCGCGAAGAAATAGCGCGGCAGCCACCGACGCCACCAGCGGCTCAACCGCCATCAGCACCGACGAGTTGCCCGCGGTGCCGAGTTGGTTGCCCCCCACCTGCATCCGCTGCCCCACCACATAAACGATCACCCCCAAAAGACAGGTCACCACCAGGTCGCGCCCGCGAGGCGCCGGCCCCCGCACCCATGGCCAAACCGCCAGGAGGCAAAGCCCGCCCAGCCCGAACCGCAGCGTCACGATCCCGCCGTAGGGTAGCTCCGGCCCGATGACCTTGTAAGCCGAATACACCGCCGCCCAACAGAAGTTCATCGCCAGCAGAAGAACCAAATGCGACGTTTTCATCGGCTACGGGAAACCTGAAACGCTAGGAATCGTTGATTGAGGACTGACGCGCGCGAGGAGGTGAGAATATGGCGAACCGCTCCCTCTCCGTTTCACGTTTCACGTTTCACGCATCACGCACACGCCTCCCGTCCCTATTGCGCTTCGATCTTGATAACGTGCCGCACCGGCACGAAAGCGGCCTTGACGGCGGCGACGAGCGGCTCACGCTCCTTCTCAGTCTGCGCCACCACCGATTCCATGTCCGCCTTGGCTGCCGCACTGCGGAAGGACTTCTTGATCTGCGTGGTCTCGAAGGCTTGCTTGGCGGCTACCGCGGCATCCACTTTGGCAAAGGCCTCGCAGAAAGGGTTGCAGGGGAATTCCTCGGCCAGGTTAATGCCGCGCTGCAATTGCTCCCCCGTAAAGGTCTTGCTGGAGTTCCCCCACGTCAGGCGATAATTGGCGGCCTTGGCGTTCTTGGCGATCAGCATAAACCGGTTCAAATCCCCGTTAAAGGGAACCAGCGTCATCCCCGAACGAATGCTGTTGTCGCTGTCCAGGTCGTCCTTGCCGCACACCGGGTAGGATTTCTCGCTTTGCCCAAGCTCCACACACGGACAGAACGGATAACGCGAACTCTCGAGCTCGAACTCGCCGTTCCTGGCCGACATCACTTGGTGTCCGTTGCTGGCCTTCATTTGGTTCCGCTTCAAATCCACGGTGATCGTTCCAATGTCCCCTTTCAGTCCAAACGCTTTGAGGAAGGCATAAGCCATCACCGTATGCCCCGCCCAGGCCGGATGGACCCCGTCTTTGCCGGCTATGGCGTAGTTGGTCCCGTAACGCTTCTGGGCCTCAACCCCGGCCGTCAGCATCGGCCAGAACACATCCGCAAATCCCGCATTCTCCCGCTCCGCGACCTCGATGCCGATGTTGCGCAGATTGCACAAGCTCAAATTCAAATCTTCCACCGTGCCGCTGGCCTGTTTGACCCAGAACGGTATCTTCCCGACGCAACCCGCCGACCCCTGGACGACCCGCGCGCCATTTGCCTTGAATGCCTCGAGAATCGCCATGGACGCGGCGCGATAATTCTGCCCCACGCGCTCCTCGTAAGCGTGATACTCGTGGTCGTTCATCCCGTAGCAGGTGGTGGCGATGGTAGGCTTGAAACGCAGGCAGTCGTTGGTCATCCGCGCCAGAAATTGCGGCGCCCGCTCCCCGCTCCATCCGTATTGGCGCACCGACACCTTTAACTCCGGCGTGCACACCGTCAGGTAGTCTTCCATGATCCGCGAATATAGCTTCTGCTCGGTGATCGAGTCCCCGCAAATCGCCAGCCGATCTCCGGCCTTCAACATCAACTTCGTTTGCCGCGGCGCCCTCAGCGGAAAGAAATGTGCGAGACAAGCGTCAGCCGGCTTGGGCTCGAAGGTTTGAGCCGCAGCCAGGCTGAAAGCCACCAATCCAAACAACAAAACGAGTTTAGAGCGCATAGATCAATGAGGAAGTGTCTGAAGAAGAGCGGGACGGGTCAAGTGTGCGAGCATTAAAACCCGGCGTTAAAACGTTAAAACCTCAAAGCGTTAAAGCGTTAGAACGTTAAAACGTGGAGAGGCCTGGCGTTTCACGTTCTAACGTTCCAACGTTCTAACGTGTCTCAGGAGGGATTGGCCTCAGACTCCTCATCCGGAGGCTTCGGGGCGCGCCGTTTCCTTTGGTGCCGCGCCACAATGCTCCGGGTCAACCAAAAGGAGACGGCTGATACCGGCGCTCCGCACACCGTCCCGCCCAAGAGCAACCGCTTCCCTACGTCTCCGAAGAGAATGGCGGTCCAGACCCGCCACGTGAGACCTTCCATGTGCGGCCTGTGGAGGCGCGGAGGCCATTCATGCGGCTTGCTCAGAAGCCAGTATCCGATGTCGTATTCCCACCGGTAAATCACCGGCATAAAGGGCAGCAACACATCATGCATCGTCCCGGCAATCACCGCCGCCAGAATGTTCGAGCCGGTCAGCCACGCAAACACAATCGCCAGGATGGTCTTAAACCCGAACAACGGGCTGAAGCCGAAAAACAACCCGATCGCCACCCCGCCGGCAATCGATTCCGGCGTGTCGCGTATCGCCAGCAACCGCAGCGAATGCTTCCGAAACCATCTTTGTAAATTCATGCCGACTCCGGATCTTGGACCTTTTCCCGAGCACCGCCCTGGCAGCCTCGATTGAAGCCGACCGCCTCTTCGTACCTGACCCCATGTCCGCCAAAGATATCGAGCGCCGATCCGATGGTTAAATCGACCCGCCCCCGCCCCAACCGCGTCACTGTCTCCAGGTCGGCCAAGGAGTTTGCTCCGCCCGCATAGGTCACCGGAAGGGGCGACCAGCTCCCCAATTTGGCGGCCAGTTCGACATCAATCCCGCGGCATAGCCCTTCGACATCCGCAGCGTGAACTAGAAACTCCGCGCACCACGCCGATAATCTCTCCAGGCTGCCTTCCCCAAGGATCACCTCGGTAAACCTCTGCCAGCGGTCCGTCACCACGAAATAATCGTTCCCGCGCCGACGGCAGCTCAAGTCCAGCACCAGCCGATCTTTCCCAACGGCTTCCGCCAGGCGCGACAGCCTCTCCCAATCCACCCGTCCCTCGCGGAAAACCCATGAAGTCACGATCACATGCGATGCGCCAGCCTCAAGCCATTCGCGCGCATTCTCCAGATTGACTCCGCCTCCAATCTGCATCCCCTGGGGATAAGCCGCCAAAGCCCGCCTCGCCTCCGCCTCGTTGCCCGGACCCAACATGATCACATGTCCGCCACGTAAACCGTCCCGCCGATAAAGCGCCGCATACCATGCCGCCGGCCGATCTGATATAAAGTTCGTCCGCAACGCCGCCGGGTCGGCACCCAACGTGCCGCCGACGATTTGCTTCACTCGACCCTCATGCAGGTCAATGCACGGACGAAACATCCCCGCAGACTAAAGGGAGCCACCCAAACTTCAAGGCCCAAAGTCCGAGGACGGCGCGCAAGCCCGGGAGGAGCCTTCGCCGGACCCAAAACCGGGCGCGCCCCTGGTCAAGCCGCGGCTTCTTCCTCGGTATCCAGGAAGCCCTGCAGATGGCGAACGCGGGTCGGGTGGCGGAGCTTGCGCAACGCCTTCGCCTCAATTTGGCGAATGCGCTCGCGGGTGACGTTATACATCTTCCCGATCTCCTCCAGCGTCCGTTCGTAGCCGTCAATGAGCCCGAAACGCATCTCCAGAATCTTGCGCTCCCGCTCCGTCAGGCTGGTCAGCACGTCTCCCAGCTTCTCCTTCAAGAGGCTGTAGCTGGTGACATCCGAAGGGTTCTCGGCGCTTTTGTCCTCGATGAAATCCCCCACGCTCACGTCGCCGTCGTCGCCTACAGGGGCGTGCAGCGAGATGGGCTGCTGCGCCATCTTGAGCAGGGAATTGATGCGAGCCACCGGCATGTGCATCTCGTCGGCAATCTCCTCCGGCGTCGGCTCGCGGCCCAGCTCCTGGGTCAGCTGCTTCTGCGCCCGCCAAAGCTTGTTCATGATCTCGATCATGTGAACCGGAATCCGGATGGTCCGGGCCTGGTCGGCGATCGATCGGGTGATGGCCTGCCGAATCCACCAGATGGCGTAGGTTGAAAACTTGTAGCCGCGCCGGTACTCGAACTTCTCGACCCCTTTCATCAGGCCGATATTCCCTTCCTGGATCAGATCCAGGAACGACTGGCCGCGGTTGGTGTATTTCTTGGCCACGGAAACAACCAGGCGCAGGTTGGCCTCCGCCATATGCGTCTTGGCCTGGTGCGCGCGGTCCGCCGCCCGCTTGAGCTCGGCAAAGGTCTTGTAGAACTCCTCGCGCGGCATGCGCACAAACTGCTCCAGCGCGCGGATCTTGGCCTGCTCCCCATGCAGCGCCGCCTGCTGCTCGGCCGACTTGCGGTGGGCTTCCAGCTCCTGAATGCGCCGCAGGCTGCCTTGAAACTTCTCATGCACATTGCCCGCCACCACAATCATGTCTTCCAGCACCTTCTGCTTGTAGAAAAACTTCACGAAGGTGTCCTGCAGCTTCTTGTCCAGCTTGCGGAACGCGGTCAGGAGCTTCGCCCCGCGCGGTTGCCCGGCGGCTTCCTGCCAGACCCCATACTTCTCGTCCACCTGCGCGTCCAGCACGCGGACCTTTTTGATCAGAATCCGCAGATCCCGCAGATGCCCTTCCCGATTCGCCACTTTCTTGTCCACGACTACCCGGTCAAACCGTTCTTTGGGCGGCTCCGACAGCAGCTTCTCGGCGATCGCAATATGCTCCTTGGCGGTGAACCCAAGGCCATAAACCAGGCGCTTCATCTCCCCTTCCGCCTCCTCGATCCGCTTGCAGATCTCCACTTCCTGTTCCCGCGTCAAAAGCGGCACCTTCCCCATCTGATTCATATACATGCGCACCGGGTCGTCCAGCACCTCCAGGCGCGCGTCCTCTTCTTCTTCGTTCTCGGAAGGTTTGGCCCGCTCAACTTCCGCATGATCGACAATCTCAATGTCCAGATTGCGCAGCTTCGTATAAAGCTCGTCCAGATCGTCGGGCGAAAGCCCGTCAGGCAGCACGTCGTTGATATCGTCGTAAGTCACGTGCCCGTTCTCATGCGAAAGGTGGAGCAAGGTCTTGATCGTCTCAGCCAGATCCAATGCCGAGGGCGCGCCGCTGCCCGGAGCCTCCTGCCGGCTCGCATAAGCGGCTTTCGCCTTCGAATCCGAGTCCTGCGGGGACGGGTTGGTCCGAGGTGGTTCCGGCGGCTGCGGGTGAGAAGCCCCCGGTGCCTTAGGCGAGATAATAAACCTGCGCCGGTGGGGACGGGCTTTGGTGGCCGCGGCTGGTTGATGGCCGCGAGCACGGCTTTCAGCACCGCCGCTCGACAACTTACTCTCTTTCCTATTCAGCATAAATAATCAGACGCTCAGAGTCCGTTTTGGTTCAGTATTTTCGTAAGCCATTCACAATAAGTAGCTTATCACTAGGTGTGTCATTGATACTCACTGCCACGACGGGCGTTTGAAGACCGCAAACACCAAGGACCTGACGCGCACGCGCGTACAATATTCTCTACCCAGCACCCGTTTTCAACAACGGCCCTGCAAGGTGTTTGCCACGGCGAGTCGCACCCGAACGAACTTGAACGTCAACTCCGCCACATTCCGGCAAAAGATTCAAGCACGAAAATAACTTTTTTTGACAATTCCGGCCTGAAAAATGCAGCACCTGTCAGACAAAGGCCGACAGAACTATCGGACCTTGGCCGATAGGCGACTTTGCCCGGTTCTAGAAAGCTCTTCCCTAAGAAATAGGCACCGATTCGGTGGTGCCGTGTTTCACTGAACGCTAACGAACCAACGTCGCAACGTTATCAATCCGATTCTGCCACCGCATTCGGCCGACCCGTGGATGATTCTCCACGGCGGGTTTTACTATTACTCCGAGAGTCGCAACCGGCGGCACATCTACATCCGCAAGTCTCGGACTATCAATGGCATAGGCCTGGATTCGGGGGTGTGCGTCTGGACGGCCCCGCCCCGCGGAGGCAACTCCGATAATCTCTGGGCTCCAGAGCTGCATTTAATCGATGGCAAGTGGTTCATCTACTACGCCGCCGATGACGGCAAAAACGAAAACCACCGAATGTGGGTGCTGGAGTCTGAAGGGGCCGACCCTTGCGGAAAATACCACTGCCGAGGCCGGCTGGAAACCGGAGGTTGGGCCATCGACGGCACGGTCATGACGCTCGGCAACGGGCGGCGCTATTTCCTCTGGTCGGGCTGGCCCGGCCGGCGCAACGGCCAGCAAAACATCTACGTCGCCCCTATGCGCGACCCGGCTACCATCTCCGAGGCCCGGGTGTTAATCGCAACGCCCGACCAACCCTGGGAACGCGTTGCCATGCCTATCTGCGAAGGCCCCCAGGTCCTCAGGCGCAATGGCGACATTTTCATCGTCTATTCCGCCAGCGGTAGCTGGACTCCCGACTACTGCCTGGGCCTGCTCCACAACAAGACCCAGGATGTGCTCAACCTGGCGGCATGGGCCAAACACGGCCCTGTGTTCAAGAAAACCGACCAGGTCTGGGGCGTGGGACACTGCTCTTTCGTCAAATCCCTCTGCCAAACTGAGGACTGGATCGTCTACCACTCCAAATCCAGCTTCCAGCCGGGATGGGAAGATCGCGACGTTCACGCCAAACGCTTCGGCTGGACTAGCGACGGCTTCCCCGATTTCGGCGTGCCTATGCCGCGCTCCATTCCGCTGCTGCCCCTGGTTTCCAATCCCCGGCTGCGGCCAAACCGTACCCTCGCCTGATTTAAATGCCCCCCATCCAGTTCCTTTCTAACATGCGCAAAACTAAACCAATCCTTAAATACTTCCTCCTCGCACTCTGGTCCGGCCTTATCCTTGCCTGCCTGGCCGCAACCAAAGAGGAACCGGCCGGCCCGCCCAGCCCCCCCAAAGCCCGCCCTGAGAGCAGCGTGGTCAAGGTGACCACCAAACGCGACGGGGAAGTGACACACTTTTACGTCGAAAACAACGAGTACTGCGAGATCACCATGACCTTCGAGATGGGCCTGGTGAATCTCAAGGGCAGCACCCCTTTCCCCGCCACCATGACCTTCCCGGCCCGGCAGGTGACCGAAGCCTTCGCGCTCCAACCCATCGATCCCGCCGCCCACTGGTCTTTCAGCTACACCAACTACTTCAAGCTCGGCAGCCAATGCGCCCAGCCCGATGACTCATTTCGGTATCATCTGCCCTATGGTCCCGGAGAAAAATTCAAAGTAACCCAGGGCTACAACGGCAAGTATAGCCACAAAGGCTCCAATCAGTACGCTATCGATTGGAAGATGCCTGAGGGCACCCCCGTCCATGCCGCCCGCGGAGGCATCGTGGTCAGAGTCAAGGACGACTCCGATAAAGGAGGGGGGAGCATGGCCTACGACAAGTTCAATAACTATATCCTGATCCGCCACGACGACGGCACCCTGGGCCATTATTGCCATCTCCAGAAAGGCGGCTCCCTGGTGAGGGCAGGTCAAATCGTGGAAACGGGCGATATCATCGCTCACTCAGGCAACACCGGCTTTTCCAGCGGTCCCCACCTGCATTTCTGCGTCTTCAAGACCAAGAACGGGCGTGAGCGCTTGAGCATCCCGGTGCAGTTCACCACCGCTAACGATCAAACCATAACCCTCGTTGAAGGCCGCAGCTATCGCGCGCCTGAAGTTCAAACCGCCAGCGCGCAGCCGGCCGCCGCCGCAACGGCGCCGGCCTCCGGCTTGGGCCAAGGGGCTGCGGGATCGGAATAGGCCGCGGTAAGGTTCAAAAGCCACAGGCGCCCGCTGGATGGTTTTGCCATCCAGACGGGACTCCTTGGCCTGCTTTTCGCAAAAAATCACTGGCTGTTCGTGCTGGAACCGCCGCCGCTCGGGCTGTTGCTCATGGAGCTGCCTCCACCGGTGCCGCTATTGTATTGATCGCTGGTCCCGCCTTTATTGCATCCCGCGAGAAGCACTGCCGCGAAGATAGCGAAGATGACTTTTTTCATGCTTGATTCCTTAATTACGTTTTAGCCTGTCCTGTTCGACTGCTTGTTTAAGCTAAACGCTGCCCACAGACTCACAACCCGGTGAAACCCTGCCTTTTCACCACCCAAGCGCCCCATTCCTCGGGCGGACCCGAGATCCAAAGCGCTATGAAGCTGCCGTTGCCGGCAGGTTCAAGGTGTTGCGCCGGCCTGCGCGCGGACGCTGCGTGTAGCCCTTCAGATCGGTGGCGATCAACTGATGAATCAGTTCCACCACCCCGGCCCCATAAGAAGCCGTGGTGACAAAATCGGCCGTTTCCTTCAGGGAGGGCAGCGCGTTCCCGACGGCAACGCCGCAGCCGCAGCCTTCCAGGAATGCATGGTCATTTTCCGCGTCGCCGATGCCCACGGTCTTGCTGTGTGCCACGTGCGCCTCTTTGAGCGCTGCTGCCAGACCGGTCGCCTTGTTGGTTCCAGCCGGCAGCACCATCACCGCGCCTTTATTGAATATAATCTCCAGCTCCAGCCCGAATTCCTTAATCGCCTCGAGCACTTTCCCTTCGTTCGGCTCGCGGGTCGCCGCAATCACCTCGCCCACCGAAAGCGGCTCCACTCCCCTCTGGCGCAGGGCATTGATGAAACCGTCGGGCACCCGTTTATGCAGCGGCTTGAGCCTGCCGGTCAGCGGGTAGTACAGGACGGCGCCATTCTCGGCCACCACCATCTCGAACAGGTCCAAACGCTCAAACGCGAGCTTTAAATCTCCAATTTCTCGGCCTGTCACCATTAAGGCCCGCCGCCCGGATGCCCGCAACCCCTCGAGCGCCGCCACCGTGATCTCCTCGACCTTGCCGTGGTGCGCCAACGTCCCATCGTAATCCGTTGCCAACACTTCGAATCGCACGTCCGCTCCCGCCTCTCCGATAACTCTCCCCCCAACCCGTCCGAATGCAACCGGGGTGTTGGCTGCATGCGCCAGGACGCAATGCTCAATGAATTGGCTATTGACTATTGGCTATTGGCTATTAAAACCAAGCAAAAAACAGGAAACCCGACCAAGCCAAAAAGGAGAATGCCCTATGCCCAAATACCAAAGTTTCGAGGACCTCCCCGTATGGAAAGAAGCCGCAAAGCTCTATAATCGCGTCCTGGATCTGTTGGAGGAACCGAACCTCCCGTTGTCTCATAGCTTTCGGAGCCAACTGGATCGCGCCGCCCTCTCCATCTCGAACAACGTCGCCGAAGGCTTCGAACGGGTCACAACCAAAGAATTGCTCTCGTTTCTGGCCATCGCACGCGGCTCCGGCGGTGAGGTGCGTTCGATGGTGGCGGTCGTGAGAGATCGGCCCAAGCTCAAGCCTCTTGTTGGCCGGTTGCGCGAGATTCGGGAACTGGCCGAATCCTGTGTGCGCCAGTTGACCGCTTGGACCGCCTCGATCGAGGGCTCGGAGATCCAGGGCAAGCGCCACCTGGGCGGGTCCGAACGGCGCTCACGCCAGGCAGCGCAGGCAGCCAAGGATTTCCGGCTTAACTTCTTGCGAAATCTCAAGCCGGAACACCCGCTCTATAAGTCGGCCGAGGCGCGGGCCGCCAGGGGCGAAAACATGGAGTAAGGGCACCACCGGTGTGGTTTCACTGAGCGGAAACACGCGGACGAGCCGTCCGCGCTCCCGTCCCCTACTCATTATGCGGTATCTTGATGGTGCTCCCGCCGATGAACTCGCGGATGACCGCGTCGCCGGGGATGATGTCGCAACTCCTGGTCTCATCCAGGCTAAGGCCCTGCACCGATTCGAGAAGGCTCTTGATGCGCTGGTAACGGATCTGTGCGTCGAGAAAACCGGCGTAAGGCTGGAAATCCTCCGGGCTCGGAAGATACCCGCCGGCGCCGCAGAAGAACGGCTTGAGCACCGGCAGGTCGAAGGGGAACCCTCCGTTGACCGCGTGGTCAGCCAGGCCGCTTAAAGGGACGATGCTGAACAACTCGCCCGCTCGCACGTAATGCCAATGGAGAATCGTCAGCAACGGGCTGTGATTCCGATGCTGGGCGTCCCGCAGTATCCGGCGAATAAGGCGCACGTCGGTGAACTTGGTCAACTGCCGCGAACTGCCGTCGCCCTCATAGAGCATGTTCTGCGTCTCGATATAAAGCCGGAACTGTGCCGAAGCCTCGATGCCCTCGGTGATGGGCGGATAGAGCCCGTGGAGGCAATCCAGCAACAGGATTTGGCCGGGCTCGAGCTTTATCGGCTTGCTGGCCATGCGGCGGCCCTCCTTGAAGCTATAGATGGGCTTGTCGATGGTCTTCCCCTCGAGCAGCTCGCACAGATGCTGGTTCAGCAACTGGATGTCCATCGCCTCGGGCGTCTCGTAGTTGCGATCGTTGATCCAGTCGGTCGGATGCTCCACCAGCGACCAGAAATAATCGTCGAGGTTGAGCATCAGAAAACGCAAGCCCTGTTTATGCAGCCGTTCCGTCAGCTTCACGGTGGTTGTGGTCTTGCCCGAGGAACTGGGCCCGCTGACCCACATCATGCGCAGCCGGTCTCCCGCGTTGATCCGCCCGATGACCTTGGCCGCCGCTTCGTCCAGCGAACGCTCGTAGCGCTCCAGCGACGCCTCGATCAGCGGCCTGATTTTTCCCCGCCGGACGATCTCGTTCAGCCCGGCCACCGTGTCGCAGCCCTGCTGGCGATTCCAGGCCAGGGTTTGTTCCATCGCGGCCTTGGGGAAGCCGTTGCCGACGAATTTTTCGGCTGAGATGGCCCCCTCCCGCAGCCAGTGCCGGCCCCAGCGGTAACAGGCATAGGCATCCGCCGTGTTCTGGAACCCGTAGCTGCGCAGGGCATGGAGCACCTCGTCCTGGATCGTCTCGATGGTCGGAGGAAAATTCGCGATCAGATGATGCGGATCGGCATTCAGGCAAACCACCACGGTATCGGCCAGAAAATCGGCAATCTGCTCGTCCGAGCTCCAGGCTTCGAAAACCTTTTCGTTCACTCCCGGCAGATAGTCCTGGCGAAAACCGCCGATCGATTCCGCCGCGTAGAGGATGGCCCGGCGAATCCGCGCCGCGTCGAATCGCACCAGCGCCCGGTTTCGCTTCTGCACCTTGACAATTCGGTTTTGGACTGCCATGCAGAAGCACTATACGGAAAAACCACCCGCGTCAATTCGCGGCATAGAGATAAACGCCGGGAAACAGTTCCCAACCGGCCCTGGCCCCTGGCGCTAACGGCGTCGCTCATACCAGCCCAGGGCGGCAGCCCTGGGTCCGCCACCCATAAAAATCATTCTGAGCGCTGAAAGCGCGCTTCATAGGGCCTGGGATCCAGCTTGGCACTCCCCGCGTCGAATGATCGGGGTCATAGGCAGGCCGTCAACTCTCTCCCGTGGTCACTTTTTTGTCAGCTCCACCTCTTCCGCGATTGGTCTTTGGAATTCACCGACATTGATATTGACTGCACCCGCCCGAATCCGGTCAGATCAACCATTGCCATGAGCAGTTCTCTCTCCCAGTTCAAACAGGCGGCGCTGGTCAATACCCTGCGCGGCTGCACCCTGTTTGCCGGCCTGCCCCCCGCCGACCTCCATGCCATCGCCGAGATCACACTCGTCAAGTCGCTCGACAAAGGGGATTACCTGTTCCACGAAGGCGGTCCGTCGCACGGCTTCTATGTCGTCCAGAAAGGGGCCATCAACATCCATCGAGTGACCAACGCCGGCAAAGAGCAGATCATTCAGATCTTTCGCGCCGGCCAATCCTTTGCCGAGGCCACCCTGGCTGGCCTGTCCGGCTACCCGGCCGATGCTCGCGCCCTGGAGCCATCCCAGGTGTTGCTGGTCCAGAAAGACGGCTTCCTTTCCCTGCTCAGACGCCAGCCCGAACTTGGACTGCGCATGCTCGCCTCGATGAGCGTCCACCTGCGGGACCTGGTCCGCCAGCTCGAGGACTTGACCCTCAAAGACGTCGAGACCCGCCTGGCCAACTGGCTGCTCAAGCGCTGTCCCAATCCCAATTCACCCCAGCCGGTCCAGATCGAGCTCGGCACCACCAAACGCGTGCTCGCCGCCGAGCTGGGCACCGTCAGCGAAACCTTTTCCCGCACGGTAGCCAAGTTCCGCGCCCAAGGCCTGGCCATCGCCAAGGGCAAAATCATTACCATCCTCAATCCGGCCAAACTCAGCGCCCTCCTCCGGCGTAATCTGGGAGAGTGACACCCGGCCATCCCCTTGATTATCCTGCCGCCATGTCGCATCAAACCTTGACCCTCGGCCACTCCCCCGATCCGGACGATGCCTTCATGTTCTACGGTCTGGCCAAAGGACTGATTCCCACTCATGGCTTTCGTTTCGATCACATCCTCCAGGACATCCAGACCCTGAACGAGCGCGCGACCCGGGGCGAGCTGGACATCACCGCCGTAAGCCTCCACGCCTATGCCTACGTTAGCGACAAATACGCCCTGTTGCCCAGCGGCGCCAGCATGGGCGATGGCTACGGGCCTATGCTGGTGGCCAAAGAAAAACTCTCCCAGGCCGACATCGCGCGAAAGATCATCGCCGTCCCCGGCACGATGACCAGCGCCTTCCTGGCGTTGCAATTGTGGCTCGATAAACCCGCGAAAGCCTTCCAGTACCGGGTGGTCCCCTTTGACCGGATTTTTGAGACCGTGCGCTCCGGCGCCGCCGACGTCGGCCTTATCATCCATGAAGGCCAACTGACCTACCGGAACGAGGGACTCCAGCTCTGCGAGGATCTCGGTCTTTGGTGGACTCGCGAAAACCAGGGCCTGCCCCTGCCCCTCGGCGGCAACGTCATCCACAAGCGGTTCACCCCCAAAGATCGCAAGACCATTTCCGACATCCTCACCGCCAGCATCCGCTTCAGTCTCGACCATCGGCCCGAGGCGGTGCAGCATGCCCTCCAGTACGCCCGCGATATGGGCCGGGACCTCGCCGATCAGTTCGTCGGCATGTATGTCAACCACTGGACCCTCGATTACGGCGAAAAGGGCCGGGAATCGATCCGCCGTTTTCTCGGCCGCGCCTTCGAACGCGGCATCATCCCCCATCGCCAGGATCTTGAGTTTGTCGAGTAAGGCGCGCAAGGATTGCGCGTTCCGGCATTCTCTGGCATCCTGGGTACCGGTGGATGACACTTGCCGGCTCCCGATTCGGTCGCAGCCGGAAGTTCCCCGCCTGATGCTATGCCTCATCGGATTTTAGAGACAAACGAAGTCGCGCATTACCTGCACCTCAAGCCGGCCGATATCGATCGGCTGGTAAAGAACCAGGAGATCCCGGTGGAGAAACACGGGGATCGCTTGGTGTTTCGGAAAGTGACCATCGATGCCTGGGCCTCGCAACGCATTCTCGGGCTGCATGGGCCGCGCCTGACCGAATACCACCAGAAAACCTCCCACGCCGCCTCGCAGTTTCTCGCCCAGAATGCCCTCCTGCCGGAAATGATCCGGGATGATTACATCGATCCGGCGCTGGCGGCAAAAACCCGCGCGTCCGCCCTCCGGGAAATGGTGGCCCTGGCCGAGAAGACCGGCCGGGTTTACGACCGACAGGAACTGCTCCAGGGGCTGGAAGCCCGTGAAGAACTTTGCTCCACCGGCTTGCCCGGCGGCTTCGCCCTGTTGCATACCCGCCAGCCCGAGGCGTACCTGTTCGAGTCCTCCTTCATCGTGCTGGGCCGGACGGTTCAGCCCATTCCGTTTGGCGCCCCGGACGGCCAGGCAACAAGCCTGTTCTTCCTGCTCGCCTGCCCGGATGACCGATTGCACCTCCACGTGCTGGCCCGCTTGTGCATGCTGGCTCAGAAAACCCCGATCATCGAGCAATTGCTGCAAGCCGCCGATGCCCAATCAATGTACCAATCCCTCGTCGCCGCCGAAGCAGCCGTGCTGGAAGCCGGCCCGCAAAAGGCGCAGGAGCAGCCGCGGTGAGGCTTGCAAGGGCTGCTCGCGCCGAGCCTCCCCATTTGCGACCTATCCCGCTAGGGCAATGCTGTGGCCAAAACCCCGGAGGGACGCTCGTCGCGCCGCAGCCCGGCGAAGGCGGAAGCTCCCGCGCTTGCCGCGCCGGAGCCCCGCGAAGGCGGGAGTCCCCATTATTTGGGCCTCGCAGAGCTCGGCCCCACTGCCCCGGAGTTTGGGAGACAACCCGCGCCAACTGCTCCCTCTCCTCCTCGGGAGGAGAGGGCTGGGGAGAGGAGGCCTCTTTCCGTATGTCATCCAACCTCGGGGCCAGTGGAGCTCGGCCCTCCGGTGAAAGGCCCGCCTATTGCGATAGGCTCTTGGGCGCCGGAATGTAGATTTTCTGGCCGACCCGCAGGTTGGTGGCCTTGAGGCCGGGGTTGGCCTTGAGAACCTGGTCCATGGTCACCTTGATATTCTTCTCCCGGTAAGCCGCGATAATCAAAGAGAGTGTGTCGCCTTTCTGAACCTCATACTCGAAAACCTTCTGATCTGGATTCTCCTGGGTATGGACCTCAGGTGTATTCGGCGGGGTCGGACGCGTATTCGGCACTTTGCTAATCACTCTGCCGACATTCTGGATAAGCTTGTCCAGCTCGGCGTGAATTTTGGTGTAGTCCTCCTGCCGCTTCCGATCCACTTCCTCAATCGCCCGCTTCAGCCGCTCCAGATCCTCTTGCGAGGCATAGTTTGGGCTTGGCTTGCCAAGCTGCTCGCGCAGGCTGGCGATCTCCTGGGATAGCGCGCTGTTCCGGCTCTTCAGCGTCTGGACCGATTCACTCAGATCCGCAACTGTCCCGCTCAGCTTGTTAAGCCGCTCTTCGGTCGCCGCGTCCTGGGCGCGCACCGGAGCCCATGCGCAAATGGTCAATAGAACCAACAGAAAGGAAATCCGTTTCATGCGCCGAACATAGAAAGCCCGGGCGCGCAATTCAAGAAAAAGGCACAAAAGATCCGGCCGCTCCGGCCCGCCCGCAAACAATTTCCTTTTCACCTCGCCCGCCACCCCTAGATTAACGGAGATGACCGTTCTGGAAGTGATCCAACGCAGCACCGAGTTCCTGGCCAGGAAGGGGCTGGACTCAGCCCGCCTCCAGGCCGAGCTGTTGCTCGCCCACGTGCTCAAGCTGCCCCGGATGCAATTGTATCTGAATTTCGAGCGGGTGTTGACGCCGGCGGATCTGGACCATTATCGCGAACTCATCAAGCGCCGGGGCCAGCGCGAGCCGCTCCAGCATATCGTCGGGTCGACCTCCTTTTGCGGACTCGAACTCGCCGTCAGCCGCCAGGTGCTTGTTCCCCGGCCCGAAACCGAGCTGCTGGCGGAACGGGCCTGGACCTTCCTGAACCAACTCCCGGCTTCCGGCGTCCAATCCCCATGCGCCCTCGATTTCGGCACCGGCAGCGGCTGCCTGGCAATCGCCCTTGCCGTCAAATGCCCGCTGGCCCGGATCGACGCCATCGACCTCTCCAACGACGCGCTGGCCGTAGCCCGGGAGAATGCCGCCCGCCATGGCGCAGCCGATCGTATCCGCTTCCTCCAGGGCGACGGTTTCGCCGCCGTCCCGCCAGGCTCTGAATTCGACCTCCTGGTCAGTAATCCGCCCTACATTCCCACCAGCGAAATTGCCACCCTGGAGCCGGAGGTGCGCGATTACGATCCGCCCCAGGCCCTGGATGGCGGCCCCGATGGGCTCGACTTTTACCGGCGCTTGGCCACGGAGGCTGCGCCTCGCCTGAAGCCGGCCGGGAAATTGATGCTCGAATTCGGCGATGGGCAAAGCGGGCGCATTGAGGAGATCCTCAAAAACCAAAAGTGGGTTGTCGATGAGGTCGTGAACGACTATACTCAGCGCCCGAGAATCCTGATCGCGCGGAGATGAATCGGCCAAGCACGCATTTCACATGGAAAGTCTCTTAATCAAGGGCGGAGTGCCCCTCCGCGGCGAAGTCGCCATCAGCGGCGCCAAAAATGCCGTGCTGCCGCTTATGGCCGCCACCTTGCTCACCTCCGAGCCGTGCGTCATCCGTCGCGTGCCGAACCTCTCCGATGTCCGGTTCATGGGCCAGATTCTCACCTGGCTGGGCGCTGATGTCCGGTTCGAAAACGGCGTCGTCCGTGTCCATGCCAAAAAAATCCAGGGCGCCGGCGACTACGACCTCATCCGCAAAATGCGGGGTTCCATTTGCGTCATGGGCCCGCTGCTGGGCCGCCTGAGAAAAGCGACCGTATCGCTGCCCGGGGGCTGCGTCATCGGGGCCCGTCCCATTAACCTGCACCTCAAGGGCTTTGAGGCCCTGGGGGCAAAACTCGTCATCGAAAAAGGCTATGTCCAAGCCAGTGCCCGGCGGTTGACCGGGTCGGCGGTGTTCCTGGGCGGCCGGTCCGGTTCCACCGTGCTCGGCACCGCCAACGTGATGATGGCCGCCACGCTCGCTGAAGGGGTCACGGTCATCGAAAGCGCCGCCTGCGAGCCCGAAGTCGTCGATCTCGCCCAGTTCCTAACCGCCATGGGCGCCAGGATCTCCGGGGCCGGCAGCCCGACCATTACCATCACCGGCGTCAAGGAACTGCACGGCGCCGAGCACGAAGCCATCCCCGACCGGATTGAGGCCGCGACTTATGCCATCGTCGCGGCGGCCACCAACGGCGAAGTCGTCCTGCGGGGAGCGCGCGCCGATCACCTGCGCGCCGTGCTGGATAAACTTCATGACGCAGGCGTGAACATCGAGCGCAGCTCCGGCGGCATCTCGATTCGACGCGATGGGCGGCTTAAACCGGTCGATATCACCACCTTGCCCTACCCGGGCTTTCCCACCGACGCCCAGGCCCAGATGATGGCGCTGATGGCCCTGACCCCGGGCCTGAGCATCATTACCGAACGGATTTTCGAGTCGCGCTTCATGCATGTCAGCGAGCTGGCGCGGCTGGGAGCTGACATCGAAATCGAGGGACCCAGCGCTATTGTCAAAGGCGGCAAACCGCTCAGCGGCGCCCCCGTGATGGCCAGCGACCTGCGGGCTTCGGCCGCGCTGGTCATTGCCGGCCTGGCCGCCCGAGGCACTACCCAGGTCAACCGCGTCTACCACTTGGACCGCGGCTATGAAAACATTGACGGCAAGCTGCGCCAACTGGGCGCGCGCATCGAACGAATGGAGGAAACATGACTAAACTGATCTCGATCTTTATCGTCCTGGTGATTCTCTTTGTGGGCTGGCACTTCTTCCAATACTGGGAGAAGGTCAAAGCAGAGCAGGACACCCAGGTGAAAAAGGCCGAAGCCGCGCAGGTGGTGCCCCAACAATTGCGGGGAATGCCCTCCCAGCTCGAGACCAGCCTTCAGGCTGCCGCCAACCAGGGCCTCCCAGGAATGCGAAACTGGCTCAAGGCCTACGGCCAGTCCATCCAGGACCCACGCAAGGCTTGGATTCAGTTGGATTACTGTGTGTTGCTCTCCCACGAAAGCCCCGCCGAGGCCCGGCGCCTCTTCGAGGAGGTGAAAAAACGCACCCCGGAAACCTCCCCGGTCTGGCCGCGCATCAAAGATCTCGAAAAAACTTACGAATAAAGACGATTTTTGTTGGCAGGGCGTGAGAGGCGGCTTTAGGATGGGCCTCGCAGTGGGAAACGAAAAGAGAAAGCCGACTTATGGATGTAATCTTTAACTGTCCCAAATGCGACCAGGAGTTGGCTGTCGATAGCTCCGGAGCGGGCTCCGAAATCAACTGCCCTGCTTGCGGTGAACTCATCACCATCCCCGAACCCGAAGTGGTTTCCGCTCGCCCAGGAGTCCCGCCCCCTGTCGCTGAGGCCCCTCGCCTCGCCGCCAACCCGGTCAATGCCATGGCCTCCTCCGCCGCCGCCAAGGTCGAGATGCATCTGAAGGTCGCCTCCAATAAGGCATCAGAGCGCCTCATCGCCAAACCGCTCGTCCCGTTGGAAGTCGCCGCCAGGGAGACCGACCGCAAAATCCGGGTCAAAACCATCCGCCACACCGACTGTATCGAGGTCGGCCACGATAAGTTCGACGAGGTAGTCAGCGCTTTCCTGGGCAAGATCGGCGAAACCAACATCGTCCATCTCAACACCCTTGCCTACACTCACCTGGACATCGGCACCCAAAAACTGATGACCGATTTCGCCGTGATGATCGTCTACCGCGGCTAAGAGCCTCCCCTAACCAACCCGGAGGGTTGGCAGACGGTAGCCGGGGGTCGGAGCCCTTGTCGGAGACCCCCGGTAGCCGGTTCAAAGTCTGTTTGCATCCTGGAAGGATGCCAGAAGGCTGCCCCCCCACCGCCAAGTTGGCTTGCTGCCGCTTGACCGCCCCCATTAGAGGGGTAACATCCGCTTCTTGAGTTATGCCTAAGAAGACAATCATCAAGCCAGCCCAGTCGCCCTCTCCGGTCGGGCCTTACAACCACGCCGTGCGGATCGGCGATCTGCTGTTTTGCTCCGGCCAGATCCCAATTGACCCCGCCACGGGCAGCCTCGCCGCCGGCGACATCAAAGCGCAGACCGCGCGCGCCCTCGAGAACGTCAAAGCCATTCTCCAAGACCAAAAGCTGACCCTCGCCAACGTGGTCAAGAGCACGGTCTTCCTGACCAACCTGGCGGACTTCGGCGCCATGAACGAGGTGTACGCCGCTTATTTCACCGCGGATTACCCGGCCCGTTCCACCGTCCAGGTGGCCGCGCTGCCCAAAGGGGCCGCCGTCGAGATCGAAGTCATCGCCCATTACTGACGGGGCCGGCGCCGCGCCGTCCCCCTGCTCCCATGCCCACAGGTTTCTATCTGCTCGCCAGCCTCCTCTCCGGAGCGCTGCTGGGCTTTTTATTTGGCTGGCTCTATGGCCGGGGCCGGGCCGCGACACCCGACGATCGATTGGTCGATGAGTTGAGGCGGCAGGTGGCGGCGCGGGAAGCGGAATTGAGCAAGGCCCGCGATACGCTGGCGGAAGCCGGCGCCGCGCGCGCCGGGGCCGACGAGCGCTGCGCTTCCGCCCAAAAACTGTTGCAGGAGCAGCGGCTTCTCCAGGAATCCACCATGCGCGAGACCCGCCAGGCCCAGGCCGAGGCGCTCGCGGATTTGCGGACCGCCTTCAAAGCCCTCAGCCTGGACACGCTCCGCGAGCTCCAGCCGCAATTCATCGAACGGGTCGCCGAAACGGTCGCCAAACTCCAGGAAACCGCCAAGGGCGATCTCGCCCAGCGGCAGCAGGCAATCGCCACCTTGCTGGAGCCGCTCCGGCAGCAGTTGGACACCTATCAGCAGCGCCTCCAGCAAACCGAAAGCACCCAGGCCGCCGCGCTCGGCGAAGTCAAGAAGCAGATGGAGTTGTTGGGCCAACAGAGCCAATCCCTTGCCCTCGAGACCCAGCAATTCCGCAACGTCCTCAAGTCCAACCAGCCGCGCGGCCGCTGGGGTGAAGAGACGCTCCGCCGCGTGGTCGAAGCCGCCGGCATGAGCCCCCATTGCGATTTCAATGAGCAAACCCTCGCCGGCGATGGTAAGCCAGACCTCGTAGTCCAGCTACCGGGCGATCGATTCATCATTGTAGACGCCAAGGTGCCGGAGCTCGATTTTCTGAGCGCCATCGACTCCGCGGATGGCGGCAAGCGCGCCGAGTATCTCTCGGCCCACGCAGCCAAGCTTAAGGCCACCATCAAAGCCCTCGCCGAGCGGAATTACCCGAGCCTGTTCCCCAACGCGCTCGACTACGTCGTCTTGTTCCTGCCGGCCGAATCGCTCTTCAGCGCGGCGTTGGAAGGAGATCGCGATTTGATCCTGTGGGCCGCCGATCGGCGCATCCTCCTGGCCACCCCCGCCTCCCTCATCGCGCTCTTGCGCACCGTCAGCGTCACCTGGCAGCAATATGATCAAACCCGCAACGCCGAACAGATCGCCGAGGCCGCCCGGGAGCTATATACCCGCGTGGTCAAATTCACCGATCATTTCGAGGACATCCGGGACGGTTTGGAACGAGCCGGCACCGCGTTCAATAGTGCCGCCGCCAGTTACCAGGCACGCGTCCGTCCCGCCGGCGAACGCCTCACAGAGCTGGGTGGCGGCGCTCCCGGAAAGGATTTGCCGATCATCGACCCATTGGAGCCTCCTCCCAAACTCCTTCCCGGCGGACCCGATCAAGCCTGATCCGCCAAAGGAGCGCGGACGCCTCGCCCGCACGTTTCCGTCCCAGCTTCAGATAGCCGCGTGTCAGGTACCTGGTTTCCTCGGGAGAAGAAAACCAGAAAACTCGACGCTCCCCCACTACCATTAATTCCGAGTGACAGTCGTCGCCCTTCGGACGTAGCGCAGACTTCCAAGTCTGCTGTAGCGCAGACTTCCAGTCTGCATGACCTGCCGGGTACAAGACGCACAGGTACTGCTGAGAGCAGTTGAAGTTCGAGTGCGCTGCCAGACCAAAGATCCGCGTTACTGATCCACCGCGCATTCGTTACCCAATCTAAATGACAATGTCCCCTCGCCCTTCCCCCGCTCCCTCACCCAAAAACCTTCAAATACACCTCCCGAATCGCGCGCCGCCACTGCGCCAAAGCCTCGCGGAAGGCCTCCGACGTGTCAAAACCGCAGCGGACCGCCACACGGTAAAACGCCCCTGGCTCCTCCGGCAGCACCGTCTCACCCTCGCAACTCCAGCGCCGCAGGATACCCTCCACCCGCCGGACGCAGCGGTAGTTTTCGATAAGCTCTTCCGCCCCCGGCAGCGCTCCCGCCTCCCGGGCTCGCTCCAGCGCGCGCAAGGTGTTGGCTTCCTGCCACCCGTTCTCCATGCAGATCGTTTGGGCGATGAATTCCGCGTCCATCAGCCCGCCGGCGCCGGTCTTGATCGCCAGGGCGTCTTTTCCGGGGCGCGTTCGTTCCTTTTCGATCCGCTGGCGCATGCGGCGAATCTTTTCCTTCCAATCGGGTGTGGCCGCCGCCAGCGGCAAGCTCGGCTGGCGGAAATTTGCCAGCGCGCCCGCCAGCGCTTGAAAGCGTCCGCCCAACCGGCCATCGCCCGCAACCGGCCGGGTCCGGGTGAGCGTCTGAATTTCCCAGAGCTGGGCGCGATGACGATAATACTCCTCGTAGGCCGAAAGCGTGTTCACTAACAGACCCTTCTCCCCGTCCGGCCGGAGCCGGGCATCGGTGTGGAACAGCAGCCCCTGCTCGGTCCGCGTGGACACCAGTTCCATCACCTCGATCGCCAGTCGGCCCAGCCCCGTCAGGTTCCGGGCCTTCGGGCCCGCGACAAAGATGATGTCCAGGTCCGACCCGTAGTCGATCTCGGCGCCACCAAGCTTGCCCAGGCCGATGATGACAAACGGTGGAGATTTGAACCGGTGCTTGCGCGTCACAACTTCCAGCGCGTATTGGAGGCAGGCATCGGCTAGCGCCGAAAGCTCCGCCAAATACTGCTCGCAATCCGCCAGGCCCAGGATGTCCCGCAGCCCGATGCGCATCAGCTCGGTCTGGTGATAACGGCGCAGCCATAACCCCTGGTCTTCGTCGTCCAGCCCGTGCCGCAGGTCGCGCAGCGTCTCTTCCGAACTCTTGTGCTGGCGCAATCGGCCGCTCACCACCAGCTCATCCACCGTGTCCGGCGTCCGAATCGCCAGCTCGGCCAGAAACTCCGATCGGTCAAATAACTCCAGCAGCAGCTCGAAAATGGCCGGGTTGCTGTTCCATAACTCGAAGAGCGTCGCCCGCGCGCCGTACGCGCCGATGAAGCTGTCAAGCCGCGTAAGGACACGATCGGGATCGGAGAGGGGTGGTATAACCCGTGGAGCCTCAGCCGTCGCCCCTGGAGCGCCGCGCAGAAGGTTGGACACGGCTTCTTGGATTCCGCCTGAGGCTCCGGCCCTCCGGTTCCCCGGGCAGAGGGCGAAAAAGCGCGGCAGAATCTGACGCGCCAGCGCCGCAGTGCGCTGGGACACGTGAATGTAGCCGGGCCCTTCGACAAACTCGCGCAGCAGCCGGAAAGCCTTGTCCGCGTCCTGAAAAGCGTGCTCCGTCAGCAGCCGCTTCCACTCGGTCTCGGCGCCCGCGAACTCTGGCGGAAAAATCGACTGCGGCGCCGTTTGGGCCCCTTCAGCCTTCAGGACACGGTCGAAAACCCGGCGCACGTTGCGCGTGTGGGCTTTTAAGACCGGTTCGAATTCCGCCAGGGAGGCAAAGCCCATCAGCCGTGCCAGGCGCTCGCGATCCTGCCTGTTGTCCGGAATCGTGTGGGTCTGCCGGCCGTCCTCCATCTGCAAGCGATGCTCAACGTCGCGCAGATAACAATACGCCTCGGCAAGCTGCCGCGATTCTTTCCAGGAAAGCAGCTCATACTGAACCAGCTTTTGCAGGCCCGGCAGCGTCTGCGCTCCTTGCAGGAATGGCTGCCGGCCCGCATGCAGCAGTTGCAGCGACTGGACAACAAATTCCACCTCGCGAATGCCGCCCCGGCCCAGCTTTACATTCCGCTCCAGTTCCCCGGCTTTGACCACCTCGTTCTCGATGCGGTCCTTCATCGCCGCAACCTCCGCCAGAGCGCTCTGGTTGACCGACCGCGGATACCGGAAAGGCTGGATGGTCTCAAGAAATTCCGCCGCCAGCGCCCCATCCCCCGCCACTCCCCGCGCTTTGATTAACATCATCCGTTCCCAGGTCTGGCCCCATTGCGCGTAGTAGTTCTCATAACTCGCCAGCGATCGGCTCAGCGGGCCCGCGTCACCTTCCGGGCGCAAACGCAGATCGATCCGGTAGAGCATCCCCTCACCCGTCACCCGCCTTACCTCCGCAATAAACGCTTCCGCCAGGCGGCTGAAGAATTGATAGTTGCTCAGCGTCGGTCGGGCGGTCCTGGCCGACCGGGGGCGTGACGGAAAGACGCCGCCTTCTTCGCTATAGACAAACACCACATCGACGTCGGAGCTGTAATTCAGCTCCTGCCCGCCCAGCTTCCCCAGGCCGAGAACACACCCCGCCGTCGCCTGCCAGCGTCCGGCGGCATCCTGGTGCCAAGGCTGGCCATAGCGCGCCCCAAGTTGCCGGCTGCACACCTGCCACACCGTCTCCAGGCAGACATCCGCAACGTCAGAGATCTCCTGGACGATCTCCGGCGTCCGACCCAGTCGCGCCAGGTCGCGGGCGCCGATGCGAAGCATTTCGCGCTGTTTGAACTCACGCAGCCGCGCCAGGGCGCCCGCGTAGTCCGAGCCTTCCAGCAGGGACCCAAGCCACGCCTCCACTTCCTGACGCAATCCCTGTTTGCGCCGGGGAAAAGCGACCGCCCCGGGCTCCAACACCCCAAGCCAGCCCGGGTGCGCCACCAGCAGATTGCCTAGCGCCTGCGACCCGCCCAACAACGCCGCCAGGATGCCGAGTTGGGCGGCGCCGGCTCTTCGCAGAGCTGTACCGGCGTCGGTGCCCGCCAGCACTTCAAAGAATTGTTTGGCCCGCTGCGGGTCGGCGCTGGCCTTGGCTGCCTCGGCATAGGCGGCTTTATTCACGAATCCTTGCTCGCCCCCGGCGGGCCTTCCCCCGAACGCAAAGGCACTCTCTCCAGCGTTACCGGCACGGGACTGCGCTGCTCCGGCGGCTTTAACGGGGTGAAAAGCCCGCGCCAAAAACCGACCCCATAAAGCAGATGAGTCAGCACAATCAACGGAAGCGCGGCGATGCTGCGGAGGCCGCCGCCGGAACCGGCCAGCGCGCCTGTCTGCGCCACGACCGCCAAAGCGTAGACGGCCAGCGGCGCCAGCAGCAGCTTCCCGAGCCAGGGCGCTCTCGCCAAAATGACCGCAACCGCAACCAGGTAAAGGCAGAACAGCGGCGGGACAAAATTCGGCGCGGACCCGAAAGTCGGCGTCAGCCGAAACTGCTCGGCGCGGCCCCGGCCATAGGTCATCAGCATCTTGGCGAACGATTTCAGGCTGGATCGCGGCCGGCGGTGAACGATGAGTTGCGGATCGTAAATCAGCTTCCCGCCCCGCTTTTGCAGCTCATCCATCAGCGCGTTCTCCTCGTTCGGATAGAGCGCCTCGTTGAAACCGCCCAGTTCCACCATCGCCTCGCGGCGGACGATCAGGTTGCAGAGGATCAGTTCCTTTTCGCTGCTCGGCCGGGCCTGGCCCACCCGCGCATAGCGGGCCCGGCTGGGCCCAAAGGCCAGCCAGCTTGCCAGCACCAGCGCGAAGACTTGTTCCAGCGCCGGCGCGTCCGGTGGGCAGAGATTGGGGCCGCCCACCATCATCACTTTGGGGTCTTGGAACCACGCGCCGGCCCGGCGCAAGTTGGCCGGCTCGGGCACCGAATCGTCGTCCAGAAAATAAATAAGCTCGCCCTCCGCGGCCTTGATCGCCGTGTTGCGCTGGACCGACGGTTGCTTGCCCCTGGCAACGATCAGATCGAGTTTCGCAGCCGGGTAATCGAGGCCGTGGATGCCGGCCACAGCCTTGATGTCGGCCAGGTCCGGCCGGGCCGCAACCACCACCGTCACGCTGGGCAGTATCTCAGTCACCTGCAAAACCTAAGGTTCGAACCCCAAAGTTCAAAGCCAAAAGAGAGAGACGATCATTAAGCCCGAGTGACACCCGTCCCCCTTTAGCGTAGCGCAGACCTCCGGTCTGCTGTAGCGCAGGCCTCCGGCCTGCATTCGCATCCGAGCCTCCCTCGCCCTTGGCATTCACTCTGCGCCCCGCCCTCGCCCCGGAAACGAACCTCCAAAACCTGATTGGCGCCCGCGACCGGGAACCTTACCATTGGGCGCACATGAACGATCAAACCGTAGCGGTGCTCGGGGCCGTGATCCCCATTTTCGGGATCATGGCCGTCGGCTTGCTTCTGCGGAAATTGGATTGGCTCACCGAAGAGGCGGACCACAGTCTGCTCCGAGTCACGATCAACCTGCTGTTTCCCTGCCTGATTCTCGATGCCGCCCTGGGCAACCCTGCCCTGGCGCGCTGGAGCAATCTGGTGCTGGCGCCGGCCGTCGGCTTTGCCACGCTGGCGCTCGGAATGGCTTTGGGACTCGCCTTCCGGCGCGTCGCCGGATTGAAGGACCCCAAAGCCGCGCGGACCTTTGCCGCGACCGTCGGCATTTATAATTACAGCTACCTCGCAACGCCCCTCGCGGTTCTGCTCTTCGGCAGCGAGACCACCGGAGTGCTGTTCGTTCACAATGTCGGAGTCGAGTTCGGAATGTGGACGCTCGGCGTGATGTTGCTCAGCGGGGCCGGCATCGGACGGGACTGGCGAAAAGTGGTGAACGCGCCGCTGGTGGCGATCCTCCTGGCGCTGGCGCTGAACGCACTGGGGCTGAATCGTCACCTCCCCAAGCCGGCGTTGACTGGGATTCATTGGCTCGGCCAATGCGCCATACCGATTGCCTTGCTGCTAATCGGGGCGGTCATCGCGGACCATCTGAAGGAGTTTCACTCCGCCTGGGGCTGGCGGGTGATGGGCACGGCCGTCCTGCTGCGTCTTGCCATCCTTCCAGTCCTGTTTCTCCTCCTGGCCCGGTACCTCCCGGCGTCGGTAGAGTTGAAGCGGGTCATCGTTCTGCAGTCGGCCATGCCCTCCGCCGTCTTCCCCATCGTCATGGCCCGCCACTACGGCGGCGACGCCCCCACCTCCCTCCGCGTCGTCATCGCCACCGCCATCGTCGGCCTGGTAACCATGCCAATCTGGATCCGCGTAGGCTTGAAATTCGCCGGCCTATAGGTCCGAGGCTGAAGGCCCCAATGTGATAGACTGGGTCAGAGCGAGTCCCACGAGCGGACGCCCAACTCCAACTTGCCTTGGATGTAGTTCATCGTAATGGTCGAGCTATCCTGCTTCGGGGCCTTGAGGCGGCAACGGTCCTTTTCATCAGATGGCTGCTCGCTCGGCGACAGAATCCATCCGGGGTTGAGTTTGGATTCCTATGGCACGTTGTTCCGCTCGGATTTGGCCGGCTTGGCGTTGCCGTCCTGGAACTGATGAAGGCAGGAGAGTCGTCTGTTGTTCAGGCCTCGAGGAGGAGGTCCCATCCACCAAACACTGAAGGGCCTGTGCCGCTTGGCGAAGGTTGGCCGTCTGACCGGCGAGTTCCTGGGCAGCGCTCGCCGTTTCTTCAGCCTGAGCGGCCACGTTTTGAGTTACCTTGTCCATCTGGACGACGGCGGTATTGATTTGGGAAATGCCACGGTTCTGTTCGCCTGAGGCTGCGTTCATTTCCACCACGAGTTTGTCCACTTGGCGAACCTTCGTCACGATGGATCGAAGGCCCGTGAGCACCTGGTTGCTGATTTCAACTCCTTGCGTAGAACTGGCGATCGCCCGTTCGATACGTTCGGATGTCTCCTTGGCGGCAACGGCGCTGCGTTGTGCCAGTCGGCGAACCTCTTCGGCAACCACCGCAAAGCCCATGCCGGCTTCGCCAGCCCGCGCAGCCTCCACGGCGGCATTCAAGGCCAGAATATTCGTCTGAAAGGCAATCTCATCAATCGTCTTCATGATGTTGGCAATTTCGTCGCCGGAGACTTTGATGGCGCTGATTGCCTCGTTCATCCGTTCCATGTCGGTCGCCCCTTTGTCTGCCGCCACCCGGGCATCCTGGGTCAAAGCAGCCGTCTTTTCAGCGCTGCTCGCATTGTTGCTGGTCATGCTCGACATCTCCTCAAGCGATGCACTCGTTTCCTCAATCGAGGCTGCCTGCTCGCTGGCGTTCTCCGCCAGCATTTGACTGGCTTTGGAGATTTGGCCGGAGGCACGAGTGACCTCCTCGGTTTCGTCGCGCACCAGAGAGACAACGCGTTGGATGGCTTGTCCCAGCCGCCGACCCGTGAACGCCGCCCAAATAATGGCGGCTGCCGAGATCACTGCGTTGCTTAAAATGGACCATTTGATGATACCAAACACAATCGCTTCCTGGTGCGCTCGGGGTTTGCCAATGAACAGCATCCCGATGGGCGCACCCCTTTCACCCAGGGGCGTATAGACCGTGTCGTAGTTCTGGTTCAGGATTGTGTTGCGAGCGATAAATGACTGCCCCCCCTTCAGCACCGTCTCTAGAACCTTGGGATTGTCCATGCGGGTGCCCACGGCTCGTTTCCCCTCGCGAATGATGGTCGTGGCAGCCCGGATGTCTCGATCAAAAAGCGTGCACTCCACCCCATAGTGTTGTTTCACCCCGTCCACAAACCCGTCTGAGCCCGCTAATGAATACCCGGTAATCACATAGCCAATAACGCGCTCGTCCTTGCGTATAGGGCAGCCGGATCGCAGCGCCAGCTTAACCCCGTTTCCATTTTCGATGGCCGAGAAGGCTTCCCCCTTCGAAACACGGCGGACGTTCTCCTGAGAACTTGCCTCGTCTCCCGCAGCCTCGGAGTGCCCGCGCGCCAGCACCCCGCCGGAGGGGTCCAAAACAGTCACCTCCGAGAGTCCAACCTGTGTCAAAGCCTCGTTGGCCAGTCGGCGGAGCGCTACAATGTCCTTCCCCTCGATCGCCCTGAGCACGTCGCTGTTGGCTGCCAAAAAGCGCGCTGCCGTGAGTGTATCTCCACGATGCGCTTCCAGATCTTGCATCGCGTTGGTCGACACCTGTGCCAGCTCCTTGCTGACTTGTTCGTTGAACCCGTGATTGATGCTCACCAGAGCCGCAACCAGGGAAACGCACCCAACCGTGGTTATGCCCACCACATTTTGAACGACAAGCTTGCCGACGAGTCTCATAATGTTTTCTGCAATTGTTCAGTACTGACAACGTTGGTGACCTATCCCCGGGAACTTCGAACCAGGTCCCGTTCTTTCGCTCGGCGCCCAATGCGCCGGAATCGTCTTCGCCTCTCACAAGTCGTGAGGGGCACCCCCAATGCTGTCGGATCTGGGTTGTAGCTTGATGTGTGCCAGGGAGAACTCCCCAGGGAGGCGCCGACCGTTCCTGGTCGCTGCAACGCGCATCTGCCCGTTTCCGGGCAAAGCTCTGCGCGATTCCGCACACCACCCCGGAAGAGGATCAACTGCCGGCCGTGGTGGCCGACGCGGAATCTATATTTCCGTACACCACGACTATTCTTTCATGCCGCGCATTTCAACACCGGCATTCATGTACGCCCAGGTATTTTCGTCCTTGGTGTTCAGGCACTTTTGAAACAACTCCTCGGCCCCTTTCTTGTCGCCGGCAAGTTTGTGTTTCATGCCGGCATAGTACAGGGATTCGCAAACCTGCCGGCTGACCGCGCTGGGGCGTTTGGCTGAGGTGGTTGCGAGACTCAGAAAATTGCTCTCCGGCAAGCTCCCGGCGAAAAAACGGACGGTGATCGCGCCCCACTCGTTCGTTTTGGCCGCTGGCAGGGATTTTAAACAAACGTTCAATTCGTCGTTGGCGCCAGCCTCTTCTCCCGACTGCGCCCGGATCAGCCAGATGTAGCAATTATAGTCACCCCCATTTGTACCGGCGCCAAGTTTCAATGCCTTGCGGCAGTTTGCCAAGGCCGGCTCCCAATGCGCGATCTTATACTGGAACAAACCCAGCATTCCGTAAGTCTCCGGCCACTGCGGAGCCAGCTCGATGGCGCGCTCGAAATCAGCGAGCGCCCCGTCATCCTCGCCGCCGCGCTTGGCTTTCAACATGCCACGAACAGTAAAGGCCCCCGCCGTCTTCGGGTCGAGCTCCAGGGCCTTTTCCAGGTCCGCTGCGGCGCGGTCATAGTCGTCCATATAGACCCAGTCGGCGCCACGAAAGACGTAGGCGCTCGAATCCTTCGGATCTAGTGCAATGGCCTTGTTAAAGTCCGCCTGCGCGGCCTTGTAGTCCCTCAGCGCGCATTTAATACGACCGCGAACCGTATAGGCGCTGCCGTCGCTCTTATCCATCTCAATGGACTTGGTGATGTCCACAAGTGCCAGCTCATACTCCCTTTGCAGGCCTTCAACCGCGCCGCGGTTGCGGTAGTGAGCCGCGTTCCAAGGCGACAGCTCAATGGCCTTGTTCAAATCGGTCAGCGCATCATTCAGCTCGTGCATATCGGCCCTTACCACACCCCGATAACTGTAAGCATCGGCATCGTTCGTCTCCAGATTAATGGCTGTGGTGAGGTCTGCCTCCGCGCTCCTGAGGTCTTTCAAAGCCATCTTGCACAAACCTCTTGCATAAAATGCCCTTTCGTTGGTGGGCGACAATTCTATGACCCTCTCCATATCGGTTATCGCCCCGGGGTAGTCCTTAAGTTGCATTTTGCTCGCACCACAACCGAAGTAGGCCTCAGTATTTGTCGGGGCCAATTCGATAGCCCGGGAAAAAGCGAGCATGGCGTTGGAGGGCGACCCGGATTCCGACTTGAGAGACCCCGTCATCAAGTACCACCCCACCTTGTTGGTTGGCGCCACCCAATAAGGAACCGCAACGCAAGGTGCCGGATAAAGCTCCATCAACGTGCGATCCGCTATCTCCTTTGAGTAAGGTGACGGCGGATGCCCGGAAATATCTATCAGACCTGGAAGGGCATTCGTTGCGAGATCGCCCAGAAACTCAAAGCCGGCCGCCGCCTTTTGCTTCTGCTCTTCCACGCTGGAAATCGGAACCCGGACGAAGTTCTGCCTTGCGGCCAAATCCATGAGTTTAATTTTGAAAGAGGAGTCCTTTGCCCGCAGAATTTGCAGAAGCACGGGTATGGCATTGCTACCGATGTGGCGAACGGCGTTGGTGCATTCGCTGTCCTTCGGGCCCTTCGGGCCGTCAACTGCCCGCGACAGCCAATAACTCAAAGACTCGCCCTTATAAGCAGGCTCCTTGGGCGGTATTGCCAGCCAGATGAAGCCGCCAATAACAATGACCACGCATAGCCCCAACAAACCCGGGTGTTCCCTCCACCAACTCCCCCGCTTCTGTTCGTCGTTCCCATGGCTCATATGAAGCTTAGTTTGCACAACTTCCCTGCCATGAACGCATCGTAACGCCGCCTTCTCCTGCCGGTCAACGGAATTTGCCCCCTCTGCCTTTGCCCGGTCTCGGATAACAGATACTTTTGGCGCATGACGCCCCCAATTCCTTGCCTAACGAACCGTGGCTTGAACAAGAAGCGCATAATTGTCGAGGCCTCAAAATCCATGCCAGTATAGAGAACGGATTGAACCGCTGAATAGGCGGAAGACGCGGAAGGGTCCGGGTTTTCCGCGTATTCCGTATTCAGCGGTTTATAAACATTGCTTAGGCGAGCATTTGGGAGGAGGTAAATACCTCGACAATGTTAGATGCCCTTGGAACCGCCCTCTCATTAACACCGCGCTTCAGCGCGGTGATCAGCGCGCCCCGAGAGGATAGCCGTTTCAACGGCTTCTCGGCCAACGTGCCATTCTCGCGTGTTTCGATTCACCGGCACGGCCCCCTCCGCCCGCTCCCTGCCCCGGAGTTTGGGCGACAACCCGCCCCAACCGCTCCCGCCTATACTCCCTCTCCTCCTCGGGAGGAGAGGGCTGGGGAGAGGAGGCCTCTTTCCATAGGTCATCCAAACTCGGGGCCAGTGGGCCTCCGCCCGCTCCCCTGCCCCGCAGCCACGGCAGTGACCGGCAATCGCGGAGCGTTTGGACTGCGGCGTATGCCGCCGCTTTCTTGGGCACTCTCACCACCGATCGCCTCCCGGTCAATTCCCGCGCGCACTCCCACCCTCCGCAATTCGATGTCCGAAAACGGCGAGCAACCGTCCCGCATTCACGATAGATTGACGGCATGAGTTTAAATGCAGACCAGTGTTACCAGGCCGTAATTTAGAAACAAAATCATGACATCCTATTGCATCCTCAAACAGCCCTTGGGCGACCTCTTGCTGGTCGCCAACGAAACCGAATTGATCGGCCTTTATTTTGACGGCCGTCCCCATGTCCCCGCGGCGCGCGGCGCCTGGACGTTCGACCCGCGGCACCCCGTTTTGCGGGAGGCCCAGCAACAACTCGCGGAATTCTTCGTGGGCAAGCGGACCCGTTTCTCGTTGCCGCTGCATTTCGCGGGGACCGCGTTTCAGGAACGGGTTTGGCGGGAGATTGCGCGAATACCCTATGGCAAAACCATGAGTTATAGCGAGCTGGCGCGTCGGGCGGGCAACCCGCGCGCCATCCGTGCGGCGGGAATGAACACCGGCCTGAATCCGCTCAGTATCGTCATTCCCTGCCACCGCGTCATAGGCAAGGACGGAACCATCACCGGCTACGCCGGAGGCTTGCAATGGAAACGCCACCTGCTCAACTTGGAAAAGCAACACCTCCCAGTCACTTCTCCGACCTGCCCCGCTTAGTACTGCGTAAAGAAAGTTTTTGAAGGGGAGTTTCTTTCTGGCCCTTCGCGTCCTTCGCGTCCTTCTGTAATGAATCTTAATTTACGGAGTACTCAGTACTGCGTAAACGAAGTCTTTTTGTGTCCGATCCCGGGGGAGAAACGACCCAAGCAACGTCCCCAAGGAATGCGTGCGTCCGATAAAAAGCCGCCCCGTTTTCGTCCCGGAGGGACAGCCCGAGAATAGCCCAACGTTTCCAACGTTGGGTGACACTCCTAAAACTATTATTTGTTTCCGTCCCGGAGGGACGGGCGACCGGCTCCCGCCGGAGGCCGCTCGGCACAAGACGGCCAAAGGCACGGAATAGGTGGTGTTAGCGAAAGATGGGTTTAGCGGATCTGAAATGGTCGCAAGCGCGATAGAACTCCAGCCCTTGCTGGACCCCAAGCGGTCTTTTGAACAACTCGCCCGGCGAGGGCACCGGGCCTACAGCGCATCGCGTATTTGAGGCAATTCCTGTAGGCCGCGTGCCCCCACGCGGCGTTCCGGGGATTCTTCAACAGCTGCTAGCGCCAAAGGCGCGAAATTCGTTAGCCCAGGCCACCGGCCCACTGCCACGGACTTTGGGAGACATTGGCCGCCCTTTAGCGTAGCGCAGACTTCCAGTCTGCATGACCAACGATATTCAAGAGGCATGGGAATTCTCGAGGATCGGCCGCCTTTGAAGCCCTGCAGGCCGGAGGACTGCGACATCCCGACGCGTCGGGAGATGTCTGCGCTACACTGTAGGGTCGCGATAATGGATAACCACAACCGCAGTGCGGCCACGATCACCACGGCCCCAGCGCGGCGGACCCTCAACCAAAACCCGGAGAGACGACCTCCCGCAAGTTCTCAATACCCGGGTCTCGTTGAGCTCGGCACTCCGGAATAGTGCAAACTAGCGCCAGCAGGCGCAAAACTTGCGCCGCCCCGCCAATCGGACCCCGCTTCCCCGCCTGCCATACACCACCCGCTCCAATGTCTAAAAAAATGTGCAGTTCCGTGTTGACATGGTATTCGTCATGGTATATATACGTGATCACAGTATGGAAATCATACACTGTCAAAATAACCGATAACCGCACTACTGCTATGCATACTCAAGAAACCAAAGACCGCTTCCTCGAACTCCGCTCCCGCGGCATTAGCCTCAGCCGCATCTCCGAAGCCATCCGTGTCTCCCGGCCAACCCTGGTGGATTGGAATCGCCAGTTCCAGCCCCAGCTCCGCACCCTCCGCGCCGCCGAACTCGAATCCCTCCAGGAACGGCTCCTCGTCGAGCACGACGACGACCTGGCCCTCCTCGGCCGCGTGCAGAAGAAAATCCTCTTCGCCCTCGACGATCGCGACATCGGCGCACTCGACACCAGGCAACTCCTCGGTGCTTACCTCCGCGTCCGGCGCGAAGTCGCTAGAATTCAGCTTGCCACCGACATCCTCAACCAGCCCGCGCCGCTGCCGCCTCCCTCAACCCCGCCACCCCCCGCCCCTGCCGACCCCACCCCGCCTGCCCCATGAGACCGACCAGCCTTTTCCCCGTTACGTTTTACTCCTTACGTCCGCCGTCTTGCCGCGCCGAAGCATCGGAGCGAAGGCGGGGCAATCCCTTGTCACCGCAAAATTTTACATTTTCTTTACCATTTCCATTCAATATTTTGAAAACACACACCAGCGACCGTTGCCGCTCAACCACTTGCGCAAAATGCAGGAGAAAACTGTAAAATTCCTGATTGACATTGCTCCTCCCGCCAACCTGTCCGCCGCCTGCCTTGACGGAGGCGGGAGCCTCGGCGAAGGCGGCCCCACATCAGAGCGGCATCGGCGTCCCGCCGATATCCTCCTCCCTTCCATCGAGGCAATCCGGCAAGATCGGCTCGGGCGGTTCACACCCCGCCTCCCCGACGTCCCCGGTCGGTTGGCATCTTGCCAACCTTTCGCCAACCTGTGCCAACCCATGCCAACCTAAGGACGGCATAAACGGCAAAATATTTTTTCCTTGCCAACCAATAATGCCCATCTCGAAACCATGGATCAGACGAGCGGATGGAACCCGCCTGCCCGCCCGCCTGTCCACCGTAGGCTTGGCGGAGGTGGAAGCCTTGGCGAAGGAGGAAGCCAGGCGAACGCGGATTGATATAGCTTGTCCCGCCGACCTGTCGCCACCCATCACGTCTCGCGCACCACGTTTTAACGTTTTAACGTTTCCGGTCACGCATCACGCATCACGCACTTGCCGCGCCGAAGCATCGGAGCGAAGGCGGGTCAATCCCTTGTCACCTCAAAATTTTACATTTTCTTTACCATTTCCATTCAATATTTTGAAAACACACACCCGCGACCGTTGCCGCTCAACCACTTGCGCAAAATGCCGGAGAAAACTGTAAAATTCCTGGTTGACATTGCTCCTCCCGCCGACCTGTCCACCGCCGGCCACCGGCAAACCTTGCCCACCCACGTCGGCCAACCCCCTTCGACGTCATCCCTAAATTGCACTTTTTCCGCGCTGTTTCTGCGCTGTTTTCAAAGGAGGTATTTCTCTACCTCTTGTCCCACAATCACTTGCAAAGTCACAACCCTAAACCAGCGCAGTTCCTCATTGACATTGCCCCCGGACCTCCATCATGTCACCTACAAAAGCCTTGCATTCTCTGAGCGGGTAATTAATGTAGCCCAACAGCAGCGCGCATAGAGTGCGCTTGGATTGCAGACAGGAAGAACCTATTGAACTAACCCATGAATACAGAAACGACCCACCGGCCACGCGCTTACAACGATGCTCTCCTAACCTTTGGCCCCGCCTTGCTAGCGTCAATTCTGCTCCTCGCCCAGCCCGCGCGTGCTGCGGTCGTCAGCACAAATATCATCGACGCTGATGGCGACACCGTGCACGTTTCGCTAACCGGTCCCGGAACTTTGTTGGTGACTCTTGATGATCCTTACGACATGGGCCAGGGCCCTATTCAATCCATTCTGCTCAACGGGGTGACCTCCAAGAGCGCCCTCACCGTGACCGTGAAGAAAGCCGGCGGCGCAGTGACCATTGAGAATCTGACCGCAAACGGCTCGATGCAAAGCATCAACGCCGTTTCCGCCAGTCTGTCCGGCGGTGCCATGGCCGTCACAGGATTGATCGGAACCGCCGCCTTCGGAAGCTTGTCGAATGTCACGGTCGCGATCGGCCCCTCCGTCCCCACAAACGCCACGGTTCTAAACACCTTTGCCACCAAAGGCGCCTTCGACAATGTCGTGATGAACATCAACGGAAGCGTCGGCGGGCTCACCGCGGGGCAGTTGATTGACTCATGGGTCTTTGCGGGTTACACGCCGGCCTCCCAAAGCAACGTCATGGCTGGAGGCGTTTTCACCCCGGGCGTCCAGATCCGCTCGCTCACGCTCACCGGGGCGATTCCGTCGAAGTCAACCAATGCAAATCTCGTCAACAGCGCCATTGCCGCCGACCGAATAGGCTCCCTGGCCTTGAAGGTGGTGCAAACGAACAACGGCGGCACCCAATTCGGCGTTCTCGCCAATAGCGTCCTGACCAGCGTTACGGCAACCAAACCCGCCTTCAAATGGAATCCGAAAGGCCGCATCAGCCAATCGCTGGGCGACTTCGAGGCGAGGTCGCAGGCGAGCGTGGTGAACTCCACCAACATTTGTGTTCTCGGAGAACCGAACCTCGCCAGTGATGACGTCAGCAGCAGCAACCTCCTCTTCGATGGCAGTTCCCCCGCAGTGCAAGGGTTGCAGCCGGGTAATCTCCTGGCTGGAGGTGTCGGCAAAGGTTACCTGGTCAAAGTGGTTTCCGTTGCTTCCCAAAACGGGTTGGTTTCTGTCCAAACCGTTCCCGTAACGCTCCAGGATGTCATTCAGGAAGCAACGTTTGACCAGGACATCAAGTTCGCGCCCGCCACCCTGCTCTTTGCCGCGCCTGGGACGACCCTGGGCACCAACGGCCTGACCCCCGACCAACTGGAGCGCGCCAGAGCCGCGGGTTTAACCGACCTTGTCGCCAAGGCAGGCGACCCGGCCCAATTCGTTTTCAACTACAATTTCGACGAGGTCGAACTGGATAATGGCGTCACGTTGAACGGTTCGCTCAACCTCACCGTCACACCCAACCTCAGCGCGCAGTTTGGACTGGCTTCCGGCCTTCAATCCTTTTCCGCCAGTGTCACCGGGAACCTAATGGCCGATGTCGAGCTATCCATCGGAGACAGCCTGACCTCCTCGAGTGATAAGGTCATATCCACGTACGAAGGGGAGCCCTTCCTCTTCAGCATTGGTGTCGTGCCGGTGGTGGTGGTTCCGACCCTCGAACTTCACGCCGGTTACAACGCATCGGTCGAAGCAGGCGTGGATTTCAACGCTGAACTCAATGCCTCCCTGACCGCCGGGGCACAGTGGACCAAAACCAATGGCTGGAGCAGCATCTGGACCCCTGCCGCGTCGTTCACCGCCGGAGTCAGCCAACCCTCTGCAACCGCCACCCTCCAGGGCTACATAAAGCCCGAAATCGTCCTGGCTCTTTATGGCATCAGCGGGCCGGAGATTTATGCGCAAGGGGGCGCGACTTTGAAAGCGGAGGCTCAAACGGTCCCGCCGGAAGTTTGCTCGTCCCTCGTCGGCAACTTTAGCGCGGGAGTCGGTATGGACCTTCTCTCGATCGGAAACCTGAACATCTCTTATGAACAGCCCTTCGCCGAGTTCGATAAGCCCATCTTGAGCACCTGTGATACTCTGACGGTAACGACCTTGCCGGCTACGGATGTGACCACAAATTCCGCCACTCTCAACGGCGAGATAAATTCTGAAGCACACGCCGCCACAGGCTATTTTGAATGGGGCACAACCACCAATTATGGCAATGCCACCACCGCGGAAGACATCGCGGAAAGCGAGGACGCCACCCCGTTGAGCTTTGCCCTGGCTGATTTGGAAGCCAACGCCACTTACCACTTTCGCCTCGTCGGCATCGAGGGCAAGCAGACGACCTACGGAATCGATCAGACCTTTTCAACCGGAGGAAGCGCCGGGCCCGCATTCGGGATCGGCTTTGACGACCTGTCCACCACCACCATTGATGGCACTGACTACTATTACATTGGCGACATTCCCGACGCCTACAACGGGTTTACTTGGAACAATATTGGGGTGGTCGACGGGATAACCTCGGTTGGCAGCGGATATAATGCCGGCACGGTTTCCCCCAACAATGTCTCGTACAATGAATACGCCAATCCAGGCAGCATGACCAGTAGCACCCCCTTTAATCTCTATTCTGCCTATCTGACCGGCGCATGGAATGACGGCCTGCAGGTGGAAGTCCAAGGCTATGCCCAGGGCAAGCTCATCTATGACAACACTTACACTGCCAACTCCACCTCGGCCACGTTGTTCACGTTCAATTACCTGGGCGTGGACGAGGTGGATTTCAGTTCATCCGGCGGCACCCAGAATCCGAATTACAATTTCAACGGAGAGCAGTTTCTGATGGACGATGTGGCCGTCGCCACAAACGCCCCGTTGAACCCGCTCGCTACGGCGCAATTCACGCTCAAGAAGGGGGAGGCAATCCCGTTGACCCAGCGCATCAAGAGCGGGCAGGTGGTTCTCTCCCATCGACCCAGCGCCGGTTCGACCGGTTCTCCCACACGCTAGGCAGGAGATGATCCTGCCGGGCGGCGGGGAAGGGGCTATCCGCTCCTGGCGCGAACCGGGTGGTCACTTCCCAACCGCGTTCAAAAGCGCCTCCACCAAACCGTCGATGGTGTGCTGTTTGGCTTCCACCGCGGGAGCCAGGTCCAGCTCCACGAGAGGTTTGGACGTCTCGGGGCCAATAGAGGCCAGCTTGAGACCCGGGAATTTCTTCACGAGCCCCGGCAGGTCGAAACGGGCGTGGAAATGCTCCACGGTCGAGGCGCTGCTAAACAGAACCCAATCGGCGCCATTCTCGGTCAAACTGGCCGCGGCGCCGGATGGGTCGGCGGTTTCGGGCTCGGTCTTGTAGCAGGCCACGTCATCCACGATGGCGCCCAGGGCATCCAGCGCGGCCGGCAGCTCGCCGTTGGCAACTTCGGCCCGGAGGATGCAGATTTTGAGGTTTTCGATGCTCTCGAATTCGGCAAAGGCCTCGGCGATTTCAGCGGAGAGGGCTTCATTGGGCATCAGATCCACCTGAAGATGAAGTTCCTTCAACTTGTTGGCAGTGGCCGGGCCCACGGCGGCGATGCGCGCGCCCCCCAGGTCGCGCATGTCATGGAATTGCCGGAAGAAATAATCGAAGAATTTCGAGACGCCGTTCGGGCTGGTGAACACCAGCCAGTCGTAGGAGTTTAGCTCCAGCAGAGCATCGACCAACTCCTGCCTCCGCGTAGGGGCTTCGAGCTTGATGGTCGGGACCTCCAGAACGTCGGCGCCGAGATCGCGCAATTGCCGCGCGAGCGGGCCGGCTTGCTCCCGCGCGCGAGTGACCACAACCCGTCGGCCGAACAGCGGGCGGCGTTCGAACCAGTTCAGTTTGTCGCGCAGTTTGACAACGTCGCCGATGATGGCAACGGTAGGCGGACCAATGCGCGCCTTGGCCGCGACCTCCGCTATCGTCGCCAAAGTCCCCTGGATCGATTGCTGCCGGCCCGTGGTGCCCCACCGGACCATGGCAATGGGCGTGGCCGGGTCCATCCCGTGGCCGACCAGGGTCTGGGCAATCTGGCCGATGCGATCGGTGCCCATCATGATGACCTTGGTGCCCGGGGTGCGCGCAAGCTGCGGCCAATCGATGCGGTCGGCTTCTTTGGCCGGATCTTCGTGGCCGGTGACCAGGGTGAGGCGGGAGCTCAGTTCGCGATGGGTCAAGGGCACCCCGGCGTAGTTCGGCACGGCAATAAAGGAAGATACCCCCGGCACAACCTCAAAGGGAATCCCCGCGTCGGCAAGCTGCTCCGCTTCCTCGCCCCCGCGGCCAAAAACGTAGGGGTCGCCCCCTTTGAGGCGGACAACGGTTTTGCCGGCGCGGGCTTTCGCGATGAGCAGCGCGTTGAGATCGTTCTGGGGAATGGTCTGCTCGCGGGCGCGCTTGCCCCCGTAGATAATCTCCGCCGTGGGCGGGGCCAGCCGCAGCAGCTCCGCGTTCACCAGCGCGTCATAGACGACCACGTCGGCCCGGCCGAGCAATTCAGCCCCGCGCAGGGTCATCAGGCCGGTGTCGCCGGGACCGGCGCCGACCAGATAAACGATGCCTTTCGAATTCATGGTCCGATACTGTATTCGGGATGCCACCGGGCCGCAATGGAAGGAAAAGGAAAAGCGGGCTACAAGGAGATTCTCTTAACCGCACAAATTCAGCAAAACCGCGAATCCACTAATGATGAAAAGTGAGCCGGGATGCACCCGCCTTCATTAGCGTCGATTAGCGTGCATTAGCGGTTTGCCGGCTGAATGCTTACGGCCTAGCCCTTCAACCGCGCCGCCAGATAGTCGCCCAGTTCGACCGCCTCGGCAATGGGCCGCGTGGCCTCGGCCCGGCGCATCGGGCCCTGGGAAAAAGAGAGCGCCCGCATCCTCAGTTGGCCGCCAATGACCTCGGCGTAAGCCGCAACCGGGCTTTGACAGCCGCCGCCCATGCCCGCCAGAAACGCCCTTTCCGCCGTGACGCATTGCAGGGTGTCAAAATGGTTGAGGCGCTCGCACACCGGGGCGAGAGAATCGTCGTGGTCGCGCACCTCAATGCCGATCGCCCCCTGCCCCACACAGGGGAGCATCACGCCCGTATCGAGAACCGCCGCCAGCAACCCCTCAGGTACACCCTCCCCTTGGAGCTGTCCCTCCGGGGTAATCACGAAGCCAAGGCGGGTCAGCCCCGCCAACGCCAGCACCGTCCCATCCAGTCCGGCCTGGGCCGCAAGCTTTTGGATCCGCGTCAAAACGTTGCCGCGAATGTCCGGCACTTTCAGGGCGGGATTGTGGGCCAAGAGCTGCGCGCGGCGGCGCGTGCTGCTGGTCGCCACGACCGCGCCGGGGGGAAGATCCCCCACCGCCAGCCGGGGCGCATAGCCGCGCCCCCCCGATGCGCCGGAACCGCCCTCGGCCGCCCGGTAAATGAGCACATCGCGCACATCGGCGCGCTCGGTCACAGCGCCCAACTTCAGGCCGCGGGGCACTTCGGTAGGTAGATCTTTGAGGCTGTGGACGGCCAGGTCGGCTTGATGCCGGGCGAGGGCCACCTCCAGTTCTTTGGTAAATAGGCCCTTGGGCAGGGCATTGCCTTCCTGGGCCAGCGCTGCGGTCTGAAGTTTGTCGCCGGTGGTCTTGACAATCTTCAGATCGAACGCCAGCTCGGGAAAGGCGGCGCGGCACCGCGTCTGCACCATGTTGGCCTGGGCCAGCGCGAGCGCGCTGCCGCGAGTGGCAATGATCAGTGGCATTGGCTTGGTGAACTACTCATGACTGAAAGCCGGGCGCTGTTCCGGGCTGGCCGGGCACCCAAAGGGCGGGGCCAGCAACGGCTGGGCTTTTTCGCGAATAATCTGTTCGCACACGGCGATCTCCTGCTGCCGCTGCTTCAGGTAATCGTCCGCGATCGCCTGGAGGTCGTCGATGTTGTAGAGATAGACGTCCTCGAGAAAATTCACCTCCGGCTCAATGTCGCGCGGAACGGCGATATCGATCAGGAGCAAAGGGCGATTCCGGCGCAGCTTCATTAGCGGCTCGAGCTTGGCGCGATCCAGGACGTAATGCGGAGCTGACGTGCTGCTGATGACAATGTCAATCTCGGCGAATTGCTGCGCCCAATCGTCAAACCCCACCGCCTGCCCCCCCAGTTCGGCGGCCAGCGCGACGGCTTTTTCGTGCGAGCGGTTGGTAACGACGATGCTGCCGGCGCCGCGCGAGAGCAGGGCCCGGGCGGTCTTTTCGCCGGTATCCCCCGCGCCGATGATCATCACGTGGCGGTCGGCCAGCTTGCTGAAAATCTTCTCGGCCAGTTCAACGGCGACCGAGCCCACCGAGACGCTGCCGCGCTGGATGTTGGTCTGGGTGCGGATGTGCTTCGCGACGTTGAAGGCCCGCTGGAAAGATTTGTTGAGCCGGCTCCCGGTGTGGCCCTTTTGCAGGGCGAGATCGTAGGCCTTCTTGAGCTGGCCAAGAATCTCGGTTTCCCCCAACACCATCGAGTCGAGCCCGGCGGCAACTTTGAATAAATGATAGATGCTTTGGGGCTCGGGCAGGCAATAGATCTCGTCGCTCAACGGCTCCCGATAGTCGTGGCAGGTTACCAGAAATCCCTGCAGGCTGGCAAACGCCTTGGCAGGCTCGAGCTCCGTCGCGGCGTAGATCTCGACTCGATTGCAGGTGGAGAGGATGACCGCCTCGGTGGCGGCGCCGGAATCGCGCAGCGATTGCAGGGCTGCGGGAATGCGCTCCTCGGCAAAAGCGAATCGCTCCCGCACGGTGACCGGCGAGGATCGATGGCTGAGACCGATGACGACGAGCATGCTACGGGGTCCCGGGGGACGTGAAGCGCGGAGCGGGAGATGGGAAACGTGATGCGGGAAACGTGAAATCCAGGGAATGCGTTTGATTCATCTGGACGGTCGGCTGCCGGTCAGACAACCGCGCGTCGAACTGCTCGATGCTTCTCATGGATTGTGGATGGAAGATAGCACATTTGTGCCCCAGAAGGTCAGCAGAACGAAAACAAAGCTCCCCAGCGCCCCCAGGGCGAAGCGCCGCCCGCCCTGGGCGAATCTCCAGCGCATCAGCACCAGCCCCAGGTAAATCAGCCACACCAGGGCCGACCAGAGAATTTTCGGGTCGCCGCGATAGGCATGCGGATTCTTCAGGAACCCCAAACCATACGCGCCGATGGCCAGGCCGAGGGTCAGAAGCACGAAACCGGCAGCCAGCAGGCGGCCGACCACCGCCTCCAGCCGTTGGATGGGCGGCATCAGAGAGAAAACGGCTTGCATCTTGTGGAGCTTGAGATTGCGTTCCTGCATCAGGTACATCGCCGCCGCAATCGAACTCAAACCGAAAGCCCCGTAGGAAAGGGCCAGCATCGCCGCATGCAGACTCATCCAGACGACAGGGACTTCGGGATGGGTGTTCCGTTGCAGGTCAAGGTCGCGCATCAGGGCGAACACACCGATAGCGAACAAGCCGGGCGAGGCAAACGCGCCCAAAAAGCGCACGCGCGACCAGAGCCCCACCACCAGGTAGGCGGCCACGATGGTCCAGAGGATAAACGTGGTGGCTTCATAAAGATTGGTGATCGGGCAATGGTTCAGGCGAACCCCGCGCAGGCCCATCGCCGTGGTGTGCAGTCCAAAAGCGACCAGCAGGAGAAAATAGGTCACGTGGCTGTCCCGGCGGAAGCCTTTCCGCCAGAGAAACACCGAGTAAATCATGCTCAGGCCATAAACGATTACAGCCAGCAAAAAGAAGTGTCGGTCGTTCGCAAACCAATCCACGCTGACAGGTTAGCGGGAATGGCCCCCCGCGCAAGCAGCAAAGTAAGGCGGCGTTTCGCGAACGCCCGCCTTGATCCGCAGCCCGCGATGCTTTACTCCTTTGATGTCTTAACTTTGGCATGAGCGACACGAATCCTGTGGCGGCATTGGCGCGCTTTTTCGGCGCTTTCCATCCGTTGCTGGTGCATTTGCCCATCGGGTTCCTCGTGCTCCTGGCCACGCTGGAAGCGCTGGCCCTCCACCCCAAGCTTCGGCACCTCGCAGCCGCCAGCAAGGCGATCCTGGCGTTGACCATCCCCGCCGCCCTCCTCAGCGCCTGCACCGGCTGGCTGCTGGCTGGCGGCGGAGGATACGACCCGGAGCTCTTGCGCTGGCACCGCTGGACCGGCGCGAGCGCCGCCGCGGCGGTGCTCTGCGTCGCGGTCGTGCAACGCCTTTGCCGGCCGAGTGTTTACCGGCTGAGCTTGTGGGGGACGCTCGTGCTAACAGCCGTCGCCGCCCATTGGGGCGGCTCCCTCACCCACGGTCGCGGCTATCTCGCCCGCGCCGCTCCAGCCTGGCTGCGCTCTTCGGTTCGCGCGCCCCCCCGGCAGGTGGCCCCCGCCGATCCTTTCAGGGCGCCGGTTTACCAGGCGGCCATACAGCCGATGTTCACGAAGTATTGTGTTTCCTGCCACGGGCCCGACAAGGCCAAAGCCGGCCTGAGGCTCGATTCCCACGCCGCCCTCCTCCACGGCGGCGACGACGGGCCCGTGATCGAGCCCTGCGCCGCTTCCCGCAGCCTGTTAATCCAGCGGTTGTTGTTGGCGCCTGAAGAGGATGACCATATGCCTCCCGACGGCAAACCCCAACCCACAGCGGATGACATTGCGCTCTTGCGCTGGTGGGTGGATACCGGCGCGCCGGCGGATCAGAGCGCCGATGAATTGCACCCCTCGCCGGAGGTGCGCAGGATTCTTAGCGCCCGATAGAAGTACCTTAGCTGTCGGCGCCCCCGCTGATCGGTTCGGACACCGCTTTGTCGGCCTTGAGCTGGCCCGACTTCTGGTAAGGGGAATGCAGATTGAAATAAATGCCGCACAGCGGGCGCGGCGAGTCGTTCTGGCTGAGGATGACTGTCACGTGACGGTCCAGGGCGATGCCGTGGCGGAGCTGCGGCCCGCGGCTCTCGTAGGCCTTGATCGCCTTGTTAAGCAGGGAAACCAGCGCCGCTTCGAATTCATCGGGGGTCTTGTCTAGGCAAACGATGTATTGATTGTACGCCTTGAGCGCTTCCGCTACTTCGTGCGCGAACATTTGTGCAGTCACAGAAAGGAGCATAAAAGCTTTCGGAAAAAAGTGAAGTCAAAAGTTGCCCTCAGAGAGAGCATCGGGTGGGACAATGTCGGAGTAAACCTCGGCCGTCTTCGGAACTTGGATGCGTCCCCGGCTGGCTTCCCTTTGCGCCCCGGATAGGCAATATTGGGGGGAACGAGAACTTATGCCGACACGACAGCATGATTTGGTCATTATTGGCGCCGGGCCGGGCGGGTACGTCGCGGCCATTCGCGCCGCGCAGCTCGGGCTTAACGTCGCGTGTGTGGAGACAGCGCCGGCTCTGGGCGGCACCTGCCTGCGCATTGGCTGCATCCCCAGCAAGGCGCTGCTGGAATCCAGCGAGCGCTACCGGGAGGCCGCCGAAAAACTGGCCGGGCACGGAATTCTCGTGCCCGAAGTGAAACTCGACCTGGCCGCAATGATGAAGCGCAAGGATCAGATCGTTTCCACCCTCACCCGCGGGGTCGAGGCGCTGTTCAAAAAAAACAAAGTCACCCGCTACTCCGGCCATGGACGCATCGATGGGCTCGGGCATGTCTGGGTGGAAGGCGCCGGAGAAGCCATCGAGCTGCAGACCAAATCCATTCTGATCGCCACCGGGAGCAAACCGGCACCGTTGCCCGGGGTGGAATTGGACGGCGCCAGGATCGGGACGAGCACTGAGGCCCTGGCCTACCCCGAGGTGCCCCGGCACCTGGTCGTCATCGGCGCCGGCTATATCGGGCTGGAATTAGGCTCGGTCTGGCGCCGCCTTGGCGCCAGGGTCACCGTCCTCGAATTCCTGGACCGGATCCTCTTCGGAATGGATGCCGGCATCGCGGCCGAGGCCAAAAAAATATTCGAGAAGCAGGGGATTGAGTTCCGCCTCGGGGTTAAAGTCACCGGCGCAACAGTCAAGAACGGCCAGTGCGTTGTCGAGAGCCAGGGGGCGGATCCCATTCTCTGCGACCGTGTGCTTGTCGCGGTGGGCCGGGTGCCTTGCACGGATCATCTCGGGCTTGAAAGCGCCGGGATTGAGCCCCACACCAAAGGCTTTATCCCCGTGAATGAACATTTCGAAACCAGCGCCGAGAGCATCTACGCCATCGGAGATGTCATCACCGGTCCGATGCTCGCGCACAAGGCCGAAGAGGAAGGCATCGCCTGCGTCGAGCGCCTGGTCACCGGCTACGGCCATGTCAATTATGACGCCATTGCCGCGGTCGTCTATACGGAGCCGCAGATGGCGGCTGTCGGCAGCACCGAGGAACAATTGAAAGAAGCCGGAACTGATTACCGGATTGGCGCATTTCCCTTCCGAGGCAACGGACGCGCCCGCACCCTCGGGCAGGTCGAAGGCGTTATAAAAGTGCTGGCGGACGCCAAAACGGATCGCATCCTCGGAGTTCACATCCTGGGACCGCATGCCGGAGATCTCATCAACGAAGCGGCGACTGCCATCGCCTTCGGCGCCAGCAGCGAGGACCTGGCTCGCACCTGCCAGGCGCATCCAACCCTGGCCGAGGCCCTCCGGGAGGCGGCGATGGCGGTGGCGGGACGGGCTATTCATATCTAACCCGTTGGCTATTGGCGATTGACGATTGGCTATGCCGATCCATTAAACACTCTGCGCTTCTGAACCGCGGCCCAAATCACTCCCGCGGGCGTTGACTTGGCTCCCCCATGCATTAGCTTTTACAAAATGCAACTGCTGCAAGACTCATTGCTGGAGCTGATCCGCCGGACCTCCGCGGAAATCCCCGACGATGTCCACCGGGCCATTCTCGAGGCTCTCCAACGCGAAAAGCAGGGAACCATCGCGGAGAGCGCGATGAAGATTATCGAGCGAAACATCGGGCTGGCCAAGTCCAAGTCCCAGCCCATCTGCCAGGACACCGGCAGCGTCATTTTCTACGTGGATTGCCCCGCGGCCCTGGATCAGGTTGCCTTCGAGGAAGCCGCGCGCGAAGCCGTCAAGCTCGCAACCAAGAGGGGCTTTCTGCGCCAAAACTCTGTCGATGCCCTCACCGGCAAGAATGACGGCACCAACCTCGGCCCCGGCGCCCCCGCCCTGCACTTCCACCAGCATCGCGCGCCCCAAACGACGGCCCGGCTGATTCTCAAAGGCGGCGGATGCGAAAATGTCGGCGCCCAGTATTCGCTCCCCGACGAATCGCTCAAAGCCAATCGCGACCTGGACGGATGCCGCAAAGCCATACTGGACGCCGTGCTGCAGGCCCAAGGCAAAGGCTGCGGACCCGGCATCGTCGGAGTCTGCATCGGCGGCGACCGGGCCACCGGCTACGAGGGCTCCAAGCAGCAGTTCCTGCGCAAGCTCGACGATCGGAACGCCAACCCCGAATTGGACAAGCTCGAGCGGGACATCGTCGAAACCGCCAACCGGCTGGGGATCGGCCCGATGGGTTTCGGCGGCCGGACCACCTTGCTCGGCGCCAAAATCGGCGCGCTCAACCGCGTGCCCGCCTCCTATTTCGTCAGCGTCAGCTATATGTGCTGGGCCTACCGCCGCCAAGGCGTTGCGCTCGGCGCCGAAGGCGAAATCGAACAGTGGCTCTATTGACGGACCAAGCTCTCTTCCCATGATCTCCCTATCCACTCCCGTTTCCGAGGCTGTCATCCGCGGCCTGAAAGTCGGCGACGAAGTCGCCATCACCGGCCGGCTCTTCACCGGCCGCGATGCCGTCCATAAGTATCTTCACGAAGGCGGCGAACTCCCTGCCGGCGTCAGCTTGCAAGGCGGAATTCTCTATCACTGCGGGCCGGTGGTCATCAAAGACGACCAAGGTGGTTGGAAATGCGTTGCAGCCGGCCCAACCACCTCCATCCGTGAAGAGCCCTACCAATGGCAGATCATCCGCGATTTCGGGCTGCGTGGCGTCATCGGCAAGGGCGGCATGGGCGACAAGACCCTCGAAGCCTGCAAGCAGCACGGCTGCGTCTATTTGCACGCGGTCGGCGGCGCGGCCCAAGTGCTGGCCGAGTGCATCCAACGGGTGCCCAACGTCTATCTGATGGAAAAATTCGGGGCTCCCGAGGCCATTTGGGAATTCGAGGTCACCGCTTTCCCAGCCATCGTCACGATTGATGCCCACGGGAACTCGCTGCACAAGGAAGTGCTGGCCGCCAGCCGGGCGGAACTGGCGAGAAGCCTTTCGTGAAACGTGAAACGTGAAACGTGGATGCCAGCCTGTAGCCGTCTCGAGGATGTGGAACCCGCTCGGCAGCGTCCCGGTTGCCCCCCCTTGCTAACTGTTTCTGAAAGCTATCAGGCTGCCGCGCTCATCGTCGTGGGTCATGGCACGACGCTCAATGCCGAGTCGAGCGCCCCCGTCTATCAGCACTGCGCCGAATTGCGACGGCGAAAGCTGTTTGCCGAGGTTCGCGAGGCCTTCTGGAAGCAGGAACCAGCGTTGGGCCGGGTAATCTCCCAGGTCACTGCGGAGCGGGTCTTCATCGCGCCGTTTTTTATCAGCGAAGGCTATTTCTGTGAAGCGGTCATCCCGCGCGCCCTGGGGTTCTTAGGGGAAAAACCGGCCGAATTCACGCGCGTGCGCCAAAATGGCCATCAGCGCCTTGCGTATTGCAAGCCGGTTGGCACCCACCAAAGCATGACCGCGGTGCTCTTGGCCCGCGCCCGCCAGGTGACCGAAATCCCTTCCTTCACGCGCCCGCCCCAGCCTAAGGAGACCACCCTTTTCATCGCCGGCCATGGCACCAGCCAGAACGAGAACTCGCGCCAGGCTATCGAGCGCCAGGTCGAACTTATCCAGCCGCTCGGCCACTACGCCGCTGTTCACGCGGTTTTCCTCGAGGAAGAGCCGCGCGTCCCCGAGTGCTACCGGCTTGCCCACACCCGGAATCTGGTCGTCGTCCCGTTTTTCATCAGCGACGGCCTGCACGCCCAGGAAGACATTCCTCTCCTGCTGGGCGAACCGCCTGAGGCCATCAAAGAACGTCTCCGAAACGGGCAGCCTTCCTGGCCCAGCCCAACAGAGAAAAACGGCAAACTAGTCTGGTATGCGCCCGCCGTGGGCACCCACCCCCTGATGTCCGAGGTCCTCCTCCAGCGCGTCCGCGAAGCCGCAGCGTGGGGATGAAGGGTGATGCCAAATGGAAGCGGGGGATGATCGTCTTGCCTTGAACGCTGACTAGGCCGATCCCCCTTCGGTCATGATGGTATCATCATGCTCGTAAGCCGGGGCGCAGCAGCAGAGCACATGGAGCGTGTCGCCGCCCGTGTTCCAAAGTTTGTGCTTGTGCCCGGGCGGAATGGCGACGGCATCGCCGGGCTTGAGGTCGCTGAATTCGCCCTCAATCCGAATCCGGCCCCGGCCGCCAGTCACATAATAAATTTCCTCGGTCCGGGAATGATAATGCTCCTGGGTGCTTCCGCCGGCGGGCAGCCGCGCCTCAGCCAGGCTTTGGTTGCGAATCACCGAATTGCGGTGCGCCAGCAACTCGCGGATCTCCGACCCATCCTTCGTGGTAAAGGCGGGGACTTCGTTGAGGTTTTTGATGTGCATAAGATGCTGATTACCAGATGGTCGATTGTTCTGATGTCTGGTGGTTAACGTATCACGCTTTACGTTTTACGTTTTACGCATCACGCTCCACGTTTCATTCCGGCGGCACCGCCCGAGCTATTAGCAGTTTCTCCCAGTTCGCCTGGCCGAGCAACACGCCGGCGACCACCAGGACCATGGCGAGCCAGAAAGTCGGGGAGATGGTCTCTTTGAGCCAGACCCAGGCCCAGCCGGTGGTGCTCAAAGGAATCAGGTTGTTGAACAGCAACACCTGGCTGGCAGGCCAGCGCCGCAGGGCCTGGTTCCAGATCGCAAAGGCGGCAACCCCGCCGGCCAGGATGCAATAGACCTGGACGAAACACACATCGGCGTGCAGGACCAGCCCGCCCCGCTGCCACAGCTCCAGCAGCCCCAGCGGCAGCAACATCAGACCGGCGCGCCACATGGTATGGGCGCTGGTTTCGGCGCCCGAAAGGAAAGCGCCAAAGGCGCGGCATTGGCGTCCATAGTTCGTCCAAAGCACGCTGGCCGCCAAACCGAGCACTTCCCCCATCCAACCGGTGCGGGCGGCTTTGAGCGCCGGCCAAAAGAGCACCAGCACCCCGCACAAAGCCAGCAGGGCGGCCCCGTAACGCCGCACCGCCCGCCGGCTAAGCGTCGGCGGCTCCTCCCACACCAGCGCCCAGACCGGGGAGGCCCCGAGGTAAAGGGCGACATGAGAGGCGGAGGTGTAGCACAAGGCCGAGTTGAACACCACGATGTAAGCGGCCAGGCTCAGGCCGCCGCGCCACCAAAGCCGGCGGCCCAGCTCGGGGCTTATGGAGTTGCAGGCCCCCAGCCAGGTGGTCCAGCGAAGGATCGCCAACAGCACCAACCCGGCGCAGACAAAACGCGAGCTGCCCGTCCAGATCGGCGGCCACGCTGCCACAATGAACTTGGTGCCGCTGTTGTTCCCGCCCCAAAGAAACACGGCAAACACCAGGCCCAACGTCAGCACGATATTCGTTTTCCGCTCAGACACGCGTTGTATCAAAGCATCCCGGGCAGGCACCGTAAATGGGAAAGGAGCGAAACCCGACAATCAGCCATGCCCCGGATTTCGAAACGGCGAGCGGGGTCCTGGAGCGAGCAACCAAGCCAGCGGACAAAAGACCAAGGCAGATTGACCAGGTTATTTCCGGATCGGCCCCTAGTGCACGGGAACCGTCGCTGGCTGGGAAGAGGTTTGTCCGCCGTGTTTGAGGCAGAGCCGGATGGTTTTGAGCAAGGTGGCCGCGTCGTAAGGCTTCGGCAGGAAATTGACTCCGTGTTTGAGATGGAGATCCTGGCGTATCGCCTCGGAGCCGTACCCGGTGGTGAAGATCGTGCGCAAGCGCGGGTCGCGGGTTTGAAGTTCCTTGGCCAGTTCGCTGCCGCTCAGGCCGTTGGGCATTACCATGTCGGTCAAAAGCAGTTCGATGGGGCGCGGAGCCCGTTCCCAAATCGCGATGGCTTCCTGGCCATCGGCCGCTTCGAGCACGCGGTAGCCGGCCTGTTCGAGCGCCAGCCGGGCCATCCCGCGCACGGTCGCTTCGTCCTCCACCACCAGGATCGTCTCCCCCGTGTTTGGAGCCGGGACCGGGCCCTTGGCCCCCTCGGCCTTTTCCTCAGGCGCGGTCTCGTTGGCCATAACCGGCAGGAAAATCTTGAAAGTCGATCCGTGGCCGGCCTCGCTGGCCACCTCGATCCAGCCCTGGTGCTGCTGGACGATCGCGTGGACCGTCGAAAGGCCGAGGCCCGTCCCCTTGCCGATCTCTTTGGTGGTGTAGAATGGATCAAAAATGCGGCTGAGGACTTCCGGAGTCATGCCGCAGCCGGTATCCGAAACAGAGACCCTGATGAACTTGCCCGGGCGGGAGTCAAAATTCTCGCGGGCGGCGGCTTGATCGAGCACCGCCAGGCTGGTAGCGACCTTGATCGCGCCGCCCTTGGGCATCGCGTCGCGGGCATTGAGCACGAGATTGATGAGAACCTGCTCGACGCTGCCCTCGTCGGCGCAGGTGGGCGGCAGGTCGGGCGCGCAATCCAAGGTCAATTGATAGTGCTCGCCCAGAAGCTGGCCGAGCATCTTCTGGAAGCTCTGGACGGTGCTGGAGAGGTTGATCGGCTTGAGCTGGACCGGTTGTTTGCGGCTGAACGCCAGCAGCCGGCGCGTTAGCGCCCCTGCCCTCTGGCTGGCTTGAGCGATGCGCTCGACCGACTCGACCGCCGCGCGCGGGTCCGGGGTGGCGCGCAGCAGGCCCGCGTGGCCTTGAATGACCGTCAGCAAATTGTTGAATTCGTGGGCGATGCCGGCTGCCAGGCAGCCGACCGCTTCCATCTTCTGGGACTGCCGAAGCTGGGTCTCCAGCTTAATGCGCTCGGTCACGTCCTCCAGAATGAGCAACAGGCAGGGATCGGTTCCCAGGGTGACTGGCTCGGTCCAAAACACAATGTCCCGCTTCGCGCCATCCCGGATGCGCAGCACCGCAGGTTGGTTGCGAATCCGGTCCTGGAGCCGGAGCGGAACGGGGTGCTCCGCGGAAGCGGGTTCCAAAAGATGCAGGTCGCCAAGAGTGCGCTGGAGGATCTGGTCCGCGGCATAGCCGGTCATTTGGAGAAAGCTGGAGTTGGCGTCCAGGAACCGGCCTTCGGCGCAAGTCTGGATGGCCATGGGCATTGGATTGGCGGCAAATGCCTTCGAAAAGCGCTCTTCGGAAACACGCAGCGCCTCCTGAACCCGCCCGCGCTCGTCCATCTCCTGCTGCAGCTTTTGGGTCCGTTCCCGGACCATCCGATCCAGGTCTTCCATCCGCAGCTTGGCCTGCCGCGCCAGCGTCCATTTGCGCGTCAACGCATGGGTGATCTGCAGCGCTTCGATGGTGTCAAAGGGCTTCTTGAGAATCAGGAGGCTGTCCGTTTGCGCCAGGCGCCGCGCAATGTCCTCCCACGAGTAATCCGAATAGGCGGTGCAGATCACGGCCTGGAGCTCGGGGCAGCATTTCCAGAGATGATCGAGCGTCTCGATGCCGTCCCAGCCGGGAGGCATCCGCACGTCGACGAAGGCCATGACATACGGATCATTTTCCTGCATGGCCTTCTGCACCATGGCCAGCGCCTCTTGCCCCTGGTAAGCCGAGTCAATCCGAAAGCCCGCGCGCTCCACCAATTCGTCGGAGCCGCCGAAAAGCGCCTTTTCCACATCGTCGAGGTGGGCCCGGGAGCCGGGGGTTTCGCCGAGGATCTTGCGAAAGTCGCCGTGGATCGCGGCGTTGTCATCGACAATCAGGATACGGGGGGCAGGTTCGGGTCGGGGGGTGTTCATTGGGGATTTGAAGCAGCCTTGAGCGGCAAGGTCAAAGTAAACGTGGCGCCATGGCCCGGACCATCGCTTTGGACGGTCAGGGAGCCGCCCAGGTCGCGAGCCGCAATGGCTCCGCTGTGGAGGCCAAAACCATGGCCGTCTCGCCGGGTGGTAAATCCGTGGGAGAAGATGCGGGTAAGGTTTTCCGGCGCGATGCCGACACCGTTATCGCACACCTGTATCTTTAACCGATCGCCGCCGTCCGGAGCCAGCCGCAGCAGAATCTGTTTATCCGGGCGTTCCGACTCGCTCACGGCGTATTTGGCATTACGGATCAGATTGACGAGGATCTGAAGGACCTTGTGTTTGTCCACCAGAATGGGCGGAGCCGGGTCAAACTCACACCGGATCTTGACTCCGTGCCGATCCAGGGCGGCGGCGTTGATTTGCAGGGCGTCCTGGAGCAGTTGGCTCGGCTCGATGGTTTCCTGGATGCCGGCAACCTTGGCGTAGCTCTGCTGCATGGCAATGATCTGGTTGACATGCTCAATGTGCTCACGCAGGTGGCCCATTTCCTCAAGAACGAACTTCTGCTCTTCATCAAAAGTCCCCGCCAGCGTTCTGAGGTACTCGGGGATATGTTTGCCCCGAGGATCGACGGTGAGAAACTCCTCCAGCCGGCCGACATTTTGTTCCAGCAGCTCGGGAATCTTCGCCAGTCTCGCCGAAGGGCACTCTTTGATCCGATCCAGCACCACCGAGCAGGAGACATTGATGCTGTTCAGGGTATTGCCGACGTTGTGCAGGACGTCGGTGGCCACTTCGGCCATGCCCGCGAGGCGGGAGGTTTCGACGAGGCGCTTGTGTGCCGCCGCCAATTCGGCCTCGGCCTGCTTCAAGGCCGTGATGTCGCGGGAAATCCCGAAGGTCCCGATGATATTGCCGTTTTTGTCGCGCCACGGCATCTTGGTGGACAGGCACCACGTCACGCTGCCGTCCAGGTGCGTCAGCCTTTCCGGCTTGCCGATGATAGGCTTGCCGGTGCGGATTATCTCCTGTTCATCCTCGAAAGCCGGGCGCGCGTGTTCTTCGGTGAAGGTGTCGAAATCCGTCAAACCGACCAGCGCTTCCGAATAGCTGGTGATCTGTCCGGGATCGAAAGAAGGGCAGGCTTTAGCCACACGCGCCTTAACCTCGGGGGAGCTCTGAAGCATTTTGAGCACCTTGGCGTGGCTGAGACGGACAAAACGGGACTCGCGATCCTTGAAGTAGATGGCGTCTGGCACATTGTCCAGGAGCGTCCGGAGCAATTCTCGCTCGGAGGCGAGCTTGTCTTCCGCCTCTTTGAGGGCAGTGACGTTCTTCGATATGCCAAAGGTACCGATAATACATCCATTCTTATCACACCAAGGCATCTTGTCCGTCAATGCCCAAGTTACCCGGCCGTTCGGATAGGTTTCCTTTTCCAGTTTGCCGATAATAGGCAGGCCTGAGCGCAGAACCGCTTGTTCATCCTCCAACGCTTCCCGGGCGTGCTCCTCGGTGAAAATGTCGAAGTCGGTCTTGCCTCGCAGCGCGTCTGGAGTCGGCAGATTGAAATGACGGCTGAAGGACCGGCTGTACCGCACGAAGCGGGACTGGCGGTCTTTGAAATAGATCATGTCCTGCGAAGTCGCCAGCAGCGTCTCCAGCAGGCTGCCCGGGTCGCTGAGAGCTTCGCCGAGCTGGTCGCTGTCCGCGGCGGCTGCGCCGCCCGCGTCGGACTCTGGCTCCAATACCGGCTCCGAGCATGGCGGAACTGGCACCCCGCTCCCCTCGGAGGTTGCCTGGGCGTTGGCTTCTGCGCAGCCGGATGCCGCCTGCCCCTGGGCAGAAACCTGCCCGGGCTGGCTGCTCGGTTGCTTGGCCGCCCGAATCCGCATGTTGGAACTATCGTGCATTGTCCAAATCGGCTGCCAACAGGGGTCTCCGACGGTAAGTCTTTTGGACACACCACTTCAGTGGCATGTCGCAGACATCCCCCGGAAACTGTCTCACTCCTGCACAAGCATTTGCCATGCCTTCAAGAAAACGACCTCAAAAACGCGTGGAACCCTGCTTGGAACCCATAAACTGTCATAAACAGGGACAGGCCACAGGCAAAATATACCTCTGGAGGGGGAAAATCCCCAATGGCTTCAGAGGGAGCTTAGCCAAAAAAACGAGCGGCCACAGTGGGCTGGACCGCTCGCCGTCAGGCCGAACAGGAAACCTCCTTCTCACTGCATTTAACGAGAGCGATTCTAACGAGGCTGGGGGGTTTGCCTATGGGGTGAACACCTATCCTGGAGCTCACGCGCGTGGACCGAAAGAACCGGGTGTCGAGTGTCGACGAGATCTGCCGCTGAGTCCGCGCGACACTCGACACTCGAGGCGCTTCTGCTCACGAGGTTGTAATTCGGGATAATAAATGGTCTTGGGTGAAACACCCCATATCTGGCCGGGATGGGGCACGGTACCTTTTGGCCGCATTCAGGCCAGGCACGAGCCTGGAAAATCAAGCACTAGCTCAATATATGGAAACCAGATCGGCGGAAGAAATCGAGGAATCGACTGAAAAACTTCTTGAGGATTTGAAGGCCGTTGTTCAAGACGGTGAAGAACTGCTCAGGGCCAGCTCGCAGGATCTGAGCGAGCGAGGAATGGCCGCGCGGGAGCGCCTGGCGGCGGCGCTGGACGCAGCCAGGGAAACGCGCCGCAAACTCGAGGAACGGGCTGTGGCCGGCGCCAAAGCCACTGACCGTCTTATCCGCGAGCACCCGTATCAGTCGGTGGGCATTGCCTTTGGCGTTGGCATGTTGGTCGGGGTGCTCCTGAACCGCAAATAGATGGCCGAAGACAACCATCAGGGCCCGGGTTTGGCGACGCTATTGCGCCGGCTCGGGGGGACGGGTCTGGGCGCGCTTCACAACCGGGGCGAACTTCTCGCCGTCGAATGGCAGCAAGAGCGCGCGCGCCGGCTCGAATTCCTTCTTGCCGCGATGGCCTTCGCCTTCATGTCCTTCATGGCCGCCGCCATGCTCACGGCGATTATTATCTTTCTTTGCCCGGCGGAAAGCCGGCTCTATGTCGCCGGCGGCTTCACCCTGCTCTATCTTCTCGGCGGCTTGTGGGCCGGCCTCAGCCTGAAGTCGAAGCTCAAGCGCCAGCCGTTTTCCGAGTCGCTCAATCAGCTCAAGAAAGACCGCGAATGGCTGGAATCTTTCAAATGAAAGAGCTGGAGGCTCGCAAGGCGGCGCTGGTGGCCGAAAGCGAAGTCTATCGCCATACCCTGAGAGCCGAGGTGCAGAACCTGCGCATCTACTCGCTGCATATGAAACAGCGTGTCACCGCCTTGACCGACCATCCGCTTGTCCGGGTCTTGTCCCTGGCCGGCACGCTGGTCGGGTCCCGCTTCGGTGGCGGCTTTCTCTCCCGCAAACGCCGTTTCGGCCCCCGCTGGCTGCGCCTGGCCTCCACCGCCTATCTGGGGTGGAAGACTTTCCGCCGTCTCAGTCCCTTCCTTCGCGGACTCTCCGCCCAGTTCATGAGGCCCGAGCATCGCACGACGGCCCGCGAGAACGAGCGGGCGGCCAAGTGATCGATCGTTTTTAGCGGAATCGTGCGACCGTCTTCCGGGGTTTTCCGGGCTTTTCTTTTTGACCGCTGGCGGGATGGCCGTTAGAGTCACATAAACTCAGCGACTGGCCGCGCAACATGTATTTGTCCGGCCCGACGCTGGCTGCAGCGCAAGAGACATTAACGATGACGACCCGGAAAACAGGGCCGGCCACCGCAGAAGCGGGCACCGCCAAACCGGAGACGGAAGGCTCTCTCCCCTCGAAGAGCGGCCCGAGGGAAGCGGACCACCCGCAAAGCCCTGCCGGGGACGAAGCGGAGGGGCGCCGTGAGCTTACCGGCGCGCTGCTGTCGCTCTTTGTCCATAACTCCTCCGTCAGCGAGTACCTCAAGTCGGTTGTCGAGACGGTCCGCCAATGGAGCGGCTGCCAGGCCATCGGCATTCGGCTGCGCAACCAGCAGCAGGAAATCCCCTACGAATCCTGGGCGGGGTTTGAGCCTGCGTTCATTGAGCTGGAAGGCCGGCTCTCGCTGGAGCGCGACAACTGCTGCTGCATCCGCGCCATCACCCGCGCCTATGAGGAGCAGGACGGGGCGCTGCTCACCCCGGGCGGCTCCTACCGATGCGACGACGCTATCAAGGCGCTGAGCCAGTTTACGCCGGAAAAGCAAGCTCGCTACCGGGGCAACTGCACCAAGTTCGGCTTCGCCTCGCTAGCGGTCATTCCCGTAAGTTACCGCGGCGGAATCATCGGCGCCATCCACATGGCCGATCGCCGCCTCGGCCGGTTCCCGCCCGGCATGATCGGGTTCCTCGAAACGTTGACCCCGCTCATCGGCGAAGCCGTGCACCGGTTTCAAACCGAAGCGGAGCTGGCCCGGCACCGCGACCACCTTGAGGTTCTCGTCAAGCAGCGCACCGCCGAACTGGAGACCACCAACGCGCGCTTGCAGGTTGAAATCGCCGAGCGCAGGCACGCGCAGGAAACACTCCAGCAGATGGCCGAGGAGCTGAAGCGATCCAACCGCGACCTCGAGCAGTTTGCCTACGTGGCTTCGCACGACCTGCAGGAGCCGCTCCGGGCCGTGGGCGGTTATGTCAAGCTGCTGGAGCGCCGCTTCCCGAAAGACGTCGATCCGAAGGCGCTCGAATTCATCGCCGGCGCCGCGGATGGCGCCGTCCGTATGGAGCGGCTGATCACCGATTTACTGGCCTTCTCGCGAGTGGGCACCCGCAAAGGATCCTTCGGTCCGGCCGACCTCAACCGCTTGCTGGCCGACGCGCTGCAGAACCTCCAGGCCAGCATCAAGGAGGCGGGGGCGAAGGTAACCTATGACCCGATGCCCACGCTGCCGGCGGACGCCACCCAAATCATGCAGCTTTTCCAGAATCTGGTTGGCAACGCCATCAAGTTCCGCGGCGCCGGCCCGTGCGAGGTCCACATCGGCGCCCGGCAACAGCCAGACCGTTGGGTCTTCTCCGTGCGTGACAATGGCATCGGCATCGATCCGCAGTACTTCGAGCGCATCTTTCAGATTTTCCAGCGGCTTCATACGCGCAAGCATTACTCGGGCACCGGCATCGGCCTGGCCATCTGCAAGAAGATCGTCGAGCGCCACGGGGGCGTGATCTGGGTCGAATCCCAGCCAGCCCAGGGCGCTACCTTCTTTTTCTCGCTTCCACTCGACCCTTTGAACACACCCGCCTGAAAACGGCGAAAGTTATCGGGCTGTGAGCCGTGGATGCCCAAAGCGGGCTGAAAGCCGGCGCGCCGGACTGCGGGCGGTCCACGGTCTGTGCAGTGTCCTATCAATACCGGCACGTTTGTGCGGGCATTTATGGGAAACGACGCGAGCTTTCTGCTTTTCATTCCCCGGCTTGTCGGGTAAGACAGAAGGCGCCCTATGCCTGTTGCAAAACCAAGACCTGTGGAAATCCTTCTGGTCGAGGACAGTCCCAGCGACACGGAATTAACGGTCGAGGCTTTGAAAGAAGCCAAGATCCGAAATCACCTGAGCCATGTGGAGGACGGGGTGCAGGCGCTGGAGTTTCTTCGCCGCCAGGGCCCGTTCACCGACGCGCCCCGGCCGGATTTGATCATGCTGGACCTGAATCTGCCGCGGAAGGACGGCCGGGAGGTGCTCGCCGAGATCAAGTCGGACAAGGACCTTAAGTCCATCCCTGTCGTGGTGCTGACGACGTCGCGGGCCGAGCAAGACATCCTGCGGGCCTACCAGCTCAACGCCAACTGCTACATTACCAAACCGGTCGATTTCGAGCAGTTTTTGGCGGTGGTGCGCTCCATTGAGTCTTTCTGGCTGTTTATTGTCACTCTTCCGCCCAAGCCCCCGTCCGGCCGTGGTTAGGGGCTTGATTACATCCATGAAAGAAGCTGAAACCCCAGGCGCAGCCGCCGAGCCGATAAAGATCCTGCTGATTGAGGACAGCCCGTCGGACGCTGTGCTGCTGCAAGAATCGCTGTGCGAGGCTGGGCCGGTCCGTTTCGAGATCACGCACGCCATGTGCTGGGCGGAGGCCGCGGAGCGGCTGGCCCGGGATAAGTGCGATGTGCTGCTGCTGGACTTGACGCTGCCGGACGTGGTGGGAGCGGAGACTTTTCTGCGGGCGCGGCGGGAGGCGCCCCATTTGCCGATCGTGGTGCTGACGGGTGTCGAGGACGAAGCGGTCGGCCTGGCGGCGGTGCGGCAGGGGATCCAGGAGTATCTGATCAAGGGCCAGGCTTACGGACGCCAGACGGCACGGGCGATTCTTCATGCCATTGAGCGGAAGCGGGCCGAGACGGCCCTGAGGCAAGCGGAGGCCGCCCTGGAACGGGAGCGCGACCAGTTGGAGACCCGCGTGCAGGAGCGCACGGGGGAGCTGCTGGCGGCCAACCGTTCCTTGCAATCGGAGATTGCGCAGCGTCGCCGGGCCGAAGCGGCCCACCAGGAAGTGCAGCGGCTTCTCTCCCGGGCCCAGGAGACGGAACGGGGCCGCATCTCGCGCGAGCTGCATGACCAAATGGGTCAGGAACTCACCGCCTTGAAGCTCGGCCTGCAGTTGCTGCGCAAGCAGGGCCCGTTCTCCGCGTCCGTGCAGGAGAGCATCGGCAAGCTCGAGGGGCTGGCCGAAGGACTGATGCGGGACATTCATCGCCTGGCCTGGCAATTGCGCCCCTCCAGCCTCGACGACCTGGGCCTCGAACTGGCGTTGCGCCGGTATGCGACCGAGTGGTCCGAGAGCACGGGCGTGGAGCTGGATTTCGACAGCCGGGGCATCGAGGGTCCGCGCATGCCTCCCGATTGCGAGACCGCCCTCTACCGCATCGCGCAGGAGGCCCTGACCAACGTCACGCGCCACGCCAAAGCTCGACATGTCAGCGTCCTGCTGGAACGGCGCGCGGAGCTCGCCTCGCTTATTATTGAGGATGACGGCCAGGGATTTGACGCGGACGCGATGCTTCAGGCCGCGCCGACGCAGGGCAGTTTGGGCTTGCTGGGGATGGAAGAACGGATCAAGCTGGTTGGCGGAACACTCGAAATCGAATCGGCCCCGGGCGCGGGCGCCACAGTTTTCGTGAGACTGCCGTTGACCGGCAAATGAACCTGAAATCCAAATGAAGAAGCTGCGCATCCTCCTGGCTGACGACCATAAGATCGTCCGCGATGGGCTGAGGCTCTTGATCGACGGCCACGCCGAGATGCGGGTGGTCGGCGAGGCCGCCAACGGCAAGGAGGCGCTGCGGCAGGCTCGCGAGCTCAAGCCCGACCTGGTGGTCATGGATCTTTCGATGCCGGAGTTAAACGGGCTCCAGGCGACGGAGCAGCTCAAGGCCGAGCTGCCGGAGATCAAGATCATCGCGCTGACAGCCCACGAGGACGAGAGCTATCTGAGCCTGCTGTGCAAGGCCGGCGCATCAGGCTATGTCCTCAAGCGATCGGCCGGGGAAGAATTGATTGTAGCCATCGGCACGGTGGCCCGCGGCGGGGTCTATTATGAGCCGAGTCTCGCCGGTCGCGCCCTGGCCCGCCAAATCAAGGGAACCTCGGCCGGCCGTGAGCCGCTCCCGGCGGAACTGAGCACCCGGGAGAAAGAGGTCCTTAGCCGCCTGGCTTGGGGCTACAGCAACAAAGAGATCGCCGCCGACCTCGGCCTGAGCGTTAAGACCGTGGAGACCTACAAGGTCCGCGTCGGGGAGAAACTCGGCCTCCGCAGCCGCACCGACATGGTCCGCTACGCCCTGCGCCAGGGTTGGCTCAGCGAGTCCCGCCCCGGGGCGGCCTGACTTCCACCAGGCCCAGGCTCAACAAAAGGCAACGGACCAAGAGCCAGCGGATCGGTGCGCCGAGCGCCACTGGCCCCGAGTTTGGATGATATATGGAAAGAGGCCTCATCTCCCCAGCCCTCTCCTCCCGAGGAGGAGAGGGAGCATAGGCGGGAGCAGTTGGAGCGGGTTGTCGCCCAGGCTCCGGGGCAGTGGCGCCGAGCGCTGCCCCACGGCCAGGAAGCTTGGGCGACGAATGCGCCGTGGACTTGTAGCGCAGGCCTCCGGCCTGCCAACGCAGGCGAACTTCACTGGCTCCCGATAGTACCTGTGCGCTTGGTGCCCGGCACGCCATGCAGACTGGAAGTCTGCGCTACAGCAGACTTGGAAGTCTGCGCTACGTCCGAAGGGCAGCGGGTGTCACTCGAAGTTCCTGGCTTAGGGGCATTGCCGCAGTCAAGCCCGGGAGCGCACGATGGCGGCGACGGCTTCGGGGTTAATGTCGCCATGCTCGCCGACGACGGTTTTGCGTTCGGCAAACCGGGCGCGGATTTTCCCGGCGGCTTGGCTGGCGCTAATCTTGTAATCGCGCAGCCGGGTCGGCATGCCGAGGGAGTGGAAAAAGTCTTCGGTCTTGGCAATCGCGCCCTTGGCGGTTTTGACTTTCCAAATGCGCTGGCCGTATTGTTCGAGCTTGGCCTGCTTGCGGGCCAGCTCGTGCTTCCAGACGCCGGGCATGATGACCGCCAGCGTTTCGGCGTGATCCAGGCCGTAGAAGGCGGTCAGCTCGTGGCCAATCATGTGGGTGGACCAGTCCTGCGGGACGCCGCTGCCGATCAGCGTGTTCAAAGCCATCGTGGCGCTCCACATGAACGCGGCGCGAGCGTCGTAATTCTTTGGATCAGCCAATGTCACCGGGCCCGATTCGATCAGGGTCTGGACGATCGATTCGGCGAAGCGATCCTGGATGGGCGCGGCGGCCGGGAAGGTCATGTATTGCTCCATCACATGCGCGAAGGCATCGACAATGCCGTTGCGCACCTGCTTTTGCGGCAGGCTGAAGGTCGTCTCCGGATCCAGCACCGAAAAGACCGGGAACACCGCCGCCGAGGACAATGCCAGTTTCTCCTGGGTCTCCTTGCGGGAGATGACGGCGTTGCCGTTGGATTCGGAGCCGGTGGCCGGCAGGGTCAGGACCGTGCCGAGAGGCAGCGCGGCTTTGATGAATTGGCCGCTGGTGCGCAGGATGTCCCAGGAATCGGCCCCCTCGAAGCGCGCCGCGGCGGCGATGAACTTCGCGGCGTCGAGCACGGAGCCGCCGCCCACCGCGAGGATGAAGCCCACTTGGGCGGCCTTGACCTGTTCAACGGCCTTTAGGCAGGTTTCATAGAGCGGGTTGGCCTCGATGCCGCCGAACTCGATGACGCGATGGTTCTTGAGTGCGGCCTTGACCTGGTCATAGACGCCGTTGGATTTGATTGAGCCGCCGCCGTAAAGCATCAGCACCGGGGTGTTCGCCGGCACGCGGTTGGCCAGCTCGGCAATCATGCCGCGGCCAAAGAGGATTTCAGTTGGGTTTTTGAAGGTGAAGTTTTGCATAAAAAGAGGGTCGGGGGTCGTGGGTGTCGGTTCTTCATGCCTTTCGATCAAAGAACGGGCTTTTGCCGGTGATGCTGAGCGGGATGCCCAGGGCTTGCCGGACTTTTGGGCCGAAGAGGCTGAGCGCCAGCGCCGCCTTGCCAATCGAGAACATCAGGCGCGTATCAACCCGGGCATCGGCCGCGACGCTCGCCGCCGAGCTGGCAGCGATCCCGAGATCGACGGTGTTGAAGGCGCAGACGCCATGGTCGGCGTTAAGCTCGGCGCAAGCCGTATGGCCGCAGAAGCCGCAGTTGAGTCCCGAGGGGTTGTCTTCGACGCCGATCACCACAATCGCCGGGCAGGCGGCGATGCAGTTGGCGTCGCGGGTAAAGCTGGGCCGGTTTTCCGTCTTGCCGATCTCCTGCATTTTGCCCAACAGCTTGGCCCGCGAGGCGTCGTCGTCGAGCGCGACGACGCGGATATTATCGATACCGCGGGTCTTGGGGGCCGTGCGTGCGGCCGCGGCCATGAGGCTCGCGACCTGGAGGGCCGCCAGCTTCTCAAGTTCCAGAGATTCTTTCATATCAAATCAAATGACACGCCGCATGCGAGCAGGCTTGAGCCGCGGAGTCATCCACGGATAAGACCAATCTCAGCCACTCCGAAGCGTGCGATGCGCTGATCTTTGTACTCCGGATCCCGGCTCGGAGGCCAGACCTTTTTCGGGTCTGGAGGGGAGTGGGGATTGCCGCACCCGAAACCTCGCGTAGGACATGGGGAGAGGACCGCTGAATACGCGAAATACGTGGAAATAGGGCTTTTTTCTACTCTTGGGTTCCACGACACATGCTTGGCGGGGGTTCATGTTCGGCGAAAAAAATTTTGGTTACCATAGGTTACCATAGGTGACCGTGGGTGACCTTTGGGTGACTGCAGGAAGGCATCGGCGGGACGCCGATGCCACTTTGGGAAGCAATGTCAACCCGGAATTACACCGAATTGTTACAATTGGATGAATCGGGTTTTGCAAGTGATTGAGGAGCAAGTGGATACCGAAAAGTGAATCACAAAACGGTGTAGAAACGGAGTAGAAACGGTGTACTTTTGCGGTGACAATGGATTGATGCGTGAAACGTAATGCGTGAAACGTAATGCGTGAAACGTAATGCGTGAAACGTGATGCGTGAAACGTGAAACGTGAAACGTGAAACGTGAAACGTGATGCGTGAAACGTGATGCGTGAAACGTAATGCGTGAAACGTGAAACGTGAAACGTAAAAGGGCGCCGCGATCCTGGGGGCGGGATCGTTCGCGCGCGCGCGAATTGGCTGGCGCGTTTTGTGCCGCGTTCCGGTCCGTTTTGTATGGGTATCCATACTGCTATTCACAAGATATACCTCTATGGATTTCGTGTCAAGAGGGGGGTGCGCTTTTTTTGCGAGCCGTCCCCACCCTTGGTGGGACCGCAGGGATACGGCCGGCGATGCGGGATCGAGCGATTTTTGCTGACGCGCACAGGGAGGACTCAGCTAAAGAAGGGGTAACCGGCTAACGACGCGATCGATTTATGTCCGCTGACAACCCAATGAAAAGAAGCGGGCGTCGTGACCGGGCCGGGCGCGGCTGTGGGGTTGTGGGCCGGTGTGTCGCCCTTGCAGGGCTCGGGAGGTTTTTGGGGACGGTCTTCCTGGGCCTGGGCTCGCGGGGCTCGCTTCGGCCCAGGCTAACGAATTTATGGCCTTCGGCCCCGACTTGGGTGGATTTCTCTGCTGGTGGGGACGCGCCGTCCGTTCGGCACCCGAATAGCGGATTTATCATGCAGGGAACAGAAGGACGCAAAGGAAACGAAGGGGCACAAGAATGGCGCGGACAGGACGGCCAGCGGGCTCTTGCCAAGACACACGTAACAAAGCCGAGACCCCGACCCGTTTCCGTCGGTTATTGCAGGTTCAGAACAGTGCGATAAAAGCGAGGCCCTTGGCCGGCGGTGTTGGTGTCTGTGAATGTCCAGTTTCCCGATGCATCGGCCGCGTTGGTTCCGATGGGATTCCATCCCGACGGATCGGCCAGGTTGGTTGTGCATTGGACAATGAATAGCCAGCCCGGTGACGTGCTGAGACGCATCTGGAAACCGTTCCCTGGCTGCCAGGCAGCCGTGACCGCAGGCCTGGGGACCAGCACTACCGGCGCGCTGAGATAATAGGGATGACTTGAAGGCAAAGTGCCTTGCAGGCCCCATTTCCAGGCCAGGTAGCCTTCGAGCTTCTGCTGTGTCGGAAGATCGAGCTGAGTTGAAAGGTAGATAACCTCGGAGATCCTGCCGGTTTGCGTGTAGCCGTCGCTGCGGCACCCAAGTTGAATAGGGCCGGGGCCTGTGTTTGGCGTGATGTTGATCGTGCCCAGGAGAGCGCCGTTCACATATCCTGAGCCGGTCCCATTGCCGAATTGTGCGAACAGGATTGAGCTTGTCGCATAAGCCGAATTACTTGCATAAATGCCGTCGCTGTAAAAATATGGGACCCAAGCCTCCCCGGCAGGCGTGACGATAAAACCAAACGCACCATCGGTTGCGGGGGTTCCCGTCGCGATCAAGCCGCCGTTCATTACCGCCGCCATGGCGCGCGGCGCGGCTCCAGAGACGCCGAAAGCGGCCGCCCCACTCAGATAGCTGCCGGCAGTGGCAAAATTCACTGTTGGCCGATTGTTAAGCCCGTGGCTCAAGTAACCCGGCTGGAACGCAGGGGGGGCGATGAGATTATTGCCCTGACCGCTCAAGTCCCTCCACTGGCTGACGTTCAGTCCGCTCCGCACGAGGCTGCTGATGTTGGAAGCATCGAGCCACAGGCTGAGGCTCGTTCCAAGTTGTTTTGGCGTCCAAGGAATCTGCGCCAGGGCGATGTTGGTGTTGACAACGGCTTCAACCAGAGCATTCGAGTTGGTTGTTGTCGCCGTTCCTGTGTCGGAAAAGAACATGATAACGGCAGTGTTGTACCACGTGAGTGAGTAAGTAATGCTCGAGACGGTTCCGCCATTTTGAGGCTGCGGCGTTGCGGAAAAACCGCCGAAGTTCTTCGGGTTGTCCGTAACGCTAACCGTCCCATTGCCGTATGCGGTCGCCGTGCAGTTGGTGGTATGCGCAACGGGAGGACCGTAACTATATGGAAAGGTGACCGTTATTATCGCACCGCCGGAAGCAACGACGGTATAGTTTTGGTAGGCTGTTACCGCAAAACTTCCACTATGCGATCCGGGATCGCCTTCTTCGGTTACGCCGGTACTGTTGGTCACCCAGAAAGCATAATCGTCAACAATCCCCTCAGAGGATGTGTAGACTCCACACTCTCCAGGGGCGTAGACTTCGTCCGAGTAGGTGGCCGTGCCACCCACAAGAGGCATCACTTGGATACCGCCCTGACCGGGACTAACCGTGTCATACTGGATGTTTTGGGTGTACCAGGTCTCCGTCCCCGTTCCCGTGATGGTCCAGGAGACGGACTGGGTTTGTGACTCGGCCCTCTCAGGCAGGCCGAAGAGAGTCGCTGTAAGGAGGGTCAGCAAGCCCAAGCCCGGGCGGAGATGGCGCCACAGGCGAAATTTGGCGGTAAGTAACCCCTGGCAGCCGAAACACGATGCGACATGATGAGATTTCATAAGCTTCGCTTCGGTTGATTATCTGTCCTGCTTCGTGGGAGGGGTCTATTGCCCAGACCCTCCGAACCGTTAGGTAGTTTTATAGGACTTTTTCCCAAAAAAAGTCAAGCTCTTTTAATTGGCAGAGCAGGTTCCCTTTTCTCGCGCAGCACCCTCCTCTTCTCGAATCCATGAAAGTGAAAGTGGCTGCGGCGTCTCTTAAGCCATAAACCCATGCCTGAAGACGGGCGCAATGAGTTCGATTGGGGAGGCCGGTCGAAATGGCAGGGGTCAGCCGGTGTCCGGCTGACTCGAGGCTCTTCTATAGCCTCCGCCCATTCGATCGCCTTTGTATCCGAAAGTGCGAACAGCAGACCCTGTTTGGGCGAGGCCATTCGGATACTCGGAGTCAGGCGCTGCTCGTTGCCCGCTGCGCCCGGGGACGGGCGCACCCCGCAGTGTCCCGTTTCGCCCGAGCCGCCAGGCCTGCCCGGCTTGCGGCTCCAATGCTCCACGACCCTCCCCAGGAACCGACCGTGGAGCGTCAGGAGCGTCAGGAGCGTGTGCCCTCACCCCAACCCTCCACTAGCCTCGAGTTTGGATGATATATGGAAAGAGGCCTCCTCTCCCCAGCCCTCTCCTCCCAAGGAGGAGAGGGAGCATAGGCGGGAGCGGTTGGGGCTAACCTGGGCCTGCGCTCGTCGGACTCGCTCCAGCCCAGGCTTTAACAGGGCGGGCTTTCAGCCCTAAGCACCGCGTCGACGAAGTCTTTTGGGATCTGCTCCTTGAGGCGGCGGACGCGGTTAACTTGATTTACGGAGCACTAGTACTGCGTAAACGAAGTCTTTTGAGGCCGGCCTCTCTTTTTTTCCATCCGGTTTGGCGCGCCCCGCCTTCTGCGCGCCAAACCGGATGGAAAAAAAGAGAGGGAATTGTTCTTGGGCGCCGTACCTGGGGCGGCGGCCTCCGGCCTTGCCCCAGGCTAAAATATTTCGTCCCTTCAGGACTCTGGTTTTAGGCT